>Ga0224512_10003805_pt1 | contig 13104 bp, 10 predicted proteins | sample SF_May12_sed_USG_4_FD_169103 | JGI IMG/M metagenome (GOLD analysis project Ga0224512, IMG submission 169103) | Sediment microbial communities from San Francisco Bay, California, United States - SF_May12_sed_USGS_13 | ecosystem: Environmental > Aquatic > Marine > Sediment | place: USA...
GTCTGCTTTTGACCCGTTGCGGACATGCGCAATGCATCCCCCGATGCTCGACCCGTCAAACTTGGTACCTCGTAACGGCGAGGGAGGCGGGTCACCTGAATACATCGTAATCGTGCCGACGGACTACTTTGAGTCGCGACGCGACAGGATGGAGTGGGCGATCAGCGCCGAGCCCATTGTGGCTCCGGCGATGTTTATCGCCAGGCCGTACTCCACAGCCAATGGCGGCACGAGCAATGCTAGTCCGCCGATCGTGAAACCGCCGCGGGCGAACAATCCGATGCGGCTTTGGAAGTACCCGACCAGTCCGAAGGAGACGCATGCGACGCCAGCGATCGCGGTCATGCCAGCGACTGCCACCTCCCATACCGTGCCCTTCATCAACAGCGATGGCGACGCGATAATCAAAAACGGTACGATGAACGCCGGCCATCCGAACTTGACGGATTTCAGCGCAACTGCCACGCCGCCGGTATTCGCGATGCTGGCGGCGGCATAGGCCGCGATCGCCACCGGCGGCGTTATCATCGACAACATCCCGAAATAAAAGACGAAGAAATGCGCGCTGAGCGCATCGACCCCGACGCGAACGAGCGCCGGTGCCACCAAAACCGAAACCAGCACGTAGACGCCGGTGGTTGGCATGCCCATACCCAATACGATGCAAATGATCGCCGCCATAATCAGCAGAAGGACAATGTTGCTGCCGCCGAGCTGTGACAGGATCAAGGTCAGGGAGAAACCGAACCCCGATAGATTGATGATGCCGATGATGATGCCGGCCAACGCCCCGATCAGGACGATATCGAGCGATATGACGCCGGTCTGTCTTATCGCCTGGAGTACCGAGGACGCCGACAGCCGCTTTCCCTGATAGCCCAGGAAGGGCGACATCACGATCAGAGTGGCCGAGGCATATATCGCGGCCGTTTCCGGATTCCAGTTCAGCCAGAACAACCCACCGATCAGGACCGCAAACGGTATGGGAAAATACCAGCCCCCGGCAAAAGTCTTGCGGAGCCGCGGCAGGTCGTGGGGATCGATGCGGGGGATGTCGAGTTTGGAGGCTTCCAAATCGGACTGAATGAGCAGGGCGCAGTAAAACAGGATGGCCGGCAGGATCGAAGCCACCACGATATCCGTATAGGGAACCTGCAGGAACTCGGCCATGAGGAATGCAGCGGCGCCCATTATCGGCGGCATCAATTGTCCGCCCGTTGACGCGGTCGCTTCGACGGCCGCCGCAAAATTGGGATTGAAGCCGCTCTTCCGCATGAGTGGAATGGTGACGATGCCGGTCGACACGACATTCGACACCGCACTTCCGGAGACCGCGCCGAACAGGCTCGACGCCACGATCGAGATCTTTGCCGCCCCGCCCCGATAGCGCCCCATGGCGGCCATCGACATGTCGGTGAAGAAGTCGGAGCCTCCCGAGCGATAGAGGATCTGCCCGAAGAATATGAAGGTGACGACAACCGTGCTGACGATGACGAGCGCGCGACCCAGAACACCTTCGTCTTTGCCCAGCGAAATGACCAAATCGCTGTAGGCGATGTCTCGGCCGGAGAGCTGACCCGGGATGAGGTAGCCGTACAAACCGAACAGAAAGAAGGCGATCGCCATGATGGCGAGGGTTCGCCCACTGGTTCGGCGCACGCCCTCGGCAACCAGCGCCAGCACGATCGAACAGACGACAACGTTCGCGAGCGACGGGTCCGCGACCTCGTCTATGAGCCGCGGATAGCGGATAACGAGATAGAGGCAGGCCGCCATACCCAAGGCCGACAGGCACCAATCGATCCAATACAGCCTGGCGTTTGGCTTCCGCGACGTCGGATGAACGAGAAAGACCACCCCGAGCGCGAGCGCGAGCACGAGCGCGAGGAATTGCTCGGTATAGAAGGATAGCCCGAATATATAGCTGACCTGGGCGGCCCACCCAATCGGCAGCAGTGCAATCGACGAACCGAGCGTCGAAATAACGACCCGTCTGATTAGACCGTTCCGATCACCTGCCTGTCGTGATTCGCCGCTCTCGCGCCCCGTAGCCATCTAGCAAATTCTGGCCGCGTCGGAATTGGACCAATTCCGCCCGCATCCGCATTCGGCTACTTGTTACCCCACAATCCGGCTTCTTTGTAGAACTTTACGGCGCCCGGGTGATAGATCGAGGCGACATTCTTGGCGACCATCCGATCGCGGCTAAATCCCCGGAGCGGGCGGGCCGCCGCAGCCAAGGCCTTCTTGTTGGCGCTGAGCGCCTTGACCGCCCGGTAGACCACGTCGTCCGGCACTTTCGCGTTGACGACCAATAGATAGTCGTATCCGAGCATGACCGTCGGCGCGTCGAGCCCTGCGAGGTGCCGCGCCGGCTTTACCGTCGCTAGATAGGTTCCCGGCAGCCTTCGCTGCAGGATTTCGATGGCCTTCGACGAATTCGGTAAGGAAATGTAGGTGACCGGCCGCGCGGCATTGCCTTCTCGCACCTTTGCCGAGCCCGGCGCAACGGCTCCGCCGACCACCTTTCCCGCCTTGTAATAGTCGATGCCCCGCGCAAAGTTCGGCGTGGGCACGCCTTTCAGGTCCTTGACAGTCATCCCCGCCATCTCGAGCCATGTCCCGAGCATCAGGGAAATGATGCGCTGGCTGGTAAATCGGGTCGGGAACGCCTGCCCTTTCAACCCGTGTATCGATTTGATGCCGGTGTCCTTGCCCACCATCAGGCCGACCCGGAACGGCGTCAGGACGCTGACAACACGAATATTCGGACGTGGCTTGCCTTTGAAGATACCCTTGCCGGCCCGCGCCCAGAGGACGCTGATGACATCCTGGGCAGCCATCTCGAGGCTGCCCGCATCCACCCGCGGCAAGGTCGCGCTCGAGCCCCCATAGGCAATCGCGCGCACGTTGAGTTTGGAGTTCTCACTTATGACCTTTGCGACCGCCGAGCCGATGGCGTTCCCAACAGATCCTTGCGGATTGGTGCCAATGCTGACGGTTTGGCCGAGCGCCGGACCGGTGAGCAGCACGGCTGCGCAGACACTCGCCAGTAATCCAAAAGATCGAGCCATCTCGCCCTCCCATCCGTATTTGTTGTTTTGAGAACCGTTGCCGAAACCGCATCGAGACCGCCCGGTTCACGGCGGTCGTCCCGTAATTACTTCGGCTACCTTTGTATCAAATCCGCCGAGATAAGGTCAAGGAGCATGCGGTTGACGGCAGCGTCGAAGGTCGAGGCAAGACAAGCGTCGGGGCACTATTCCCGATATTCGAAAGCGCCCACCAGGCGGGCGTTAGTGAAGCGCTCTAAGACCGATTGCACGGCGGCGAGCGAACCCACGCCCGACAGTCGAACGACGTAATCGTACTCGAACAGGGTCTCGCCGCTCGCCTGACCGTAGATGGTCTGAAGGGCAAAACCCTGTTGGCTGAACGAGACGATCAGCTCGCCCAGTGCTCCATCGCCTTGGAAGCGGCCGGCGACCACCAGCCGTGTCGGACTGTCGCTGAACATCGGTTCCGGTGAGATGACCCAATATGAGCCGACGCTGCCGCCGTCGATGTCTTTTGCAAGTTCCTTGAGGCCGAACTGCGCGCCCATACCGGGCGTACCGACCGACGCCGTCGACCCGTCACCCTCCTTGACAGCCTGGGCTGCGCCCAGGGTGCTGGTGTGCAGGTTGACGATCTCCGCCTTTGCCAGGTTCTTCTTTAGCCAGTCCTGGCTTTGCGAGAGCGAACCGGTATGGCCGACCACGCGTGTGATCTGTTCCAGTCGCGTGCCAGGTTTGACCAAAAGGGAGCAATGGTAGGCGTGGATCGCTTCGGCAATCACATAGAGCTTGGACCCCGGGGGTGCGACGAGCCCTTGAATGCCAGGGTGACAACCCGTGCGGGCCATTTGCTGCGGCGCGACCACAGCGTCCGCCGCCCCGTCCGAAAAAGTGAACGCTTCGTCAACCGTCGGGAAAAAGACCGCTTCCGTAAACTCGGGGTAGAGCTCGCGGATTTGACGCGCAGCGTCTCCTCCAAACGTATTCGGCCCTCCCAAAGCGCCCAATTTCATTCCTGTGCGCATGCGCCTCCCCCCATATCGGCGCCGAACCTCGATCGGCGTTCACGCAACAATGCGTAGGCGGCGCTGACCGGACGGGCTCAGCGCGCCGCTAGTCATCGGACGGCGCCTTCGCGGCCAGTCCGGCATCCAGCACCGGCAATCCCGGGTTCCAGCGCCAATATCGGGCGACCGCGCCGCCGTCGACCCTGAGGTCGATACCCGTAATCATCTTCGCGTCGTCGGAGGCAAGAAAAACCGCCGCGCGCCCGTAATCCGATGGGCTGGGGCGCTTGCCCAGTGGCACGCCCAGATCCCCAACCGTATAGCCGGGACGAGATCCGACAACCGGCGGCTGCCAATCGACGCCCCACGCCGCGACGCGGGCGTCGCCCTCGCTCGGGTCGGTCGCTGTTGGGGTCATACTGTTAACCCGAATACCGTGCGGCGCCAGTTCCATCGCGGCGGCCCGCGTGAAGTTCAACAATCCACCCTTGGCCGTGCCGTAGCCGATGTTGCCCGGATTTCCCTGGTGACCCTCGGTCGAGATGATGTTGATGATCGCGCCGCGTCGTTGCCGCTCAACCATCGCCGCGGCCACATGCTTTGTGAACAAGAATGTGCCCAGAAGGATCACGTCCATTTGGCGGCGGAACTGCTTGCCGGTAAGCTCAAGAAGGCCGTGGCGTATCTGAAGCACCGCGCCGTTGAGAAGAATATCGACAGGGCCGAGGTCCGTCTCGCATTTGCGCAGCGCCAACTCGATCTGGGCCTCGTCGGTGATGTCGACCTCTACCGCCACGGCCTTTCGCCCAAGCTGCCCGACGGCTTTCGCGCAGGCTTCGGCAAAGTCGAGGCGGATGTCTGCGCACACCACATTGGCCCCGTCCTTCGCCAGCTCCAGCGCAATGCCCGCGTTGATGTTCGGGCTGCAGCCGACGAGAACGGCCGTCTTTCCTTCGAGCTTCATGGCTGTGCTACGCGGCGCGAGCTTCGCCTAAGCGCGCTCAAGCGTCGCGTCGGCTTCGGAGCTCTCGGCGGCTTGCGACACAATGCCGCCGGCCGGCCGCAGGGGATATTTGCTCACCAATTCAACCCACCGTTGCGCGCAAAGCCGCGCCGCCTGCTCGTAGGCCTCGGGGATGACGTCATAGGGCGGGCGGATCGGGCCGGCCTTGCAGTATCCGGCCTCATCGATCCGGATCTTCTCAATCTGGATGTTGTACGAGGCGAACTCCTCGGGCACCGCAACGATCGACATCACCGGATCGTTCGCCCAGTTCAGGTCCTCGTTGATCTTCTCCGCTGCCGGGCTATCCCCCGCCATAATGGCCTTCATGATCGCCATCGCCGGCGACGGGCCCATCGAGGCGGCGGTCGACCAGCACGCGGTCGTAGTCTCGGGTGAGAGCCGCATGAAGTCGTGCACAGCATTTTCGTGCGGTAGGAAATTAATGCGCCCGTCGCTGACGGCCAGAACGTTGAGCAGACGTTTCGGCGCGGAGAATTTCGCGCTCATCACCGTGGGTGCGCGCTTGGCGACGGCTTCCCAGAAATCATCGTTGAAATCAAACCGGAACGCCCGCTGGTTTGCGTAGACCATTAGCGCCAGATCGGGAAAGGCCTGCGACACCGTCTCATAGAAACGCACGGCCATATCGGTCGTCGCAGGCTGCCACATCGGCAGGCCCAGCAGCGTGCCATCGCCTCCATTGTCGGCAACAAACCGCAATCGACGCACAACCTCGTGGGTGCCGAGCGCCGAGGCACCGATGAAGGTCGGCACACGGCCCGCGACGGTGGTCAGGGTGCAGTCCACGAACGCGTCGTAGTCCGCATTGATCAGGGTCGCGCATTCGCCGGTCGTGCCAAGGGCGATGAGCCCGTCCACGCCGTCGGCAATCAACTGCTCGATGACCCGCGCCGTCTCGTCCAAGTCGACGGTGTCGGTCGCGTCCCAGCGGTTCGCATCCGGTTTTGCCGGCGTCGGAATGATCGCATAGACGCCGCGCAGATCTGTTGCCTTGAGCATGGTTGGTCACCTCATAAAGTGCCGAAGGTGGCTATGACTTTGTTCGAATTCATGACGCTGCTTTCGATGAAAACGGCATCGTCGGTCCGTAATCCCAAATCCGCTACGGCCCCCACCAGGCAGAACCAGTTGAGCAGCTCCTGCTGCCCGCTGTCCTCGACTTCATCGAGCGACCGGTTGCGCCATTGATCGTAGTCGCCTGAGACGAGCGCGCCGTACAAGGCCCGATCCGCATCGTGATCCGGATAGAGGAAGTGATTCTTCTCAGTCAGGAACGCATGCGACCAGCTCGACGACGCGACGAAGGCGACCCGCCACGGCGTCTCCGCAAAGGCGCGGGCGCAGGCGGCGCCAAAATCGAAGCAGCGGGCGGGGGATGGCGACGGAGGATCGAAATCCTCCGCGTCGGGCGGCGAAGCCATATTGGCCAAGTACCCCTTCTGGACGATCAACCGGCGACCATAGCAGTTCACAGAAATCGGCACGACGCGGTGGTCGAACCCGGTTCTATCCCAGTCCAGATACAGTACGGAATTGGAAAAGGCGTGGCCAAGGTCCTTGTGCAGTGGCCGATAGGCATACGCAACGTCGAAGCCCTGCCGGATGACCTCCGTGGCAAGGTGCTTTGCTGCCGCCCGGTGGCCGCGAAGCGTGAAGGATTTGTCCTTCGGCTCGTGCCAATAGTTGTCGTTCTTTTGCTTGACCCAAGGCGAGAACTCGACCGCGTCGTACGCCAGGACGCAGAAGGCCGGAACAACGTCCTCGCGAAAATTCTCGTACTGATCGTCGCCCCAGATGACGACCACGTCCGGCTCGAACGCGTCAAGCACCCCGCGCACCCGCCGCAATTCGGCGACGATCGCGTCCCGGTGCTCGCCGCCGTGGCGCATGCCCTCGTCGTCGTCCCATTCGCGACGCATGCTTTCCGGCCATCCGGACGGTTGGCGCAGGTGCTCGGGTAGACCGGGATCCTTCAATGTCAGGTGCAGCGACCGCGGACCGATCGCCGCCGCCGCGAGCGGCGGTTGGTGCGTTATGCCGAGACCCAGAAATTCAGCCATTGATGCGCATCCAACACCCAGCCGGATCTATGAAGCTAAATGGCGCCATTGTTCACTAGAGAATGATGCTCACGGCGCCATGATTGCGAAGCGTCTCCAGATCCAGCGTCGCGCGCCGATGCTTGATCCTGATCCGATCGTCAGTCCTGACGAGCTGGTAAGAATACTGGCCCACGAACGGATCCGTGCTTCCCGATCGATACCTGTAGACCTGGAAGGACGCCTCGACGTCGGTAACGCCGGCGGCGCAGCCGATAATGCGCACATTGCTGATGAACCGCCGGGTGCGGGATCGCGGATATTCGCGGTGGGCGTGACGGCTTTTCAGCCGGATGACACGGCCGCGCAGCTGCACCACGTCGTCGTTGATAAAGACGAGATCCTTGGCCGGGTCTCCTTCCGGCAGATCGGTGGTGGGGACAATATAGACCGCGTCCTCGGTGAAGAGGTCCAGCCATTCATCGAGGCGCCAGTCATCGAGCAAGGCGGCTTCGTAGTAAAGGAAGTCTTCGACTTCGCTTCGAGTGAACACCGGTTGGACGGACGTGTGTTTTTCGACCATCGAGATCATTGCGCAAACACCCTGACTGTTAGGACACGCACAACGGCCAGGGGCCTATGAGCGCGCCGATTGCAGCGCTGTATTCTCCGCCCCGTAGTGCGCTGTCCCCAATTCCAGGAAAAACGATCCGTCGCGCTTGCGATCGTCGGTCTGCACCGCCTCGTTGCTCTCCAGCATCATGGCATGCCATTGGCGCCAGAATGAGCGCATCTGCAGCTCATCGGTCATCTTGGGCTCGCGCTGCATGCCGCGCGAAATATCCGACCACTCGTCGCCGGTGGCGAATCCGTCCTGACACGATTCGAGCGCCTCGACGTCGTCGGGCGTCGCCAGCCCGCCGGGCCCGAGAAACGCCAGTGAGTTCTCCATTCTCGAAGAGCGGAGATCGGCGCGCTCGTCTCGCGGCACCAGATCCCACTGCGTGACATCCATCAACTCGTGCGTCACCGGGTAGAACTGCCGCAACCGGAAGCCGGTCTGACTGTCCTGGAAGGCGAGGTTCGGGAAGATCATCACGTGGCGGGACACCTCGCTCATTTGGCGCCCTCTAAGCTCGCCGAAGCGCTTGATGTTCTCCGCCCGGATACGCAGGACCTCTTTGTTGACGTCCTCCGTCCACAAGGGGCTCGGGTTGGCGATCGCCCGACCGGGCGCCTGATGAAGCATCCCACCGTGACCATGTGGGGCGGCGAAAGATCGCGACACGAGCGGCGCGCCGCTGTCTGTGACTTTCTCGCCGGTCAACCCACGGCGCCACGAAACGTAGTCGAGAAACGTTTTGTGCACCGGCAATAGGTGGTAGCCGTCGTAGCTGTTTTCGACGAGCAGCTTCCAATTGGCTTTGATCGAATATTTCGCCGTACCCCGAATGACGTACCAGCCACCCAACGCATCGGCCGAATCCATTGTCAGGTCGATGATCTCGCGGACCGAGCCAAGATAGGTCGCAATGTCGGCGATATCCTTGTCGAAGCTCACGAAATAGAAGCCGCGATATTGCTCGACCCTTGGCGGCGACTTCAGCGCGTATTGCCGCTTGTCGAAACCCTTGGCGTAACCCTCTTCGTCGGGCAGCCCAACGAGCTCGCCTTGATTGTCGAACGTCCAGGCGTGATAGAAGCATTGGAACGATTTTGCCTGGCCTTGATCGTGCCGGCAGACCTGCGCGCCGCGGTGGGTGCAACTGTTGTTCAACACGCGCACCTGGCCGTCGCTACCGCGGATGAAAATCAGCGGCCGGCCGTTGACCGTGCGGCGTCGGTATTCGCCCGGCTCGGCGAGCTCCGTCTCATGCCCGACATAGAGCCAGCTTCGGTCGAAAACGCGCCGCCGCTCCAGATCGAAGATCTCCCCGGAGGTCATCGCCGAGCGATGTACCCGGAAAACACCGTCCTTTCGCCGATCATCAATAAGATTGCTTAGTTCCATCGAACGCCACCCGGTTCACAGTCCAGTATTGACTGGCCGCCGATCAATCCCTCTTCGGTTCGAGGCGCCGTCGCTCGCCTTGACGTCTGAACCCGCGCGGACTGTCGTGTTCAGATCCGCCCGGACTATTGCCAGTCCGCAACCCTCGATCGACGCAACCGTCGGACCGCATTCCGCTGCATGGCGCCAATCAGTCCAGCCGCGAAGCTCCTCCCCATCAAACCGCTACTATGGGAGAGCTCAAATTACTTCGGTTACCTTTGTATTTCGGCGATGGCCGGCAGTCAACGGCAAAATCGATGGCGCACGCCGGATGCCAGCCGCGCCAAGAACAGCGGCCGATCGGGCAGCCGATTGCCGTGCCGCGGGTCAACGCGCGCCAAACCGTCTCATTCGAAGGACAATTCAGAGGACTTCCATTGCCGATTGCCAAATCATAGGCAGCTCAACCCCGAGGTCGGCTCAGGCGAGGAGGTCGTGGCGCAAACGCTGCAACATCTTGGTCAATGTCTTCACTTCGGCCGGCGTTCCGGCTTGCACGATGAGCTCGTTCACCTCGAGCGCGAGCGGCAGGAGCTGATCGAGCAACGTCCAGCCTTTCGGCGTCAGGCGCACGGCGATCTTGCGCCGATCATCGGGGTTGCGTGGTCGCGAGATCAGGCCTTGGTCCTCCATGGTCCTGAGCGTTTCCACGGCTGACGGTTCCATGATCCCCAACCGCTTACTGATCTCGCGCTGCGTCAGACCTTCGTTCTCGGACAACAGTCGCAGGAGAAACCAGATCGGAACGCTGGCGCCCTGCGGTTCAATCCGTTGTGCCAATGCCTTGCCGACGGTACGGCCGACATCCCGCAACAGGAAGCCAAGGCTGCTTTCAAGCGGGAATTCAAAAGGGTCCTCGGCCGATAACTCCGAGACTGACTTCTTGCTTACCACTACTTTCCTTCCGCGCGGATTGAGGGAGCCCGGGTCTCCGATAAGCCAGCGATGCGACCAAGACGGGACCGCCTGCCCATATGGTATCTTTTCGCGAGCCACGACTCGATACCGTTTATCCAACGGGCGCATCATACAATGCGTCAGCCGGTACCCTAGCCGGCCCGATCGACGTCACCGTGGGCTTTGCCGCCCGTCTATACGGCGCCGGAAATCGGGCTTGGCGGCCGGCAGTTTCCCGCTGGAGCCCATCGTGCGTCAAATTCCATCCAGATTCGCCCGGGCGCGCCAATAGTCCCATGTACGCGCGGCGACGAGCGGCATGGCGGTCATGGCGGTGGTTTGTTCGATCTCGCCCGGAGACAGCGCGACGACGTCTCCGCCGAGCTGCAAGGCGTTGAGCAGGATCCGGGCATTTGCTTCCAGATAGATCGCCAGCAGCACGGCACGTTCGAGGCTCTCAGCCGCGACGACACAGCCATGCCCGCGCATGAGCGCGACATTGCCGCCGCCGAGCGCTGCGGCCAGATCGAGGCCCTGTTCCCGGGTGGTGACCAGCAAATTGGTGTCGCCAAACTTCTTGCGTATGTCCCATACCGGCACCTCTCCGCCGATGCCGCCCGCCACATGAACGATCTGCCGCAACGGCACACCGGTGACACCGAACGGGATCACCGAGAAGGAATGGTTGTGGATGACCGACATCACGTCCGGTCGCGATTCGTAGATCCCCCCATGGATCGGCCGCTCGACGTAGACCGGCCGGTCGCGTCGGTCGACCGGTTCATTGTCCAGCGTGAACTCCATCAGGTCCGCGCGGCTCACGATGCCCGGGCTGCGGGACTGCGAAAGAATGTAGCGATCGGGATTGTCTGGGTGCCGAACGCTGGCGTGGCCGAAGGCGTCGACCACCCCCTCCCGCTCGAGAATGCGGTTCGCGACCGCGAGGTTAAGCAGTGTCTGATCCAATACTTCAGGCATTGACTATCCCATTTGATCGAAGAGGCTTTGGGATCGTCGCAGATCCCGTGGCAAGGTGGTGTCTGAGCCGTCGTTTTGCGGGGACCCTATCTTATCCGACGCCGGGAAAGTGTCTCTACCGCCGGAAAGATGTCCCAGTTTCACGGCCGCGAAACGTGGCGTATGCGCGACCCTCTCCCTTAGTTGACCCTGCATAGAAATCGCGCCCGGTTAGTTTACACCCTACGCAAATTGGGCAGGAATTCGAACGTGATCGGTCAACGCAACCATGCTCCATTTGCGATCGAGGCCCCCGCTGCCGGCGATTAATCTGGGGATACAGATCCGTCGAACCGCAACACCGATGTCCGCTTCTGGCTATAAGCGGACATTCTCGAAGCTGCTGGACATGTCCGCTTTCCCCCCCAAAGCGGACATTGGCGGACTGCCGGTACGCTGACCGTTAATCCTTCAGCCGCTCGGTAGCGCGGGTGAGCAGCGGCGCGTGGCCCAGCCTGGCGGCGAGGTCGCGGGCCCGTCTGTGGGCGGTCGCCGCAGCCTTCGCCTCGCCCGCGGCGGCCAAGGCGTCCCCGTGGCTCAAATGGGCATAGGTCTGAAGCGTCGTCATGCCGAGCGCGCCGGCCTGGTCGAGCGCCGAGACATAGTGAGGCAAGGCCGCCGCGGCCTCGTCGCGCTGCAGTGTTATCTCGCCGCGGATCCAGGTGGCCCAGGCACCAACCCCCTTTTCCTCGTCGCCCTCGGCCCTAGCGAGCGCGATCTGCACAAGTTCGCCGGCGCGGTCGAAATCGCCCATCGCCAGGCAGGCACGGGCGGAGTAGGTGTGGGCGAGACCGTGCTGCATGCTAACGCTAAAGCGGCTGGGCTCGCAGGCGGCCTCGACCATCTCCACCGCCTTGGCGGCGTCACCGGTCTCGGCAAGCGCCAGCGCGAATCGGCCCGCCACCCAGGGCAGCGCTGCCTGGAGGCCGTGCACAGCGATCAACTCCATGCCGTCATTGAGCACTGGTAGAGCGTCGCGAAAGCGCTCGCGAAGCAGGTAGGCATCGGCGAGGCCGAAGGTGCTTATCGTCGCGCTGTAAGCATGATTGGCCTCCTTGGCGATGCGGTAGCCCTCAAGCCCCACGGCCTCGGCGGTCTCAAAGTCGCCCATCTCAGCGCATGCCAGCCCCCGGAAAGAGGTGAGAAAGGTGTAAGTCAGTCCGCCAAAGCGGAACAGTGTGTTGGCCTCGCTAGCGAGGTTGGCCATGCCCGACGCGCCGCACTTGGCCGCCTCCGCGTAGGCTCCGAGCAAGGCGTAGGCCGTGGCCAGACGGTAGTCGGCCAACCCCATGATCGTGGCACTACCGCTCTCCTCGCCCAGCTTGCGCGCACGTTCTGCGAACTCGATACAGACTCTATACTTGCCCTCCATCCACTCGAAGCCGCTCTGGTAGAGCAGCGTTTCGGCCAGCCGGTCGCGGTCCTCGAGCCGCGCCGCGAGCGCCTCGGCCTCACGCAGATGCTCCCTGATCGGCTCGGCCTCTCCGAGGATGAAGAGCGCGTCGCGCGCCTGGAAGCGGAGGTCGATGTTCTCCGCCATCAACTCGGGGGTCTCCGGCAGTTTGCCGAGGGCCTCGATCGCGGCCTCGAAGTGGTCGAGCGCGCTGCGGGTGGCGTTGAGCGCGATCGCTTTGGTGCCGGCGGCGTGGGCGTAGCGCTTGGCCTTCTCCCACTGCTCGCCCCTGCGGGCGTGATAGGCGAGGCGGTCAAGATGCTCGCTCTCGCGCCCGGCGTAGAGCTGCTCCATTGCTTCCAGGATCACCGTATGGAGCTGCTTGCGGCGCGCCGAAAGTAGGCTCCCATAAGCGACGTCGTGGGTGAGGGCGTGCTTGAAGGTGTATTCGGCGTCGGGGAAGATGCGTGTCTCGTAGACGAGCTCCGCCTCCTGCAGCCGGGCCAGTCGCGCCGGCACCTCGCCCGCCTTGAGCGCCAGCACCGCGCCAAGGAGCGGCAGCGAAAAGTCCTTTCCAATAACCGCCGCCGTTTGCAGCAGGATCTTCTCCTCCGG
>Ga0224512_10003807_pt1 | contig 13099 bp, 17 predicted proteins | sample SF_May12_sed_USG_4_FD_169103 | JGI IMG/M metagenome (GOLD analysis project Ga0224512, IMG submission 169103) | Sediment microbial communities from San Francisco Bay, California, United States - SF_May12_sed_USGS_13 | ecosystem: Environmental > Aquatic > Marine > Sediment | place: USA...
CAGCCAGATCTGGAAGAGCTCGAGCGGATTCGGGCCGTCTTGATCGATGAGCGGGAACATCTCCGCGTGCATGATCCCGGATCCGGTGGTGAGCCATTGCGTGTCGCCGCCCCCGTATCGGGCAGTCGCCCCCAGCGAATCAGAGTGGTCCACGTAGCCGCGCCGGACCACCGTCACCGTTTCAAAACCGCGGTGTGGATGCTGAGGGAAACCCGGCACACGAGCGCCGTGGTACATGCTCCATCCGTCCTTCGAGGAGAAGTCGGAACCAATATTGCGCCCGGTCAGCGAATCGACCGGTCCCAGGTCATCACCACCCGCCGGATAGTGGTCGACGTGGTGGACGGTGAAGATGAACGGGTCTAGGCCGGTCCACGGCATGCCAAGTTGAACGAGGTCGAGGATCGAGTCAGTCACGTGCCTGCTTCTCCGGTGATGGGGGTTCACAAGAGTACTTGAGGTTGGGTTCAAACAGGCCCAGAGATAGGGAGTTGGAGTAGGTTTTTCGGCCGGGAGAGCAGCGGTCGAATTGATCCCTGCACACGCCCAAGCCGGGCGATCAAGGCCCGGGACGGCCGACCCGGCGAATAGCTCGGTGATGACAATCGTCGGGCCTAGGGGGTCAGGTGTTCCCCTATCCATGACGCAACCGTCACGCCAACCTGCTGTTCGCCGCCCACGTAGTAATGACCGCCCGCGTCCAAGATCTTGATGGTCACAGCATGGGGGCTCCGCTCAGCCAGCTCTTCAGTCGGATAGACCTCGGCAGGCTCTTCCTGACTCCGCACTATCAGGGTCTCGCAAGGTATCTGAGCCGCCAGCTCTACGGTATCGGGACAGTGGTCCAGGTACTCGACATAGGTGGTGGCGGAAATCACATACCACCATCCTGGTACCAACATCAGCTGATTACCGTTGCCTTCGGCCACGAGCCGTCTGGCCGAATCGGTGATTTCTCCGTACCGATCAGCCGCCATCAGACCGTTGTCGGCCATGAGCCGCATGATCCCTTTACCCCCGCGATGGGCTGAAAGCAGAACCAGGCCGGGCGTATCTGCCCAGTCGACCACATGACGGACTCCCAGCATCCCCCCATTCGAATGACCGACCACGAAAGGAGGGGGAAACCCGCGATCATTCAGCCAGCCGCGTGCCAATCGGTTGTCTGTGATGGCTTGCGCCAACGTTTGGTAGGCGCCACCTTCGAGATCGCGGCTGTTGCGGTTCGACAGAACATCATGACCGCGACGGTTGTACGCCAGGCAAGCGAGACCCAGCTGAGTCAAATACCGGGGTAGGAATCGCGGGGGACCAACGTAGAAATTCATCGTGTTGCCGTGCATCAGCTGCACGGCTCCCCGGAGATCACCAGTCGCCGGCAGGTACAACAAGCCGTCGAGCGGAGTCGTGTCGGTCTCGATCGACACGGTCTCAATGCGCACCTCGCTCATGTTCATGGCGTCATCGTACGCCGCCTGAACGCGGACGACCCCTCGTGGTATGGAGCAGTGCCGCCAAGCGCCGACGCGTCGGGGAGTGGCGACCGCCCCGTCGGGGACGGTACCGTGCTGGTAATCGGAACAGGAACCGCCACTCGCCATGACCAAGGCATCGAAGATAGCCTTTATCGGATCTCACTCGGTCAGGAAAACCAACGCCGTGCACTCCTTCGCCGGAGCCGTCGGACGGAGCGGTCGGAGCGTCGAAGTGGGCCGTGAGGTCGTCAGGTTCAATCCTTTGGGTCTCAACGAAGGAGCCACGGCAGAAGCTCAGCTATGGGTGATCATGGCGCAGATTCAGCAGGAACTCGAGCTCCGTTCGAGCGCCGAGGTTCTGGTCACCGATCGGGCGGTCATCGACAACTTCGCCTATTTCCTTCGGGTGACCGGTGGAGAGGACCCTTTCGACGTGACGCCGCTCATTCGGAAGTGGTGTGAAACCTACGACCTCTTCGTGCGATTGCTCGCCGACGTCCCTCTCCGGGTGGACGGAGTCCGGAGTACCAACGAACGGTTTCGTAGCAGGATCGAGTCGACCCTCAACGACATCATCCCGCTTTTCGTTGACGAAGAACGTCTCGTCACCATTCGAGCTTCCGACATCACCGAAGACTTCGACTGGACGCCCATTCTCGAGCGGCTGGTTGGTCCGACGCAGGCTGCGGACCATCTGATTCCTCAACCGGTGACCCTGTTTCCCACCCTCTGGGACTAATCGACGCTGATCATAGGTCGAAACCGATAGCCGCAATGGGGGTGGCCGTATGCACCTGGGGCGGCTCGGCCATCAGGGGGCCGAACGCTCGCATGGCTGTCTGCATGGCTTCGCTCTGCCCGTGGTGCTGCATCGACACGGCGTCCGACATCAACGCGAAGAACCAGAAGACGTCATCATCGCCGCGATGGTACGAGTAGATCTCGACCCCGGGTTCGTGACGGGCGGCAGCAACCATATCGGTGAGCACCCTCTCCATCTCGTCTGCTTTGCCATCCCGGCACGTGATCGTGCCTATCATCGAAACCTTGTTCATTGAGTTCTCCCTCGTCGACGGTCCGGTCATGACCGTACCAATCTCTCCTGTTGCCCGCTGGCTCTAGACCTTTTCGAGAAACTCCAACACCCGCGCGGCAAGGAGCGACGCGGCGGCCGCGTCGTATGAAGGCAATGAGCTGTCGGCGAAGTAGTGCTGGTCGCCGGGGTAGAGGAACAGCTCGGCACCCGCAACGTCGTTGACCAGGGAACGGGCGGCGTCGATGTCGCCTTCGTCGACAAAGAACGGGTCCGCGTCCATTCCGTGAATCTGGACGGGGACACCGTCGGGCCAGTTCCCGAAATATGAGGCCGGGACGCATGAGTAGAAGAGCAGGGCACCGACCGCGCCGGGCCGTGTCTGCGCCAGCTTCTGGGCCGGGACTACACCGAGAGAGAACCCGGCGTACACGAGGCCGTCGGCCAGTCCCTCAACGGCCTGCGTTCCCCGGTCGACTACCTCGTCGAAACCGACATTTTCAACGTGTGCCATGCCTTCTTCGAGGGTCGTGAAAGTGCGACCGCCGAACAAATCCGGTGTATGAACTGTGTGACCGGCCCGGCGCAGGTCATCGGCGAACGCCTTCACGCCTGCGGTCAATCCCTGCGCATGATGAAAAAGAACTACTTCAGCCACGACAACCTCCGTGGCGCCAACAACCGTCAAAGGATCCTGAACTCTAGAGCAATGGCCGGAGACAAGCCGTCGTCGCAGCGGTCCTTTGGTAGCCTCCCGAAATGTCTGAAATGACCCCCGTGCTGGACTGGCTGCTCGATCCTGATGGATCCGACCCGGCGATCCGCTGGCAAGTGATGCGGGACCTCCTCGACCTGCCCGAATCGGAGTGGGCAGCGGAGCGAGCCCGGGTCGAGACCGAGGGCTGGGGCGCTCGCCTCCTCGCCTGCGAGGACGAAGACGGACAGTGGGCCGGAGGCGCTTACTTCCCGGCCGATTTCGAATCTTACGGGGACGAGGCCGGCCAACCCTGGACGTCCACAACCCATTCGCTATCCGTACTCCGCGAACTCGGGCTGATCCCGTTCTCGGCCCGCGCCCGGCAGGCGGTGGAGGGCATCCGCGCCAACTCCCGATGGGAGCACGATCGACAGCCATACTGGGAAGGCGAAGTGGAGCCCTGTATCAACGGAATCACCGTGGCGAACGGCACCTACTTCGGCGTCGACATGGAACCGGTTGTAGAACGATTGATTCGGGAGCGCCTAGAGGACGGCGGCTGGAACTGTGAGGCCGAAAACGGGTCGGTGCGATCGTCCTTTGATACGACCATCAACGTGCTCGAAGGTTTGCTCGAGTACGAAAGGGCCACCGGTGGGACGCCCGGGTCCCGGACGGCCCGCCAATGGGGTGAGGAGTATTTGCTCGTGCGTGCGCTATTCCGCCGCCTCAGTACCGGTGAGCCAGCCGAGAACCGGTATCTGGAGTTCTTTCACCCGTCCCGGTGGTTCTACGACGTGCTCCGCGGCCTCGACTACTTCCGATCAGCCGGCCTTTTCACCGGGACGGCACCCGACCCCCGGCTCAGGGAGGCAGTCGAGCACGTACGCTCCAAGCGCCGTGCGGATGGAACCTGGCAACTGGACTGGAATCCTCGCGGCCGGGTGTGGTTCGACGTTGACGACGGACCCGGTCAACCATCACGTTGGGTAACCCTGCGCGCATTTCGGGTGCTGAAGTGGTGGGAAGGGTAAAACGAACCCGGGTGCAGCATGTGTCTGACCGGCGGGGGCGATCAGGAGCGGTGTTGGTCGTATCAGGCGTCGATTGCCTCAATGCCGAGCTTTCTGAGGCTTTCGAGGTGGTCCTTCATCGCCTGCAGGACGTCGGGGGCGTGCCCCTCCCAGTCCGTGAGCTCGCCCGTGACCTGTAACGGGTCACGAGAGCGGTACGACTTCGTCGGGTTGCCGGGGAACTTCTTGTCGGTCAGGTTCGGGTCGTCCTCGAGGGTGCCGGTTGGTTCCACGATGTAGATCCTGCCGGGGCCCTCGCCGACCGCCAGTTCCGCTCCCCAGACCGCGGCGTCGACGGTGGCCGTCAGATAGACGTAGTTGGCCTTCTTCCGGCTGCCGAAGTTGGAGCTGTAGCCGGGCTCGATCAGATCGCCGGGCTTCAAATCGGCGCGGGTGCCGTGGTAGTAGCGCTTCTGGCTTCCGTCGTCCACGCTCCCCATGGTGCCATACGAAGGCTCCGCGGCATGCGCGAACTCGAACGCTTTCGGTCTCAACCAGGCGAGGGCTTCGACAGCGAGAACCGCAGCAGTGAGAGCGATCCGGCCGATCTAAGGCAAGCCCGACACGTCAATGGGCAGGTTCCCTGTGTCACTTCCGGTATCGTTTCCTGCATCGCCGACGATGGGTCTGCGTCACCGACGCTCTCGTTGCCTTCCTGGCCGGATAGCCGACTGATCTTTCGTATCCAGGCGCAAACCCTTCCGGAGTCTGGTTCGGTCCGGGGTCCGAATCCAGCCTCCGGTTGGGCGGCGCTCATGGGGAGCGGCGGAGGAAGGCTGTGAGGTTGGCGCGGAGTGTCTCTGGTGAGAACCCGACTTGGTCGAGGAGCTCAGGCGCAGGCGCCGTCCCGGACAAAAAGCCGTGCTCTATGCTCGGCACATGGAGACAGTGGTCGACCGTCTCCGCACCTGGGACGATTCGGCGGTGCGGTATCAGGTCCGGCTCGTTTTGGACGGGCTCGAGCCGGACACCGCCGAGATGCGCACCCTGGCCGACGAGGTGCGAACGAGTCCAGACTGCGGTGCAGTAATCGACGGCAGTTTTGTGGATCCACGCCACGCCTACCGCAAGTGGCAAGGCGCTCACTGGGCCCTCTTACAGCTAGCCGAACGGGGGCATCCCGGTGGGGACCCACGCCTCCAACAGGTCCAGGAGCTCGTATTCGCATGGATCCTCTCGCCGGCGTTTCTGAAACCGAACTGGACCCGGCATGTCGCCGGGCAGCCCGATCGGGTGCGGCGTTGTGCCTCGATGGAGGGCAATGTGCTCTGGGCCAGCCTGCAGCTGGGCCTGATGGACGAGCGGCTGCAGGCGCTTGCTGATCGGCTCGGGAGAATGCAGTGGCCGGATGGGGGTTGGAATTGTGATGTGCGCCCTCAAGCGCGCCGGTCATCCTTCGTTGAAACCGTGCTGGGCCTCCGGGGGTTGGCGGCGTGGGTGCAGGCGACAGGCGACAGGACCGCCACAGACACGCTCGAACGGGGTGTTGAGCTTCTGTTGGGACACCACCTGCTCTTTCATCGTAGTGGCGCCCTGATCGTGCCCAATTGGGGGCCCCGACCCGACAAGATTGGATTCCCGATCCGATTCTTCGACGTTCTTCTTGTTCTGGAGCTCATGGCCGACACGGGGAACATCGGCGACCCTCGCTGCAATCGCGCCCTCGAAATGCTCCTTTCCAAGCGCACCGCGGACGGTGGATTCCCCATGGAGGTGAGACGGGCCCGCACGGCAACCGAGATCTGCAGCAATTGCACGTTCGCCCAATGGGGGCCCGGTGGGAAGACCCGGACAAACCCGTGGGTGACCATTCGCGCTCTTCGGGTGCTCAGAAGCGCCGGCCACCAACAGTGAACTAGGCCCCGTGTCATGACTTCCAGACCGCTTCTCTCCATGGGTACGAGTTGACAACGCAGAGTCGCATTCGCGCCCCTCGTGCCGACCGGTCCCGATTGGGTGATCTACGGGAGGGGACCGGCGGCCGGATGACACCCACACTTCTCCGATGCTCATTGCCGACTCAGCAGCCGTCCTCGCCACGCTGCTGGCATTCGTCACCCTCATCCCTCAGATCACGAAGTTGTGGCGAACCCGAAACGCCGATGGAGTCTCGGCAACCTGGGCATCACTCGGCGCTGTCTCGAACGCGGCCTGGGTCGCGTACCTGGCGTCGCAAGGTTTGTGGCTGGCCCTGCCTTCGACCGTTTCCATGTCGGTCTTCTTCACCGTCACCGTCGGCCTGATCGGTTGGACGGGCCGTTCGAGCGTACGGCCGGTGGTGCTCGGGCTGGTGTGGGGCCTCGTTCTCACCCTGATCGGGGTCGCGGGAGGCTGGACCAGCCTTGGGATCCTGCTCGGCGTCTCGTTCGGGGTGCAAGCAGCCCCGACCGTATACACGGCGTTCCGGACCAGAGCACCCGCGGTATCAGTCCGGGAACGTGGCAACTCACCCTCGTTGAAGGGGTTCTCTGGCTGATCTACGGACTCGGTTACAAGGATTTGGCCGTCATCATGTTCGGGATACTCTCTTCTATAACTGCCACCCTGGTCTTGGGCCGCTACTACGCCACCCGCAGTCGGTGGTTGGATTCCTCTGAACAGCCGCCGCTGCACTCGCCGATATGAAAGATTCAAGACGACCGCGGATCTCTCCGTTGACCGAAGAATCGAATCCGAACCGTCGACACACACCGAACGGGGGAGGGGAGCGGCGGCACTCGGTCTCGACCGGCGCTGACACCTGATGTCGTTGCACGGCACCTAACCCGTGTCCGATCTCACTGAAGTTGCCGCTCAGGGGTCGTTTCGCCACTGACTTGAGACGAGTGGCGCAGGATTTGTCCCACTCCAGTTGGCGAAGTCGGACAGCGCCGGCCGACCGGTCACCGACCAGCGCTAATCGTTCCGCCACGAGCTTTGCGAGCGGGTATCCGCACTACGTGACCAAAACGGCGAACAAGGGACGGACGAAGTCCGAGGTCGACAAGAACATCCATTGGCTGACCGGCGACACCCCGAAACGGTTGCAGTCGCAGCTCGACCGGGAGACGGACTTCGAAACGTTCCTCGCCAAGGCCCCGAAGACGAACCCGAATCGAACGCTGATCACCGGCGTTGTATGCGGCGTCAGGGTCGAAGATGTCGAGGAACCCACGATGCCCGAAATCCGCTACCTCGACAAGCTGGTGGACGAACTGGCCAAAGGCAAGGCCATGGAGAAGATCCTGCGGAGCCCGTCGTGTGAGATTTCGCCAACTTCAGTGAGATCGGACAACCCAGGGGAAGTGGTGTTAGGGCCTTCCGGATCAATAACTTGACATAACGAGGATTATGGGACACGCCATCGGATCACGGGGAAGCTCCTATCGACCGCGCACAACCAGGTTCTCCAACAACTGCTCGGTGATGGCGGCGATGTCGCCGACCGACCGATCGAAGACCTCGAGGTTTGCCTTCGATGGCTGGCGGAATCCGCTGACCTTCCGCACGTATTGCAGCGCCGCCGCCCGAATCTCTTCTTCTGTCGCCGGCGTTTCTGCGTTTCTGAGGGTCTTGATGCTTCTGCACATGCGCCGAACCTAGCCTCGCCGATCCAGAGATGTTGGAAGTCGCCTCTCCTCCGGATTCCTCCCTATGGTGTGCGCCGGGGTAAAAACGTCAGGTGACGAAATACCGCAGCCATCGCCGGCGATGCTCAGGGCCGCGGGGTTCGTCCGGTTTCGGTCTGCCGGGTAGGTGCGAGGGGCCCATGTAGCTATTCACTGGTGTGTAGTTGATTCGGGAATGGATCGGACCCAACCACGGTTGACACGAATGACGGCGATATATACCCCCTGGGGTATAATGCCCGCTGGAAATCGAATTGGAGTACGTAACTATGCCGACCGTTGAACTGACCAAAGAGAACTTCGAGCAGACCATCCTCGACAACGACACCGTGTTCGTCGACTTCTGGGCTGAATGGTGCGGTCCGTGCCGTTCGTTCGCTCCAACCTATGAAGCCGCAGCCAACAAGCACGAAGACATTGTGTTTGCAAAAGTCAACACGGAACTCGAGCAAGAGTTGGCGGGCTACTTCCAGATTCGATCAATCCCGACGTTGATGGTGTTCCGCGAGAACGTGATCTTGTTCTCCCAACCCGGTGCCCTTCCCGCACCGATGTTGCATGATCTCATCACGCAGATCAAGGATGTCGACATGGAAGACGTGCACCGCCAGATTGCCGAGCACGCCGCCGAGGGGCACGAAGATCACGCCCACGACGGTCATGACCACGAAGACGCAGCCGTCTGAGCAAACCGCTATGTGAGCGGAGTCGCCGTCGCGTCACTTCGGCTTTTCCGCGCGGTAGCGTAGGGAGGTTCGATCATTGAGGAGACCGGCGTGTCGGCAAAAGACCGGGTTGGCATCCACTTCACCACCAAATATGAGACCGACCCCGCCGCCAGGGTGCGAGTACCAAGCCGTCTCAATCTCATCGGCGAACACACCGACTACAACGATGGATTCGTCTTGCCTTTCGCCATTGATCGGGAGATGTGGATCGCACTCCGCCCTCGCGACGACCATACCGTGCACATCCGGTCGGAGAGTTTCGTCGACGAAGTGATCTTCGACCTGACCAGCATCAAAAAAGGCTCCGGCTGGGGAGAATATGTTAAAGGTGTGGCATCTGCTCTCACGGCCACCGGTCGTGAACTCCGCGGCTTCGACGCTTTTCTGGCCAGCGACATCCCGATGGGTGCCGGCATGTCATCGTCGGCGGCCGTATGCATCGGCTCGGCGGTCGCCTTGGCCGTGTCTTCCGACTTTTACCTCGAAGCATCTGAACTCGCGGTGCTGTCGCAACGAGCGGAGAACCATTGGGTGGGCGTGGAGAGCGGCATCATGGATCCTCTCGTGATGGCCGGTGCCCACCAAGGTCTTGCCCAGTTGATCGATTGCCGAGATTTCACGAAGGAAGACATCGCGTTGCCAAGTGAGACCGTCGCCGCCGTTCTCGATACCGGAACACGCCGGGGTCACGTATCTTCGGCCTACAACAAGCGGAGAATGGAATGCATCGAAGCTGCCCGTCATTACGGAGTTGCCTCGCTCCGGGATCTGGATGCAACCACGCTGGAATCCGCAGGACAGGGTCTAGCGGATGTGATCTATCGGCGCGCCCGGCACGTCGTCAGCGAAAACGATCGGACCCTCCGCGCCGCGGATGCCCTTCGTCGCGGCGACGTTGACGCCGTGGGCAGCTTCATGGTCGAAAGCCACGAGTCCCTTCGAGACGATTACGAGGTCTCGAGCCCAACCCTCAACGCAATGGTGACTGCCGCCAACGGGACGCCCGGGTGCCTGGGAGCACGCATGATGGGTGGTGGGTTCGGAGGCGTGGCGGTTGCCCTGGTGGACCGGGATCTAGCCGACCCTTTCAAAGCAGCCGCAGCTGAAACCTTCGCCGAGCTGACCGGGTTGCCGTCGCATGTGCACCTGGTCGAGGCGGTGGACGGAGTGGTTGCCCTACCGGGTATCGACGGCTGATCACGTTCCGCGCGGCTCGATCCAGGCCGACCGGAGTTGGTGAGCGGATTCGAAAAGCCAGTTGAAGGCCTCACGGTAATCCGGTTGGAGTCCCGCCTTCCGGGCTTGCTCCAAATCCCCCTCCACGTCCTCGAGAGCCGTCTGCAAACCGTAGAGATGACCCTGGAGTTCCTCGAGTTGCCGGCGGGAGATGATGAGATCTTCTCGACCGAGTCCATGGGCGGCAGCCAGTTTGCGGGCCATATGGGCCTGTTGGCGGCATCCCTGCTTACAGTAGACCCGGCGGCGGCCGGCGCCTTCCTGCTTCGGCAGGTCTCCCCCGCACCATCTACACCGGGGTTTGGTGGCTCGTTTCGTCATGTGACGAATGCTACCGCCGAGATAGGTTGCCTACGCGGACCGGGAATGGCCCTCTCCCCCACCGGTCCGCCGATTGCGGCGCAAAAGCGCTGCATATCCACCCAGACCGATTAATGCGAACGCGAACCACTGGACGGCGTAGGCCAGGTGTGAGCCTTCGGTAAGGGTGCGCGTCGGGACCGGGATGGGCAACCCACCCGACTGAGCCGGGACTTGAGAGACTAGTTCGAGGGAGATCGGGGTCAGCGGATAGGACGACTGTTGCTGGAGGCGCGGTAGGTCGATCCAGTAGAGGCGCTCGAGTTTGCCCTGAGTAGGGTCTCGAGGTCCAAGCGCCGGAGCAGGTTGAGATTCCCGAACGGTACCGCTTACTTCGACCGGTCCAACCGGGGGCAAGGCGGACGAAACCGGAGGAGTTTCCAGATCCAGGGGGACCCATCCCCGGTTGACCAGGACGGCCGAACCGTCATGCAGGACGAGAGGCGTAACTACGTGGAATCCAGCCTCGCCGTTGTGTGTGCGCGATCGAATCAGCACCTCACCGTCGACATCGAACGTTCCTACAACAATCACCCGGCGGTATTCCCGTTCAGAAGCCGGAACGCCCCCGAGCAAATCTTCAAGGCCTACCGGGACGATCTCGATGCGCTCGGCGATCGTTTCGTTTTGGGTCCGCCGTTCCTCGAGCCGATCAAGCTGCCAGATTCCGAGCCGAACAAACACCGCTGCCACGACCAAGACGATGACATGGGCGGCCAACCAACGCGGCGTGAGGTATCTCTGCAACATATGGACCTTGCATTATGGCTGCGCCCGTCGCTCTCTTGGTCAAGCGACTGCTTCGTTGTCTATCCCCAGGAGAGCGCGGGCAACCGCGAGAGGCTCGGCATCATCGGGGACGGCCAAACCGACCGGTCGCTGGGTCCATTCAGTCACGGTTTCTGGACGGATATCCGCTTGCTCAAGGAGCAGTTCGGCAAGATCGTCGGTCCAGAACCACGGCATGAACTACCTCCGGAGGGAGTGATCGGGATGGGAACACTCTTACGGTACCTCCCTTGTCAAGTTGCCGTGACCAGGGGAAACGTCCGGGGAGTCGCGCGCTAACCAGATCCTGCCAGGGAGGTGCCGCCGGTCCGGCGCGGATCGGCGGCAGCAATCAACTCACCGCGGGAGTCCCAGTATGCAGCACCGACACCACCGAAGAACATGTCGATGTCGTCGAAAGATCGGAGAGGGTAACCAAGATCGGCGATCGGCAGAGAACCCTCGTGCGCCACTCGCCATCCGTTCTCTCCCGCATCTTCGACGTGCACCCTTGGAGCTGCGATCGCTTCGGCGAGAGACATATCCAGTTCCGTGAAATTGATCACAGTCGCCAGGATGGCTGTAGTAATCCTGTCCGCTCCCGGCGAACCAACCGAGAGGACTCTTCCGTCTTCGTGCCGGGCAATGGTCGGTGCCATATTGCTGGTGAGCCGGGTTCCCGGCGCCAACGCATGAAAACCTCGCCGGTTGAGTTCGATCTCACCGAGGCAGTTGTTCATCCAGATACCGGTCCCGGGGGGCATCACGCCGGAACCGTATCCAGATGAGATGGTGACCGAGCAGGCTGCCCCGGTCGAATCAACGGAAGAGGTATGCACGGTCGATGGGGATCGGGAAAGGGACGCGATGTCACCCGTCTCTGCGTCGTTCAAAAGCCTGAGGGCGTCGCGGGGGAGGTCGTCGCTGAGTTCGAGTTGATCCCTGCGAAACCCAAAGACGGCTATCTGGGCCCGAATCAAACGGTCGTAATCGGCTGCAGTCCACCGATCCTTCGGATGCCCGTTCATCAGCATCAGCAAAGCCGTGAGCGTGATCCCACCGATAGCCGGGGCCGGGTTGGTCACGATATGCCATCCCCCGATGACCGCTTCGAGCGGCCGACGGATCAACGGTCGGTATTCCAGAAGATCCTCGGTGGTTATCAGGCCGTCGTTGGACGCCATGTCGGCTGCGATGAGCCGGGCGATTTCACCCTCGTACATGGCCCGGGGACCCTGCTCGGCGATGGAGCGAAGGGTGTCTGCCCGATGGGCTACCTGAACCAGGCCTCCTTCGGGGATCAACGACCCGTCTTTCCGATGCAGGGCGGCACGGCTTGGCTCTTGCCAACCGAACACAACCTCGTGGCTGAATTGGAGATAGCTACTCGATGGCTGGGATAGCGGAAAGCCATCCCGGGCCAGTTCATAAGCTGGTTCGACCAAGAGTGGCCACGGGATGCGACCGAAGCGGGCGGAGGCCAGGCCCAGCGCAGCCAGCGCCCCGGGAGTGCCAACGGATCCGTGACCGATAGTGGTGGTGATCCCTCCCCCGTACGCCATCGTCACGTCAAATACGCCCTTCCCGAAGCGGGAGCGCGGCAGACCCCGCCCCGGCATTTCGACATATCCGTCGATCGTGACCGGATCGGCACCGGGTGTCCAGATAGTCACGAAGCCTCCCCCGCCGAGGGCACAGACGCCCGGTTCCGCGATCATCGATACGAGGGCGGAGGCCACAGCGCCATCGACGGCGTTGCCGCCCTCTTCGGCGATTCGGGCGGCTGCAGCTGCCGCCAGTCCGGAACTCGATGCGGTTGCGATGCGTGACATGAGTGCGCCAGCGTAGCCGGAAGGCACCCTTCGTTCCTGTGCCGGACGCGGGCCTGAAGCGCTAGGCCTCTATCTCCTCGTTAGGCGAGGATCGCAACATGACCCGTTCGGCGACTACCTCCAGTCGGCTGCGACGACCGTCGGGGTTCGACCAGAATCTTCGTTGGACAGAGCCGGCCACCCAAATCCGCTGTCCAACCAGCGGTTCTGGATTGTCGCAAGGCTCCCACTGGGTGACCGGCACCACATCCACGCGGCGGCGCGGTTCGTCCGACCGTACCGTTACGAG
>Ga0224512_10003808_pt1 | contig 13096 bp, 10 predicted proteins | sample SF_May12_sed_USG_4_FD_169103 | JGI IMG/M metagenome (GOLD analysis project Ga0224512, IMG submission 169103) | Sediment microbial communities from San Francisco Bay, California, United States - SF_May12_sed_USGS_13 | ecosystem: Environmental > Aquatic > Marine > Sediment | place: USA...
CTTGTAATCCTTGATGAAATAGCCTGATGACAATCCGAGTGTTTTTTGAATTTCCCGTTCAGGTGCATGCCGAAGGAAGTGCATCATATATATTTTGGCAAAAAAACTATAGAGGGTCCCTATTACCACCACCAGAGGATGATTACGAGGATTGGACTGAAAGTATTTTACAATTCGATAACATTTAGATTGATTGCGAGAGCCAATGGCATCCTGAAGTTCGAAAATGTTGTAGTCCTTACTGATGCCAATATGTTCCTGGATGTCATCCTTAGTTATGGTATGACCAGAAGGAAGGTTGATTGCCAATTTGTCCAGTTCGTTAGCAACTTTTGACAGATTATTTCCCAAATACTCCGCGATCAGATTGGATTCCAACGGTTTGATTTCATATCCCAGCTCCTTCAAGTAGGAGCTTACCCACTTAGGCATTTGGTTGTCATATGGCCTCTTGGATTCCAGGACAACGGCATTTCTCTGCACCACTTTGGCAAACTTGGTTCGTTTGTCCAATTTCTTGTGTTTGTGGCAGATGACCAGCAAGGTCGAGTGGAGGGGATTTTCAATGTAGATGTTGAGGTCTTGTAGTGATTTCATCGACTGAGCTTCTTTGAGGATTACGACCTGATTGGTAGCCATCATTGGGAACCGGCGAGCATTATCGATGACAGTCTTGTGATCCACATCTTTCCCGTAAAGGATGGTGAGGTTGAATGATCTTTCTGAGTCTGATAGAATATTATTCTCGATATAATCAGAAATCAGATCGATGTAGTATGGTTCTTCTCCATGCAGGAAATATACCGGGGCATATTTGCCTTTTTTTAGATCAGTAAGTATATCAGTGTGATTCAAAATCCCAGGTTGCTTTTATCTCTGATGATCTCAAGTATGGCTTTAGACCACCTGTCACCAGCGTTCAGACTTGGCACCAAATCTAGTGATTTCCCACCTGCATTTTCAAATTCTTCCTGGTACTCTACACCGATTTCGATGGTTGTCTCCAGGCAGTCTGCCACGAAAGCCGGGCAGAAGGCAAGAATCCGTTTATCACCTTGTTCTGCCCTATGATGAATGACATCAGATGTGTACGGCTTAGTCCATATTGCTTTACCCAACCGTGACTGAAAGCAGGTAGTATACCGGTGAGGCGACAGGTTTAGCTGATCCACAATGGCAGCGGTCGTGGCATAACATTGGGCACTGTAGCAATGACGATTTCGACTTTGAATCGACTGGCAGCAGTGGGCTGACTGCAAACAGTGATTACCCGGATCAGTTTTAAGTAGCTGGCGCTGCGGCAGGCCGTGGTAGCTAAAGAGCACGTGGTCATAAGTTTCAAGATCATAGTTGCCGGCGATCTGCACAAAGCTCTCGATGAAACCCGGGTGATCAAAGTAGTCTCTAATCATTGTGATGGAAGGAATGACCTCCCGTTCACGGAGAACTCTGAAGACTTCGTCGTGGGCAGAGCCGGTCGTAGCAGAAGCGTACTGGGGGAAAAGCGGAAAAATAACCAGATGGTCAGCACCCTGAGACAAAAGATATTCAATACCTTCTTCGATGGAAGGATTTTGGTAGCGCATTGCGAGTGCTATAGACCATTCCTTCGATAGCTGAGTCCTGACTTTCGCCAACAGTTGCTCTCCATAATACTTCAATGGAGAACCTTTTTCAGTCCAAAGCTCCTGATATAATTTGATTGAGTTACCTGTTCGAAAGGGCACGATAATGCCCCTGACTAAAAGTTGTCTTCTGAGCCAGGGAATGTCAATAACGCGGCCATCGGTCAGGAATTGATTTAGATAGCGTGCTACATCTCTCCTTTGAGGAGAATCTGGTGTTCCCAGGTTGATCAACAGCAGTCCTTTTGTGGTTACTGACATCGCTGCAAATATAATTTTACTACCGGGGAGAAATGGACCAATATGGGCAGGAGGGACACTTATACATCAATATCGTGGACAAAGTGATCAGATGAAACCGGTAACTCCACTATGGCATCGGAATTTTTCGACAGAATGGATTTTGCACCGGTATCCCTTGGCGGTAGTGACTTTAGTTCTTGAAAGAAATGAGCAGAGAAGCCAACTGGGTGTCCGGGCATATTTCCATGCCGTGGTTGAATGATACATCTGACTCCGACTGCCATCTTCTCTTTCAGGGTCTCAAGGATCAAGTCATAATCTGATGTCGTGAGAAAGGGCATGTCACCAAGACAAATAAGACATCCCGAGGTTCCGGAGCGAATTGAGGAAACACCAGTAGCGATTGACTGGTTGATTCCGGTTTCATAATCGGGGTTGAATACAATTTCCGTTTTCCCGGATGCAGAAAGCACTCTGCCCACTTCTGTTGATTGATGTCCGGTTACTACAATGACTTGATCCACCTTCGAATGTGCTATTTGATCCACGGTGTGAGTAACAAGGCAGTTGTCTCCCCATGGGCGTAACAGTTTGTTTTCATCGCCTGCCCTTCGAGAAAGTCCGGCTGCCAGTACAATCGCTGCGACTTGCATATCACAGACGATGTATTTGCACCACGTGAATTGGAGGGAGATTAGAGTTTAACATTGACCAACTTCGTCCATCATCTTTACTGAGATACAAATTGCCGGTAGTGGTGCCAAAAACCAGTATAGTGTCGGAACGATCAAACGCGTGGCGAAAAACCAGGTCGAAACAGTCGTGCTGGGGTAAGCCTTGCTTAAACTGTCTCCAGGACTCACCTCCGTCCTCGGTATAGCAAACAACTAAATTTCCATCTTTTGCAATTCGCTTTTCATCACTCTCCGCAGGGATGATCCACGCCCTAAGCGGATTAGCAGGATCAATTGAGAGGGCAAATCCATAGCGGCCGTAGTTGTCAGCTGAGGTGACATCTTTCCAGGTTTCACCGTCGTCTATACTCCGGAAAACACCACAATGATTTTGTTGCCAAATCACATTGGTAGCAGAGCGGCATATGGCCATACTGTGTGGATCATGGCCTACTTCCACAAACGGATCGGGCAAGTAATCAGCACGTAATCCGACGTTTTTCGGGGCCCACGTTAACCCTCCATCTCTTGTTTCGAACACCCCAGCACAACTCACACCGATATAGATATGATCTTCTTTAGTTGGATGAATGCAGATGCTGTGGATTCCAGCGTCATTACGACCGCCTCCGAACCAATGCTCTAAACGGCTGGGGTGGTTCCAGAGCGAGTCAACCAATGTCCAGTTTTCTCCCTGGTCGTTGCTTGTGAATAATCCACCAGGCTCCGTACCGATCCATAACATGGAATTAGAAGATGACATGCTCCATATCAGTTTCAATGTTGCCGGCTTATCTTTTTTTACTCTAGCAGACTCAGGATACTTTGGACAATTAACTTCGTGAAACGAGTTGCCACCATCATCACTTCGGTAAAGCTTGGGTCCCCAATGCTTAATTGACAGAGCTACCCACCAAGAATCCGATCCCAGCTCACGATGAATCATCGAAACTGGCAATCCCAGAAAATGCCGATGGACAATAATCCATCGTCCCCCTTGATTCTCCATGATCAAGAGACCTTTGGTTGTCCCTAATAAGATCTGCTTCACTATTTCCAATGTGGTTGAGCAGCACAAATATACTCTCGTTACTTATTGGTTGGGAAAGTTGCAGTCAAATCAATCCGGGATCCTTGCCGGCTGTTTTTAAAGCAGGAAGGCGCTTGTCATGGCCTCATATGTTGCTTTGATAGCATCATCATCTTCCATGTCCCTCAAAGCCTGGTTAAATGGTTCCGCTCGGACAGGTCCATCATAACCCATTTCGGTGAGGGCTTGCAGGAAGGATTTCAGATTGATAACCCCTGTGGCACCCGGTAACTCTCTTTGTCCGTCAATTTGTTCATCTGCAGAGAAACCTGTCCGTGCATCATTCAAATCGACAGTCACGATTTGGGAAACATCGAGGCTGAGAATGTCGGTGTCTGATTCACCGGCGCAATACCAATGAAACGAATCGAGGACAAAGCCGACATTTCCCTCCTCAACAGATGCAATCAGATCCTTGGTTTCTGCCATAGTGCGTATGAAGGAATACTTATGGAGCGTCATCAATGTCTTTGGCCCTACATACTCCAAGCCCAGCCGGACTCCATAATGCCCAAGAATATTTGCCATCTCTTTGATGCGATCCCGGTGCTGGTGAAAGTTTACTTTATAAGTCAATTCGGCATGAGTAGGCATAATCCAGGTATTCATCCGGGTAGCTCCTGCACGCTCCATCTGCCTGGCTACTGATGGCAATTCTTTCAATCCTTCCCGGAATGTCATTTCATCTTTTCGAAATTCCACGGGCAAACCAGTAGATCCCCAGCTGATATTGCTCGCCTTCATCTCATCCGTGAAATCTTCCAGCTCCTCCCTTTCCATGTCCAGTAGATCATTGGATAACCCGATGATGGCTTCAAATCCGAATTCCTTGGCCTTCTTTAAGAGTTGGTGCTGATTTAGATTGACCCCGATAGCACCTGGATTGAGACACAATTTAAAGGGTCGTCCATGAAGGTGCCCCGCAGATTGAAAGGGTAGACAGGTAAATCCAGCCACAACGACTGAACTATTTTGGACGAAGGAACGGCGATTCATCAGAAACTTGTTTTCTAAAAAGTAGTAAAAATGAGGTTGAAGGGGAAGATCCGGTAAGGAATTATTTCAATCAATTAGTCCTGAGTCCATGCTTGAAATTCTTCCCACAACTTCTGCCAGCTTAGTCGGGCGCACTGTGTTCTGCCTGGGAATTCTCGTGCTACTTTGAATATCTCCAGTTCCCGATCATGTATCTGATGCCCAGATTCAAACATTTTCAAATACTCCTGTGTCATCTGAAGTATCTTCGGGATCGATTTCTGATACATTCGTTCTACTAGCATGGAAGTGGCAGCTTTTGATACAGCGCAACCGTATCCGTGGAAACTGGCCTGCGAAATCACCTGATCTTGTAGGGATAAAAAGAGCGTGAATCGATCACCACAAATTGGATTGGAAGCCTGGATTACAAATTGAGCATGCTCATCTTTAAAAAAATGGAAAGGATGTTTATTGTGCTTCAGAATCAACGGATGGTATAGTTTCGGGTTTTCCATGGAAACTTAACCAAGAATTTTACGAATTCGTGGAAGGGCCTTTGCAACCTGTTCTACTTCTTCCCGGGTATTATATGCTGAAAACGAAAGACGCAATGTGCCAGGGATTTCGTAGTACCGCATCACCGGTTCAGTGCAGTGATGACCAGCGCGCACTGCGATACCTTCCTCATCTAACAATGTAGCTACATCATGGGGATGAATATCGTCAAGTAGAAAAGAAACTATACCTGCTCTCCGGCTGGGAGTACCTATCAATCTAACCCCAATAGATTGAAGCAACTCCACGGCTATTTCAGCTAATATTATAGAGTGAATACCAAGCTTATCTGGCTTCCAGGTATCCAGGAAATGAATCGACGACGCCAGCCCTATCACCCCGGCGATATTTGGGGTGCCTGCCTCAAAGCGGTGGGGAGGAAGACGGAATGTGCTTGACTCCAGACTCACACTTTCGATCATCTCACCACCATACTGATAGGGCGGCATCTCCTCCAGCAATTCTTGCTTTCCATACAGGACCCCAACACCGGTTGGTCCAAACATTTTGTGAGCCGAGAAAACAAGGAAGTCGCAATCTAAAGCCTGGACATCTATACTTTGATGGGCCATTGCTTGAGCGGCATCTATCAGGATCGTACTTTTAGATTTACGGGCCTTCTCGATAAAGACATTTATAGGATTGATTGTGCCCAGACTATTGGAGGTATGAACCAATGCAGTAATGGTTGTTCGCTTATCGATCAGTCCCAGACCTTCCTCCAAAATCAGATCACCATTATCATTGATGGGAATTACCCTCAACTCTGCTCCAAACTTCTTGGCCAACTGTTGCCAGGGAATCAAATTTGAGTGATGTTCCATTTCTGAAATCACAATATTTGTCCCGTTCTGTAATCGTGCAGCTGCGTAAGACTGAGCTACCAGATTGATGCTTTCGGTACTGCCGCGGGTGAAGATAATTTCCCGCGAAGATCTGGCGTTGATAAATGCTCTCACAGTCTCACGAGCACTTTCATAGGCATCAGTGGCTTCATCCGCTAGCTTATAGATACCTCGATGAACGTTTGCATTATATGTTGAGTAGAATTTCTCAACCGCTTCAATGACCTCTGCTGGTTTTTGCTTGGTCGCCGCACTGTCGAGATAGATCAGATCATTACCATGCAAAAGCGGAAAATGCCGGCGAAAGGCCAGTGCATTGAATTCTCCGGTTGGGGGCAAATCGGGCATCCGACGAAGTTACTTAAAATGGGAAAGTAGAGTTGGTCATACTTCTCTTGATGATTTGGATGTGATTGCCAAATCTAAGCGAGATGGATATACTTCCAAGAGCCCTTGTTCGCCGTCCCAATTTCATTTATCTTAATTCGATCATGAGGCTGATTTCTGCAAGGACTGTTTTGTTTATTGTTTTAGCAATGACTTTTGCAGTGCTAGGGCACTGGATCTCGTCGTGCACTGATATAAATGCCTCCCCCGCTGATCCTATTGATGGCCACAGTGCATATGTTTTTAACAAAACACTTTATGAGGAGGTTCGAAATATGCCACAGCAGGAGCAGATGGATAGTGTGCTTTTGGACAACCTAAATCTTGAGGTCCGCGCCATCTTCGCTCATAAGTGTTATCAGTGCCATAGCCGGGCTAAAAGCAAAGGGGATCTGGCACTAGAGACCAGAGAGCAAGTCATGCGAGGCGGAGGTGATGGCGAAATTCTCATTCCAGGTGACTCCAGGAACAGCCGTTTGGTGCAAAGGTTGGAGCTGCCGAGGGGTCATGAGGATGCAATGCCTCCCAAAGGAAATGCTCTTCTTAAGGAGGAGATTCAAATGATCAAATGGTGGATTGACCATGGAGCACACTGGTCGGAAAAAGCCTTCAAGCAGTTTCGGGCGGCACCACTAGCTTTGAGCTTACCATCTATTCCCGATCATGATTACTTGGACCATCCAGTGGATATTTTCGTTGACCAACACTTTTCCCAGCACAGGATCACTCGGCCCACTCCGATTGATGACCGCCGGTTTATTCGAAGAGCTTACCTCGATCTGCATGGCTTGCTACCAGATTTCCCGGTGATAGAGCAGTTTGTGAACGATCCGCGTCCGGATAAACGCAGCTTGTTAATAGATGACCTTCTTCGTAACCGGGAGGCATTTACTGCGCATTGGATGAGTTTCTGGAATGACCTGCTGAGAAATGACTACCGGGGTATTGGTTATATCGAAGGAGGGCGAAAACAGATTTCGGATTGGTTACATGATGCAATTTTGAACAATAAACCCTATGACGAATTTGTGGCTGAAATTGTCAATCCTACAGAGGAATCGGAGGGTTTTATCAAAGGCATTCAATGGCGGGGAGTGGTGAATGCCAGTCAACGGTCTGAGCTGCAAGCTGCTCAAAATATTTCTCAGACCTTTCTGGGCTTGAATCTGAAGTGTGCCAGTTGTCACAACAGTTTTGTAAACAATGTGATGCTGGACGAAGCCTACGCCTTTGCCAATGTATTCTCAAGCGAACCCCTCGAGATCTTCCGGTGTGACAAAGCTACGGGAAGGTATAGCAATACCGCTTTCATTTATCCGGAACTGGGAGAAGTTGTGGGTGATAGTCTGAAGGACCGGTTGGCCAGTTTGGCCGGTATTATGGTTCAGCCAGCAAATGGCAGACTATACCGGACCATAGTAAATCGGTTTTGGGACCGGCTCTTTGGAAGAGGATTAATTGCACCTGTTGACGAAATGGATAAGATGCCCTGGAACCAAGACCTTTTGGATTGGTTGGCCGCAAAATTCATCGCCAAGGATTTTGACTTAGATTGGTTGCTTCGAACACTGATGACCAGTGAAACGTACCAATGGCCGGCAGTAGAATATCCTTCAGATGCATACCTGTTATCATCTGAATTTGTTTTTAGAGGCCCTGTAGCGCGCAGACTCACAGCTGAGCAATTCGTTGATGTTTTTAGTGCTTCAGTAGTTCCAATCTATTCCGGAATTGATTACGATCCGGATCATCGGGAAATGAAAGCACAATGGATCTGGCATAAAGAGATTGAGTTGGATCGGGTAGCCATCCCAAAGCCAGGTACTCGGTATTTAAGAAAAGTTTTCAGGGCGGATTTAGACACTCCTCTTAAAGAGGCCACATTGTTGATCACAGTGGATGACAAGTACGTGCTTTATCTCAACGAGCAAAAGATTTCGGAGGGTCATGATTGGAGGGATGTGAAGAAAATATCAGTGCCTGTCAGCATCTTGAAAGAAGCAAACTGCATTGCTATAGAGGCAGAAAATTCAGGGGTGTTGCCTAACGAAGCTGGTGTATTGCTAGCATTAGAAGTGATGTATGATAACGGTGACACCTTGAGAATTTATTCTGATCAAAGTTGGAAAACAAATGATCGTAAATCGGAGGGATGGCTTCTGACCGAATTTGACGACTCGAGCTGGGAAGATGCTCAGCGATATGGATCTTTTGGGTATAGTCATTGGGGTAAACTGCCGGAATTCACTTTCGATCCTTCACCTGCTGATCCGTTCATCCGGTCTGCTTATGTGAAGAAAGATCTTTTCACAACCACACTAAATCGGCCAATGAGAGACAATGTCACTACCAAGAGAGAAGAGGAAACCACTTTGCTGCAAGCTCTCATGCTAACTAACAGTGCATTTTTCATGGAGCGGATTTCGCAGGGTGCTGAGAAATGGTATGCCAGGTTTGGAGATGATCTTGAGGGCCTCACTGAGGCAATGTTCCAACAATTGTTGGGCAGAAGCCCCAGCGACGAAGAGCGCTTGGTAGTTCGGAATTCAATAGGCCAATCACCCACACCTCAAGACATAGCCGATTTGATTTGGACAGTTGTTTTACTTCCTGAATTTCAATTTATCTAGCATGAAGCCACCAGTACAAGACCGCCGGCAGTTTCTTGGAGCTATGCGCAATGCAACTGTAGCTGCACTTGGGGCTTCGGTTCCGACGCTAACTTACCTGACTTCTTGCGGTAGGCCATCCCTTGCATCTTCGGCTGACAGAGTGATTTTACTCTGGATGGCAGGTGGCATGTGTCACACAGAGACTTTCGATCCCAAGAGATATACCCCATTTGAAAAGGGGATGGCCACAGAAGACATTTGGTCTACTTTCCAGTCCATTCCCACTTCGGTTGACGGACTTCAGATCAGTCAAGGACTGGAAAACATTGCATCGGTGATGGACCGTGGCACCTTGATCAGATCCTACCGGGCAGGTGACTTGGGGTTCATCTTACACACCCGTCACCAATATCATTGGCACACCTGTTACGAACCACCCCAATCGGTGCAGGTACCCCATATTGGGGGATGGATTGCTAAGGAGCTTGGTCCGGACAATCCAGTGATACCGCCATTTATCGACATTGGACAGCGCTTTACAGTTGGTGAAGGGGAGGAGTTAAAAGCCTTTCATTCCGCCGGTTTTCTGGGAAGCGAGCACGGGCCCTTTGTGATTCCCGATCCGGCCCGGGGCCTGGAGAGTGTCAAACCTCCGGAAGGCATGTCTATCGAGCGCTTTGAGGCCCGAATGAAACTCTATCAAGACCTAATTGATAAAAGCCCGGTAAAAGATTTCAGCTCAACCTATCAGCAGGAATCACTACAACGTTCAATGGAGAGAGCTTATCGCCTGCTCAAGTCTCCGGATGCTCAGGCTTTCGACATCACCCAAGAACCAGATCAAAGCTACCAGCAATACAATACGGGTCGCTTTGGCCTCGGGTGCCTGTTGGCCCGCCGGCTTGCCGAAATGGGAGCTCGCTTTATTAGCGTTACCACCGAATATTTGCCGTTCTTCGGGTGGGACACCCATGAAAATGGGCATACCCGGCTTGTAGATATGAAAAAGCAGATAGATCGTCCCGTGGCCCAACTGATATTGGATTTAGAAGAACGTGGACTCCTCGATCGTACCCTGGTCATTCTCGCCAGTGAATTCAGTCGAGACTCCCTGGTGGAGGGCAGACCAGGTCAGAAAGTTAAGGATCAGGTGGAAGTGCCTGATACCATCGACGACATGAAGAACTACGGGATGCATCGTCATTTCACCGATGGTTGCTCTTTAGTGCTTTGGGGTGGAGGGATCAAGAAGGGATATGTACATGGCGAGACCTCTCCGGTGAGACCCTTTGCAGCGGTCACCGAACCTGTATTAATCGAACAGATCCATCAAACAATTTATCATGCCTTAGGTATGGACCCTGAAACACATTACAAGATTGAGGGGAGGCCCGTGTACACCACTCCCGATGGGATGGGCGAGGTGTTGCAGGATGTGTTGGCGTAAAGTAACTTAGAGCTTAAACACCTTAAACACCACGGTTCGATTTTCAAATTTTTGCTGCAGTAGATATACACCGGGAAGTAAATTGCGATCAATAGCCAAGGTCTCCTGGTAATGACCAGGGAGCAGGAGACGAGGAGGAATTTCTGTGACTAACCTCCCTTGCAAGTCGGTCAGATATGTCTGGCAATTAGACTTGTTTTGCAGATTAAATGTGACTTGAATTCGATCCCGAAATGGGTTGGGAAAGACCCTGACCAAAGATGCCTGATCCATCTGGTCATGGACAGCCGTGGTCACAAAAGACCGGTATTTGGCTATCATTAGGTCCAGATTATCTCCATTGAATAGTGCACCTGCCACTATCGTGTTATCCTGATCATCAAGTTGCATAGCGTAAACATTAGGCCCAAAACTATCAAAGTCCAGTATGCCATCTCCAGCATAAGTTGAGTCAGGTTTTCCATCCGGTTTTACCCGGATAATGGCTCGATCACCGGCAGCAACAATCGAACCATCAGAAAGAATCCTGAGGGCGTACATGATATTATTGCCCATTGTGGGGACTAAGACGATTCCATTTTCCCCAAAAGAACTGTCGAGCTGACCGAAAGCTGTATACTGAGCAAGAAGCGCTTCATTGACTGATCCATTGTGCCAACCTCCAGCTATCAGAATGCGACCATCGGATTTTGTAGTGACACAGTATGCCGAACTAGTGTTAGGTAAGAAATCCTCCGATATATAGCCATTCACTCCAAATGTGGAATCCAGTTGCCCTGCATCTGAAATCCTAAAGAGGTGATAGTTCCAGCCTGAAGCATTGTTGTTTTCTCCCACCATCAAATGGCTGTGGCCTGCCGGTCCCGCAATGCTGGATATTCCCAATATCCGTTGGAAATTGTTTCCTTGATCTAAGATCAAATCACCGTCAGAAGCAAAGGTGCTAACTATTGTGCCGTCGCTGAGAAGTTTAAAAATACGGATTAGAGACCCCGATTCGGTAGCAACAAGAATTTCCTGATTAGAGGTCAGGTATATGAGATTGCAGGTCCAAACTCGTTGGGTGGTCTGGTCGAGAAAAATTCCAGCATGGCTAAATGTGGTATCAAGCAGACCATTCGATCCATACTTAAGGATGTAAATTTTGTTGGTATTATCAAAGGCATTCACTGCTACATAGAAACTTCCGTCCTGGGCTATAATGATCGATTCCACCTCCTCGTTTGCAGAATCCGTCAACCTGCTCCTGATCAGACCAGCAGTTCCAAAAGAAAGATCCGGAATGCCGTCCTGATCAAATTTTACAATTAGATAATCAGATTTTTCCTCATCCTCGGTTCTACCCACGGCAATGATGGAACCATCAGGAAGAATTTTCATGTCATTGAATATATCTGTCCTGTCATCTATATCGATTATCGTCATGCCTTGATCACCAAAGTCGGTGACAAGTGTACCTGGCTGACCAAAAGTTTTTGTCAACATTGACAGAAGTAAGACGGCAGAATAGGAAAGGAGTAAACGTTTCATTGGCCTAATTTTTTGGGTCACATTAATCTACGATAATGTCTTTCATACAATGAATGAATCCGGCCGGGGAGTCAATGATGCAGGCCATATTAAACCTTGACAAAGATCAGGTTGGGTACTCGGAGCTTGAGATTGCTGTGAAGCCCAGCAACGAAGATGACGTGTTGAAGTGAATAGCAAAGGTGCTATAAAGACAAGTTTGATCGGAGCAGACGCTCTCATTCTCCCTGATTGATAAAGAGGAAGTCACCATGACTATTAAGCTTCTGCAAGATAGTCCGAGTGTGCAAAAATGCAGAGAAACTGGCAGAAGGGGGTGTAGCTAGAAATGCAGGTCTAGAGGACGAACTGCTTATCTAACACAAATACTTTTACTGTTTCTCGTTTCACCCCATCTTCTGCCATGGCCGCAGCAGTATCGGGGGAGTTAAAGATCTCCCAAAACTTTTCCATATTCTCTGGCTCGAAACAAACGGCGACATTGTTTCCGTCAGTGATAGACATGTCAATGGGCTTGGTTACGGTTTGACGCCGAAATAAATCACCATGGGTTCGGAAAGCTGCTTCCCAATGGCTGGTATCGTCCACTTGTGCAGTTATTAAGATCTTTGACACTTGGTTTAATTTTAGGTTATTACATATACTCTTTAATATTAAGACTTTTCGGTCAGACTTGCATGTATTACCGATATTGTCTAAGCCGAGGCACCCACGTTTTTGATGGGTTTATCTGGAGCACCTAATTTTTTAAGTAAAGCCTTGAATTTGTCATAGTGCCGAACCGAATTGATATCCGGATCATTGGTAAACCAACCGATTTGATTAAGACCTGCGTCGACAGATCGCTCCAAACTCTCCAGGGCTTCGTCTTCCATTCCTAGTAACGCGTAGATACAGCCGGCATTGTAGAGGAGCATGGGGTCATTAGGTTCGAGGGTAAGGGCTCTTTGTAGCCAACTGAGGGATTTTTCCTTTTGGCCCAATGCTGCCAGACCATTGGCTGCGAGATATAATGCCCTGGTATCCCCCGGATTTAGTTTGAGTTGGAGTTCGACCATGGCAATCCCTTCTTGCCTCACCTCTTCGGCGCGTGCGTTCAATCCCATCGCT
>Ga0224512_10003809_pt1 | contig 13093 bp, 10 predicted proteins | sample SF_May12_sed_USG_4_FD_169103 | JGI IMG/M metagenome (GOLD analysis project Ga0224512, IMG submission 169103) | Sediment microbial communities from San Francisco Bay, California, United States - SF_May12_sed_USGS_13 | ecosystem: Environmental > Aquatic > Marine > Sediment | place: USA...
CTGGGCTTCTCCAACCGTATTCAAGAGATCGTCGATGACGAAGGCAAGGTTCTCAACAATCCACAGCGCTCGTTCAGTATCACCTGGAGCCATGCACAAGACACCCGGGCCCATCCAAATCGGTCGTTTAACGCCAGCGTGAGGATGCAGACAAATGGATTTGATCAGCGCAACTATAATGATGCCGACCGTGTTTTGCGGAGTCAGTATTCCAGTAATATATCTTATCGAAAGTCATTCACTGGCACTCCCTTTAGCATGTCAGCCAACATCAGCCACTCTCAAAATACCCAGACGGGAGATATGCAGTTTACCCTGCCGGATGTCAACATGAAAATGAATCGGATATTCCCCTTTCAGCGAAAGATCAGGTCAGGCAGACAACGTTGGTACGAGAAAATCACTTTGCAGTACAACGGAAAATTCGTAAACCGCCTCCGCACCAAAGACACTCTACTTCTTCAGGAGCCCTTGCTGGATAAAGCGGAGTTTGGTTTTAACCATGACCTTAATAGCTCCGCATCTTTTCGATTGTTTAAGTATTTCAATATTACTCCTTCGGTGAACTATGAAGAAAGTTGGTACTTCAAAACAATTCAAAAACAGTTCGATCCTGCCTTCGAATCGCGCTTGGACACCATCTACAATGCCGACAGTACTGATTTTGTGGTTATGGAAGACACTTTGACATTTGGTACTGTATTAACGGATACATTGAGAAACTTCCGGTCGCTCCGGGAGTATACTGCAAGTGTGTCGCTTTCTACGCAAATCTTTGGTACGTTGGGAGCCGGTCGACGATCCGGCTGGTTTCGGGGAGTGAGACACGTTGTAAAACCTAGTATATCCTTCAACTTCTCACCTGATTATAGCGACCCCGCCCGCGGCTATGTGGGAGAGGTACAGACTGACATTCGAAGGCCGGATGACTTGCAGGAATATTCGGTGTTTGAAAGTGCCTTATTTGGCTCCCCCCCACGTGGGGGCCAGCGGATGGCTTTGTCTTACTCCATCACCAATCTTCTAGAAGCGAAAGTTTTTTCAAGGCGTGATTCGACTGAAAAAAAGCTAAAACTATTCAACAATATTTCGGTGACCGGATCCTACAATTTCATCGCTGATTCCCTCAAGTTTTCACCGGTGAACATAAGTGGTAATACCAGCTTGTTTGGAGGTCTGTCGCGAGTGAGCTTCCGGGCTCGGTTCGATCCATACGATATCAATGAATTCGGCAGAAGAATAGATAGGTTCTATTTAAATACCAAGGGAAAACTGCTGCGGTTTGAAGATGCCAATGTACGGATTAGCACAGGTCTTACTATCGATCAGATTCGAAAACTGGCCAAAGGAGAATCAATCGAACGGGGAGGAGGTAGAAGCCGCCAGCAGAGGGGAGGAGTGACCGCGCTCACCGATGAATCGATCCTGGATGTTGTGCAGAGCTTTCGAATCGATCACGACCTGGTACTCATATGGGACGTCAAAGATGGAAATACCAAACTGGACGTAAGAACCAATTCGATCAACACCAGGGGCAATATCCCTATTTCACCGAAATGGAACATCCGGGTTGGCAACATCGGCTACGATTTTAGCAGTAAGCGACTTACTTTCCCCAATTTCGGACTGAGCCGTGATTTGCACTGTTGGGAGATGGGATTTGATTGGACTCCGACGAGGGGAACTTACAGCTTCTTTATCCGGGTACGGCAGGCTCCTCTCAATTTTATCCGCATCCCATATACAAGGGGTACTCAGGATACTGGGTTCAGGCCAAGGTAGAAATACTCAATAGACGCCTGTTCCTCTAGCCAGCCACCAAGGATGTACTTCGATTTCGAGCAGACCTGCTTTTACGGCCGGGTCTTCACCAGCGAGCCGTTCTGCTTCTTCTTGATTAGGTACCCGGTAGACAGTAGCACCTCTGATATTGCCATCATCACCAAAAGGACCATTCATACAAATGATTCCCTTCTTAAAAAGTGATCCGAGATAATCCAGATGGCCTTTCTGGATCATCTGCACATCGAGATCTTCCGAAGGGGCTGTCCCTCTTTTTAGAAAGACCAGAAAATACTTCTGCATAATGTAAATGGAATCTTCACTCTTGTATTCAAAAGTTTCAAAAGCAGCCGTGCTGTCTGAAGGTTCCTGACCGAAAGAAAGTTGAATGATAGAAAGGAACCAGATGATGAATAGTATATATCTCATGTAGCGCTTATTTTCTTTGTTTCAACCGGCGGTTCCATTGAACCTCTTTCACCAGGCCGTCATTTCTCAAGCTGTCCAATAACGCTGATTTTTTGTCATCCTCTACGACGGTCGCAAAAAGGTAGATTTCGTGATTTGGTCCCAGTCTCCTTATCAGGCTAAGTTCATATTCCTCATATTTTTTCAAAAGGACATCTAGATCACTAGCAGAATGGAGTTCGATAATTAATTCACTAGTGTCGCCTACCGACTTTCGGGCAGCTCCCCTTATCCAGGCTCGGGCATCGGCAAGTTCCTGTAGCTTTCTCTGCATCATGAGGAAAGCGGGCGGGGCGTCCCCCCTGCATTGTACCTTCCTGGACTTTCCATCCATATTCATGAAAATGAAAGTGGTGGGAGCATCCATGATGGGCTCCAGATAGGCAGAATCAAGGTCATGAAAACGCGATCGATGCATGACACTCAGCAACGATTGCCATTCGGAGCTTGAGAGAGTATCTACAACTTCTCCAATGACCTGGGTGTGGGCAATACCATTAAAGTTGAATGTGCGATCAGAAAAGATGACCGCCTGATAAACCGGGCAGCGACCGAAGCATCCACTGGTTTCGATCGAGGCCACTATATGAACAGAGTCCCCAGTTGTACTTGCCTCAGATGTGGTCTTACAACCAGCGAGGCTCAGTAAAGTCGCTATGTACAAAAGATGTTGCATTCCGGTAAATTGGCTTAGTTGCGACCAATTTACCATTTCCCAAACAGGCCGGCAGCCCTTTATGAGTTAATCAACTCATAAAGTGCATCGAGATCTGGCGAAAGTATGATTTCGGTGCGCCGGTTGATTGATTTATTAGCTTCTGTGTCGTTCTGCACTTTTGGATCGAAGAAGGATCTACCTGAAGCTGTGATTTGATAGCCATCCAACCCGGCTCCGCTGAGCTCCTTCACTACGGCAGTAGCCCTGGTGACGCTTAGATCCCAGTTTCTGGCTTCTGATCCGTCTGTATCGGTGTGGCCTTCCACATTAATACGTATGTCAGGATGGCTTTTGAGCACTCCTGCCAGCTTGCGGATGGCATCCCGGCCAGCCTGGTCGATGACGTTACTTCCCTTAGCAAAAAGCAGATTCTGACTCAATGAGACATAGACTTTGCCGTTGCGTTCGCTGATAGTGAGGTCAGAGGCGGAAAAGCCCCTCAAGGCATCATTGACTTTGGCGCGGATCGCCTGCATGACTGAATCCTTTTCGTGCAAACTACGGGTCAGTTCAAGAAGTTTTCGCTCACGAATCCTTACATCTTCTTGCAGAGTAGCAAGATTCTCTTGCTGAGAATTCAAGCGCATCTCCATCAGCCTAAGTTCTTTCTCTTTTTGATCCAGTTCACTCTGTTTTGTTGATAATTCGTCAGCCAGCGCTGCTTTCTCTTCAGAAGTGGTATTGAGTATCGACCGACTCTGTTGCATCAGCTCGTCATACTGTTTCTGGATATCAGCATGAGCACTTTGCAGGCCTTCCAGCTGAGATTTCGTTTTGGAAAGTTCAGACTCTGTTGCCGAAAGGCGGGCGGCTTTTTCCTCCAAATCAGCTATAAGTTGATTATTGGCAGCAATGACCTGTTGCATTTCCATCTTCTCTTTCTCCAATTGGCGTTTTTCATAAGCCAAGGCATCAAATTTCTTGGTGGAAACACATGAGATGAGCATTGGAATAAACAAAGTAAGGACTACTGACAACCAGAAAGTTTTCATTATCAATGAATTTTGATCCAGACAAAATTAGCATTCTGACACATAAGAAGAAAGTATCATATATTTCGATGTAAAAGAACTTATCTACTTTCAGACCCAGGTGCTACCATAATGGTGAGCAGTTGCATTAAATATATCTCTAATATTTTCAATAATTTGGCACCCATAACCAATCCCGAGTTTGTGACGGAGAGCGAAAATCCCTGCATTCATTTTTATCACTTGCTAGTAATCCTCGTTGGGTTTATTTTGCTATCAGCATGCAATCAGCCAGAGGGCACTTCGAGCCGGACTGCTCTCGCCATGCATACTCCTTTTGAAGATGGCCATTTTCAGGTGATGGTTGAGGTGCCGGTGGGAAGTAACATCATCACCAGCTACAATTTGGATGCCCAGAAAATTGACACGCTGATGCATGACAGTCTCCCTCTTTTGCTCGAGTATCTTCCTTATCCAGTCAATCAGGGATTCATCGCCACAACAGGGGCAGATTCCTCATTTCAGAAAACCATTGTATGGATCTTGGGACGACAGATCAAACCCGGTCAGGTGATTCAATCCCTGCCTCTAGCCATGATGCAGTATGAAGACTCTGGGGAGGAACATATTGAATTCCTGATGATCCCCCGGTCCAAAGATCTGCGGACGGTAAACGTAGAAAAGTTCAGGGACCTGATTATCGAATACGATCCTGTCAAATACAATATTGAACATTGGTTGAGAAACAGGTACGAAATCGGGCGGATCAGCTCGTTCGTGTGGAAGGATGAAGCCGAAGCCCGGGAAGCGTTGATGGCTTTGATCAACCAATCTGACCCTCCACCGTTATAGATAAGTTCGAGAAGATTTAAAGTTTGCATCACTCAGGAAATCGCAGCAGGCTGAAAGATGGCATCACATTCGTTGAATATGATAGCCTGGTTACTAGCAGTAGTCTCTGGGATACCCTGGTGACCAACCCCTTCCTTAAGAGCTCTTACCTTAGCATTGTTGAAGAATCCGTGCAGACGCCAATGGATTTCAGATATCTCCTCTTCTTTCGAAATGATAGACCGGTGGGAGTTGCTTATTTTCAAATCTACCCTTATTCCACCCGCTACAGTTTCAAATCATTGCGTGAATCCCAGGGTGGATCTTTGCCTGACCGGCTGAAAGGCTGGCTGGCAGACAAGGTAAAAATGCATGCTTTAGTTTGTGGTAATCTCATGATCACCGGGGAGCATGGGTTTGAATTTCAGCCTGACATTTCTGATGAAGATCGGATCAGACTAGTGCTGGGAGCAATGGAGAAGGTGTTCTCGGATCTGAAGTATGAATATCCTTCCTTCCACCTATACTTCATCAAAGAACTATCTCAACTAAGCGACAAATATTCCAGCGATATGCTTCAGCAGAATGAATTTTACCGGTTCCAGGTACAGCCGAGTATGATGATGAAATTTGACCGGAACTGGAAAGCACCTGACGATTATCTGCTTGATCTCAAATCTAAATATCGCCTGCGAATGCGGAAAGCCCGTGAAAGGGCAAGGGATCTTATCTCACGGAAATTGAATTTGGAGGAAATCACAAAAGCGGAATCAACTATACACTCACTGTTCCAGGAAGTAGTGGACGATGCTGATTTCCATATGGTCGATCTGAAAGCAGGGTATTTTGCCCGGCTCAAGAAAGGATTGGAGGCTCAGTTTCAATTTCAAGCTTATTATGAAGAAGATGAGATGATCGGGTTTATATCCTATCTGGTCGATGACGGTAGGCTATTTGCTCACTTCACAGGCTTCAGGAGGGATCTTAACACTGCCTATGATCTCTATTTAAATATTTTACTTGATTTGATCAATATCGCTATTCTTGAAGGGCATCAAGAAATTGATTTCTCGCGAACTGCTATGGAAATCAAAAGTTCAGTAGGAGCTATTCCCCAAGACATGTATGGTTATCTAAAGCATGACCAGTTTATACCTAATTTTTTGCTTGGAAAGATTTTCCGGTATTTCTATCCCGGGGAGGACTGGCAGCAGCGGCGACCTCTCAAGAATTAATTCACGCTGTCAGCGGGTGGTTGAATTTTCAACGTAGTGGCTCCTGATTTGCTACTGATGAGAGTTACTTTTTCTCTTCCTTCTTCGATGTTTTTCCAGTTCTGCGAAGCGTAAGCAGCATGAACATTTCCCACTTGCTCATAAACTGAGGCGGTGGAGAGATTGTCGACCTTCAGATCCTGCATATCAAGTTGCTCGGTCGAAGAAATGGTGAGCATCCACGTGGTGACAATGATGAAAGTGGCTGCCATTGCTAACGCGCCTGCCAGAGTACTGATTGAGATCTTTCCCTTATCCTGATCCAATCGGCTTTCCAAACGCCGCCATACTCTCCGGTTAGGTTCCACCCGGTAGTTTCTGGCTTGTCGACGTATCTCGTTCAGATTCCTATCCATTTTATCAGCTTGCTCTAGTTACTTTGTTTTTTTTTATCAGTTGACTCAGCTTTCGCTTAGCCTGGATCAACTGTGATTTAGATGTATTTATGCTAATGCCCAGTTGCTCTGCAATTTCGCGGTGTTTGTATCCCTCGATGACATATAGATTGAAAACTGTACGATACCCTACCGGTAGTTGTTCCAAAAGTTTCATCACATCCTGTTCAAACAGCAGCTCTTCCACGTTGGGGCTTCCCTCTACAAAAATGTCATTCAATTCCGCCCTCAGGTACGGGTTTTTATTCTTTCTCAAAAACATCAGCGATTCATTTATGGCAATCCGCTTCATCCAACCTTCGAAACTTCCTTTAAACCCATACTGACCTATATTGCTGTAGATCTTATAAAATGTTTCGAGCAATACATCCTCAGCATCTTCATTCTGTCTGATATATCGTCGGCAGATACCAAAAAGAACGGGAGCATATCTGTCGTAAAGCATCTTTTGAGCTTTACGCTTTTTCGACTTACAGCCTTTTATGATCTCCCTTTCAGTCATCAAGAATTAAAACGGAAAAAGATGTTCCTCAGTTTCACTTGAATATTTCTAAGATGCTGGCTTCAACAAAATTGGTGTATGTATCTTAGCGGCCAAGATGGAAAAGTCGACAAAAAGATGACCAAAATTAGCAGCCGCTACAGTCCCGAGGCAGTCGAATCTAAATGGTACAAGCACTGGTTGGAGAAGGGCTATTTTCGCTCGAGTCCGGATGATAGACATCCTTATACGATAGTCATTCCTCCTCCAAATGTTACCGGGATGCTGCATATGGGCCATATGCTGAACAATACCGTTCAAGATACATTGATTCGAAAGGCCCGGCTTGATGGGATGAATGCTTGTTGGGTGCCGGGAATGGATCATGCATCAATTGCTACCGAAGCCAAAGTGGTGCGATGGTTGCGTGAGGAAAAAAAGCTGAAGAAGTCAGAGGTGGGACGAGACAGGTTTGTCGAGTATGCCTGGGAGTGGACGGACAAGTATGGAGGGATCATCCTCAATCAACTTAAAAGGCTGGGTGCTTCATGTGACTGGTCGAGGGAGGCTTTCACTATGGATGAAGTGCGTTCGAAGCAGGTCATCAAGGTGTTTGTTGATCTTTATCGGAAAGGAAAGCTTTATCGCGATTGGCGGATGGTGAACTGGGATCCTCAGGCGCGCACTGTACTCAGCAATGAGGAAGTGATTTATCGGGAGGAGCAGACCAATCTATATCATGTCAAGTACCGGATCGACGGGCCAGAAGATGATTGGGTGACCATTGCAACAACTCGACCGGAGACCATCCTGGGTGATACGGCCATTGCTGTTCATCCTGATGATGAGCGTTACCAGCACTTGAAAGGGAAACATGCCATCGTTCCTCTGGTAGAAAGAAGAATACCGATCATATTTGATGATTATGTAGATCGCAGCTTCGGCACCGGAGCATTGAAGGTGACTCCTGCACATGACACAAACGACTACGAAATAGGCAAGCGACACGAGCTGGAGGTGGTGGACGTACTTACCGAGGATGGCCGGATGAGCGAAGCGGCAGAGCATTTTATGGGAGATAATCTTTTCACTGCCCGGAAAAAGATGGTGACCTATCTTAAGGAGCAGGGTCAATTGGTGAAGTTGGAACCCTATACACACAGTGTCGGCAGATCTGAACGCACGGATGCCGTAGTGGAACCGCGTCTGTCCTTGCAGTGGTATGTGAAGATGAAGCCACTGGCTCAACCTGCCCTGGAAGCCGTGATGTCGGATGAAGTGGAGTTCTTCCCCAAGAATATGAAGAACACCTATCGTCATTGGATGGAGAACATCCGTGACTGGTGTATTTCCCGACAACTTTGGTGGGGGCACCGGATCCCGGCATACTACATCGACGACGAGATTTTTGTCGCCGAAACTGCCGAGGAGGCTCTGGCAGAGGCCCAAAATCAGCTGGACAAGCCGCAGCTGACATTGACAGATCTAAAGCAAGACGATGACGTACTTGACACCTGGTTTAGTTCCTGGCTCTGGCCATTTAGTGTATTCGATGGGATGGAAAGTAACAAAGACATCGAATACTACTATCCTACCAGTGTATTAGTGACTGGATGGGACATCATATTCCTGTGGGTTGCCCGGATGATCATGAGCGGATATGAATGGAAAGGGGAGCGCCCCTTTGATCACGTCTACTTTACCGGGATGGTGCGTGACAAGCAAAGACGCAAGATGAGCAAATCTTTGGGTAACTCTCCGGATGCGATCGGACTGATCGACAACTATGGGGCTGACGGAGTAAGATTTGGGATGCTGTCGTGTTCACCGGCTGGTGGGGACTTGCTGTTCGATGAAAAACTTTGCGAGCAGGGACGAAACTTCTGTAATAAGATTTGGAATGCCATGCGGCTGGTGAAAGGCTGGGAGACTACAGCAGTAGAAGAGCAGTTTTCAACTCCTGGTGAAAAGGTAGCCATGGACTGGCTACATCACAAGATGCAGCAGGTAATAGAACAGATCACCGATGATTTTCAGAATTACCGACTGTCAGATGCATTGATGAATCTTTATAGTTTCATCTGGAATGACTTCTGCAGCTGGTATCTCGAAATGATTAAACCCAAAGGGGAAGATTCGTTGAGTAAGGAAACCTGCACTGTCACAATAGCAACCTTTGAAGAACTGATGAGCCTGTTACATCCCTTTATGCCATTCATCACTGAGGAAGTGTGGCATCAGCTCCGCGTGAGAAATGATGGAGACGACTGTGTGATCTCAGAATATCCGATAGCTGATGAGTTTGAAGAAGAACGCATTAGAGACATCGACTTTCTGAAAGACATCATTACCAAGGTACGCGACATACGAAATAAGAATGGACTGAAAGTGCGTGATGAGCTGGATTTGATTGTGCTGGAAGGGGGAGATGCAGAGCGGATATTATTTGATGAAGGGATCAACCAGCTGGCGCTGAAACTCGGATATCTCAATAGCTTGAAGACTACAAGATCCGCTCCTCAGCAGGGAAATGTTCTGTCATTTGTTGCGGGTGCAGACAAGTTCTTTATCCCTCTTCAAAAGGAGATCGATCAGGAGGAGGAATTGCAGAACGTCAGGAGAGAATTAGATTACCAGCGGGGATTTGTAGAATCTGTCCGGAAGAAGCTGAGCAATGCCCGGTTTGTGGATAATGCTCCTGCCCAGGTGGTGGAGAAAGAGCGGCAAAAGTTGGCCGATGGTGAGAAGCGAATTGATATGCTCGAAGAGAGCCTGAAGCGGTTACAGAATTAGCCTTTTGATTTTGAACCAAAAACGAAAGCCCTGCCGGGAAACCCTGGCAAGGCTTTTCATTTCTTAATCTTTATGCCAGTCTACTTGGCCACAATCACGTGCTCCGTTTTTGTCCCTTCACGGGTAGAAACTCTTACTACGTAGGTGCCGGCAGGATACCGTTCCATATTATAGGTCAGCTGGTCTGACTGTAAATTCTCATGCAAATCCATCTCGATGATCTTACCGGACATATCGGCAATGACTACCGTGGTATTAGTAGATTTCTCAAAGGTGATATCCACTTTAATAAATTCGCTTGCCGGATTGGGATAGATCTTCACCGAGTTTTCCGGGAGTGGATTCTCATCCACAGCGGTCAAGAGCTCTAGATCAAAACCGATCACTGCAATATTCTCTGCATAGGACGTATTCTGCGTGCTTAGCAATCTCCAGCCTCCAGCGGTTCCAAAACTGGGATAATATGCCAGGGTACTGATTTGCCAGAGTTTGAAGCTTCGGCTGATTTCTTGAGCAATACTATTAGCTGGTCCCTGGTAGCGAACGGCTACAAAATACTTGGTCGTTCCATGAGCAGATCTATTGGGAGCACTGCCCGGATCAATGATTACAGGTCCATCCGTGGTCTCAAAATCTACCACTTCAACATTGAAAGGACCGCCATTAGCATCATCATCCTGAGTGAAGCCGTAGCTGCCAATTCCGATAACATAGCCAGCAGCTACCATTTCATCCAAATCCATATCAAAATCAAAGTTGATTAGATCAACTTCTCCGGCAAGAATGAACCCATTTTGTTCTACCACTTCCTCAGGCAATTTGATTATGTACACGATTACATTTTTCCCTGCCAATGGATCATCATCAGCAATGGAGAAAGCATCGAAGAAAACATTGCTCATCTTGAACGTCTCCGTGATCGAATTATCAAACTTGAAATAGTTCATGAAGGCAAAATCATCGAAGCCCGTCTGTGTCTGTCCTGTGAATCCAAATCCATCCCCCCCCGGTACCTTCCGGTAGGTAAGGTCTCTCACTACGAATCCCTGGAAGTCCACATTGTCATCTGGTTTTACAACTTCCGGGAGTGTATCCCCCTTACACCTGACATTATATACTACGTTATAGTTACTGTTGGCATCATTTTGTGGCAGCAATTCAGGAATCCAATGCCGGTCAAAATCCCAAATAATGGTGTCGCCCACCAGCAGAGTGTCGATATAGCCGGTGTCGGAGAAGACAACTTCAAGATTCTCATCTAGCACCCTCACCACAAATTCAATGGAATCGAGTATGTCGCTATCGCCGAAGTTGGCAATCATCATCTCGAAGTCAGTGGTATCGTTTTCCAATCCCAAATCAGGGGTTTCAAAATTATTGATGTTGGTGAATTCCAGAATCGCAAGGTCTTTGCCTTTTTCACTGAAGAAGCGGACGTCGTCGATCACCCAGAAATAGTATTCCCCTTCCCAGATAAATTTCACCGTGACATCGGACTGGCCTGCTGCGATCGATGAGATATCATACACCTTTATATCACGAGTGCTGGTGGCCTCGTTTGGACCCACATCCTCATTCAGCACGATTATCGTGTCGGTAGTACCGTTGCTGATAAGCACTGATGAGTTTGGTGTGGTGAAATCCGGCTCGCCGCTGTCTTTTGCGAAATAGCGGTAATACTGATAAAAAGTGAGCAAGACTCTATCTTCTTCGGAAAAATCCAGACTTGGAGAACACAGCTCTGAGCGCTGTGGCGCTGGGGCAGGACCATTTGCAAAGTTACCTTGGATCCCGGCGTTGTCCAGGCCATCGGAATCAAATAGAACCGCTCCTCCTCCCGATAAAGATGCAATTGCTAATTCACCGGCATACGCTCCCGTCTCAGCCGTTCCATTAGGAGTGTGCACCCAAACTGCATTGGCAGCGGAATCTTGTACCAAAGAGCTTATACCTACAGTGGTCCAGCCATCGAGCGAATCGTTGAAAGGGAAACTATAGATCGGATCTATTGATTCCTGTGCTTGGGCCGAAATCGCCATGAATAACATAGCTATGAGTGTGGTATAGATGTTCATAGTAGATTTCAACATAGTCGGAAAAAAATTGATGTATTAATGATTGATTAAGCCGCCAAATATATCAAATATGTATGAAGCCCTTCGGCTTTTAACAGGTTAGTGATAGCTTGATTATATGATTCGGGATTGTAATGAAAACGGATCATTTGACCAAACGTTGCCATCTGCCACTGATCGTATCAAACATTTCCCATCTTAAACAACTCTTTCGAAAGGGGCACGACACCCGGATATTCGCAAATAATACTTCCACCTAAATTAGACCAATACGCAATTTCTTCCGGAGAACCTTTCGCTGCTGCAACTAAGGTAGCGACACTGATCACGGTATCACCAGCCCCACACACATCTCGTATGGCCCGTTTATGGGCTGGTAGAATTCGGGATACTGATCCGTCGTCGTAAAATATTCCCCGATCCGCGAGGGTAACCAATACCAATTCACATTGCAATTTTTCGCGGACATAGGAGGCTGCCTTCGCCAGACTCTGCTCACTGATCTCCACAATAAATGGTACAGCTGCCCGGAGTTCAAGTAGATTTGGTTTGAAAAGATTTGCGCCACGGAAATCGAAGAAAGAATTGAATTTGGGATCCACACTGACCATAATATTATGCTCTTCGGCAAACCCACATATTTTTGAAATAAGTTCTCCGGTTAACACTCCCTTGTTGTAATCCTGAAGGAGCATCGCATCCGGATTTATCTCCTCTACACAAGATGTTATTGCAGCAAACAACATATCGATTTCAGCTGTAGTCAGATCATGATTGACCTCGCGATCCACTCTAAGCAGGTGCTGAGCACCAGCCATCACTCTGGTCTTGACAGTTGTGATCCTTTCATTCGACCTAATAATATGGTCGGTATTTAGCTTATGAGATTTGAGCAAGTCAATGAACTGCTGGCCTTCTTCCTCTTCGCCCACTATACTGCATAGTCTCACAGTTGCTCCCAGCTCATGGATGTTAAGCGCCACATTTGCCGCTCCACCCGGTCGACTTTCGGAAGATTCATATTGCATAACCGGCACTGGTGCCTCTGGTGAAATCCGGGATACGCTTCCCAAGAGGTAGCGGTCAATCATGACATCCCCAACCACCAATAACTTTAGCTGCTGAAACCTGCTCAGTAAAATATCCAGGTCCTGATTACTCTTTTTCATGCAACAGATTTTCGGCTACTAAGTAATCGATTATTTTCCGCGTGGCCCCTTTACTGGAGGATAGAAATGCATTAAGTCCCTGTTTTAGTGATTCATTTTTTGCCTCATGCAAGAAATAATTTGCTGCCTTTTGAAA
>Ga0224512_10003810_pt1 | contig 13092 bp, 10 predicted proteins | sample SF_May12_sed_USG_4_FD_169103 | JGI IMG/M metagenome (GOLD analysis project Ga0224512, IMG submission 169103) | Sediment microbial communities from San Francisco Bay, California, United States - SF_May12_sed_USGS_13 | ecosystem: Environmental > Aquatic > Marine > Sediment | place: USA...
GACCCGAACCGCGACGATCAGGACCTGCTCTCTTTCGCCGCGGGCCACAAGGCGACCGGCTTGTACGCGATGTGGGCGCTTCGCGACGAAGTGACCCGGCTGGCGCGCCCTGACCTGCTTCCCGCTTCAGACCGACTGCGGTTGCGCTTGGAGGACCTTCTCGGATTTCGCAAGAACCCGACCCAGCCCACTCCGCTCTTCCGGCGCTTCGGCTCGAAGCCACTCGATGGTCACCCGACGCCCATGACTCCATTCGTGCGCATCGCGACGGGACCGTCTGGGGTCGGAGTCGGCTCTTCGATAGGTCTCGCGTTCGCGGCGGCCGACTACTTCGGGGCCGACGCACCCATGGTCCACGTTCTCGAGGGTGAGGGCGGCCTGACACCTGGCCGCGTATATGAGGCAGTCGCGTCGGCGGGGTCGTCGGGACTGAGTAACGTGATTTGCCATCTCGACTGGAACCAGGCATCGATCGACTCGGACCAGGTCACGCGCGAGGCCGGGCGGCCGGGCGAGTACGTCCAGTGGGATCCCATGGAGTTCTTCTACCTGCACGACTGGAACGTGGTGCACGTGGCGGACGGCTTCGACATGGGCCAGGTGCTCACGGGTCAGGCGAGGGCGCTCGCGTTCGACAACTCGCAGCCCACCGCGGTGGTGTACCGGACGGAGAAGGGCTGGCGATACGGCGTCACCGGGAAGAAGTCGCACGGGGGCGGTCATAAGCGGGGCAGCGAGGAGTACCTGGCGGCGCTGCGTCCGCTGCTCGGGGGCGAGGCGGACAATCTCCCGCGAGTCGAGGACCCTGGGGACGACACAGCCGTGGAGGCCTGTCACTGGGCGACCTTGGAAGCGCTTCGGGGGTGCCTCGCGCAGGAACGCGATGTCTGTGAGGAGGTCGCGACCCGTGTAAGCGCTGCGCGCGCGCGTCTCGACGCTCGCGGCCGCAGCCCGAGGGACGGCGCGCCGGACCTCGAGGGCCTCTACGCTGCGGTCGATCCGGGTGCGACTCCCGTGGCTCTTCGGCTCGAGCCGGGCTCGAAGACGGCGCTGCGAACACAGCTCGGGCGGGCACTAGGCTACCTGAATGAGGCCTCGGGAGGAGCCGTCCTTCTGGGTGCCGCTGACCTACTCGACTCCACGGCGATCTCGAGCGGGAGTTCTTCGTTCCCGCCAGGCTACTTTCACCGACAGGCCAACCCGGGCAGTCGCACGCTCTCGCTCGGTGGCATCTGCGAGGACGGTCTTTCGTGTGTCCTGACGGGCGTGTCTGGTTTCGGAAAGCACTGTGGGGCAGGGGCATCCTACGGTGCGTTCATTTCCCCACTCGGGCACATACCGGCGCGGGTGCACGCGATCAGCCAACAGATGCGCCAGGAGGTCGCGCCGGGGCGCTACGCCCCCTTTGTCCTGGTGTGCGGGCACGCCGGTATGAAGACGGGCGAAGACGGCCCTACGCACGCAGATCCGCAGGCGCTCCAGCTTCACCTCGAGAACTACGTTCCGGGCACGGCGGTTACTTTGACGCCCTGGGAGCCGCAAGAGATCTGGCCCCTCCTCGCCGCGGCGTTCCGTGCCGAGGCGGCCGTCATCGTCCCGTTCGTGACCCGGCCGGGCGAGCCGGTGCTCGACCGAGCTGCCTTGGGCCTCGCTCCCGTCGAGGAAGCCTCCAGGGGGGTGTACAGGCTCCACCCGGCCGCGAGCGACGCGCCCCGCGACGGGACGATCGTGCTCCAGGGCTCCGGGGTGACGTACATGTTCGTACAACAAGCGCTGCCTCGGCTCGTCGCGGACGGGCTCAATCTGGAGGTCGTGTACGTGGCGAGCCCCGAGCTGTTCGACCGCCTACCCGAGCACGAGAAGGCCTCAATCTTCGGCGAGGAGTTGGCCATGGAGGCCATGGGCATCACTGGCTTCACCTTGCCCACACTTTACCGCTGGATTCGCTCCGATCGCGGCCGTGCCCACACCATGTATCCGTTCATGGGGGGGCGCTATCTGGGAAGTGGATCCGGGGAGATGGTCATTCATGAGGCCGGGCTCGACGGCGAGGCTCAGTACCGCCGTATTCGTGACTATGTCGAAGCGTTAAGGGAATAGGGAGGCGTTCCATGGCCGCGCCCTACCGCGTCATCCTGGAAGAGCTACGCCAGGGGTTTCCACAACCGGTTTCCGACCGCGTCCATGACGCCTACTTCGTCTTCTCGATCATGCAAGCACTCGAGAAGATCGACGACATGAAATCGGAGCTGCCGCTCCTCGGTGAGCCGACTCCTCTCGACTACGATGCGGCGCGTCGCGAGCGGCTGTCTACCTCGCACTCCACGGTCGAGGACGTCACGCGCGACTTGGTAGCTCACTTCGACGGCCTCCCGATCTTTTCGCATCCAAGGACGCAGGTGAACGTGGTGCCGCCGACCTCGATCGCGAGCATCATCGGCGCGCTGCTGCCCACGATCTACAATCCGAACCTGGTGTCGGACGACACCAGCCGTGGCGTCGGCGTCGCAGAGGAGCGCGTCGCGGCCATGACGGCGCTCCTGCTTGGCTACGATCCTGAAACGTCGGCCGGGGTCTTCACGTTCGGGGGTACGGGCACGACGCTCTACGGCGTGAAGATCGGCCTTGAGAAGGCGATCCCTCACGCCATGGAGCGGGGCTTCCAGGGAGGACAGGCGGTGATGTTTTCGTCCGGCCAGAGCCACTACGCGCGCCTCAACGTCGCCGGCTGGCTGGGCATCGGCGAGGACAACGTCATCCAGATTCCCACCCACCTGACGAACGACATTAAGGTGGATCTCCTCGAGGAGGCACTGCGGAAGAGCATCTCCGAGGGCAAGCGAATCGCCGCCATCGTCGCAACGCTCGGGACGACCGATGCCTTCGGCATCGACGACCTCCAGGCCATCGTCGACCTCCGCGACCGCCTGGTCGACGAGCTCGCGCTGGACTACAAGCCACACGTGCACGCCGACGCGGTCATCGGCTGGGCCTGGTCTGTCTTCAACGACTATGACTTTGAGGAGAATCGGCTCGGCTTCCGCCCGCGTACGGTGCGGGCGCTAGCGGGCGCAGGCCGCCGCATTCAGGCACTCAACAAGGCCGACTCGGTCGGCATCGACTTCCACAAGACAGGCTTCGCGCCCTATACCTCCAGCCTCTTTCTTGCGCGCGACAGCGACGATCTACGGCTCCTGGCGCGTGGACGCGAGGAGATGCCATACCTCTTTCAGAGTGGCCAGCGGCACCCGGGCATCTTCACGCTCGAGACATCGCGCAGCGGGAGCGGCGTCCTCTCGGCGCTGGCCAGCCTCCTCTTCCTCGGAGAGGACGGATTCCGAACCCTCCTGGGACATCTGGTCGAGATGGCCGAGCTACTGCGCGAGCATTTCGAGGGGCACGCAGCCACGACGGTCTTGAACAATGACAACCTCGGCACCGTCACGCTTTTCCGCGCTTATCCTGACGGTGTCGACACCTGGACCATTGCCGAACGTGAGCGCACCGATTCCTCGCTCTTAGATGATCTTCGGGCGCACAACGAGTACAACCGCGAGATCTACCGCTACCTGTACGAAAAGGCGATGCGCGGAGAGGGCGTCCTCCTCTCAATGACGGATTGCTACCGCCACACGGACTACGGAGAGCCCATGGTCGCGCTCAAGTCCTACATCCTCTCTCCTTTCGTAGACGAGAAGCACGTCCGACTCATCGTGGACAGCGTTCTCGAGGCGCGAGAGAAGATTGGGAGGTAGCCCTCAGATGATCAGGGGTTCACCATGGGAAGGCCGGCTGCTGCCCACGCGTTGAATCCGCCCACCAAGCTGCGGACGTTGGTGTAACCCAGCCCCGCGAGCGTCGTGGCGGCACGGACACTCATGGGGCCAGACCGACAGTAAAGGACGACAGGCGCGTCCTTGTCGGCCGGGAGTTCACCGAGGTGATCCCCGATCTCGTTGAAGGGGATGGAGAGGTCCGTCCCTTGGATGTCCCCCTGGAATGGCACGTGCACATTGACCAGCGGCATGTCTGCGTCGGCAGCGCGCATGCTCTGAAGCTCGGCCACCGAGATGTTCCAGTAAGCCCCGCCCGGGACGGCCACGCGCTCGCCGGTCGGCGGCGTCTGGGCCAGGCCCGTTGCCGGGAGAAGCATGAGGGCCAACAGCGGGAGTAGTCGTGACAGCTGAGTGCGCGCGTTCATTCCATTGACACCAGTGTTGGGGATCGATGCCACCAAGTTACTTCGTGAGTGCTGTTCGCGCCGCCTGCCTTGCGGGGCGCGTAGATGTCCGGGCAAGATGCGGCGCCCACATACGTCACGGTTAGCCAGGAGGAGTTTCGATGAGGAGTGCCGCGCTCGCGGTGGGACTCGCCCTGTTCATGGCCCCGGCAGGGCTGCGGGCTCAGGCCACCGTGCAGGACCTCCAGGGAGCGTGGCGCGTCACCGAGGTCTTTGCTTCCGCACCTGGCTCCCGAGCCATCACCTCACCCCAACCCAGCCTCCTTCTCTTTACTGGGAGGTACTACAGCTACACGCTCATCACCGGCGACCAGCCTCGTCCGGACCTGCCGAGGAGGGCCGCCACAGCCGCGGAGTTGCTGAGGGTTTGGAATCCGTTCAGTGCGAACGCGGGCACCTTCGAGATCGAGGGTAGCACGATGACGCGGCGGCCGATCGTGGCGAAGAGTCCTGATGCGATGGCGCCAGGTGCCTTCAACGAATACACGTTTCGCCTGAGCGCCGACACGCTCTGGGTCACCGCGGTACGCACTGAGGCGGGACCCGCGATTGGTCCCGCGACCTTCAAGTACGAGCGCCTCCGCTGAACGACCTGCAGTCCCTGAGCGGGGCGTCCCGGGCACTTGTGCTTGGGGGCGGTGGTGTGGCCGGCATCGCGTGGATGACCGGTCTGGACGCGAGGCAGGGACCGATCTGAGGGTGTGGCTCGGGTGGGCGCCGACTCGAGTAACCGCGTGTTGGAGGATCTGCGCCAGATTCGGTGAGTTCGGGGCGATGGCTTGTCTTCAACCGTCGCGTCGCCCTACTCTCTTCGTCCCTACTACACATGGTGGTCATGCACCGGATAAGCACATCCGATTTCCGCTTCGCGGGGCCGCTCCTCGCCGCACTCTTCGCGACGGCCGCAGCGTCGACTCAGGCGCAGACGGTCCGTGAGTGGCGGTACGTGCCATCACCCAACGGGGATGGCTGCACCATCGGCCTGACGGAAGTCCCGATTCGTGCACCAGAGCCGGGGGAAATTCAGATCAGGATGCGGGCCTCGTCGTTCAACGGACGTGACCGCTACCGCCTGGCCGGTTCCTGTGAAGATCGATCGCAGGTTCCGCTGTCCGACGGGGCGGGCGAGGTCACGGCGGTCGGGGCAGGGGTCACACGCTTCGAGGTGGGCGATCGGGTCGTGAGCACCTTCTTCGCAGAGGCATGGATCGACGGAAACCAGCCTCCCGACGCGAACCCGTTTCGTCGCGGCGGGCCTGGGCCTGGTGTGCTGACCGAGGTGTTCGTGGGAGACGCGGACGGCTTTGTGATGGTGCCGGAACACCTCACCTACGAGGAAGCGTCGACGCTCACCACGGCCGGGCTCACGGCGTACACCGCGCTCTTCAAGTACGCCGATATGCAGCCCAACGACTTCGTCCTCCTGCAGGGCACTGGGGGCGTTTCGAGCTTCGGACTTCTCTTCGCCGCGGCGGCTGGTGGCCGGCCGATCATCACGTCGTCAAGCGATGAGAAGCTGGCGCGCGCCGAACAGCTAGGGGCTGTAGGGACCGTAAACTATCGGCGGAATCCCGAGTGGCAGGTGCAGGTGCTGGAGCTGACGGGCGGGGTCGGGGTCATGCATGTCCTCGAGATCGGCGGACGGGATACCCTTCCTCGTGCGCTCCAGGTATTGGACTACGGGGCGCACGTGGCCCTCATTGGCGGCCTCACGGGCTTCGGCGGAGAGGTGCCCTTCTTCGCGCTCTTCGACAAGAACGCCTCGGTCACCGGCTTCCAAGTCGGGTCCCGCGCGGACTTCGAGGCGATGAACCGCTTTCTCGTCGGGCACCAGATCCACCCCGTCGTCGATCGGGTCTTCGAGTTCGAGGACGCAGTCGAGGCGTTCGACTTCTTCGAGAACGGGGACTTCATGGGCAAAGTCGTAGTTCGCCATTGATCGGATGAGGTCACGGATCGTTGTGCGGGGACCGGTACGGTCCGCAACACACCTCACCTTCCGGTAGTCTTGCGGCACTCCGCGCCCGCGCTCCGGCTCACGTCGCTCCAGGCCCCGAACGCAGATCCGTTCTGCTCGAGGCTCGCGTGGTACCTGGGTAATGCCCTCGGGCGACCAGTCCACTTCGTGGACGACGAGCCGTGGCAGGTTCGGGAGCGTCTGTTCGATGACGGGGCGGTCGACGTGGCTTGGATGTGTGGGCTGCCCTACGCGCGCCGTCGAGACCGCCAGCCCCCGACCGTGGAGTTGTTGGTGGCCCCGGTGATGGCGCAGGCGCGCTACGAGGGCTGTCCCGTATACTTCACCGACGTGGTCGTCCGGGCGGACAGCTCCGTGAATGCCCTGCCGGACCTGCGCGGGACCCGGTGGGCGTACAACGAGCCCAGCTCCCATTCCGGGTACTGGCTGCCCCGTTACGAACTGGGCCGCGCGGGACACGTATCTGGCTTCTTCGGTACCGTGGTCGAGGCCGGGTCACACGAGGCCGCTCTGGGGCTGCTGCTTCGCGGAGAGATCGACGGCACCGCCCTAGACAGCACCGTGCTCGAAGCACTAGGCGACGAACGACCGGAGTTGATGCAGGAGGTCAGGATCATCGTTACGTGGGGGCCGAGCCCCATTCCGCCGTGGGTAGTGGCGACTCACGTCGACGACGCCACGCGACAGCTGCTGCGGAACGCGCTGACGTCCATGCACCTGGACCCCGTAGGGCGCGAGGTGCTGGGTGACGTCGAGACGACCCGGTTCGCAGAGGTCGAGGACGCCGACTACGATTCCATTCGACGGATGGCGAGAGAAGCGGAGGGGGTCAAGCTGTGATGCAACGCGCGTTCAGGATGGTGCTGCTCTTGGCGGCCGCGGGCTGCAGTGACGGGCAGGGACAGGATCGCCTTTCCGCCAACTGGCCGGAGTGGCAGCGGATCGAAACGGGTGACCTGCCGGCCGGCTGGCAGTTCGAAGAGGCGAGCCCCGCCTTCGACGCATGGATCGCTGACGTCGTCGTCACGCAACTGACGGCTGAGGCCGAGGCTACCACCATGCGGTTCGAAGACGGCGACGACGTCCTCACGGCCCGGTTGGCGGCCCTTCCGGTCGAACGCTTCCCACCCGTCCTGACACAGGGGGATGCCGTCCAAGTGAGGGTGATCCTCGCGCAGGGCTTCGAGGGCGTGGCCAAGGGCCTGACCGTCTTCGACGAAGCGGGTCGCCTGCTCCTGCTGTACGACGACGGCGGTTATGGCTCCGCGTTCTTTACCGACGAGGCGCGCGCCGGACTCGGCGTCGAGCGGTCCCTACAGGGCACCGGCTCGGGCAATGATTGGGAGTCGGCGGACGTCACCTTCCGGTTGGGTGGCGAGTCCCTGGTCTTGGGGGAGGGGCAGTCAGGCCGACTTGGCCGAAGCGGGCTCGTGGTCTCGGTGGTCGTCTCGCAGGAGTGGACCGGTGAGCCGGTCACGGACGCAGACCTGAGCCCGTTGGCCTACCTGGTCTTCCGCGCAGACTGACCTAGGCCCGCCCTCAGTCGACCGGCTCGATCCGCAACAGAGCGCCCTCGTCCTCGTCGGTCAGGACATAGATCAGGCCATCGGGACCCTGGCGGATGTCGCGGATCCGCTGCCGAAACTCGGTCAAGATCGACTCGCGCCCGATCTCCTCGCCGTCCGGGTTCAGCTTGACCCGTTCGATATGTCCCGTGCGTTGGATTCTTCCTTCCATCATGGATCCGACGAAGAGGTCGCCCGTCCAGCCGGGGAAGCGGTCCCCGGTGTAGAACATCATCCCTGACGGAGCGATCGACGGCAGCCAAGCGATGGTCGGCAGGTCCATGCCCGCATGCCACCACTGCTCGGAGATGCGAGTGCCTGAATACTCGCGCCCGAACGAGACGACCGGCCATCCATAATTGCGACCGGGCAGGACCACGTTGACCTCGTCGCCCCCTTGAGCCCCGTGCTCGACCGCCCAGAGCTCACCGGTCACGGGGTGGAATGCCAAGCCCATCGGGTTGCGGTGTCCCAGGGAGTAGATCTCGGGGAGGTAGCCTTCCCGGCCCACGAAGGGATTGTCGTCCGGGGGGGTGCCATCATCCCGCAGCCGCAGGATCTTGCCGGAGTGGTCGTTCGGGTCCTGGGCCCGAAGGCCCGACGAACCGGAATTCGGCGTCCCGCCGACGGGCATGAAGAGCGTGCCGTCCGGTGCGAAGAGCAGGCGTGAGCCCGAGGAGGTCGTGAACGGCGGCCCGCTCGCGACGAAGATGGTCCGCAAGTCCCGGAGGCTGGACCCGTCGAGGCGACCGCGTGCGAGCACGACGCGACTTTCCTCGTCCGCTGTCCGGTAGGTCAGGTAGATCTGCTGGTTCTCGGCGAAGCGGGGGTGGAGCGCGACCTCGAGGAGTCCGGTGAACTGGCCCGCATCGCTCACGGCGGGGATGCCGGAAATCGGCGTCGGGTCGAGCACACCAGCGCGTATGATTCGGAGTCGCCCGGGGCGCTCCGTCACCAGCATGTCCCCATTTGGCAGGAACGCCATGCTCCAAGGATGAGCGAGCTCGGTCGTTAGGACTCGAACCAGAATGTCCGGCTCATCTGCCGTATGGTGGACGGTCACTCCCTTAGACAGCCGGACCGGGGATACGCCGTCCCATTGTGGTGCGGCCTGAGCCGAAGCCGATGAGCCCGGCGCAATCAGGTTGACCGCGAGAAGGACGGTCAGTATTCGCAACCACATTAACGGAAGTTTCCGAACATCAACTCGACTCCGTAGTCCTTCCCCTTCAGGAGTTGCATGACGGCTTGAAGTTCGTCGCGTGAAGGGGAGGTCGCGCGAAGCTCCTCGCCCTGGATCTGGACCTGGACCTTCTTGAAGCCGCCCGCCTTCACGTCCTTCACGATGGTCTTGGCGGTTTCCTGGTCGATGCCGTTCTTGAGGCCGACGGTTTGGCGGGCACGCCCCAAGCCGCCAACCTCGACCTTACCCTCGTCGATGTTCTTGAGCGGGACCTGGCGGCGGGTGAGCTTCTCGCGCAGCACGCCCAAGAGCTGTGTCAACCGATACTCGTCGTCCGCTTCGAGCTTGATGGATGGCCCCTCGCGGTCGAAATCGATCGTGCACTTGGTGCCCTTGAAGTCGTAGCGCGTCAACGACTCCTTGATTGCCTGGTTCACCGCGTTGTCGACCTCTTGGAGGTCGACGCCTGTGGAGATGTCGAAGGACTGTTTGCTGGCCATTCTCGAAGCGTCGGATGTCGTGGATGTGCCTCAAGGTAAGGTCCTGCGATCGATTCGGCTTGCCGCGTTTGCGACCAATCCCCCCTCAGAGCACTTTAGCGGAGCACGCCGACCGTTCCGGTGGGCTCAACCGATACGCTCGGAGGCGGGACATGGCGGCCAGTTCCCCCTACGATCGCATCCTGCGTATCCCGGCGCGGGTGGGGCTCGGGCCTGAGGCGCGCACGGTTCTCGCTGGCGATTGGGTCTTCTGGGCCTCCCTGCTCATGCTGGCCGTGGGCGTCGCCCCGTACGTAGTGCCGCTGCTGGACGCGGGTCAGTTTTGGGAGTGGCGCTGGTCTTACGGCGATGTACCCATCGCTTTCGGGGCCTTCTTGGCGGCCATCGTCGGTATCGGGCGTGTCCGAGGCCGGGCCGAGCGACGTTTCTGGCAGCTCGTCGCATTCGCATACGGGGCGGCGCTCCTGGCGGAGTTCCTGAGCACGCTGGTGCAGACCTCCGCCGGGGACATCGGCCTCCACTTGGCCGTGGAGTCCCTTTACCTCGTGTACATCCTGGCCCTGTTTGTCGCCTCGGGTGTCCGGCCGGACTACTACGACAGCGCGGGGTGGAGGCTGACTCGACTCCGAGCAGCTGGCCTCGGCGGGCTGGCCCTGGGACTGGCGATCTACTTCCAGATCGTGCCTTCGGCCGCTTCTGCTGATTCCATCGGGCCTGGGCACCCCAACCTCTATGTCTTCGCTCTCCTGGACCTGGCTCTAGTGCTCACCTTCGTGCGCGCATGCCGAGATCAGGAGGACGTGAGGTGGCGGAGGATCTTCGCGGGCATGGCCGCAGTAAGCGCGGTCCAGGCGGTCCTCGATGCGTCTGAGGCGACACTGTACCTAGAGGCCTTCTACGAGATGGAGATCCCGCCGGCCTGGGATCTGCCCTGGTTCGTGCCAAACGTCATGTTCGTGTTCATTGCCCGGCGTCACCTGGGTGACCCGGAGCATCGCAGCCTGCCCGCTGGCCGGAGGTATGAGCCGCGACCTGACCGCGGGATGCTGATCGGCGTGCTCGCCTCGCTCCCGTTGCTCCATTTCCTCCTCTACGCTGCGGGTGTCTTGGATCCCTCACTGAGGGACCTTCGGGAGGGCATACTGGTCCTCTATCTCCTGTGTATGGGGGCCCTGGCGCTGCTGTACCTGTCGACGCTCGACCGCGAGCGAGAACGCGGAACCCGAGAACTCGGGCTGAGCGAGGAGCGCTACCGCTCGTTCGTGACGTCTCGATCGGATCGCATGTATCGTGCGGAGGCTAATCACCCCATCCGCCTCGATCAGCCGCGAGACACGCTCTTGAAGGCGCTCGAACATGACCTTGTGATTGCCGAGGCGGATGAGGTCCCAGGTCGTGCAACGAGCGTGGCGGACCCGGTCGAGTCGATCGGGCGGCCGCTGGTCGACGTCTTGGGCCCCGATAGCGCGCACGCCCATCGCATCCTGCGCGAATGGATCGACAGCGGCTACGACTTGGAGAACTTCGAGCTGAGTGAGCCGGGCCCACATGGCGAGCCCCACTACAACAGGTACTCGGTCATAGGGATCGTCGAGGACGCGGGGCTCGTGAGGGTGTGGGCGACCGCTTCGGATGTGACCGACCAGCGGTTAGCGGCCCTCGAGACCGAGCGCCTTGAGCGCGAACTCGAGCATGCCCAGAAGATGGAGTCGATTGGCGCGTTCGCTGGCGGCATCGCGCACGACTTCAACAACCTTCTGTTGCCGATCATCGGCTTCACCGAGCTGGCGGTGGCCGATACGGGAGCCGAGGACGAGGCGACTCGGGAGAGTCTTGGTCAGGTGCTACGGGCCTCGCACCGCGCGGCCGACCTGGTCAACCAGGTTCTGTCTGTCAGTCGCGTCCAGCCGCGGGGCGACGTCGCCGTGCGCACTCAGGACGTCATCCGGGAAGCCCTCGGACTCATCCGACCTGGTTTGCCCACGACCTTGAGAATCGAGACGTCGATCGACGACGCATGTCCGCCGATTCTGGGTGATCCGAGCCGGATCCATCAGGTGCTCATGAACTTGTCTTCGAACGCGGCACAGGCCATCGGGTCTGCGCACGGGTCGATCTCTATCTCGCTCAGACACGATGATTGCGCCGATCCGCTTGCCGCTCCGAAGGGTTGGGTCGTCCTCGAGGTCACTGACGACGGTCCCGGCGTTGCGCCTAAAGTGTTGGACCGGGTCTTCGAGCCGTTCTTCACGACCAGGACGGCGAGCGGGGGTACCGGGCTCGGTCTTTCGGTCGTGCATGGGATCGTCACGAGTTATGGAGGACAGGTCACGATCGCGTCCCCGGCTGGGCAGGGAGCGAGGGTGACTGTACGCATTCCGGCTACGGATGGCGTCTCCTCGACCGGGGTGGCTGATGACTGTACGCCCAGTACGTCCCTGCGAGTATTGGTCGTGGACGACGAGGAAGCCGTAGCCGAGGTAACCCACCTAATGCTCCAGTCGGGTGGCCATGCGGCCGTGTCCGAAACCGATCCCGCCGCTGCCCTGGAACGCATCAAGGCAGCGGAGGGTCGATTCGACGTGCTGCTGACCGACTATACGATGCCCGGAATGACGGGGCTCGAACTCGCGCGCGCGGCTCTGTCATGCGATCCGCGGCTGCGGGTCGTCATCATGAGTGGATTTCGCCTGGGCTCGACAGACCCTGGGCACGGCTTGGTGCACCTCCCGAAGCCGTTCACGTCAGACGAACTCATGGCGACCCTCGGGCTCGCGATGCGGTCCGACTCAGATCAAGGGAGCGGCGCGGATCCGTCGAGCGCCTCGCGGATCTCTCCGACGAGCGTCTCGTAGCTGAAGGGCTTGCTCAGAAGCACGGCGTCGGCCGGCGTGTCGCGGTCCCGATAGCCGGAGATGAACAAGACGCGCGTGTTCGGTGAGGTCTGCTGGATCTTATCGGCTAACTCCACGCCGCCGAGGCGTGGCATCACGACGTCGGCGACGAGCAGGTCGATGGCCGAGCCGTTGGATTTCGACTCCTCGAAAGCCTCCCACCCGCCCTCGCCATCTTCGGCGGTCACCACTCGGTAGCCTGTTCGGCGAAGTGCTGCCGACAACAACTCGCGGATCTGCTGGTCGTCTTCTACGATCAGGATCGTCTGCCGGCCGGGGGGCGAGCGTCGCAGCTGCCGGTCTCCATCTCCTTCCATGGGGCTGCAAGCTCGGGTTGGTCGACTAGTCACGCAACCCTCCCGCCCGTGCTTACCCCCATCGGCCCGATCCATTACGATGCTGGAGCGGATCCAAGAGAACGGAGGTCACGGGTGGAGAGAGCGTCTGCCGTCGCCGTCATAGCCATGCTTATCATCCCCGGCTTCGTCGCAGCTCAATCCGGCTCGGGTCCGTCCGTCCCGCTCCCCGCCGAGATTCCTCTGTTTCCTCTCTCGGACGTCACGCTGTTTCCCAACAGCACGCAGCCGTTCCACATCTTCGAAGCCAGGTATCGGGCAATGATCGCCGATGCGCTGGAGGGCGACAGCATCATCGGCATGGTGCTCTTGCAGCCGGGCTTTGAAGCCGAGTACGAGGGCCGTCCGCCGGTCCACGCCATTGGCTGCGCAGGCG
>Ga0224512_10003811_pt1 | contig 13091 bp, 14 predicted proteins | sample SF_May12_sed_USG_4_FD_169103 | JGI IMG/M metagenome (GOLD analysis project Ga0224512, IMG submission 169103) | Sediment microbial communities from San Francisco Bay, California, United States - SF_May12_sed_USGS_13 | ecosystem: Environmental > Aquatic > Marine > Sediment | place: USA...
TGGCCACCCTCATACACACAGTCATGGGTGAGGGTGGCCATGAGCCCGGGGATGTCACGGGCATCCTCGGCAAGCGAATGGGCCTTCCATAGCGCCTGGATCTCAGAGTATTCGTCGGGCGTTCTCGCCAACAGTTCACGGACCGCGGGCCTCTTGTCTGCCGCTTCTTGTCTCAATTCCTGCTCCGTGAGAACCGACATTGATCTCCCTGTTGGTCTTGAGCCTATTGCTGGGCGGGCCCGACGGCTAAGAAGTTGCCGAGCAAGGCGATTCCATCCGGAGTCATGATGCTCTCCGGGTGGAACTGGACGCCGGTGATCGGATAGGTGTTGTGGCGAATCGCCTGGATGGCCCCGTCCTCGGAGTGGGCCGAAGCGATAAGGCCGTCCGGGAGTTCACCTATCGCCAGCGAGTGATAACGGGTGGCCTGCATGGGTTGGGGCAAGCCAGCGAAGATACCAACGCCGTCATGGGTGATCTGGGAGGTCTTCCCATGACGTGGCTCCGGTGCGGAGGTGATCGTGCCCCCGAAGGCAACGGCTATCGCCTGGTGACCCAGACAAACCCCGAGGGTGGGAATGGAGGGCCCAAGTTCTCGAACGAAACGAACCGAGAATCCGGCTTCTTCGGGCCTTCCCGGTCCAGGCGAGATGACCAGGCGATCCGGCGGATCCTTCATGGCCTCGGCCGGGTCCAACTCGTCATTGCGAACCACCACGGGCTCGGCACCGAGTTGGCCCAGGTATTGAACGAGGTTGAAGGTGAATGAGTCGTAGTTGTCGACTACGAGAACCTTCACCCGACGCTGCCGCCAGTGTCGAGGAAGGAGTCGCCCAACCACGTGTAGAAGAAATGCAACCCGACCAACACCACCACTAGAAGCATCAGGGCGAGAACCAGGCGGACCGCTAGCGGACCGGGCAGATGTCGGTAGACCCAGGTGATCATGCGTTGGCCAACATCGCTTCCAAGTTGGGGCCCTCAACTATCTCTGCGAACACAATGAGCCGTTGCCGCGCCGAGAACTTGGGGTGGCACGTTGTCAGCGTCAGCCAGCCACCGGAGCGGTCGTTGAGGACCGAGGTTTCGCTTGGCTGCACGATCTTTACCTCTCGCACGACGTAGGTGTGGGTGCCCACCAGGCTGTCCCAGTGGATGAGCGCACCGACTTCCAGCTCACCGAGGTTGTGGAACGGGGCGCCGTAGGTGGTGCGGTGACCGGCGATGGCCGCATTGCCAGGCTGGCCAGGCAGGGGGGTCTTGGGATAGTGGCCCGCCCCCTTCTTGAGCTCCGTTCCCAGCCCAACCCCCTCGACCACCGTCCAGGTGAGGTCGATGTCGGGGATACGGATGTTGCCGATGGGATCGCCCTTGTCGGGAACTGCCTCGAAACTGAACAGTGGGCCAATGGCTCCTCCGAACTCGGAGCCGGTCAGGTCGGGCCCACCGCCCGCCGCCTCTGGCACTTCGACGATGACCCCGGTCTCGATCTCAACGACGGCGAACGTGGGATCCTCAAAATCGATTCGCTCCTCGAGCTCTGTGGCCAGCCGATTCTGGGCACGCTCCGCGAAGAAATCGGTAACGAACAGCTGATGAAGGACGAAACCAAGGATCAACACGCCCAGGTAGATGAAGGTCCACCCCGTTCCCCGAACGATGCGAATACCCAAGGGCGGTTTTGGCCGCTTGGCGAGCTCCTTGATCACCGAATCGGACGCCCCCTCTGCGCCAAGCGTCTCGATAACGGACTCAGTGGTGTCGCTGTCGGTCAATGAGGTCCTTTCGCATGCACGAGATTAGCTGTCGGAGGTTCCAACAAAGGCTGCCTGACTAAAGTGGCCCCGTGCCCAAATCAAAGGTCCGCAAGAAGGTAAAGAAGCGCCGCGCCGAGCATGCATCCATCCAGCGCGAGGAGCAAGAGGTCAGCCACAAGGGGCCGTCGCCGCGATGGTACGTGTTCCTGATGTTCGCTCTGATGACGGCAGGAGTCGTAGTCATCCTCTTGAACTACATCGGTCTGCTGCCGGGTGGAACCGGCAACCGGTATCTGCTTGGTGGATTGGCAGGAATCGCCGTCGGATTCACCATGACTCTCGGTTACCGGTAGGAAGCTAACGCTGAGAATCACACCCTTGTAGTTCTCCCCACCGTCGTCCACAGGTTGTGGATAAATGCCTGGTGGCCACCGACTACCCCACCGGTTCCATCTCTTCGCGACAGTGCTTGGGGGCGGCCATGTCGCCCATCTGAGCCTGGGTCACGGTTAGACCTAGTCCACAGACGGTGCAGCGATAAGCCACCTCAACCGACACCACCTCTGCGGGGTCGGGTTCTGGAGGTGGAGGCATCGCCAACAGGCGAATCGCCCAGACGCCGACAGCCATGATCGCCAACCCGATGAGGACCGCGACGAGAACGGTCAACTAGACGCGCTCGATGATGGTGGCGTTGGCCATGCCGCCGCCCTCGCACATCGCCTGGAGGCCGTAGCGACCACCGGTGCGTTCCAGCTCGTGTACCAGAGTGGTCATGAGCCGAGCTCCCGAGCACCCCAATGGATGCCCCAGGGCGATGGCGCCACCGTTCACATTCACCTTGGCCGGGTCGGCCCCGGTCTCGCGGAACCAGGCACCAATTACCGATGCGAAAGCCTCGTTTATCTCGAACAGGTCGATGTCGTCCATGGACATCCCTGCTCGATCGAGCACCTTCTGGGTTGCGGGGATTGGACCGGTGAGCATCATCACAGGATCGACGCCGGCGATGGCGAACGAAACGAACCTCGCCTTGGGGGTGAGGCCAAGTTCTTTGGCCTTCTCCTCCGACGTGATAAGGATGGCTGCTGCACCGTCCGAGATCTGCGACGAATTGCCTGCCGTGATAACGCCCTCGGGATTGAAGGCCGGGTTGAGTCCGGCCAGCTTCTCCGGGGTGGTTTCCCAGCGAATGCCCTCGTCCTTATCCATCTTCTCCACGTTGCCCTCGTCGTCCTTCACCTCGGTGGGAAGGATCTGGCCATCGAAGCGACCCTCCTCTGTGGCCTTCATGGCGCGCTGGTGGGACTCGTAGGCGATGCCGTCGAGCTCTTCACGGGGGATCGACCATTTCTCGGCGATCAACTCGGCCGAGATGCCCTGGGGGACCAAGCCATCGGCATAACGGCTAAGCATGGCGGGACCGAAGGGGATACCTGGACCCTGTTGCATATTGGACCCCATCGGGACCCTGGTCATCGATTCGACACCCGCCGCGATGACGACGTCATAGGCGCCTGCCATAACCCCTTGGGCGGCGAAGTGAGCGGACTGCTGGCTGGAACCACACTGGCGGTCGATGGTGGTGCCGGGTACCGACTCGGGCCATCCGGCGGCGAGCGCGGCATTGCGGCCAACGTTGACGCCCTGTTCACCGGTTTGGGTGACACATCCCATGATGACGTCATCGACCAACTCCGGGTCGAGGCTGTTGCGCTCGACGATCGCCTTGAGTGGCTCTGCGGCCAGATCTACCGGGTGCCAATCCTTCAGCTTGCCGTTCTTGCGACCGACCGCGGTCCGCACCGCATCCACGATCACTGCGTTTGTCATCTGTCCTCCTAGTTGGTTTCGTGGAGACGAGCGGATTTGAACCGCCGACCCCCTGGTTGCAAACCAGGTGCTCTGCCAGGCTGAGCTACGTCCCCGGCAGAGGTCATCTTACGAAAGAACACCCAACAGCGGTCTACGCATTCCCGCTACGAACCTTCAACCTCATCCCCCACGCGCAGAGTGCCGCCCTCGACCACAAGACCCCGGATGCCGGCGCGACCGCGTAGGTGTTCCCGTGCGCCGGGGCCGACAGAGTCGTTCATGAGCTCACACGGCGAGGCATCTCGGTAGACCTCGACCACCACTTCGCCCATCTGGAACTTAGACCCAGGCTCGCGCGGCAGCTGGAAACCCGACACAGTGACGTTGCGCCTGGTGGACCCCGGCTCGATGTCTGACCCCCAGGCGGCGGCGGCCTCAGCGAGCTCCTCGGTGGAAACGACGGTGATCTGGCCCTTCGAGTACTTGTCGAAGTTGCGGTCCCCTACCAATCCCTTGCCGGCGACAGCCTCTACCTCGTCCAGGGAGTCCACGGGTGCTCCCGACTTAGAGGCGATGTGAATATGTTCTACCTTGGCCACGGCGACGCAGTTTACGGAGCGCCCCTACTGGTACACTCGCTCGCCCTGGGGCCCATAGCTCAGCCCGGTTAGAGCGCATCCCTGATAAGGATGAGGTCCGTGGTTCAAATCCACGTGGGCCCACTGAATTCGCCCCTAGCCCCTAGCTACCAACCCTCGCTTTGCTCGGCTCCTTGCCACCCGGCCCGTGGTGCCAATCCACGTGGGTCCACTCGCCTAGTCTCGGTATCGACGGTGTCGATCCGGAGGAGGTCGGGGACGTTATGAACGGAGCATCGGTGGCGGTCGACCGACTAGAGCCTCCGCCGCCGATCACCCGCCAGGAGGCCTTAGCCGAGGCCAACCGCTGCCTGATGTGTTGGGATGCCCCTTGCACCCGGGCGTGCCCGACTCATATCGACGTGCCCGGCTTCATCAAGAAGATCGCCTCCGGCGACGACCTCGGATCGGCGCACACCATCCTCAGCGCCAACATCTTGGGGTCATCGTGCGCCCGGGTCTGCCCTACCGAAGTGCTGTGCGAGGGCGCGTGTGTGCTCAACGATCTTCACTTCCGCCCCATACAGATCGGACGGCTCCAGGGTTACTCAACAGACCCGTTCGTTCTCGGTGGCCAACAAATCTTCACCAAGGGCAACCCCACCGGTCATCGGGTAGCCGTCATCGGTGCCGGCCCGGCCGGCCTGAGTTGCGCCGCCGAGTTGGCTCAACGCGGCCACGACGTGGTCGTGCTCGACGCCGCCGAGACACCTGGCGGCCTCAACACCCACGGCGTTGCGAACTACAAGCTCACGGCAAACACATCGCTGGCAGAGGTCGAGTGGGTGGCCGGACTTGGAGTGGAGATTCAGTCGGGCATCACTGTGGGCGGCGACGGGGCGGTCGACGGCCTCTTGAGGGACTATGACGCGGTGTTCGTTGGGGTGGGCCTCGGCGAAATCGCTCCCCTTGGCATCCCGGGCGAGAACCTCCCCGGGTCGGAAGATGCCCTTCAGTTCATCAAGGCGCTCAAGAGCGGCCCCCGCGCCGAGATGTCCCTCGAAGGAGAGCGGGTTGCCGTGATCGGCGGAGGCAACACTGCTATCGATGCCGTTACACAGTCGGCGAGGCTCGGGGCCGACAAGGTCTATCTGGTCTACCGGCGGGGACGAGAGCAGATGCGCGCCTACGACCACGAGATCGAGAAAGCCAAGGGGGACGGCGCCGAGATCATCCTCTGGGCCGCCCCGGCAGCTATTTCGGGGACCGACGCTGTCACCGGCCTGACGTGCCGCCGCACGAAATTGGTCGACGGAAGGGTCGAGGTGATCGACGGCACCGACTTCGAGCTAGACGTGACCCGGGTGTTCCGGGCCACCGGCCAAGAAAAGCGACAGAGCTTCCTGGCCGAGATCCCCCAAGTCGAACTGGACTCCGGGGGCCGGGTAGCCGTCGATGGGGGATTCAGAACGGGTAACCCGAGGGTGTGGGCAGGGGGAGATTGCGTCAACGGCGGCAAGGAAGTCGTCAACGCGGTGGCGCACGGCAAGCAGGCAGCAATCGACATCGACACGACACTCCGCTCGGCGAACGGGAGGTAACGCATGGCCGACCTCAGTGTGAACATGGCAGGGATAGCGGCACCCAATCCGTTCTGGCTGGCATCCGCACCGCCCACCAACACGGGGGACCAGATCGCCCGCGCCTTCGATGCCGGGTGGGGCGGCGCGGTGTGGAAGACCCTCGGCGAGCCCATCGAGAACACCTGGTCGCGCTACAGCGCCGTCGATCTCGATGGGCAGCGGATGATGGGCCTCAACAACATCGAGCTGATCACCGATCGACCGCTCGATGTGAACCTCGCCGAGGTGGCGGCGGTCAAGAAGCGCTACCCAAAGCACGCCGTGGTGGTGAGCCTCATGGTCGAGTCAAAGCAGGAGGCATGGCACGAGATCGTCAAGCAAACCGAGGCCGCCGGTGCCGACGGCCTGGAGCTGAACTTCGGCTGCCCGCATGGCATGTCCGAGCGCGGGATGGGCAGCGCCATCGGCCAGGTGCCGGAGTACTGCGGCCAGATCACAGAGTGGGTAAAGGAGGTGGCCGAAACGCCGGTGCTCGTGAAGCTCACTCCCAACGTCACCGACATTCGCTACATCGCCCGGGCCGCCAAAGAAGGCGGCGCCGACGGTGTCAGTCTGATCAACACCATCAACAGCGTCACCAGCGTCGACCTCGACACGTTCACCCCCCGCCCCGTCGTGGGCGAGATGTCCAGCCACGGCGGCTATTGCGGGCCGGCGGTGAAGCCGATTGCCCTGAACATGGTGTCGTCCATCGCCGGTGACCCCGACACGGCCGGCCTCCCCATCAGCGGCATCGGCGGCATCACCACCTGGCGCGACGTTGCTGAGTTCCTGCTGCTGGGGGCCACCACTATTCAGGTGGCGACCGCCGTCATGCACTACGGGTTCCGCCTGGTCGAGGGGATGATCGATGGCTTGAGCAACTACCTCGACGCCAAGGGCATGGCCAGCGTCAACGATCTGGTCGGCCTCAGTGTCGACCGTCTCACACAATGGCAGCACCTCGACCTGAACTACATCATCAAGGCCAGCGTCGATCAGGACCTGTGCATCGGATGCGGGATGTGCTACATCGCCTGCAACGACGGCGCCCACCAAGCCATCGGCGCCGAACGCTCCGAAGAGGGACGTACTCGGGTATGGATCAAGGAAGATGATTGCGTTGGCTGCAACCTGTGCCACCTCGTTTGCCCGGTGCCAGGCTGCATCACCATGGTCGAGCAATCCAACGGCTACTCACCGCTCACCTGGGCCGAGTACCAGGCCGGCGACGACCCCACCGCGCTGGCCCCTCGACCGAAACATGGGTTGACGATCAGCTGAGCTGCGAGGGGACTAGCCGCTCGCTACTGGCTCCCAGCCAAGCTTCAGTCGAGGGCGGCACCGCGGCTCAGGCGCAACAATTGATCCCAACCCACCCGTGACCCAGTGTGCAACAAAGTGAACTCATACACCCGCCCGGCGATTCGAATCAGCACCAACACCCCAACCACCAACAGCCCAAGCGAAAGCGCAATCTCCCACGGAGCGATGGCGTCACGGGCAACCCGCACCGGCAACAGCATGGGGGCGGTGAGTGGAACCAATGTCAGCACCTTCGCCAGGGCGGATTCGGCATCCCCGACCAAGGCGCCGTTGGCCGCGAGGAACCCACCCAGAATCGGAATGAAGACGGGCACGATGACCTGCGAAGCATCTTCTTGTCGAGATACCAGCGAACCCAGGAGCGCGAACAACGTGTTGTAGACGGCCAACGCACCGAGGGTGGACACCACAAGGATGGGCATGAAGCGCCACACCGAGGCGGGTATGTCGAGGGCACTGGTGAGCAGCAACGCTGCCGTCAGACCTCCAACCACCACCAAGAGCTGCCCCGCCCCCAACGCGCCAAGCCCTAGAACCTTTCCCAGCAGCAGGGTCCGCGGACGGATATGACCAAGAAGGACCTCGATGACCCGCGTGGACTTCTCTTCGACCACGCTCATCATGGTCAGCTGCCCGAACAGTATTGGAATGTTGAGTGCGAGCATGAGACCCAAGAAGGCCACACCTTCGACCACCCCGTCGGACTCGCGGAGCTCGTCCGCGAAACGTTCCTCAACCTGCAGCGGTGTGAGCAATTGGGCGATATCGCCTTCGCCCAAACCCAGCACCCGACCCCTCACCAAGACCTCTTGCTGCTGCAGCGCCGTGTAGATCACACCGGCGATCTCGAAGTCCGTCTCCCGATCCCAAACCAAGGTGGGTCCAGTGTCGAGCGCAACGTCGATGTCGCCATCGGAGAGCGCCTGGTCCACCTCGGCCGGCGGCACCCCCGTGTAGTCCTGAAACGTCAAGTCCAGATTGCCCTCGGCGAATGCGACGATCTGTTGGCGGGTGGTCTCGTCCACATCCACCAGGCCAACGGTGACCTGGCGCAGGTCATCCCCACTATTCGGCCAGAGGGCGCTCACTATCGGACCGATGATGGCCGCGGCCACCAAGATCCCAGTGATGACACGAAACGATTTGGTACGGGCGCGAGTACGGATCTCCCGGTCCGCCACCTCTTTCACCAGGGTCCAACTCACGAGCCCACCAATTCCAGAAACACCGCGGCCAGGTCCGGCGGCTCGTAACTGACAGCCGCCAATGTGCCCGCAGAAGATGCCTGGGCGATGAGCGCCGCGGCATCGCTCTCAGCCGGCACCACGAATCGGGACACTCCCGGCGGAGCATCTTGAGCCTCACCGTCTGGTGGGCTCCACGTGGGCACGGGTCCGGCCCACTGAATCTCTAGTCGCCTATGGGTTGAGCGGTTCCGCAGCTCGGTGACCGTGCCCGTGGCCTGGGTTTCGCCCCCGGCAACGATGGTGACATGCTCGGCCAGATCCTGCACCAGGTCCAGCTGATGGCTGGAGAAGACCACGCTCGCACCCCTCTCCACCTGTTCGGCCATGACGTCGGAGAGCGTGGACACGGCTACCGGGTCCAGCCCAGCGAACGGCTCATCCAAGATCATCAGCTCCGGTTCGTGGACCAACGCCACCGCCAGCTGCACCCGTTGTTGATTACCTGTGGACAACTCCTGAATGGGGTCGTTACCGCGCTCCGATAGCCCCACCCGCTCAGCCCAATCGTTGGCGCGGCGATCTGCCGTTTCTCGATCAAGCCCAGCCAACCGCCCGATGTAGGCGATGTGCTCGTGCACCTTCATACCGGGATAGAGGCCACGTTCCTGAGGCATGTAACCGATGTGGTGGCGGTCCTCGTCGGTTATGGCGCTGCCATCCCACGTCACAGAACCGGCATCCATCGCCACCAGGCCCAGGATCCCTCTCATAGTGGTGGTCTTGCCAGCACCATTCGGACCTAGGAACCCCACCATTTGTCGGCGCGGTACCTCGAGATCGACACCGCGCAGAGCAACGATGTCGCCAAACTGCTTATGCAGTCCCTCAACTCGCAGCCCCTCCATGGGCCCAAGCTAGAGGAAACGACCTAGCAGCGTCCGCCCGATGCTGGCCTGCACAAGTTACAAGGCCTCCAGCTGCTGCCCGCAGCTCGATTGCTTGAAAGCGTATGTCGCTATTCCAAGGGCCATCCAGGGGTTCGATTCGCGCCTGGCGCCTCCTTGCGGCAGAATGTGGTTAGCCACATTTTGGGGAGGCGGAATCATCGGGGAACGCGGGCGCTCTCGATTGAACAAAGCGCAAATACTCGGGCGAGGGGGCACAAGGACGAGCGGAGTGACGCGCCACCTTGACGGACAACCGGCCTCTCCGTTGGAGCCGGGCACAGCGCAGGACACCGCCGGCAATGTCTCGGTGGGAGTCGTGCTAGCAGCGGGTCGGTCGCAGCGCCTGCGAGCGGTGACCGGCCATTCCAAGGCCCTCTTGCAGCTGGGGGGAATATCGCTGGTGGAGCGGGCCGTGCGAACGCTGCGCAAGGCAGGTGTCGATCGAGTGATCGTGGTGGTTGGGAATGAGGCCGATCTGGTATCTGCCCGACTTGCCGAAGCCAATGTCGAGATTGTCCTTGCCCAAGAATGGGAGGCCGGCAATGGTGCATCGTTGGCCGCCGCCAACCACCTCATCGGGGGGGAAGATCGTTTCGTTCTCATGTGCGGAGACCACATCTTCGCCGACGGAGCACTTGACGAAGTGTTGCGATCCCCGGAGGCGGCGGTTCTCGTCGACTCCTCGCCCGACCCGGCGGCTTGGGGAGAGGGGACGCGGGTGCGCATCGAGGACGGCCAAGCAGTCGTGTTCGCCAAGACCGTTGAGGCTCCAGCCATCGATTGCGGCGTCTTCGTGCTGTCGCCCGCCATCTTCGCCGCCCAGCAGACTGCAGCCCGCGAAGGCGACTATTCGCTGGCTGGAGCGGTGACACACCTCGCCGTCGACATCCCTGTCAAAGCTGTAGAGCTGAGGTCAGATTCATGGTGGCAAGACGTCGACACTCCTCAAGATCTCAAAGCGGCTCGCGCCTTGGTGCGCAGGTCGTTGGGCAAGAACACCGATGGTCCGGTCTCGCGATACCTCAACCGGCCCATCTCCACCAGGATCACAATGCTGGCAGCCCCATTTCGGGTGCCGCCCAACGCCTTTTCTCTACTCACGCTGCTTGTCGGCATGTGGGCTGCCTGGTCGGTGGCGGCCGGACAGGCGCTGTTGGGCGGAGCCCTCATCCATGCTGCCTCCGTGCTCGACGGGTCCGACGGAGAAACGGCTCGGCTACGAGGGACCGCGACGCGGCGGGGTGCCCTTGTCGACGCGTTCGTCGATCGTGCCACCGACGGAGCGATCCTGGCTGGGCTGTGGCTGTGGGCATTCGACGTAGCCTCGATCGGCATCCGCCTCGGCGTGCTCGCTGTCATCGGTCTCGCATTCGGCGTCATCGCCACTCGGTTGATGGCACCCCTGGCCAGGTTCGAGATCCCGAGGAAGGAAGAACCTCGCTTCAACGCCATGGCGGGCGGGCGGGACGCCCGCATGCTGATACTCGCGATCGGAGCGATCGCCGGGCTGCCACTACTCGCCTTCTTAGCGGCGGTGGTCACCTACGCGGCAAAGGCAGGTTGGCGGGTCTTTCACGTCATCGGCCATCGTGCCCACCAAGTTGGGCACTCGGTCGACGGCGTAACCGCGCCAAGCGCCGTCCCTCTGGCAAGGAAACGTTTGGCGGCATCGCCGCGTGCCACGCGGTTCCAGCTGGTGCGATTCCTATTGGTTCCGTTAGTCGTTGTGGTGGCTTTCGGATTCGTGTTGCCCCGCTATGTCGATCTTCACGACGTCTGGGCGCTGATCGGATCACTGTCGTGGGAGGCGAAACTGCTGCTGTTGTTGCTCACCGCATGGAACATCGCCACCTACTGGCCGCTACGAGTGCTTTCCATGCCCGGTCTGTCGCTCAAGCAGGCCGCAGTTGTTGACCAGTCGTCGACTGCGGTCGCCCTGACCGTTCCCGCCGGTGGCGCCCTGGCCGTCGGAGTCTCCTATGCCATGTACGCATCGTGGGGATTCGGCCCTGCCGCTATCGCCAGCTCCACCCTGGCCACGTTCGTCGTGGGAACTCTGGTGAAGCTGATCCTCCCTGCGGTTGCGCTGGTTGCTCTCCTCATGCAGGGTGAGCAGGTCACCGGCCTTGTCAGCGCCACCCTGATCGGCGCCGTGGCTCTTGCCGGGGCTGTAGCAGTGTTGGCTGCCCTCCTATGGCGAGAAGGTGCCGCCCGCCGCATCGGCATTATGGTCCAGCGGGCTGCGAACCTGTTCCGAAGATGGGCCGGCCGTACCCCGCACAAAGCGTGGGGGGAGTACGCCGTCTCTTTCCGATCCAGCCTGAGCGGTCTGTTACGTCAGCGGGGGTTGGCGTTATCTGCTGCGGCTCTTATCAGCCAGTTGTCGATCTTCGCGGTCATGGTGGCGGTGATGCGGTTCGCCGGAATCACCGCCAACGAAGTGGGCTGGGCCGAGGCACTCGCCGTCTTCGCCTCCGTCAGACTCGCATCGTCGGTGCCCATACTTCCCGGCAATGTCGGCTTGGCCGAGTTCGGATACATCGGCGGGCTGGTACTCGCCGGAGGCAACATCACCGAAGCCGTCGCCGTCGTTTTGCTGTTCCGCTTCCTCACCTTCTTCGTTCAGATACCCATCGGAGGAATAACGTTCCTCATGTGGCGCCGCAACACCCCGCTGAAAACGATGGAACCCAGCGCCGCATAACACGACCACGATGAATTGATGGCATCGCTCTGGGCATTTCTGCGCCTCAGCAGACCTCATTTTCTGGTTGGCGGCGCTCTCATGTTCGCGGTCGGAGCCGCGTCGGCAGATGGCATCAACGGCGCTGGCTACGCGCTGGCCCAATTGATGGTTAGCGCTGCCCAGGTCACCGCCCATTACCTCAACGAGTACGCCGACGTCGAGGCAGATCGATTGATCACACACCGCACGTTCTTCTCTGGCGGTAGCGGCGTCTTGCCGAGCGGAGAACTCGACACCGCAGTGGCACTACGGGCAGCGTGGATCAGCACCGGTGTGACCATCGCAGCGTCGGTGGCTCTGGCAACTCAAAGCCTGCCCGCGGCATCGATCGCCATACCTGCGTTGGTAATCGCGTGGTCGTACTCATTGCCTCCCGTGAGATTGGTCGGAACCGGATGGGGAGAGCTGGCAACGTCATTGTTGGTCGCCGGTGCGGTACCGATGGTCGGCCTGCTCTCCCAGGGGTCCCCGCCCACGGCGTCGCTGTGGTGGTCCATGGCGATTCTGGTTCCGATCCACTTCGCCATGATGTTGGTATTCGAACTGCCCGACCTCGAGACCGATACCCAAGCAGGAAAGCGGGTGCTGGCGGTGCGAATCGGTCGAGTTCTGGCCGCCAGGGTGATCCTCATCCTCCAGGTGAGTGCCGTTGTGGTCGCAGCGGTTGGCGGATGGGTCGAAGGATTACCGAGTGGTGTCGCCTGGTGGACCGCGGCGTCCATCGCGCCAGGGGTGGCGACCGTGGCGGCAAGGGATCATGTCGGTAATGGCCTCATGACAGCCTCGGCCGTGGCAACTTTGGTACTGGCGGCGGTCGGCCTGCTGGTCTGGCTCAACGGCTGACCCAACAGACGCCGCCTAAGGAAGCCCAGTTTCGACGGCCTGAGCCAACTCCCGCATGTCTGTTTCGAAGGTGGCGGTGTCGTCAACCCCCAAGGTGTCAGCGTTCAACGTGACGGTGAGTCCATCTTGCAGCCATTGGATCTGCACCCCGAGAAACCCCGTCTCGACCAAGATGTCGCCACCATCGCCCAGGTCGATCGTCTCCGAGCCCTCCTGTTGGCCGACGGCTCCGAAGAACTCATCACCCTCGAACACAGAGATCGTTAGCAG
>Ga0224512_10003812_pt1 | contig 13091 bp, 11 predicted proteins | sample SF_May12_sed_USG_4_FD_169103 | JGI IMG/M metagenome (GOLD analysis project Ga0224512, IMG submission 169103) | Sediment microbial communities from San Francisco Bay, California, United States - SF_May12_sed_USGS_13 | ecosystem: Environmental > Aquatic > Marine > Sediment | place: USA...
ATCCTCGACCGCACCCACACGGTAGGTATCATTGAGGTGTACGAACGTCAGTCTTGCTGCGCCACTTGACGTAGACTCGGTTACGGCGGCGCACGCCGCCAGCAAGACACTCGTTAAAACAAGGAATCTCATGGTCACGTATCGTCTTCTGCTCATTGCTGTTGCGTCAATCTTTTGCGCATCCTGCGCCACGGCGCCAGCGCCGCAAGCGCCTGTCGCGACGCCCGATGTCGCGGCGCAGGACCTGGGTAATCTGTGGGTCAAATATGCTGCCGAATACCAGGCAATCACGCGACAAGTTTATCAGGCTGCTGCAGCGGCATTACCTGGATTCATCGGCGACAGCTCCTGGAGCGCTTTACCGGAGCAGAATGGCAGCGAGGAGTTGCCGGCCGCAGTCATCCTCGATGTCGATGAAACCGTCGTCAGCAACGTCGATTTCCAGATGAGTTTCGAGCCACCATTCACGAACATGAAGATGTACGAGTGGAACGAAGCGAACGTCGCCACACCGGTTGCCGGCGTCGTCGAATTTGTCGACACCGCACGGCAGGCCGGAGTCACCGTATTCTTTGTCACCAATCGGCCCTGCGAACGGGTTAATGGCGATCCCGATCCGTGCCCGCAAAAGCGCTCCACGATAGAGGACATCGCAGAGATCGGCATCACTACCGACGCCGCGCACGTTTTCCTGTCGGACGAACAAGGCTGGAATCGCGAGAAGTCGACGCGCCGCCAGCATCTGGCGCGCACGCATCGCATTATCATGCTGTTCGGGGACGATCTCGGCGATTTCCTGCCCTGCGTGCGGGCGAAGGTTTATGCACCGTGCACGACGGCGGCGACGGCCGCCAGTCGGCAGCGAATGGTGGACGAGCACCGGGAGTACTGGGGCCACGGCTGGTACGTGCTGCCGAATCCGATGCACGGTTCGTGGACGTCAGCCAAATGACGCCGTCAGGTCGGGCTCCTACACGGTGCTTTTGGCGCGGAATGAGCGTATCCTGACTACCAGGAAAATCTCGGTAACGCATTGATAAAAAAAAAGAACTCGCTGCCGACGCGTGGCGACTGACCAGGGGGAAGCTCATGGCAAAAGTGAAATGCGGGCTCATTCAGATGTCACTCAAAGGGGACGGCACCATGGAGCCCCACGCGATCCGCGACCGGATGATCGAGGCGCACATCCCGTATTTAGAGGACGCCGCGAAACAGGGCGTGCAGGTGCTGTGCTTCCAGGAGGTGTTCACGCAGCCGTACTTCTGCCCGAGCCAGGACCGCAAGTGGTATGCGGCAGCAGAAAGCATTCCTGACGGGCATACGACGAGCCTGATGCGCGATTACGCGAAAAAGCACAGCATGGTCATCGTCGTGCCGATCTACGAGGAGGCGATGCCGGGCGTGTACTACAACACGGCCGCCGTGATCGATGCTGACGGCACCTATCTCGGCAAATACCGCAAGACCCATATCCCCCAGGTTGATCCCGGTTTTTATGAAAAGTTCTTTTTCAAACCCGGCGACTCGGGCTGGCCCGTGTTCGATACCGCGTACGTCAAGCTCGGCGTCTACATCTGCTACGACCGGCACTTTCCGGAGGGCTGGCGCGCGCTGGCCCTGCATGGCGCCGAGTACATCGTCAATCCGTCCGCCACCGTTGCGGGCCTCAGTAAATATCTTTGGGAGCTCGAGCAGCCGGCCTCCGCTGCGGCCAATGGCGTGTTCATCGGCGCGATCAATCGCGTCGGCTCGGAAGAGCCGTGGGCGTCATCGCACGACATGGGCGAATTCTACGGCTCGAGTTACATCGTCAATCCGCGCGGCACCATCGAAGCGCAGGCGAGTTACGGCGACGATGAACTGCTCGTTCACGAAATCGACCTCGACATGGTGCGCGAGGTTCGCAACACGTGGCAGTTCTTCCGCGACCGGCGCCCCGAAACCTACGGTCCTCTGACGGATGGCTGAAACCGTCAGCCGCTTACGGCAGGTCGGCGAGCATACCGAGCTCGACGTCGGCGACGACATAGCCAACAGCCCGCGTTACAACGAGGACATCGCGCCGACGCGGGCTGAGCAACGGACCTGGTCGCGCTGGAACGTCGCCTCGCTGTGGGTCGGCATGGCGATCTGCGTACCGACCTACACGCTTGGCGGCGTGCTCACCGCCTACTTCGGCCTGTCGGTTGCCGAAGCGCTGTGGACGATCCTGATCGCCAATATCGTCGTACTGATCCCGCTGACGCTCAACGCGTTTCCGGGCACCCGATACGGTATCCCGTGCCCGGTCGTGCTGCGCGCCTCGTTTGGCATCATCGGTTCCAACGTGCCGTCCCTGATCCGCGCCCTCGTCGCCTGCGGCTGGTTCGGCGTGCAGACGCTGTTCGGCGGCATCGCGATTCACCTGTTGTTCTCGGCGATTTCCGACAGCTGGGCAGCGTTGGGCGGCACGGGTGAGGTATTCGGTTTCTTCATCTTCTGGGCCGCCAACATCTTCGTCGTCATTCGCGGCTCCGAGGCCATCAAACATCTCGAAGCGCTCGCGGCGCCGCTGCTGCTCGCGGTTGCGATCGGCCTGATCGTCTGGGCGCTGCCGAAAGTCTCGGTTACAGACGTACTGGCAACGCCCGCGACACGACCCGCAGACGCGCCGTTTTTCGGCTACTTTATGGCGGGCCTCACCGCCATGGTCGGCTTCTGGGCGACGCTGTCCTTGAACATTCCGGATTTCAGCCGCTACGCACGCTCGCAACGTGACCAGGTCGTCGGCCAGATCATCGGACTGCCGCTGACGATGCTGCTGTTCGCGGGACTTGGTGTCGTGCTGACGGCCGCGTCCGTCGAGTTGGTCGGTGCAACCATCTCGGACCCGATTAACCTGATCGGCAGGATCGACAGCCCGTTCTGGGTCGTCCTGTCGATGCTCATGATCATCCTTGCCACGATCTCGACCAACACGGCGGCGAATATCGTTTCGCCGACCAATGTGTTCCAGAACGTCGCACCGAAGTACATCAACGAAAACAAAGGCGTCATATTGACCGGCCTGATCGGTATCTTGCTGATGAGCTGGGAGCTCTTGAAAAAGCTTGGCTGGCTGGAAACGGATGTCAGCGTGGAAAGTCTTTATTCCAACTGGCTGATCGGCTATTCGAGCCTGCTGGGCCCAATCGCCGGCATCATGATCGTCGATTATTTTCTCATCAAGAACCAGGCTTACGACGTACTGGCGCTGTACCAGGACAATGCCGGCTATCCGGCATGGAACAAAGCGGGCTTTATCGCGTTCTTAATCCCCGTGGGGCTGACGCTGATCGCAATTACCACCGGCCGGCTAGGCTGGTTTTATACCTACGGCTGGTTCACGGGTTCTATACTCGGCGGATTGATTTATTATTTCGTCGCAAAGAACGAAACCAGGAGTTCATCATGACTGTACTTATTCAAGGCGGAACCGTCGTCAACGCGGATCGTTCGATTCGCGCCGACGTTCTGTGCCAGGACGGATTGATCGCCGCTGTCGGCGACAAGCTGGACGCACCCGGCGGCGCCAGGATTGTCGATGCAGGTGGCCAGTACGTCATGCCGGGCGGCATCGATCCGCACACGCACATGCAGCTGCCGTTCATGGGCACCGTTACCAGCGAGGATTTTTACTCCGGCACCGCGGCCGGCCTCGCCGGCGGCACGACGATGATCATCGATTTCGTGATACCCGCGCCGCAGCAGAACATCATGGAAGCCTACGAGCAGTGGCGTGACTGGGCGCAGAAGTCGGTTGCCGACTACTCGTTCCACATTGCGATCACCTGGTGGGACGACACCGTTCATGCCGACATGGGCACGCTGGTTCGCGATCATGGTGTCAACAGCTTCAAGCACTTCATGGCCTACAAAGGCGCGATCATGGCGGACGACGAGATTCTCGTTAACAGCTTTTCGCGCGCGCTGGAACTCGGTGCGATCCCGACGGTGCATGCCGAAAACGGCGAGCTGGTTTTCAGGCTGCAGAAAGAACTGTTCGAGAAAGGCATCACCGGACCCGAAGGACATCCTTTATCGCGGCCGCCACAGGTAGAGGGCGAGGCCGCCAATCGCGCCATACGCATCGCCGAAGTGCTCAAGGTGCCGCTGTACGTCGTGCACAATTCCTGTCGCCAGTCGCTCGAAGCGATTACCCGCGCACGCAACGAGGGGCAACGCGTATTCGGCGAAGTATTGGCGGGCCACCTGGTGGTCGATGATTCAGTCTATCGCGACGAGAACTTCGACGTAGCGGCAGCCCACGTCATGAGTCCGCCATTTCGATCGAAGGATCACCAGGCGGAACTCTGGCACGGCCTGCAATCGGGCAACCTGCAGACGACCGCGACCGATCACTGCTGTTTTTGTGCGGACCAGAAGGCAATGGGTAAAGATGATTTCCGCCTGATACCAAACGGCACTGCGGGCATCGAGAATCGCCTCGAGGTATTGTGGGACCAGGGCGTCAACACGGGGCGCCTGACGATGAATGAATTCGTCCGCGTGACATCGACAAACGCGGCGCAGATATTCAACATCTATCCGCGCAAGGGCAGCATCTCCGTAGGCGCCGATGCCGACATCGTCGTCTGGGATCCGCAGGCAAGCAAGACGATCTCGGCCAAAACGCATCAGCAGAAGGTCGACTACAACATCTTCGAAGGCATGACGGTGAAGGGCTGCGCCTCGCATACCCTGAGCCAGGGCAAGGTCGTGTACGCCGAGGGCAAACTCGACGTCGAGCGTGGCGCCGGGCGCTATGTCAATCGGCCCGCGTTCGCTCAGTACTACGACGCGCTCAAGATACAGGCGCAGCGCGCGGAACCCGTCGCCGTCAAACGCTGAGCGCGGCTACGATAATGGCAGAAGCAGCTAGCAGCCCGGACATCAAGAGCCACCGGCTCGACAAAGCCGAGATCGATCGCAACTTCAGCGACCTGCATCCGCCGCTGGGCCGCGCCGACGCGCTGATCGAGGCGGATCGCTGTTATTTCTGTTTTGCTGCGCCGTGCACGACGGCCTGCCCGACAGGCATCGACATACCCGGCTTCATCCAGAAGATTCGCAGCGACAACATTCGCGGCTCCGCACGCACGATACTCGAAGAAAACATCATGGGCGGCATGTGTGCCCGCGTCTGTCCGACGGAGGTGCTCTGTGAAGAGGCCTGCGTCAGGAACACCCACGAAGACAAGCCCGTCGAGATCGGCCTGTTGCAGCGTTATGCGACCGATCCGGTGTTCGAGGCCGGCACGCAGCTGTTCGAACGTGCCGCAGCGAGCGGCAAAACGGTTGCTGTCGTCGGCGGCGGTCCTGCCGGATTGTCCTGCGCACATCGCCTCGCGATGCTCGGCCATGACGTCGTCGTGTTCAACAAGGACAGCAAGCCGGGCGGCCTCAACGAGTACGGCATCGCCGCGTACAAGACCGTGGATAACTTTGCGCAGCGCGAAGTCGACTGGCTGCTTGCCATCGGCGGCATCGAGGTCAAGAACAGCGCGGTACTGGGCGTCGACATCACGCTGTCGGAGCTGCGCGATCGATATGACGCTGTATTTCTCGGAATCGGGCTCGGCTCGGTCAACGAACTGGGGCTCGACAACGAAGACCTGCCGGGCGTCGAGAACGCAATCGACTACATCGCCAACCTGCGCCAGGCTGACGACAAGAGCGAGCTTCCCGTCGGGCGCAATGTCGTCGTGATCGGCGGCGGTATGACGGCGATCGACATCGCCATACAGAGCAAACGGCTCGGTGCGGAACGCGTAGATATCGTCTACCGGCGCGGACCCGAGCACATGGGCGCGAGTAAGTTCGAGCAACAGCATGCGCAGACGAGCGGCGTTTCGATTCATCATTGGGCGCAGCCGACACGTCTGCTTGGCATAGGCGCGGTTGCGGCTATCGAACTCGAGAAAACCGAATTCGACAGTGACGGCAAACTCGTTGGCAGCGGCAAGACCTACACGCTCGACGCGGATGTCGTCTTCAAGGCGATAGGCCAGCGACTTGCCGACGAGCAGCTTGGCGCCGAACTCGACGGCTTGCAGCTGCAGCACGGCAAGATCGTCACGGACGAGTCGCAGGCCACATCAGTCGACGGCGTCTGGGCGGGCGGCGATTGTGCTGTGGGCGGCGACGACCTGACCGTGTCCGCCGTGCAGCACGGCAAAGTTGCGGCCATTGCCATCGACCGCAAGCTGCGGTCCTGATTGAGGAAGGAGAAGCAGCCATGGCTGACCTGACCGCGGAATTTCTTGGCATTCGCTCGCCGAACCCGTTCTGGCTCGCGTCTGCGCCGCCGACAGACAAGGCATACAACGTCAATCGCGCGTTCGAGGCCGGCTGGGGCGGCGCGGTGTGGAAAACGCTCGGCGAGGACCCGCCGATCGTCAACGTCAACGGCCCGCGTTACAGCGCGCTGCACAGCAACGATCGCCGCGTCATCGGCTTCAACAACATCGAGCTGATCACGGACCGGCCGCTGCAAACGAACCTCGACGAGATTCGGCAAATCAAGCGCGACTGGCCAGATCGCGCGCTGGTCGTGTCGGTGATGCTGCCGATGAACGAGCAGACCTGGGCGAAATACGTGCCGATGATCGAGGACACGGGCGCGGATGCGCTGGAGCTTAACTTCGGCTGCCCGCACGGCATGTCGGAGCGCGGCATGGGCGCCGCGGTCGGCCAGGTGCCGGAGTACATCCAGATGGCGACTGAATGGTGCAAGCAAGTCGCGTCGGTGCCGGTCATCGTCAAGCTGACGCCCAACGTCACCAACATCGTGCCACCCGCAAAAGCGGCGCAGGATGGCGGTGCTGACGCGGTGTCGCTGATCAACACCATCAATTCGATCATGCGTGTCGACTACGACACACTGACGATGTACCCGACAACGGACGGCATGGGCACGCACGGCGGTTACTGTGGCGAAGCGGTCAAGCCGATCGCACTGAATATGGTCGCCGAAATCTCGCGTAACAGGGCAACGGCGGACCTGCCGGTCTCGGGCATCGGCGGCATCACGGACTGGCGCGATGCAGTCGACTTTCTGGCGCTCGGCGCTGACAACGTGCAGGTGTGCACGGCGGCGATGGTCTATGGCTTCAAGATCATCGACGACCTTACCGACGGGCTCAGCACGTTTCTCGATGACAAAGGCATGACGTCCGTCACCGAGCTGGTCGGCAAGGCCGTGCCCAGCGTGACCGACTGGCAATACCTCAATCTCAACTACGTCGAAAAGGCCGTAATCGACCAGGATCTCTGCATCAAGTGCGGGCGCTGTCACATTGCCTGCGAAGACACGTCACATCAGGCGATTACGCACACGGTTGACGGCACCCGGCATTTCGAAGTGATCGACGCGGAATGCGTCGGCTGCAATCTTTGTGTCAGTGTGTGTCCCGTCACCGGGTGCATTACGATGCACCCGGTGACTGACGGCATCGACGCGCGCACTGGCCAACCCATCGTGAAAGAAAAAGCCAACTGGACGACGCATCCGAACAACCCGCTGCGCAAAGAAGGATAAAGGATGACCGACGAGGAACTGCTCGACGCCGCGCGCACGGTGCGGGAGATAGCACACTGCCCGTATTCCGGTTTCCGCGTAGGTGCGGCCATCCTCGACGAGCGCGGCAGCGTGCACGTCGGCTGCAACGTCGAAAACGCGGCCTACCCGCAGGGCAGCTGCGCGGAGACCGGCGCGATCGCCGCGATGGTCGCCGCAGGCGGCCAGCGCATCGTCACCATCGCCGTCGTCGGCGGCGAAGCCGATGAGCCGCGCGCCTGCACGCCGTGTGGCGGCTGCCGGCAACGCATTAACGAGTTCGCGGACGAGACAACGCGCATCATCGCCAAAGACGACGACAACGAATGGCACAACTACACGATGGCCGAGCTGCTACCGTCATCGTTTCATTTGTAACGCTAATTGGGACATTCCTAATTTAACGTATTAATACGTTAAATTAGGAATGTCCCAATTAGCGTTACAACAGTGAACGCACCTCGTCGCGCGTCGGCAGTGACGGCTGTGCGCCCATCCTGGTTGCCGCCGCTGCGCCGGCGGCACAGGCGAAGCGCAGCGCATCTTGCGGCGTCTGGCCCTCGACCAGTGCAACGGTCAGCGCCGCCGTGAACGTATCCCCGGCAGCGGTCGTATCTACGGCTGCGACGCGCGGCGGTTTCGCTCGCGCCAGTTCCTCACCTCGGCGCATCAGCGCCGCACCGGCCGCACCGAACGTTGTCGCTATCATGCCGTTGCAGGCATCGAGGCTGTCGCCGTACCACGCGGACTCGGTTTCGTTGACGACGATCAGATCGGCACGCTGCAGCACCGCGACATCGACGTGCTTGGCGGGCGCAAGATTGGCGCAAAAGAACCCCTCGAAGTCGCGTGCCGCCTGCGCCACCGTGTCCGTGGGCACCTCCAGCTGGCAGATGAGGGCATCGGCTGCGGGTAGCCGCAGCGATTCCCGTGACAGGCTGCGATTAGCCCCCGGAGCGACAACGATCTGATTCTCCCCGGATGCGGCCACCGTGATCAATGCGACCCCGGTTGCCGCGTCAGCGACGGCAACGACATTGCTCAGATCGACTTCGCCCGCACGCAGCAGCGCGAGCGCCGCTTGTGCATCGGCATCGCGACCGACGCACGCCACAAGCGCGACGTCGGCGCCGAGACGACGCGCTGCCAGCGCCTGGTTCGCACCTTTGCCGCCCGGGAAGCGATTGAGTACAGCATCTGTCACCGTCTCGCCGGCAAGGGGCAAACGATTTGCCACAGCGACGATGTCGAGATTGACTGAACCGACCACGACGATGGATGGCACTGCTATTGACCTCCGAAGCGGCCGAGCCGCTCGATGAGCAGGTCATAAAAACCGTCCGCGTCGACGCCGTGGATCCAGTTGACGTTGATCGGCCGGTCCGTGACGTGCCAGAAATCGACCGCCGTGTGGCCCATCGTCAGCTCGGATTCGGTCTCGACAGACACATTACATGCCTTGCCCTCGAACAACCCGGGCCTGATAAGCCAGGCCACGGTGCACGGATCGTGCAGCGGTGCGCCTTTCGACGCGTACTTATTCGTGTCAAAACGCTCGAAAAAACTCAGCATGCCTGCTGTTGCCAGTGCAACCGGATTGCCCAGCGCCCTGATGCGTGCCACGCGATCTTCGGTCGACAACACCTGGTGTGTGACGTCGAGACCCATCTGCGTGATCGGTCGGCCGCAGCGCAGGACGATATCAGCTGCGTGCGGATCGACGAGAACGTTGAATTCGGCCGACGGCGTGCGGTTGCCCCCCTCGCGCATCGCGCCGCCCATGAGCACGATTTGTTGGATCTTCGGCAGGACCTCGGGTGCCCGCCCGATTGCCGCAGCAATGTTTGTCAGCGGCCCGGTTGGCACGAGCGTAATCGAGCTGTCTTCCGCGGCGCGCAGCGTATCAACGATGTAGTCCACTGCGTGCGCGGCCTGTAACGGCGTTTCGGGTTCGAATACATCGATGCCATTGATGCCGGTTTCGCCATGGATCGCCTCGGCGGTCTGCAGCGGACGCTGCAGCGGCACTGCGCAGCCGGCGTACACGGGGATGTCTTTCTTGTCGGCGATGTCACACATCATGCGCGCATTGCGGTGCGTCAGCGCCAGCGGTACGTTGCCGCCAACGGTCGTGATGCCGAGCAGCTCGATTTCGTCAGGCGAAGCAAACGCCAGCAATAATGCGACAGCGTCGTCCTGCCCGGGATCGCAGTCGATGATGATCCTGTGCATATCGATTCAGAAGGTGAGCATCAGTCCCGCAAGCGCGGCGCTCATGAGATTGGACAACGATGCAGCCAACACGGTCTTGAGGCCGAACCGCCCGATCAGTTCTTTCTTCTCCGGCACCAGCACGCCAAGGCCGCCGAGCAATATTGCGATCGAGGACAGGTTGGCGAAACCGCAGAGCGCGAACGTCGTCACGGCAATCGTGCGCGGACTCATGCCCGCCAGGTAGTCGTTCAGGTGCGAGAACGCGACGAACTCGTTGAGGATTATTTTTTCACCGAACAGGGCGCCCGCCGCCTCGGCCTCCGCCCACGGCACGCTGAGCAGGTACATCAGCGGCTGGAAAACCTTGCCGAGGATGAGCTGCAACGTGACGCCTTCGATGCCCACAAGGCTGAATACTCCGCCAACGAGTCCGTTGAACAGTGCGATGAGGGCGACGAACGCCACCAGCATCGCGCCGATGTTGACGGCGAGGCGCAGGCCATCGGTCGTACCCGCAGCGGCTGCAAGGATGACATTGCGATGGTGACTCGGCTCCATCTTGAGCTTCTCGTGCCCGCTTGGCGGTATGTACGGGTCGTCCGGCATGATGATTTTTGCCATCAGCAAGCCGCCGGGAGCCGCCATGAACGCCGCTGCAAGCAGGTACTTGAGCTCGGCGCCCATCAGCACGTAGCCAGCCAGCACCGTGCCGGCGATCGACGCAAGGCCGGATACCATAACCGCAAAGAATTGCGGCTCGGTGAGCCCTCTCAGGTACGGCTTGACGACCAGCGGTGCCTCGGTTTGGCCAACGAAGATATTCGCCGCCGCGTTCATCGATTCGATCGCGCCCGTGCCGATGATCCTGTGCAGCGCACCGCCGACCAGTCGCACCAGCCACTCCATGATGCGCAGGTGGTACAGAACTGACATCAGGGCAGCGAAGAAAATAATGATCGGCAGCACGTTGATGGCGAAGCTGAAGCCGACGACGTCGGTGTCCGCCAGCGGGCCGAACACCATGTCGATGCCGGCTTTCGAGTAACCGATAATTGCCAGTACACCCGTGCTCAGGCCGCGGATTGCAGCTCGACCGGCTTCGAAGTACAACACAAATGCGGCAATGGCCGCCTGCAGGGCAAATGCCGCAGCAACGACGCGCAGGTGAATCGCTCTGCGATTGCTCGAGAACAGGACCGCGATGCCGAGAATCACGATGATGCCGAAGATTCCGATCAGGTTGGCCGGCATGAGAAATCCCCCGTCTCTATTGTTGTAATTATTACCGCAGCATCAAGGATACCGCATTGCTCAGCCTTTGCCCGGCAGAATCTCGTGGATGACGGGCGTATCGGCCGGCCGCTCTTCGCCAACCTCGCAGGCATCGAGCAACATCTGCTTCGCCCTGGCGGCATCGGCGTCTGACGCTGCATGCACGACGGCGAGTGGCGTTTCGGCATCGAGCCGGGTGCCAATCGGCGCGACCTGGCTGAAGCCGACGGACAGATCCAGGGCCTCGCCGACCCGGCGGCGACCGCCGCCGAGTTCGATGATCGCATTACCGACAGCGCGCGTATCGACTTTCGTCAGGTAGCCTTTGGCGCGAATCGGCCGGACGACGGGAGCCTGCACCAGGTAATTGTCGCTCCGCTCGATGAAATCGTCCGGACCGCCGAGCGACGCACACATCGCGGCGAAAACCTCGGCGGCGCGCCCGCTCTTCACGGCTTCGTCGCAGCGTCTTGTCGCCACCTCCCTGTTCGTTTCGACACCGGACACCAACAGCATTTCGGCGCAAAGTCCGAGTACCACGGCATCCAGACGGGGGTCCCTAGCCTCGTTGCGCAGGTAGCGCACGGCCTCGCCGATCTCGAGCGCGTTGCCGACAGTGGTGCCGAGCACCTGGTTCATGTCCGTGATGAGCGCATGCGTCTCGAGTTTCGCGCGCCCCGCGGTCGCAATGATGCTCCCGGCGAGCTCGCGCGCCCGTGCGGGCGATTCCATGAATGCGCCGGAGCCGACTTTGACATCCATGACCAGCGAGTCGAGGCCTGCGGCGATCTTTTTTGAAAGTATCGATGCCGTAATCAATGGCACGGACGCCACCGTGCCCGTGACGTCACGAATCGCATAAAGGCGCCGATCAGCGGGTGCCAGGTCCGCCGTCTGGCCGATGATTGCGCAGCCGGCGACCTTGACGACCTTCTTGAACGTCGCGAAATCGGGGGCCGTGTTATAGCCCGGGATGCTTTCCACCTTGTCGGTTGTGCCTCCCGTGTGCCCGAGACCGCGGCCCGAAATCATCGGCACATAGCAGCCGCAGGCCGCGACAATCGGCGCGAGCATGAAACTCACCTTGTCGCCAACGCCACCCGTCGAATGCTTGTCGACAACCGGGCCATTGAGACCTTCGCTGGACCAGTCGAGCACCGTGCCCGACGACGCCATCGACAGGGTCAGTTTGGCGGCCTCGTCGAAGGTCATCGAATTCAGGAACACGGCCATCGCGAAAGCCGCCACCTGTTCGCCGGGTATGCTCTCGTCGGCGAGTCCGTGAACCAGGTATTCGATTTGCGCATCCGACAGCTCGCCGCCGTCGCGCTTGGTTCGAATGATGTCGGTAAACAGCATCAGGCAGGAAACCCGCGCAGCGGCAGGTCGGGTCGCCGCTGCAGCCAGTTTTCGGCCGGGTAGTGGCAGGTCTTGTCGATGACGTGCAAGGTATAGGCATGACGCGATTTGTCCGACAGGTTTGCGCTGCTCAAATGCGGCGTCCGGCCATCGAATATGACCAGCGTGCCGGTCGGCGCCTCGGCAGCAACCTCGGCACCGTCGGGCCACGGCGTGTCATCGAGCGTCTCGAAAATCAGCTTGCCGTCCGGCCCGCGGAAGTGACGCTCTTTGAGGCCCAGCTTGTGGCCGCCCGGAATGAAATGCATGCAGCCATTTTCGACAGTAGCGTCTTCAAGTGCGAACCAGAAGCCCACACAGGATTCCGGTTCGGTGTAGATAAACGTCGAGTCCTGGTGACAGTAAACCTCACCCCCGATGCGTGGCGGCTTGAAGATGTACATCGACTGGATGATGCCGGGATCCTCGAAACCGAGATCCTTGACGATTTGCCCGAGTTCCGGCGTTCGCGAAAATGCGTCGAACACCGGATCGAGGTCGTGCATCGCATGCCCCATTTTGTTTAGGCACTGTTCTTTCGCCTGCCTCAGCTTGCCGTTCTCATCAAACGCATCGTGTTCGAAAAAAAAGCGAATCTTGTCGCCCGACTCTTCGAAGTACAGATCGGAAG
>Ga0224512_10003813_pt1 | contig 13089 bp, 8 predicted proteins | sample SF_May12_sed_USG_4_FD_169103 | JGI IMG/M metagenome (GOLD analysis project Ga0224512, IMG submission 169103) | Sediment microbial communities from San Francisco Bay, California, United States - SF_May12_sed_USGS_13 | ecosystem: Environmental > Aquatic > Marine > Sediment | place: USA: California...
CCGCTGGCGGACCGCATCGTCGGAAACGTGGCGCTCGAGGACGTCTACGATCCGATCGACGGTGAGCTCATCGTCGAGAACGGGGCGCTCATCAACGAAGAGATGGCCGAGGCGATCGAAGACGCGGGCCTTCAGATGGTGAAGATCCGGTCGGTGCTCACGTGTGAGTCGAAGCGCGGGCTCTGCCAGACGTGCTACGGTCGAAACCTCGCCACCATGAAGACGGTCGACGTCGGCGAAGCGGTCGGGATTCTGGCCGCCCAGTCGATCGGCGAACCAGGCACGCAGCTCACGCTGCGGACGTTCCACATCGGTGGTACGGCGTCGCGAATCGCTGCACAGACGCAGCGGAAGTCCAAGATCGACGGTGTCGTCGGGCTCGAGCGCGTCACCGTCGTGGACACGCCGGACGAGAAGCGGATCGTCACGTCTCGCGAGGGTCAGATTCTGCTCAAGACGCCAGAGGGCGCGGTTCGGAGCCGACTGGCGGTGCCATACGGCGCGACGCTGACGATCGAAGAGGGTCAGGAGATCGAGTCTGGAGACATGCTCTTCAGTTGGGATCCCTACTCCGAGCCGATGGTCGCCGACTCCAAGGGAGTGATCGAGTTCCAGGACATCGTCGAGGAAGTGACGATGCGCGAGGAGCTCGACGAATCCACGGGTCGTCGTCAGATGACGATCATCGAGGATCGTGACAAGAAGCTCCACCCGACCATCGTCATTCGTAAGAAGACGAAGAAGCGCGAAAAGCTCCGCGAGTTCATCGTGCCGGTCGGTGCACAGCTCACGGTGCACGATGGGGAAGAGGTGGAGCTTGGAGACACCATCGCCAAGATCAGCCGCGAGGTTTACAAGACCCGCGACATCACCGGTGGTCTGCCGCGGGTGGCCGAGCTCTTCGAGGCTCGCCGTCCAAAGGATCCGGCCGTCATCACCGAGATCGACGGCAGCATCAGCTTCGGCGACATCAAGCGCGGAAAGCGTCAAATCCACGTGTCACCCGAGAACGGTGAGCCGAGGACGTACGACGTGCCGGTCGGGAAGCACATGCGCGTCCACACGGGCGATATCGTACGGGCCGGCGACCGCATCTCCGAGGGGCCGGTCAATCCGCACGACATCTTGGCGATCAGGGGACCCCGGGCCGTTCAGGAGTACCTATTGAACGAGATCCAGGAGGTTTACCGACTCCAGGGCGTGAAGATCAACGACAAGCACATCGGCGTGATCGTTCGTCAGATGCTGCAGAAGGTGCGCGTCACCGATTCCGGAGACACGCAGTTGCTCGAAGGGGAGAACGTCGATCGGACCGAGTTCCGGGAGGTCAACCGTGCCGCCATCGAGGAGGGCATCAAGCCCGCCCGTAGCGAGCCCCTCTTGCTCGGGATCACGAAGGCGAGCCTCACGACCGAGTCCTTCATCTCGGCTGCCTCTTTCCAGGAAACGACCCGGGTGCTCACCGACGCCGCTGTCCGCGGTGCTCGAGACGAGCTCAAGGGTCTGAAGGAGAACATCATCATCGGCCACCTGATCCCGGCTGGAACCGGTATCCACCGGTACTCCAACGTCGAGTTCATGGTCGAGCAGTCGTACTACGACGAGGAGATCATCCCGCTCACGGAGCCGGGAGAGCTGGTGCCGGGTCTGGGGATCGACTCGGACGTGCTCGCTTTGGAGTAGTAGAGCCACGTGCTCCGGCGCGCCATGCGCGTCGGGGCAGGCTGAAGGGAGAGGGGGCCCGGGTCGCGAAGCGGCCCGGGCCCCTCTGGTACCATTTCGCGTTGCTACCCGCGCCCTGCGGCGGGTACCTTCGCCCACGATGGCGGGCCGAGCCACGGCAAGGGGCATTACTCTGTGAATGCGCCGGGTCCAATCTTCGTGCCCACCCCCGACAGGAGGCGGTATGCGTGCTCTCTTTCGCCGCGTTTTCCACATTTTCGTTCTCCTGGGGTCGGTGGTTCTCTTCCTTGCGACCCTGGGGCTCATTGTCGCGGTGGCCGTCATCCCTCTTGCCGAAAACAAGATCGATTGGTTTCCCGCGGTGCTCGCCCTCCCGGGCGCGGTGGCTCTCCTGTTCCTTGCCGAGACCCTTCGTACTCGACAGAGGAGTCTCCGCGAGACGGACTGCCCAGGTTTCTACGTAGAGGGCCGGGTCCTCACACCCTGTTCAGCCTCCACCGTCGTGGACATGCCGTCCGAGGCGGAAGCAGCCGCGGTCCAGCGGGTCGTCACACTCGTGCATGGGACGTTTGCCCGGCATGCCGAGTGGATGCGTGACCAGGAGACGTTCAGCGCGAAGCTGCTGGATCAGCTACCGAATACGAGACTCAGTCGCTTCTGCTGGAGCGGGGCCAACAGCCATACGGCTCGATTGGCGGCAGGCGAACAGCTCGCTACGCACCTGCGACAGCTGCTCGAGCAGTTCCCGGGAGCCCAGCATTTCGTCGCTGCCCACAGCCACGGGGGCAACGTGGCGCTGTATGCGATGAAAGCCCCGAACCGCGAGGAGGGGATGCGCGACGTCCTTGGGGATCGCTTTGCGGGGGTCATCACGCTTGCGACGCCGTTCGTGGCTCTCCGGCCGAGGCCGCTCCCGCCGGTGATTCGAGTATCGGTCAAATTCACTCTCGTGTTCGCTCTGGCCATGATCCTTTACTCGGTCTTCACCGAGGGCCCAGCGCAGGCTCAGTTCCTAGGACTCAGGGAGTGGTCCAACGCGATATTCCTTGGAGTACTCTTCGTCGGATGGCTGATCGCCACCGCCATTTCCGCCACGCTGTACCGAGGTCGTGAGTTCCGCTTCCTGAGGCTCCTGCGCCTCTCGTTGCGCGGGAAGGATGAACCCGAGCGAAAGCGAATTCTCGACGCCGAGTTGGATCGATTGCAGCCGGAGAAATCCGTCATGGACAGACTCTTGGTCGTCCGGCCCCTGGGCGACGAGGCATCCATGGGTTTGGTCGTATCTCAGTTCTTTTCCTACGCACAGAACAGGATAATCCAGGCGCTGGGATCCGCGCGGAGCTTTCTTCTCAGTCGGTCTGCGAATCACAGCGGTGGGGCCGGCCGGTCCCGCACAGCTCGCTTCATTCTCCTGACTGCGAAGCTGGCCGTCCTGACGCTGCTCCTCGTATGGTTGGCGCGGAACTACTCGCTGGAACGTCAACTCATTTACGACGACTTCCTCGGTGATTTGCTACGGGTTGAGCAAGACACCCTTCTGTTCTCGATGATCGCCGCGCCCATAATGGCGGTCCTCGCCGTCTACATCGCGTTCAGTATTGCGTCTCTCCTCGGTTTGTTGGGCCTCCTGTTCTCGGCGATTCCGTTCGGCCTCGACGCCATGTTCTGGAACCACTTTGCGTCCACGACCGTCGAGGCGGCACCCCTCGGCACCAGCCCGACGCAGATCTTCGTGGGTGCTGGGTCGGGCGAGGGCCTCGCGCACAGTGGGATCTATCTGGACGACGATGCGATTGACCAAGTCATTGCTTGGATCCGCGGTCGTCCGGCGGCCCAGGTCACCTGACGCTCGGGCTCTGCGAGCGCGCCGAGGGATGCCCTGACCCGCGTAGCGAGACAGCCCGCGCTTCGTGCGTTGGGGCGCAAGCGCGAACCCGGATGCTTCGGCGCGCGGGTGAGGCGCCAGGCGGTATGAATTCGGGCCCGGCCCCTTGTGGGGCGTGGCCTTACGTGGTTTCCCCCACCCGTGACGACGTAGTAGACCGAATTACCGCGGCGCTCGGCCCTTTCTAGCTTGGCATCATCAAGACCTTCTCTCATGTCGAGATCTGCCATGCGTTCGCTGCTTATCGCTCTGACGGCCGGTGCACTTAGCGTGCCGGCGTTGGTCGCCGCACAAACTCAAAATTCCGCGCAGGCGCGGGACACGACGCTCGTTTACGAGGTCGACCCAATCGTCGTCACCGCAACCCGAGGGCCCCGCGAGCTTTCACGCACGCCACGTCCGGTTTCGGTGCTCCAGCGCCGGGACCTGGTCCAGCTGATCCCCAATACGGTCAGTGATCTCTTCCGCAACCTACCCGGGCTCGACGTGGCCGGAGTGGGTGTGAACCAGGGTCGACCTCAGATCCGCGGCCAGAAGGGTCAGCGTATTCTCCTGCTCGCCGACGGCATGCGGCTCAACAATTCGAGGCGTCAGCAGGATTTCGGCGAGTTGCCCGCCTTGGTCGACGTCAACGGCGTGGATCGCGTCGAGGTCGTCCGCGGACCGGCCTCCGTGCTCTACGGCTCCGACGCCATTGGCGGCGTCGTCAACATCATCTCCCGTGTGCCCCGCGCCGACGGCCTGCACGGAACTGCGAACCTCCGCTACGGCGGCGTGGAAAACCAGAGAGCGGTCTCGGCGCGCGTCTACGGCCGCTTCGACGCGTTCACCATCCGCGCCGGTGGGACGTACCGGGACGCCGACGCGTATCAGGCGCCCGCCGGCTCGTTCGGCAACATTACGCTCGCCGACGACGTGATCGTGAACGGCTCGGGCACGCAGGACCAGAGCTTCGACCTGCGACTGGGGTTCGACCCCGGCGGCAAGCACTCCGTGTTCGGCAAGCTCGAGCGGTACGAGGCGGATCAGTCGGGCTTCGGGTCCGTCGATCCCGCGGCTTACGATCCGGCGGGGACTCCGATCGATATCACGTATCCCTTCCAGGACTTCACGAAGCTCTCCGGCGGATATCGCGGTCAGGAGCTCGGCACCGTGCTCGCGGATCAGTTCGAGCTGTTGGCATACGGCCAAGACAACGACCGCCAGCTCAACTTCGGCGTCGGTCCGTTCGGTATCGGGCCGGGACGCACGATGGCGATCAACACCCTCAACGAGACCGACATCCGCTCGTACGGCATGCGTGCCGAGGCGCGCAAGCTCGCGGTCGGCGGGCTGCTCTTCACGTACGGCGTCGACCTGTGGCGCGACCGTGCCAACGGGACGGACCAGACCGTCACGACCATGACTGGCTTCGGTCCCGCGCCGATCGAGACGACCGACGACACGCCCCAGCTCCCCGCGGCCACGTATCTCAGCACGGGGCTCTTCACCCAGGCCGAGATCGAGGCCACGGACCGGCTCTCCTTCGTCGCCGGCGCGCGGTGGCAGCACGTGAAGGCTGAGACGTTCGCCACCGCGGGTCTGGAGGATCAGGAGGCGGTGAGCATCACCGACGCCACCGTTGTGGCAGCGCTCAATAGCCTGTTCAGGCTTACCAACGAGGTCACGCTCGTGGGCTCCGTGGGGCGGGCGTTCCGGTCTCCCAACCTGATCGAGCGCTTCTTCGACGGTGCTACACCCGAGGGAAGTGGCTATCAGGTCCGCAACCCGGATCTCGAACCCGAGACCAGCGTCAATATCGACTTGGGCATGCGGTTCCGGTCCGGGCCCTTCGCCCTGGAGGCATTCGGCTTCCGCAACAAGATCAAGAACGGCATCCGCATCCAGTCGCTCGGCACCGAAGTGGGTGGCTTTCCCGCGTTCCAAAACACGAATGTGGACGAGCTGCTCTTTCGGGGCATCGAGCTGGCCGGGAACGTCGATCTCGGTTCCGGCTTCTCCGTGGCGAGCACGTACACTCGGATGGACTCCGAGAACCTCCTCGACGTCGAGAATCCGGTGGGCGAGAGCTTTTCGTCGAAGTACACCGGCGCCCTCCGCTTTCAGGATGGCGCGGACCGCTTCTGGGTGTCCGGCGACCTCCGGCATAACGGTGACCAGCTCGAGGTCGATTTCGGCGACGACAACCCCGTGGGCGACATCATGCCCTCCTTCACGGTGCTCAACCTGCGCGGCGGCGTGACGGTGTGGCAGTCCGACTCCGGGATGACGCACGGCCTGAACATCGCGCTGACGAACCTCACCAACACGCTCTACGCCGAGTTCAGCAACATCGGGTTTTTCCGGCCTGAGCCGAAGCGGAACCTCACGCTGACCTGGAACGTGTCCTTCTGACCTCCGAGCCGGCGGGCGGCCTTCGGGCCGCCCGCCGGGCTTTCGCCTGACGGGAGACCCTCCACATGCCCGGCTTCGTTCACTACATCCCGATCGGGACCACCGTCATGGCGATCGCTTTCGCCCCGGTGGTGTTCAGGCGTTGGCGGCATCGGAAGCCGGCGCCGCACTTGTACTGGTGGGCCCTGGGCATCGCTCTGTACGGGGTAGGGACTCTGACGGAGTCGCTTACGACGCTCTTCGGCTGGAACGAGCTCGTCTTCAGGAGCTGGTATATCTCCGGCGCCCTTCTCGGCGGAGCGCCACTCGCGCAGGGTACGGTGTACCTCATGTTCTCCCGCAGGGTCGCGGACCGGATGGCGATGATCCTGATCGCCGTGATCGCAGTGGCGTCGACCGTGGTCATCCTGTCGCCGATCGACTACGCCGCGGTCGAGGCACACCGCCTCACCGGGTCGGTGATGGAGTGGCGTCGGGCCCGGCTCTTCAGCCCTTTCATCAACACGTACGCGGCGATCTTCCTCATTGGAGGGGCCGTCGTGTCCGCCTGGCGCTTCAGGTCGGACCCGAACGCCCGTCACCGCTTCATCGGCAACTGCTTCATCGCGGTGGGGGCGCTCCTACCCGGCATCGGGGGCATGGCGACCCGCATGGGGCACACCGAGGTTCTGTATGTGATGGAGTTCCTCGGTTTGGGGCTCATTTGGATCGGGTACCGCTACAACATCCGGCCCGGGGTGGATAGGGCGCCGGAGGCGCCTCTGAGGCGCGAGGCCGAACCGGTCGCGGGCTAGGAGCTCGCTGGCGGTTCTCTCCCGCGGGGTGGCGCCCAGACGGGTTTGGTCCCGAATGATCCCGTCTCCCTCGGGCCCGCGCTCTACCTCCGGCGATCGTCCAGAATCCGGAGCGCCGCCAGCCGACCAGGCCCCCCGGACACGCATCCGCCGGGGTGCGTACCGGAGCCACACTGGTAGTAGCCTTCGATGGGCGTCCGGTACTGGTTCCAGCCCGGGGCCGGACGGTTGAAGAAGAGCTGGGACTCGAAGAGCTCGCCGGCGAAGATGTTGCCCTCGGTGAGCCCGATCAGGCGTTCGATGTCGAGCGGCGTGACGATCTCTCGATGCAGAACCAGGTCTCCGAAGCCGGGGAAGAACTCCTCGAGCGTTTCCTGAACCGTGTCCCCCAGGTTGCTGCGCTCGGTGTCCCAGTCACCCTGCGCTAGGTGGTACGGCGCATACATGACGAAGCACGACATGATGTGCTTTCCGGGCGGGCTCATGTCCGGGTCGATCGTGGACTGGATGCAGCTGTCCAGAAACGGGCGGCGGCTGAAGCGGCCGGCCCGACAGTCGGCGAACGCTTCTTCCAGGTACGGGATGGTGGGCCCGATGTTGGTGAAGCCCTGGTAGATGTCCTCTCGACCGTCCAGACCCGGGAAGCGCGGGAGGCCGGAAAGCGCAAAGTTCACCTTCGCCGCGCTGCCCTGGAATTTGTACGCCTCCAGGTGGCTCACGAGATCCGCCGGCAGGTCGGAGGGATCGACCAGCCGCATGAACGTCTGTCGAGGATCGAGTGCGCTGACCACGACCTCGGCCTCCAGGCGGGTCCCGTCTTCGAGCTCGACCCCCCTCGCGTGCCCGTCGTCGTAGAGCACGCGCTCGACACCGGCGTTCGTGCGGATCGTTCCGCCAAAGGCCTCGACCGCGCGCGCCAGAACCTGAGTGAAGCCGCCGTTCCCGTTCTTGTGGAAGCCCCATGCGCCGGGTTGGCCGTCGAAGTCACCCATCTTGTGGAACAGCCATACGAGCCCGGACTCCCGGTCGCGGGGACTCACCTTGCTACCGATGATTCCGCTCGACACGAACAGGCCCTTCACCAGCTCGTGATCCAGGTACTCGTCGAGGATCTCGCCCGCGCTCGCCGTCACGAACCGCTCCATCATCTCCCGAACCTCGGAGTCGAGCCCGGTCATGTAGTCCCGCAGCTCGGCCAACTCCGCGATCTCGGCCGGATCGGAGCTGAGCACGTTGGGAGGGATCCGGTCCATCCACGGTTTGAGTGCCCGACACACACGCGCCACGCGGTGGCTCAGGTCCTTGGCACCCTCGGCGTCCTCGACGGAATGCCGCGCGATCTCGTGGTAGTTCGCGTGCGCGTCCGCGCCCAGGAGGATGTGCTCACCGTCGAGCCCCGGGTGGAACGTGTTGACGAGCGGGTGGACCAGCATGCCGTGCTTCACGAGATCGAGATCCTGCACGATGTCCGGTCGCACGAGGCTGAGCGCGTAGGAGAAGGTCGTGAACCGAAAACCGGGGACGAGCTCCTCGGTGACCGCCGCGCCGCCGACGACGTGCCGGCGCTCGAGTACCAGCGTCTTCAGCCCTGCCCTCGATAGATAGGCGCCGTTGACCAGTCCGTTGTGCCCACCCCCGACGACGATCGCGTCGAAGCGTTCCGGCTTGGCAGTCACGAGGCGCCTCCGTTCATGAGCGCGGTTTTCCGAGGCGGGTTGAAGAAGGGGAGTCGCTCCACGCGAGCGAGGATGTACTTCGGCTGGCGGATGACCGTGATCTCGGCGTCGACCTCCGAGCCCTCTTCCGTCAGATCGAGTGGAAGCTTGGCGATGCCGATGGGACGGCGTAGCAACGTCGACGCCAGGAAGCTGCTCGCGTAGCCCGCGTAGTCCCACTGCTTCCCGCCCCGGCGGTAGAGGCTCATCGTCGACTCGGTGTAGAGCTCGTGCATCGGTGGAATGATGCCCGATTCGGTGAAGGCACACTCGTACGCGTGCCAGTCGACGGCGAGACCCACGGTGTTCCAGCGACTTGTCCGGTTCGCGATCTCGGCCTCGATCGCCCGACGTCCGATGAAGTCGCGCGGGTCTTCGTCGAGCTTGCGGAACATCCAACTCCACCCGAGCTCGATCGGTGTCTCGCGTTGCGCGTCGACCCAGGCGTACCGTGACGTGTTGAAGTCCACGCCCAGCAGGAGCAGGCCGGCTTCCACGCGTGCCATCTTCATGGCCGACGTTCCGATGGGGGTGAGGTTGTAGTCCTTTCCCGCTGCCGCGAGGGCGTCCCAGACGGTCTCGGCGTCTTCGGACCGGATCCACAGCTCGTAGCCGAGGTCTCCCGTGTAGCCCGTGCGCGAGACCGTCACCTCGCAGCTCGCTACCGTGGACTGGGCGACCCCGAAGTATTTGAGCGGGGACGCGGCTTCGGTGAGCCGGCTGATCACGTCATACGCGTGCGGGCCTTGAAGCGCGAGGATCCCGAAGTCGTCGGAAATCTCTTCGACGGTGTCGTCAGGAAAGCCCATCTGCCGGGTGACCGATCGGAAGTGGCGCAGTGTCGGCTCGGCGGAGGTGAGACGGTACTCCCCCTCCGCCACCTGCATCACCACGCCATCCTGGATCACGAACCCCCGCTCGTCGCACCAGCAAGTGTATTGGGCACGGCCGACCCGGCAAGCACCGACGTCGCGCGCAAGCACGCGCTCCAGAAGGGCACGGCCCCGGTCTCCCGCGAAGCGATACTTGAAGAGTGGGGACGTATCCAGAAGCGACACGGAGTTCCGGATGGCGTAGTACTCGGCGTTGAGCGAGTACTGGTACTGGGGCGCGACCAGGTAGCCGTACCAATGCTTCCAGATGCCGGTCTGGTTCAGCGGCTCGACGCGGGAGTGAAACGGCGTGGTCTTGGGCATGCGCCTTGTGGGATTCCATGTCGAAGGGCGCGCGCAACATCCCACCGCCGGCGGGCGGGTGCAAGCAGAATCCAGTCTCGGAGCGCGCTACCTTGAGGACCTAGTGGCAGATGTCGCTTTGGCAGGGCGATGCGCATGCAGATCCATCTGATCGACGGGACGTACGAGCTCTTCCGCCAGTACTACGGGCGGCTCCGCTTCACGAAAGGGGAGCCGGCTACCTTCGCGGCCGCGGCGGGTGTGCTGCACTCGGTGCTGGAGATGATCGAGCAGGGGGTTACGCACGTGGGTGTCGCGACGGATCACGTGGTGGAGTCGTTCCGAAACGAGCTATGGGACGACTACAAGACGGGGGAGGGAATCGACCCGCGCCTGTGGCGACAATTTCATCCGTTGGAGGACGCGCTCACGGCGATGGGCGTGGTGGTCTGGCCGATGACGGAGCTCGAGGCCGACGATGCGCTGGCGTCCGCAGCTCGCATCGCGTCGGAGGACGAGCGGGTCGAACGCGTTTCGATCTGGACGCCGGACAAGGATCTGGCGCAGTGCGTCCGGGGTGGGAGGGTCGTCCAGGTCGATCGACGCAGCGGCGAGGTGCGAGACGCGAGGATGGTCCGCGAGAAGTACGGCGTGGAGCCCGAGCTGATTCCCGATTTCCTCGCGCTCGTGGGCGACAGCGCGGACGGCTTCCCTGGCATCAAGGGCATCGGGAGGATCACGGCGGCCAGGTTGCTCGCCGAGCACGGCCGCATCGAAGACTTCCCGGCCGACGTGCTGGGAGATCGGCGTGACCGAGCGCTCCTCTTCAAGGATCTCGCGACGCTCCGTGCCGAAGAGTCACTCTTTGTCGACGTGGACTCGCTGGCGTGGCGCGGCCCGACGGCGGACCTGGCGCTCTGGGCCGACCGGATGGAGGACGGACGGTTGCTCGGGCGGGCTGAAGAGGTGGCCCGCGTCCTCGAGCGAGCGTAGAGCCGGCGGCGTGTGCTCCGTCGGGACCTTTGATCCTCGCCGCTTCTCCGAAAGTGGCCTCCGCGGTATCGTGGCGCGACGCACGGTGAGCCGTGCGCCTCGTTTTGCTCCGACCCGCCTGCCATGCCGCACCACGCGTCCGAAGAACGACCGATCGCCGTCATCGGCGCGGGTGCAGCGGGTCTCCTCGCGGCGCTGTTCGCCGCGCGGGCCGGTGCACCCGTCGTGTTGATCGAACGCACGAAGGATGGCGGCCGCAAGATCCTCATCAGCGGTGGGGGGCGGTGCAACATCCTTCCATCAGTCGCTTCGCCGAAACGGTACGTCACGGATTCGTCCCCGAACTCGCTGCGGAAGATGCTCAGCTCGTGGCCGCTTGCCGAGCAAAAGGCCTTCTTCGAGGAGGAGCTCGGGATGTCCCTCGTGCGCGAGGATACCGGAAAGCTCTTCCCTGAGTCCAACAAGGCGAGGGACGTCCGAGACGGCCTGGTCACCCGGGTTCGGGAAGCCGGCGCGCGCATCTGGTTCGGGGCCAAGGTGGTCGATGTTCGGCCGCGGGGCGAGGGATGGATCGTCGGGATCGAGGGGGCGCCCGATCTCGAAGCGTCGGCCGTTGTCATCGCAACCGGTGGCCTGTCGGTGCCGGCCACGGGCAGTGACGGAATCGGCCTGGCAATCGCGGAGCGACTCGGGCATCAGATGAAGCCCACGTATCCAGCGCTCACGCCATTGACTGCGGATCCGCCGCCCCACGCGGAGCTCGCTGGAGTTTCGCTGACCGTCACGATCCGTGCGCCGGGCACAAAGCCTGGATTCTCGACCACGGACGGATTCCTCTTTACACACACGGGTTGGAGCGGCCCCTCCGTGCTCGACGCTTCTCACCTGGCGATCCGCGGCAAGCGGAATGGCGAGCGCCAGGAGCTCGAGATCCAGTGGTGCGACCGTGACGAGGTGGCATGGGACGACGCACTTCGGGACGGCAAGGAGACCGTCCGTTCCGCTCTCGGCAGGGCGCTTCCGCGCCGTCTCGCTGGCCTGCTCCACAGGGAGTCGGGCGTCTCCGAGGGTACGAACCTCGCCACCCTTCGGCGTGAGGATCGGAAGGCCCTCGTGCGGTTGTTGACACGCTATCGCCTTCCTTGGACGGGCGACGAGGGATACAAGAAGGCCGAGGTGACCGGGGGGGGCGTTGCCCTATCGGAGGTCGACCCGGTCACGATGGAGAGCCGTCGCAGGCCGGGGCTCCTTCTCTGTGGTGAGATCCTCGACGCGTTTGGCCCGATCGGCGGCCACAACTTCCTGTGGGCGTGGGCGACCGGCCGCGCGGCGGGGGTCGCCGCTGCCCGTAGGGTACGGGCCTAGCAGATGTCGAACGACCGCTGGGACGGACAGGAGCGGGGTCGCCCCGTCGTCGTGGGGGTCGCTGGCGGAAGTGCGTCGGGGAAGACTGCCGTGGTGCGCGAGCTCGTTCGGCTGGTCGGCGAAGAGAGAACCGCCGTCGTCGCCCACGATGCGTACTACCGGGACCTCTCCCACCTGCCTCTTGCTGAGCGTCGGCGGGTCAACGTCGACCACCCGGACAGCCTCGAGACCGATCTGCTGCTCACTCATCTGAACGCGCTGCTCGCCGGGCAGCCCGTCGAGGTCCCCGTCTACGACTATACGCTCCACGTTCGCCGCGAAGAGCGAGTCCGCGTCGAGCCGAACCGGGTCGTGGTCGTCGAGGGCATCTTGGTGCTGGCGGAAGAGCGACTCCGCAGCCTCATGGACCTCAAGGTGTACGTGCACGTGGAAGAGGAGGAACGACTTTCCCGCCGCCTCCGTCGCGATGTGGAGAAGCGCGGACGAACACCGGAGTCGGTCCGCGAGGACCACGTCCGGAGGGTTCAGCCGATGCACGACGAATTCGTCGCGCCGAGTCGGCTCCATGCGGATGTAGTGGTCGAAGAGGGCGGTTACAACCACATCGCAATCGCAGCCCTCGTTCGGCGGATCCGTGGGATGGTCGAGTAGAGACCGTGCGAGACAGGGGAAGTGCTTACCTGATCCGGAACCCGTTCTTGTAGACCACACCCCCCTTCATCACGAAGAGAACGCGACGGAGCGCGGTGATGTCCTCGGCCGGATTCCCGTCCAGTGCGATCAAGTCGGCCTCGAAGCCCGGCGCGAGCGTACCGAGGACGTCTTCCATGCCGAGTGACTCGGCGGCCAGGGAGGTGGCTGAGACAACGGCGTCAGCGGGGTCCTGCCCACCGACCTGGACGCGGTAGATCAGCTCCTCCCAGTTCCGCCCGTGACTCCCAGCGAGGGCATCGGTACCGAAGACGATTTTGAGGTCTGGCCGTGCGATCGCCTCGGCAAACACGGACCGCATGCCGACCAAGAGGTCCTCCATCTGCGCGAAGCCCTCTTCCGTGTAGTTGCCGATGCCGATGAAGCGCGCCTTG
>Ga0224512_10003814_pt1 | contig 13088 bp, 11 predicted proteins | sample SF_May12_sed_USG_4_FD_169103 | JGI IMG/M metagenome (GOLD analysis project Ga0224512, IMG submission 169103) | Sediment microbial communities from San Francisco Bay, California, United States - SF_May12_sed_USGS_13 | ecosystem: Environmental > Aquatic > Marine > Sediment | place: USA...
TCGTCAACGAGCTCCTGATGCGATACCTCATCGCCGCGCCCGATATCAAGGATGCGGCAAAGGTCCCCGATCAAGAGGCGCTCGCGGAGCTACTCCTCCGCGCTGGTCGCGAGGCGTTCGCGGCCAAGATCGCCTCGTGGGACGAGCTGGGTCGCCGGCACCGGACCGAGGATCTTCCCGAACGACTCCTCTCGCACGTGATGCTGCAGGTGCTCGACGAGAAGTGGAAGGATCACCTGTTCGAGCTGGACCACCTCCGAACCGGCATCCAATATCGCGCGTGGGGTCAAAAGGACCCGCTGATCGAGTACAAGCGGGAAGCGTTCGACATGTTCGTGGAGCTCGTGGGCGACATCCGCTCCACGTTCACGGATCGCTTCTTCAAGTTCCAGGTGCAGGTGAACGCGGGGCCGCCCCCAACGCGATCCGCCCAGACCCAGGCGATGCGGGCCGTCAAGCCGGAGGCGCAGATGGCGGAATCCGATCTCATGGTCGGCGCGCCGGCCGTGGCAAGCCCGTCACCCGGCGAGATGCAAGCCACCCACGGCGAGCAGGGCGACACCCCCCAGCAGCCCCAACGCCGCGGCGTGCCGAAAGTGGGCCGCAACGACCCCTGCCCGTGCGGCAGCCGGAAGAAGTACAAGAAGTGCCATGGGGCGGCGGGATAAGGGGCCGTCAGCTATCCGCCAATCTGCCTTCAGCCGTGAGCTTTGTCACGCTGTGGCAACGAGGATCCGCTTCGATGCTGAGCGGGCTGGGAAGCCGCAGGTGGGCCGGCGGCTGATAGCTGAACGCTGAAAGCTGAAGGCTGAGGGCCAGCAGCCGAAGAATCCGCCTATCCCCCCAGGCCCGGCTGCCCCTACAATTTCCCATGTCCGATCTCCGTCTCTCCGAGGTGCGGCCTGGGGATCGGCCGCGGGAGCGGCTGTTCCGACGCGGTCCGCCCTCGTTGACCTCAATCGAGCTTCTCGCCATTCTGATAGGGACGGGGACGTCGCGCGGGGATGCGCTGGACGTCGCGCAGGAGGTGCTGAAGCTCGGACGGGGGTCGGTTCGGGAACTCGCGCGGCGACCGCTGGGTGAGTTGGCCCGGGTCTCAGGTGTGGGTCGGGTGAAGGCGGCGCGGGTGGCGGCGGCGCTCGAGCTCGGCCGTCGGTTGGCGGCGGAGGGGGCGGTGCCGGGATTCGAAGTCCGCTCTCCGGCCGACATCCATCGGTGGTGTGCAGCGGAGCTTCGCGACCTCATGGTCGAGGAGTTCCACGTGCTGACACTCGACACCCAGAACCGCATCACGCGCGACCTCCTGATCACGCGCGGTATCCTGAACAGCTCGCTCGTGCACCCCCGCGAGGTGTTCCGCGCTGCCATTGCCGAGGCTGCCGCGGCCGTGATCGTGGTACACAACCACCCAAGCGGGAACCCGGCGCCGTCGGCGGACGACCGTGGGGTGACACGACAGCTCGTGGAGGCGGGACGCCTGTTGGACATGCCGGTGTATGATCATGTGATCGTGGCCGGAGACCAGTACTTCAGCTTTGCGGAGGCCGGACTGTTGTGACGCTGGCGCTCGACACCGTAGACGCCGATTTCGCTCAAGCCCTGGCCGAGCACAAGGATCGGCTCGATCTCGCCGAGATCGAACGGGCGTTCCGGTTCAGCGCGTCCGCCCATCGGGGTCAGAAGCGCCTGTCGGGCGAGGATTTCGTATCGCACTCCACCGCCGTGGCGCGGATCCTGGTCCGCCAGCAGCTGGACACCGTGAGCGTGATGGCCGCGCTGCTGCACGACGTGGTCGAAGATTCCGACGTGTCGGTACACGATATCCGTGAGAACTTCGGGGACGAAGTGGGCGACATTGTCGACGGTCTCACCAAGATCTCGACGCTCACGTTCCGGTCGGCCGAAGAAGAGCAGTCTGAGAACTACCGGAAGCTGTTGCTCTCCATCGCACGAGACGCCCGCGTCATCATGGTCAAGCTCGCCGACCGGCTCCACAACATGCGCACCCTCGAGCACTTGCCTGAGCAGCGCCGGTATGCGTTCGCGCTCGAGACCCGCGAGATCTATGCACCGCTCGCGCACCGTTTTGGGATGGCCGGGATCAAGACTGAGCTCGAAGATCTGTCCTTCAAGTTCCTCGAGTCCGAGGATTATGCGTCCCTCGCCCAGCAGGTGCGAGAAAAGCGGGGTGAACGCGAGGAGATGATCAAGCGGCTTCAGGTTCCGCTGGAAGCCGCGCTGCATGAGGCGGAGATCGCGGACTTCGACGTCACCGGCCGACCAAAGCACCTCTGGTCGATTCATCGGAAGATGCGCGCCCGGAATACGCGGTTCGAGGAGATCTACGATCTGATGGCGTTCCGGGTCTTGGTGCCCACCGTGCCCGACTGCTATCACGTGCTGGGAGTCCTGCACCACCATTGGACACCGGTGCAGGAGCGCATCAAGGACTACATCGCGTCTCCCAAATCGAACGGCTATCAATCGCTCCACACGACGATCTTTGGGCCCGGCGGACAGCTGTATGAGATCCAGATCCGAACGCGCGACATGCATCGTACTGCGGAATACGGTATTGCCGCGCATTGGGTCTACAAAGAACAGAAGCAACGGGATGAGCTGGATCAGCGGTTCGAGTGGTTCCGCCAGCTGCTGGAGCTGCAGCAAGACACCCGCAATCCTGAGGACTTCCTCGAGTTCCTGAAGATCGATCTGTATCAGGACGAGATCTTCGTGTTCACTCCCGACGGCGATGTGAAGCGGCTTCCGACGGGTGCGACTCCCCTTGATTTCGCCTTCGCGGTGCACACGGAAGTGGGCCTTCGCTGCCAGGGCGCCAAAGTGAATGGGCGCATCGCTCCCCTCCACCGGCCGCTCAAGAACGGCGACACCGTCGAGATTCTCACGGGACCGTTTGCGCGACCCAGCAAGGATTGGCTGAGCCACGTGCGGACTGCACGGGCCCGGCAAAAGGTCCGACAATGGATCAACAAGGAGGAGGGGGAACGGAGCGCGGCGCTAGGCCGAGAGATCCTCGAACGGGAGCTACGGCGGCGACGATTGTCGATGCCACCCGACGAGCAATTGGAAGCGGCGGCCAAACAGCTGTCCGTTGCGTCGGTGGAGATCCTGTACTCGGTGCTCGGGCGCGGCGATACCCCACTCGGTCAAGTGATCAAGGCGCTGTATCCGGACCGGCCGACGGGCGACCTGCAGGCACCCAAAGCGACACGGTTCGGACGGGTCATCGATCGAATTCGGCTGGGCCGCGGAGTCAAGATCCACGGCGTCGACGGATTGATGGTTCGCTATGCGCAGTGCTGCCAGCCTGTCCCGGGCGATCCCGTGGTCGGATTCGTGACCAAGGGCCGCGGCATTTCCATCCACCGCAACGACTGCCCCAATCTGCTCACCATGCCCACCGATCCTGAGCGTCGCGTCGAAATTGACTGGCGGGCGATGGAAGGCGAAGTGTTTGTGGTGTGCCTGGGTGTGGTGGGCGAGGATCGGCGGGGGCTTTACGCTGACCTAATGGAAGCAATCTCGGGGACAGGGACCAACATCCGCAGTGCCGAGCTCTCAACCAAGGACGCCGCAATGTTTGGATCGGTGCTGGTCGAGGTGGAGAACCACGCACACCTGGCCAAGGTCATGCGCGCGATGCGGAGGGTGAAAGGCGTCGGGACGGTAGAGCGACGCGAACCTCTAAAGAGTTGACTGAATTATCGCCTGTCAGCGATCCGTAGGCTTCCCGTGACGTCCTTTGAGCTGCAGATGCCGTTTGCACTGGCTGGGGATCAGCCGCGCGCAGTCGCTGAGTTGACGCAGGGGCTCGAGCGGGCCGACCCGTATCAGACCCTGCTCGGTGTCACGGGGTCGGGAAAGACGGTCACGATGGCCCACGCTATCGCAGCGTTCGGGAAGCCCACACTCGTCATGTCACACAACAAGACGCTTGCCGCACAGCTCTACGGAGAGCTCAAGCAATTCTTTCCGACCAATGCGGTCGAGTACTTCATCTCGTACTACGACTACTACCAACCGGAAGCGTACGTACCGTCGACCGACACGTACATCGAGAAGGACGCGTCAATCAACGAGGACATCGACGCATTGCGCCTGCGCGCGACCTCGAGCCTCGTGGAGCGCGACGATGTCATCATCGTCGCGACGGTGAGTGCCATCTACGGACTGGGTGATCCGGCGGAATACCGCTCGCTCATGGTGACCGTCGATGTCGGAAGTGACCGGCCCCGCGACGCAGTGCTGGAGGAACTGGTGCGGATCCAATACCGCCGGAACGATGTGACCCTCGAACGGGGAACGTTTCGTGTGCGCGGCGACACGGTCGAGGTGCTGCCCGCCTACGAAGAGCAGGCGGTGCGGATCGAGTTTTGGGGTGACGAGGTGGAGCGTATCTCGAAGATCGATCCACTCACCGGGAATATCATTGCGGAGCTTCCCCGGTGCGCCGTCTACCCCTCGACACACTTCGTCATGCGCCGTCCCACGATCGAGCGCGCCGTCCGGGTGATCCGGCAGGAGTTGGCGGACCGGCTCAGAGTGTTCCGCTCGGAAAGCAAGCTGCTCGAGGCACAACGGCTCGAGTCGCGCACCATGTTCGACATCGACATGCTCCTCGAGGTCGGAACCTGTGCCGGTGTCGAGAACTACAGCCGTCCCCTGACGGGCAGGCAAGCCGGCGAGCGACCGGCCTGCCTGCTCGACTACTTCCCCGACGACTACCTCACGATCATCGACGAGTCACACGTGACCTTGCCCCAAATCGGCGGCATGTACCATGGCGATCGGTCACGCAAGCTCACGCTGGTCGAACATGGATTCCGGTTGCCCTCAGCCCTGGACAACCGACCCCTCAACTTCGAGGAGTTCATGGAGCTCACGCCCCGCATGGTGTTTGTGTCGGCAACGCCGGGCGACCTCGAGCTGCGCCTGTCGCAGGGAGTGGTGGTCGAGCAGATCATTCGACCGACCGGCCTGGTGGACCCGGAGGTCGAGATTCGGTCGGTGAAAGGGCAGGTCGACGATCTCCTCGCCGAGATCCGGGCCGCCGAGGCAGCGCGAGAGCGCGTGCTCGTCACAACGCTGACCAAGCGGATGGCGGAGGATCTCACGGACTACCTGCACCAGACGGGCGTACGCGTTCGCTACATGCACTCGGACATCGACGCGATCGAGCGAATGGAGATTGTGCGAGGGTTGCGACTCGGCGAATTTGATGTGCTGATCGGCATCAACTTGTTACGGGAGGGTCTCGACCTTCCCGAGGTGGCACTCGTTGCCATCCTCGACGCCGATCAGGAAGGGTTTCTCAGGTCGGAGCGGTCGCTCATCCAGACGGTTGGCCGCGCGGCCCGGCACGTACGGGGCCGGGCAGTGCTCTACGCGGATCGAATGACGGGATCCATGCAGCGAGCCATTGATGAGATGGACCGACGGCGCGTGCGGCAAGAGGCGCATAACCAAAGGCACGGGATCACGCCGGTGTCGATCAAGAAGTCGGTCGACCAGGTCAGGCTCGTCACGCGGGTGGCGGACGCGCGAGCGGCAAAGGCCGAAGAGGCGGCTCCAGCCACCGCTGCGTTGGACCGACCGGCGCTGATCAAAGTGTTGGAGGAGCAGATGCGTGAAGCGGCAGCCGAGTTGGACTTCGAGGTTGCGGCCCAGCTTCGCGATCAGATCTTCGAGTTGAAGGCCCAGGGAGACCCGGAGCGCAAGAAACCGAGAGGGGCGGATGCCACCGAACGACGTCGCGCGTGACATCCTGACCGAGGACGGCCTCCGTGCCTTGGCGGGTCGCCTCTGGCACGAGCTTCCTGTTGGAGCCGTCGTGTGGCTCTCGGGCGATTTGGGCGCGGGCAAGACGACGTTCGCCCAGGCGGTCACGGCGGCGGCCGGGGCTGAGCGGGCGCGAAGTCCCACCTTTGCGCTCGTGCACGAGTACGACTCGCCGGCTGGTACCATTGTTCATGTGGACTGCTATCGACTCCGCGAGCCGCGAGAAGCGCTCGATCTGGATCTTCCGGGATTGCTACGGCGGGCGCGGCTGCTCTTGTTGGAGTGGCCCGAACGAGCGGAAGGGTACGCGCCTCCCCCCGACGTGCATCTCGCCTTCGCTCATGTGGATCGAACCGAACAGCGCTCGGTGGAGCGCGTGACGTGACCCTGCAACTTGCCATCGACACGGCCACGGACGTCGGCAGCGTTGCCCTCGGTGAGCCCGGACGAATCGTGGCAGAGATTCACTTCTCGGAGCGGCGTCACGCATCGGTGTTGGCGCCGGCCGTCGACCAGCTTCTCCGACTGGCCGACGTCGGTTATGACGATCTTGCCGGCCTCGTGGTTGCGGACGGGCCAGGCAGCTTCACCGGCCTGCGGATCGGATTTGCGCACGCACAGGGTCTCCTCGGCGGGCGGGATGATCTTGTGCTCGGCACGGTACCGTCGCTTCTGGCGGCCGCGTGGCCCTCGGTATGTCTGCTGCAGCGGCCCGTGGCCGCCGTGTACGACGCCTATCGAGGGGAAGTGTTCGGGGCGATCTACGATGTGGAGGCACGCACGATCCTGGCGCCCCAATGTTGCTCCGTCGACGAACTGGTACGTCGATCGCCGGTGACACCGGCAGTTGTGGTCGGAGACGGAGCCGCATTGTACGCGGAGCAGATGCGGGTCTGGACCGGCCGCGATCCCGTTGGCCCTCCCCTGGGCAGTCCGCGGGCAGGGACACTGCTGCAACTGATGGCCCTCCCTGATGCGGTGACCCAGATCGCCGACCTTGGAGAGTTCGAGCCCACGTATGGACGGCAGGCCGCCGCACAGGACCGCTGGGAGAGCACGCATGGCCGCCCCCTACACGATCCAGCCCGCGACCGACGCTGAGCTGGACGACATCGTGGCGATGGAGCAGGAGGTGTTTACCGACCCCTGGTCCCGCGCGAGCTTTCGGCATTCGCTCGACGATCTGTTCCTGGTTGCGGTAGAAGGGCGAGGGGTAATCGGCTACGTGGTGGCCCGCCTTGCGGCGGACGTGGGCGAGATCTTGAACCTGGCCGTCCGGTCGGATGCACGACGGCGGAAGGTTGCGTGGACCTTGGTGGACACGGCGATCGAGGTGTTGGCCACGCGGGGCATCAAGACCGTGTTTCTCGAGGTTCGTGCATCGAACCAGGGCGCGCGCCGGCTCTACGAGAACATGTTGTTCACCGAGATCGGTCGGCGCGCCAACTACTACGGCAACCCCGTGGAAGATGCCCTCGTCCTCGCGCGGCCCACGACGCTGGAATCCCGACATGCGTCCGGTTGACATTGTGACGGTCGAGTCATTCACTAGACACGGCGATGAGGGGGCGATGAGGGGGCGATGAGGGGGCGACGACGTGGACGACAGAGACGACTGGGACGACTGCCGCCTTGCCGCGGTTAGGGGAGCCAACATATGCGGAAGATCGTAGAGTGCGTTCCGAATTTTTCTGAGGGCCGGAACCAGGAGACCATCGAGGCCATCGCGGCAGCCGTACGGGCGACCCCGGGCTGCACGGTCCTGGACGTCGATCCTGGCGCGTCGACGAACCGGACCGTGTACACGTTCGTCGGAGATCCCGCGGCCGTCGTGGTCGGCGCGCTCAATGCCGCTCGGGTCGCAAGAGACCGCATAGACATGCGCACGCACACCGGTGAGCATCCACGCATGGGTGCGATGGACGTGTGTCCGTTCGTTCCGGTGTCTGGTGTGACGATGGAGGACTGCGTTGCGTGCGCCAATCAGTTCGGGCGTCGGGCGGCCGAGGAACTCGGTATCCCAGTCTATCTGTACGAGGAAGCCTCGCAGCGCGACGCGCGGAGGAGCCTCAAGGACATTCGCGCCGGCGAGTATGAAGCGTTGGAGGAGAAGCTCGGCCGACCGGAGTGGAAGCCCGATTTTGGCCCGGCTGAGTTCGTGCCGCGTTGGGGTGCCACGGCCGTCGGCGCGCGGTTCTTCTTGATCGCCTACAACGTGAATGTGCTGGGGACGAAGGAGCAGGCGCACCGCATTGCGCTCGACGTCCGTGAGCAGGGAAGAGGACCGGATGAGCCGGGTCTGCTGCAGAAGGTCAAGGGGATTGGCTGGTATGTCGACGAGTATGGGATGGCACAAGTCTCCATGAATCTCGACGATTACCGGGTGACGCCGCCCCACGTGGCGTTTGAGGCATGTATGGAGCGAGGCAAAGCCCTCAACGTGGCGGTCACGGGCTCGGAGTTGGTGGGCTTGGTGCCACGTGAGGCCATGTTGATGGCGGCGGACTACTACGTCGAGAGAGAGAACCTCTTCATTCTCGAGGAGCGGCAGAAGATACGGTTGGCGGTCGAGCGGCTGGGGCTCAATTCGATTGCACCATTCGATCCCGACACACGGATCATCGAGTACATGGTCTCGGATGCGAACGTGGAGCCGTTGGCCTCATCGAGTGTTCGTTCGTTCATCGAGGCCCTGGGAGCGCGCACCGCGTCACCAGGAGGTGGCTCGGCCGCTGCCGCGATCGCCGCCATCGGCGCTGCGTTGGGGTCTATGGTGGGATGGATGACCTACGGAAGACGGAAGTTCGAATCACTCGACCCGGTGATGCGGAAGAACATCCCGCCCGTCTACCACGCGATGCAGAACCTCATACGCATGATCGATGCAGACACGAAGGCTTTTGGGGCGTACATGAGCGCTCTGAGCCTTCCGCAGCGTACCGCCGAAGAACGCGCCACGCGAGAGCACGCGATGCAGGACGGACTCAAGAGGGCCGTCGAGGTTCCGCTCGCGACGATGCAAACGGCCGACACCTGCTGGGACGCTCTGGCGGAGCTCGCCCGGCACGGAGGTCTGTCGATGCGGTCGGACCTGGAGGTCGGCGCGAGGGCGTTGGAGATGGGAATCTGGGGGGCATACCGCAACGTGCTCATCAATCTGGGTGACATCGAGGAGGAAGCGTTCTGCACCCGGGTGCGGTCCGAGGCCGAAGGACTTGCTGCCCGCGCGAAGGAGCAGCTCGCGCGCGTGACGGCGGTCATCGACGCCCGCTGAGCCCGTGTCCCAGATTGCGGAGTCGCGCACCGAACTGGTGCATCGTCGCTTCGCCGCAACATCCCGAAAATCGGCCGAAAGCGGAACCGGATTTTTCTGCTCCAAAGCGCGTATGTTTGGTTGACAAAAGGACTTGCAGTTTCTATAGTTTGAGGCCTATCCGGGTCCGACCCTGCGGTTTTTGGAGGCTGTTGTGAGTCGAAGTCTGAACAAAGTCATGTTGATCGGGAACCTCGGGGCCGATCCTGAGGTGAGAAGCACCGCCGGCGGGACCCGTGTGGCGACGCTGTCCGTTGCGACCAGCCGGTCGTGGACCAACCAGTCCGGTGAGCGGCAAGAGAAGACGGAGTGGCACCGCGTTGTGCTGTGGAACAACCGGAGCCGTAACTTGGCGGATATCGCCGAGAAGTACATGAAGAAGGGCGACCGAGTGTACGTCGAAGGTCGCATCGAGTACCGCACGTGGGAGGATCGCGAGGGGAAGACCCGCTATTCGACTGAGGTGAACGCCCGCGAGATTCTCATGCTTTCCCCGCGCGGAGGCGGGGACGAATCCGACTCGGTTCCGCGTCCGGCCGTCCAGTCAGCGGTCACCGACACGCCGTCGGAGTCCTACAACGACTTCCCGGAGGCGCTTGATGAGGAAGAGGACGATCTCCCGTTTTAGCATCATCGTCGCGTGCTGTGCTGCCCTCGCCGTAGGGTCCAGTGCAGTCGAGGCGCAAGAGCCGCAACCAGTGTCACAGGTCCCCGACCGGCACGTCGTGGTAAAGGGGGAGACACTGTGGGATCTTGCGTCTCGGTACTTCGGTGATCCCCTTCTTTGGCCCGAGATCTATCGCCTGAACACAACCGTGGTGGAAGATCCGCACTGGATCTTCCCTGGAGAGGAGCTCCGGCTTGCCGGAATGGCTGTCGCTCAGGCGGGGATGGAAGGGATGGAGGGGCGTGCAGAGGTCATTGAGCCAGGGGTTGAGGGGATGCCTGAGGGCCCGCCAGTCCAGCGCGTGGCGGAAGGTGAGGTGCCGGAGGCGCCCTTGCCTCCACCCGTTGCTCCGCCGCCGCCGCAGTCGTCCAATGTCCCGACCATCTTCTCGAGGGCAGCGGCGCAGTCATCCGTCCTGGGCATCGAACGGATGGAGCGGCGGGCCGTGCGCCAGTTTGAGTTCTACTCCGCCGGGTTCCTCACGGAAGACCAGGAGCTCCCCTGGGGCTCGGTGCTCGGAGCTGTCGGCGAAGAGAAGCTTCGGCGGTTGCCGTCAACGACCTTCGCGACCGTCTACGACTACATCTCGATTCTCCCGCCAACCGGCGGCACGTATCGAGTTGGTGATTCGCTGCTCGTTGGATCGCTCGTGCGGCCGGTGCCGGGGTGGGGACAGATCTTCCGTCCCTCTGGTGTGGTGCGGGTGACCGAAGTTGGAGCTGACGGTGCGATCGCCCAGGTAATGGGGCAGTTCCACCGTATCTCTGATGGGCAGTTGGCACTGCCGCTCGAGCCGTTCAGCGACCCGGGCGGCGTCATGCCGGTCCCGATCGAGAACGGGATGATGGGCGCGATCATCACACCGCGGGGCGAGAACCCCGTTCCCAGCCAACTGCAGCACGTGTTCATCAACCTTGGGCGCAACGCGGGTGTGGCGCCGGGCGATCTCTTTGCCGTCCTGAAGATGGATAAGGGTGAGGGCTTGGATCCTCGAAAGGTCGCCTACCTGCGGATCGTCCACGTTCGTGACGAGTCCGCGACGGGACTTATCACGAACGTTATGGATCTTGGCACTGCCGACGGGGCTCCCGTCCAGTTGATTCGCAAGATGCCGTCGTGAGAACGGCCGGCACGGCGAACTCGCCGGGGACCTATCGAGACTGCTTGGACAGCGTGACGGCCGCATTCGCGGCCGTTCCGCTGTGTGCCCCCGTCGGTGCGACCCACAACAGAGCCGTCACCCACTACATTTAGGCGTTTCAGGTGCTGCACTTCGAGTGAGCGCGATGGCAGGACTTCGCGCGAGCCGAGGCGCCCAACCCCGACCGAGCGTACGCGGATGACTGGAAGAGTATTGATCACTGGTGGAGCAGGGTTCATCGGTTCCCACGTGGCGGACCGATACTTGGCGGAAGGGTTTGGGGTCACCGTGTTGGACGACCTCTCGAGCGGCAAGGTCGAGAACGTACCCGAGGGAGCGGAGTTCGTGCAGGCTGATGTCGGATCGGAGGAGGCGCAGAAGCTCCTCGCGACCGGCGGGTTCACCGTGTTGAATCACCACGCAGCCCAGATGGACGTGCGTGCCTCCGTCGACGATCCGGTGTTCGACGCCCGCACCAACATACTGGGCCTGCTGAATCTGCTGAAGGGTGCCCGCGAAGGGGGAGTGGAGCGCGTGGTCTTTGCCTCCTCCGGTGGTGTTGTCTACGGTGAAAGTGACCGGCTCCCGCATGCGGAAGGCGCGCCCAAGCTGCCAGTCTCTCCTTACGGTGTGAGCAAGCTGACTTCGGAGTACTACCTCGCGACGTACGCCACGCTATTTGGCCTCAAGACCGTCTCACTCCGATATGCGAATGTGTATGGTCCCCGACAGAACCCTCACGGCGAGGCGGGCGTTGTCGCCATCTTCGGCAGCCGACTTCGGGTGGGCGAGGCGCTCACGATCTATGGTGACGGCGCTCAGACCCGCGATTACGTCTGTGTCACGGACGTGGTCGAGGCCAACGTCGCGGCAACCCGCTGGGATCCCCCCGCGGTCTCGTCACTGGATGACGTCGCGGTCAATGTGGGGACCGGTCAGGAGACGAGCGTGAACGAGTTGGCCCGCTCGATGTTACAGGCGGCTGCAGTCGACGGGCAGATCCGACACGCGGCCGCTCGACCGGGAGAGCTTCAACGCAGCTCGGTCGACATCGGGAAAGCAGCTCGAGAGTGGGGCTGGCGACCCCAGGTCTCATTGGTCGATGGCCTGCGGCTTACCTACGAGTGGATCGGAGAAATGGTAGCATGATGCTGACGCAGGTGGGCGGGGCGCTTCCAACCAGTACGTGGGAGCTCGTGACGACGTCGAGCGGGGTGACCAAAGGTGTGCTCGGCGTGCTCGTGTTGTTCTCCCTGATCAGCTGGTTCATCATCGTGCTCAAGTGGGTGCAGTTCCGGCGTATCCGGAAACAGGGCGACAAGTTCTTTGATTCGCTCGAGCGCACGAGCAGGCTGGAAGACGCCTATCACGCCGTGATGAAGTTGCCACCCTCCCCGTACGGTCGGCTCCTACGCGAAGGGGTCAATTTCTTCTCGGAGCTCCGACCCGGCGCGCTCAAAGAAGAAAAGGGAGCCGAAGGGGCCGCCCTCAGCGCCACCCAGCTCGAAGTGCTGCGGATGATGCTCACCAAGGAAGTCGGCGCGGAACGCGACCTCATGGCGCGGTTTATCACCTGGTTGGCGACGATCGGGTCGGTGAGTCCGTTGTTGGGTCTCTTGGGCACGGTGCTCGGTGTGATGGACGCGTTCATCGGGATTGCGGCTGGCGGGTCGGGGAACATCTCCGCGGTCGCCCCGGGTGTGGCCGAAGCGCTCGTGACCACCGTGTTGGGTCTCGCCGTCGCCATCCCGGCCGTCATTGCCTACAACCTCTTTGTGAGTCGGCTTGGGGTGTTCACGGGCGAGCTTGAAGGCTTCGCTCAGGAGATTGTCGGCACCATGGCGCGCGAAGGCAGAATCTGATGACAGCTGTTAGCCGTCGCCGAAGGCTCGCATGCACGGCCTAGGCTTCCGCGGGAGCGGCGATCTCAGGCCCACGGCCGACATCAACGTCACGTCGTTGGTCGACGTCGCATTCGTGTTGCTCATCATCTTCATGATCACCGCACCGATCATGCAGGGTGGCGTCGACGTGCAGTTGCCGCGCGCCGAAGCGCGGCCGCTCCAACCCAAAGAAGGCCTGGTGGTGTCGATCGATCGGGCCGGCCGGATTTTCGTGGACGAGACGCCCCTCACGTTTGCCGATTTCCGCGCGGCGTTCCCCGCCAT
>Ga0224512_10003815_pt1 | contig 13084 bp, 15 predicted proteins | sample SF_May12_sed_USG_4_FD_169103 | JGI IMG/M metagenome (GOLD analysis project Ga0224512, IMG submission 169103) | Sediment microbial communities from San Francisco Bay, California, United States - SF_May12_sed_USGS_13 | ecosystem: Environmental > Aquatic > Marine > Sediment | place: USA...
CCAGTTCTGCGTATCCCGGGCAGCTCGGCGCGCCGCCTCGAAACTGCTGAATCCGAGGCGCCGAATCAAGCGGGTTACGGCAGCCTTCGAGCTATTTGCCAGTGCCGCCAACTCGGTTGCGGAATAGGCGGCCACATCGCCGGGAAACTCGAGAATCAGGTCCGCAATTTTCCGCTCACTTGCCGGCAACGCGTCATATTGTTCACGAATCCGGCTTTCGAACGAAGTTCTGGGGGCATCGCTGTGGGCCTCATTCGTAGTGGTATCGAAAGTCATGGGTCACCTTTTCCAGTAAATATAAGTACAAAACTGAAATGTTGGTTTCAGCATTGCCTGAATCCGAAATTCATGTTTCAATTCTAGATCATAGCGATGGCGATTGGCGAATTGCTGATTAGAGGGCGAGGAGAGCCATGCAGGTGTTGGCGGACAAGGCCATTATTGCCAGTCGGAAACTCAACTGGTATGTGGAGCGCGCATGTGTCGTGCTGTTGGGACTGCTTGTGCTTGATGTCTGGCTCGGCGTGCTGGCCCGCTATGCACTGCCCTTCCAATTGACCTTCACGGAAGAGTTGGCCCGATATCTGATGATCTGGATGGCGTTACTCGCGGTTTCGAGCGGTATCAGCCACCGTGAACATATTGGAGTGCTTCTCGTTTTCGAACGCTTCCCGCCGAGCGTGCGCAAGTGGTTGGCCGTAACATTCGACTTAATCGCACTCGGATTTTTCGCCATCATCTTGGTCTATGGATTGGGTATGGTGGACCGTGGGTTCAGCCGCTTCACGATGATCGAAGGAATTCCCAAAGCCTATCCTTTCATGGGTGTACCGTTGGCCGCTCTAGTGGCCTGCGTGCAACTGCTACTGGTTGCCATTCATGATTTCATGTCGAGCGACGGAGTAACGGCGGCCGATAGATTGGAAGTGTAAGGATGCTAATCGTCGCGATCACCTTCTTTGGACTTTTGCTGCTGGGCATGCCTGTCGGCTTCGTGCTCGGCGTTGCCGGGTTGGTCGGTATTTTTGACATGGGTGGCGGCAAGTTCCTGGCGATGGCGCCAGATCGAATGTTTGCCGGGCTAGATCTGTTTCCTTTTCTCGCCATGCCGTTTTTTATATTGGCAGGCGAGATCATGAATCGATCTGGGATCACCACCCATCTGGTTGAGTTTGCTGACGCGTTGGTAGGTTGGTTACGCGGTGGCATGGCCCATTCAAACATGGTGGCATCCGTTATGTTCGCCGGGATCACCGGCGCTGCGACCGCCGATGCGGCCGCATTCGGAAACACGCTCGTTCCCGCGATGGTGCGTCAGGGCTATACGAAATCCTTCGCCTGTGCGGTGACGGCTGCCGGTTCGATCATCGGGCCGACAATTCCACCGTCCACGCTGATGGTCATCTACGGCTCCATCATGGGCGTGTCAATCGCGGGATTGTTCGCTGCCGGAATTTTGCCCGGCTTGTTAATTTGCCTGATTTGTATGGCGGTGATTGCGACATTCGGCAAGCGGTGGAATTTACCGAAATCGGATCAGCGCCCGAGCCTTCGCTTTATACTCAAGGCATTTAGAAAGAGTTTTCTCGCACTCGTTCTGCCCGTGTTTATTCTTGGCTCCATCCTTGGTGGTTTTGCGACGCCGACCGAGGCGGCCGCTATCGCCGTTTTCTACGCACTGGTAGTAGGAGGCCTAATATACCGGGGCATATCGTGGGGCGATCTCTACCACATGCTGGTACGTACAACGCGGATTACCGGCATCATATTTTTGATCATCGCATCGGCTTCCATCATTGGTTGGTGGATGACCTTCAATCAGATTCCGCAAGCAATTGCAGCGGGTTTCCTGGCGCTGTCGGATGACCCTAACGCCATTATCGGTATGATTATCATTTTGTTGCTGTTCATCGGCCTGTTCATGGATATCAACGCAACATTAATCATTCTTGCTCCGGTATTGACGCCGTTGACGGCGGCGATCGGCATGGATCCGGTGCACGCCGGAGTTATGATCATATTGGCGCTTAATATTTCCCTGATGACGCCACCGGTCGGTGCGTGTTTATTTGTGTTGGCGTCCGTTACCAAGGAAAAAGTGGAATCGATTACGAAATCCCTATGGCCGTTTTTGATCGCCGAAACGTTGATACTTTTCGTCGTCGCGTACTGGGAAGATATGACACTCGCCATACCTCGGCTTCTTGGGTTGTAGGAGTCACGGGTATCGTCCATACAAAACAGCCCGTCGTTATTTAACTAAAGGAGACAAGTCCGTGAATTTTCTACGCAAGGCAACTCAATTGGGCGCGGCATTAGCTACCGCGTGTTTACTAACTGGGACCGTAAACGCAGCCGAGGTTACGATGCGCGTCGGTCATCTCAATCCGGAGGGTGCGTTCGAAAGCCATTCGGGCGCTATGACAACAATCTTTAAATCATTAGTCGAGAGTGCCAGTGGCGGAGCGATCGAGGTCAAGTTGTTCCCCAACGGCCAACTCGGCAAAGACAACGAAGTCATTCAGCAGGTGCGTGATGGTATTGTCGAATCGACGATTTCTTCGGCAGGCGGCATTGCACAGCATTATCCGCTGGTGGGTGTTTTCGATATTCCCTTCGCATTTCCAAATATAGCCGTGGCGAATCGTGTAATCGACCAGCGCAGCGAATTCGGGAAGAAATTTACGTCCGATTTGGAGGCGAAAACGGGACTCAAAGTATTGGGAATGATCGATTCGGGAGGGTTCTTTGCGTTTTCCAACTCGAAGCGACCGATCAAGACCGTTGAAGATATGCAAGATTTGAGAATTCGCACTATGACCCTGCCGACGCACCAGACGCTGGTGAGTTCTCTGGGCGGCAAACCGACGCCGCTGCCCTGGGCTGAAGTTTACACCGCGTTACAAACCGGTGTAGCCGATGGTCAGATGAACCCGATTCCCATTATCGCATTTGCCAAATTCGATGAAGTGCAGAAATACCTTTCGATTACTAATCACGTCATCACGCCATACATCTGGACCATGAATCAAGACTTCTATAATGGATTATCGCCGAAGCATCGCGATATTGTTGATTGGGCTTCTGAAGTCGCGACGGAAGCGGGCCGTGGGGTTTCTCGGGTGATCGAGGCGTCCGAAAAGGGTTTGCCGAAACTTTCCGAAAACATGGAAATCAATACGGTGGAACCGGCCGAGTTGGATAAATTCGCCGCCGCGACGCAGCCGGCCGTGCGTGCGCTAATCACGGAAAAACTGGGTGCGGAAGGTACCGATATGCTCGACGCCATGCTCAATGCAATCAAGAACGCGCAGTAGCGCTCATCAATTCGCAATTTGTGTGAGGCCTGGCCACTTTCAGTGGCTGGGCCTCGTCCTGTCCGAATCGATATCAACTACGGGATGTCTTTCTTCGATAACAAACATTTGTTTGAGTTAATGCTAAACCCTTCGGCGATTTCCGGCGTGCCGTACGGTACGGCCCAGGCCGAAGTTCTAAACGCTGAGGGGTTGCTCAAAGCGAAACAAGTAATTTGCTCCTGGCCGGGGTACGCTGTCACTCCGTTGATAGATTTTCCAGGACTGGCACGGGCTACGGGTATTGCGAATATTCACTATAAGGACGAAGCTCAGCGTTTCGGTTTAAAAAGCTTCAAGCCCCTTGGGGGTGCGTATGCCGTTGCTCGTTTGTTGATGCGCACGATTGCCACCGATACGCGAAAACAGGAGATTTCGATCCACGATTTGCTTGATGGAAAATACAAGGAGATTTGCGCCGGCATTACTGTCACTGCCGCGACCGACGGTAACCACGGCCGCTCTGTAGCCTGGGGCGCACGAATGTTCGGGTGCCGTTGTATAATTTTTATTAACGAAGCCGTCAGCGAGCAGCGTGAACATGCGATCGCGGATCTTGGCGCAGTGGTCCGGCGTAATCCCGGGAGTTACGACGATGCGGTACGTACCGCCCGGGAGACGGCGATTCATGAAGGCTGGCACGTCGTACCGGACACGTCGGACGGATGCATCATCGAAGCGCCGCGGAATGTGACCCAAGGCTATGCGTTAATGGCCGCCGAGTCGATTGAGCAACTTCCGTACAACACACCACCGACCCACATTTTTCTCCAGGCCGGGGTGGGCGGTATGGCGGCCGCCACCTGTGCCCAATTCTGGCAGCATTTCGGGGTAGACCGGCCGAAAACGATACTGGTTGAGCCAGATGGCTCCGCTTGCTGGTTCGAGAGCTTGAAACGAAAGGAGCCTGTTGTGATTAAAGGTAGCCTCGATTCCCTTATGGGTGGGCTAGCGTGTGGCGAAGTCTCGCGACTCGCATGGATCATCCTCAAACCAGGCGCCAATGCGGCCATGAAAATTTCCGATGAGGCCGCGGCTGACGCCATGCGCTTGTTGGCAGCGGCCGAATGCGGAGACGCACCCCTCGTAGCCGGCGAATCGGGTGTGGCCGGATTAGCGGGTTTTCTCGCTATTGCCGGAGACCGGGCCGCGCGGGGGAAAGTCGGGCTCGACTCGTCCTCTCGCGTAGTCTTGTTTGGAACCGAAGGCGCAACCGATCCACAAGCCTATGCCGAGATTGTCGGTCGTAAACCTGAGGCAATAGCCGTATGAGTGCAAAGCTCAATACCGTTGCTGACGTTTGTATCGATAATGACAGATTGCTCCAACGTATCGCCCAACTCGGCCGAATCGGTGCCCTCGAGGGTGGAGGCGTATGTCGTCTGGCATTGACTGAAGAAGATCGACAAGGACGCGACCAGGTGCGGCGCTGGATGGAGGAATTGGGTCTTCACGTTGGTATCGATCGGATCGGCAATGTTATCGGCGTGCGGGCGGGTCGGAAAGACGGGCCTCCAGTAATGATAGGATCGCATATCGACACGGTCGCGACCGGCGGTCTTTATGATGGAAATCTTGGCGTACTGGCAGGACTGGAGGTCGTCGCCACCCTAAATGATGCCGGCATCGAAACCAATAGACCAGTAGCAGTCGGTTTTTTTACCAATGAGGAAGGCGCTCGGTTTGCGCCAGACATGATGGGCAGCGGTGTCCATCAAGGTTCGCTTGATCTTGATGAAATGCTAAACGTTCGCGGCATCGATGGTACTAGTGTCAGAGACGATCTATCCCGAATCGGATATGCAGGTGCGGCCCCGGTGGGCGAGTTTCAGGCATATTGTTTTTGTGAGTTGCACGTCGAACAGGGACCTGTGCTGGAGGAACAAAGAATCGATATCGGAGCGGTAACCGGTGTTCAGGGGATTTCCTGGACCGAATACCGGATTACAGGCGTCTCCAACCACGCCGGTACGACACCCATGCGCCTACGTCACGACGCCGGGTACGTGGCTGCGGCTATCGCTTTCGAGGCACGTCGACTGGCCGTTGAATTTGGCAACGATCAAGTCGCTACCGTGGGTGTTAATCAGCTGCAGCCGAACCTGGTGAACGTGATTGCAAATCACGCTTTGGTTACGGTGGATCTTCGCAACACCGATGACAAATTATTGAAACAGGCCGAGGATTGTATGGCCGAGTTCGTAATGCAAACCGCTCGCGAAGAAGGGGTTGAGGTGAGCAACCGGAGGCTTGCGCGGTTCGCACCCGTGAAATTCAACGCTTCCATGATCGGACTGGTAGAAGAGACTGCCCAAGGGCTCGGTTATTCTGTTAAGCGATTACCCTCCGGCGCGGGTCACGATGCACAGATGTTCGCGCCGAATTGTCCGACCTCGATGATTTTCGTACCGTCGCACGGCGGCATTAGCCACAATATCCGCGAGCACACGGAACCTGAACATATTCAAGCGGGCGCCAACACATTGCTACAGGTTGTGATGGCACAAGCAAATTGAGGAGAGAACGCTAGTGCCTAGAAGCTTAGTGGTCGCCGCCGCACAACTTGGACCCATCGCGCGGGACGAACCGCGTTCGTCGGCGGTCGCCAGGATGTGCGCAATGATGCGTAATGCCGCCGCGAGTGGCGCTGAATTGGTGGTGTTCCCGGAATTGGCGTTAACCACATTTTTTCCCCGATGGTTCATGGAAGATCAAGTCGAAATTGATACATATTTTGAAACGGAAATGCCGAACGAGTCGGTACAACCCCTATTTAAACTGGCAGTGGAATTAAAAGTCGGTTTTTATTTGGGATACGCGGAACTGGAACACGAGGAGGGACAAACCCGGCGATTTAATACTTCAATCCTGGTCGATCGTTTGGGCACGATAATTGGTAAGTACCGCAAGGTACACCTCCCCGGACACATTGAACACGAACCTTGGCGGCCCTTCCAACATCTTGAAAAACGCTACTTCAAGTCCGGAAATCTAGGGTTCCCCGTATTCGACGGATTCGGCGGTCGAATGGGGATGTGTATTTGTAATGACCGCCGCTGGCCCGAAACATTCCGGGTCATGGGTCTGCAGGGAGTCGAAATGGTAATGCTTGGCTACAACACTCCAGTCAAATATCCACCGGCCCCCGAGCACGATCATTTGCAGGATTTTCACAACCGTCTCGTGATGCAAGCGGGGGCTTATCAAAATGGAACCTGGGTGGTTGGCGTGGCCAAGGCGGGTAGAGAAGAAGAATGCGACCTGATCGGGGGCAGTTGTATCGTTGCTCCCACCGGAGAGATCCTTGCCCAATGTGGGACCCTGGGTGACGAGGTCATTACTCATGAATGCGATCTCGACCGTTGCCGGGAGATACAAGACAACATCTTCAATCTCGCGTTGCACCGTGAACCGGAGTCCTATCGACTGATTACCGAAACCAAAGGCGTGCGGGTCTTAGCCTGATCGCTATTGCTCTTCGGCGTTCAATGCACCCGGTGCGGTTATGACGATCGAAGCGCTGTTCATTGAACGTTGGGGACTGAGCGCGTTTACAGAAAATAATGCACCGCGACTTGCAATATGAGATTCACATAAACGGCGGCGAGCAGGTCGTCCACCATGATGCCAAAGCCACCTTTCAAACACCGGTCCGCGACGCCAATCGGCCACGGTTTGGCAATATCGAAAATCCGAAACAACACAAATGCGGCTGCAAATACCCACCAGGTACGCGGCAACCATAACAACGCGGCCATATAGCCGACGATCTCATCCCAGACGATCGCCGGATGATCCGCCACGCCGAGCCGCTGTGTGGTATCGGCACAAATCGCGATTCCGAAAGCGAATGCGGCCAACACGACCCCCGCATACGCATTCACCGGCAGACCCGTCAGCCACCATGCAAGCGGAACGGCTACCAGAGTTCCGCACGTGCCGGGGGCACTGGATGCCAGTCCGCTGCCGAATCCAAATGCCAAAAAAGGCACGGGTTGTCGCCATATCTCGCGCGGTTCGGCGCCGGAATGAGTGGCCGGATCAGACATGGGCGGGCCTACGTCATCAATCCTGGAAATGCCGATAACCGCCCTGCGCGGATTGATAATGCCGCCCGCATTCGTCCCGCAACCGTAATCCCGGCTGGTCAGAAATCGCACCGATCATCGTGATCGGCACATTGAGTTCGTGGGTCGCGGCCTGCAATGCCGCATTGCGCTCAGGCGCAACGGTAAAACACAATTCGTAATCGTCACCACCGCTGACGGCCGGATCCCAACCGGGATCGCAGCGGCGATACGTATCCGACAACGGCAATCGCGCCAGGTCCACGTCCGCGCCGCACCCACTACGCTCCAATATATGCCCCAAATCGGCCGCTAAACCGTCGGAAACGTCGATTGCCGCCGACGCGATACCACGCAACACGCGCCCCACCTCGACGCGCGGTAGCGGCCGCTGCAACCGATCGATGAGATGCGCGCGATCTTCGCCGTCTATCGATAATTCTCCGGTGCATGCCCGCAATCCTAACCCCGCATCGCCGAGCGTACCGGTCACATAGATTCGATCGCCGGATCGCGCGCCGTCGCGTCGCAGCGCGCTACCGGCTGGCGTTTGGCCGATGAGCTGCACGCCGATCGCGAGCGGACCGCAGACCGTATCACCACCGATCAACGCTATGCCGAATCGATCCGCAATTTCCAAAAACCCAGCACTGAAATCCGTGAGCCAACGCTCGTCGCTCACCGGCAGCGCCAGATTCAATGTGGCCCACGCCGGTTCGGCGCCCATTGCAGCGATATCGCTGATATTAACGGCCAATGCTTTGTGGCCGAGCGCAGCGGGCGGCGTGGATGGCGGAAAATGTATGCCGTCGATCAATACATCGGTAGTAACAACCAACTCATAGTCGGGATTCGGCGTGACCACAGCTGCGTCATCGCCGATCCCCAGACGGACATCGTCGCGGCGGCAGGTCTGGGTACTAAAGTAGCGGTGAACGAGACCGAATTCGTCCAACTTGATATTTACGATTCCTTGGGGGGACGCAACGTCAGTACCAACCGGTCGAGCACTGCGTTTACGAATTTATAGCCGTGCTCCGCTCCGAAAGTTTTCGACAACTCGATGGCCTCGTCCAGTATGACTTTGAATGGCACGTCCGATTCATACTCCAGTTCATAGGTGGCCACGCGTAAGATCGCTCGTTCAACGGGATCGACTTGCTGAAAATCGCGATCGAGGAACGGTTCAAGATGGCTGTCCAGCTCTTGGTGATGGAGCGGCACTTCCTCGACCAGACGCCGAAAGTATTCCAGCGCTCCACCGGCCAGTTCGTGTCGGCTAATAAAATGTTTTTCAATGTCTTCCGGAGCTTGTTCGGTAAGATCCCACTGATACAACGCCTGTACGGCGCTGCGGCGGGCAATGTGTCGGCTTTGAGTTGGCATTTGCGCGCGCCGTCGAATCCGCAATCACTTCTGCAGCCGATTCAACAGATTCACCATCTCCAAAGTACTCATCGCCGCATCGATGCCTTTGTTACCGGCTTTGGTGCCGGATCGTTCGATGGCTTGCTCGACGGTATCGACAGTCAGAACCCCAAAACCAACCGGTACATCGTATTGGCGGCTGACCTCCGCGACGCCGCGTGCGCACTCGCCTGCGACATAGTCGAAATGTGGAGTGGCGCCACGGATCACACACCCCAACGCGACGATGCCCACGTAGTGTCCACCCACGGCCAGAGCCTTAACCGCCACGGGAATTTCGAACGCCCCCGGTACGCGCACAATATGAATGTCGTGCTCCGCAACACCATGGCGTTTGAGTGTATCGGTTGCACCCGCAACCAGGCGCTCGGTGATAAATTCATTAAACCGGCCCGCAACTACCGCAAAATTTCTTCCGGCGCCAGAGTAATCCCCTTCGATAACAGTCACAGTATTCGTTCCGCTCAGTTAACCCGGCGCACCACCGCCGGTTCCGAAACATAATCGACGATCTCGAGATCGAATCCGGACAGGCCGTGCACCTTGCGCGGTGTTCCCAACACGCGCATTTTCCTGACGTTCAAGTCCGAAAGAATCTGACTGCCGACCCCGAGCATGCGTAAATCACTGATACCCTCATCGGCATCGGAGGTCGGCACCGGACTCGATGCCAAATCGATTTCATCGGTAACGGCTAACGGATCGCCGTCGTCGGCATGGTATTGCAGAATCGTTAGCACGCCACTACCGGCCGCATCGATGGCGCGCAATGCCGCATCCAACGACCATGGGTGATCGCTGCGTAATTCACTGAGCATATCGAGTACGCCCGTGAACACGTGCACTCGCACAAGCTGCGGCACAGCGGGATCGATGTCGCCTTTGACCAATGCCAGGTGAGTGCTGTTGTCGACGATATTTTCATAGGTGACGACCCGAAATTCTCCGTAATTCGTCAGCAACGTACTTTCGGCGGTGCGATGCACAGTCGGCTCGTGTGCGAGCCGGTAGCGAATCAGATCGGCGATCGTACCGATTTTCACATCGTGTTTTTTGCCGAACTCGAGCAAATCCGACAACCGTGCCATGCTGCCGTCTTCATTCAAAATTTCGCAGATCACGCTGGCCGGCACGAATCCGGCCAGGCGCGCCAAATCGACACCGGCCTCGGTGTGGCCTGCGCGCGTGAGCACACCGCCGGGTTGCGCCATAACTGGGAAAATATGGCCCGGGGTCAACAAATCGGCCGGCTTCGCGTCCGCGCGCACGGCCGCCAATACCGTGGTGGCACGATCCGCCGCGGAAATACCCGTGGTCACTCCGTCGGCTGCTTCGATGGATACGGTAAAATTTGTCGAATAGCGCGCGTTGTTGTCGTTCACCATTAACGATAACTGTAAATGCTCGCAGCGCTCAGGGGTCAACGTTAAACACACTAGGCCGCGGCCGTGAGACGCCATAAAATTAATGTCGGAGGCACGGATGCATTCTGCGGCAATGAGCAGATCGCCTTCGTTTTCACGATCTTCATCGTCCACCATGATGACCATCCGGCCTTGCCGGAAGTCTTCAATGATGTCTTCAATATCGCATATGCCAATATCACGTTGCGGTGACATTGCAGTGGCCGTATCCAAATTCGTATTCATTGCTCGTAATTTATTCTACTGCGCCGTTGTCGATACAGAGCATACAGCTTATCTATCCGAACTACCGGTCCCAGTTTCCACCAACCGCTTCAAATAACGCGCGATCATATCGACCTCGACATGCACACGCCGACCTACTTCGAACTGCCGAAACGTGGTCGCGTGCAATGTGTGCGGTATGATATTGACTGCAAATGTAACATCATGCTGGGCGTCACGCACGGAATTGACCGTGAGGCTTACGCCGTCGACCGTAACGGCGCCCTTCTCCGCCAGATAACCCGCCAAATCCCGCGGCGCAGTGAAGCTCATGCGCACCGACCTCCCGTCGTCGTAACGTTCGGCGAGCGACGCGATACCGTCGACGTGGCCAGTCACAAAATGTCCGCCCATCGGCGTCTGCGGTGTGAGCGCGAGCTCCAAATTCAGATCGTCCCCGACCTGCAACTCGCCAAACGCCGTGCGCGACAGCGTTTCGGTTGATACATCCACCGCGATTTCACGCTTCGCTATCGACGCGATCGTTAGGCACACACCGCTGACCGCGACACTGTCGCCGTTGCGAATGGCCGAGGCGTCGAGGCCCGAGACGTCAATCCGGATCCGTACATCGCCACTGCCAGGAACCACCGCGGCAACACGTCCGAGCGATTGAATAATACCGGTAAACAATATTGGCTATACCCCTATAAGATATGCAAGTTAGCGAGTTGCCCCGGAAAAACGCCCTTTTAGGCCGTCAGCGGCGCTGCCTACAGGGATGTAGGCGGTAGAGCAATGCACGGAGCCATTGTCGAGGGACCCGGTAGCGTTGCTCTGCGACTTCCGATGCTCATTTACCCTCATGGCAATACTCCTTGACGATATGCAAGCTAGCTATCGTCCATGCGAGCGCTAAGCCTCAGATCTTTACCAACATTGATGACTTCGACGATCTGCAACGGGATGCGTTCACCGATCCGATCGAGCCCCGGTAACGAGAACCAACCGCGCGCGCCGTCGCCGAGCAGGTGTGGAGCAAAATACACGATGAGTTCATCCATAAGACGTTCCCGCAGTAACGCACCGCACAATCGCGGGCCCGCTTCAACCAACACCTCGTTCACACCGCGCGCGGCCAGCGCTGCCAACAAATCGCGCAACGATACCGAGCCGTCGTCACCCGCCAACAGCAGGGTCTCTACACCCTGTGCACGCAGGGCCGCTACGCGCTGCGGCGCCAATTGTGCCATTACCAGCAGCGTCGCGCCGGGTTGTTCGATCAAGCGCGCCGTGAGCGGCAGCCGCGCCTTGTTGTCAACGACAACCCGCAGTGGTTGTTGCACCGTCTCCGGCGCGCGCGCCGTAAGCGTAGGATCATCCGCCAGCACGGTCCCAATGCCAGTCATAATTGCACCGCTACGGGCGCGGCGCCGGTGCACGTCGGCGCGCGCTGCTTCGCCGGTAATCCACTTGCTCTCGCCACTGGCCGTCGCGGTGCGGCCATCGAGGCTGGACGCAAGCTTGATGGTGACCCACGGCATCCCGACTTGCATGCGTCGGATGAATCCGCGATTTAAGTCCCGTGCTTCGGCTTCTGCCACACCGGTCGTAACTTCAATGCCCGCATCTCGCAACTGCTTTAGCCCGCGTTGGTTTACGTCTGGATTCGGGTCGGTCATCGCCGCCACGACACGGCTGACGCCACTTTGTACCACGCGATCCGTACAGGGTAGTGTGCGGCCGCTGTGGCAACAAGGCTCGAGGGTCACGTACAGCGTGGCGCCGCGCGCGCGCTCACCGGCCATATCCAGTGCGTGAACTTCCGCATGGGCTTCACCGGTACGCTGGTGCCATCCCTCACCCACAACCTCGCCGGAGTGGACCACCACACAGCCTACGCGCGGGTTTGGATGGCAGCTATACTCGCCGCGCCGCGCCAAACGCAGCGCGTGCGCCATATAGCGATGGTCATCGCTTGATTGCTCGGTTCCAGCCATCGACGGCAGATTTACGGTTCGCGAAGCCGCCGCTGGTTACGCCGCGTCATCCCCATCGTCGGGAATCAACGACATTTGGCGTTTGCGTACTTCGTCGGATAACTGGCTGCGCAATCTCGCGACCTCTTCGCTAAACGCTTCTAGATCCTGAAATTGCCGGTACACGGACGCAAATCGCACATAGGCCACATCGTCGAGCCGACCGAGTTCGTGCATGACGGCTTCACCGATTCGCTTGGACGGTGTCTCGCGCGCACCGCTCGCCGTGAGCTTCCGCATAATACGGTTGATGGCAGACTCGATGACATCGGTGTGGATGGCCCGTTTTTCCAGCGCCCGGTGCACCCCGCCGCGTAACTTTTCTTCGTCGAACGTTTCACGCCGACCGTCCGATTTGATGACTTGCGGCAAGCGTAATTGAGGGCGCTCGAACGTCGTGAACCGCTCCTGGCAGGACTGACACTCGCGGCGACGACGCACCGTGCCACCGCCATCGGCCAATCGCGAATCGATGACGCGGGTATCATCCGACGAACAAAATGGACACCACATTTAGTTGATTACTTCGCTGGGCCCGTCAGTCCATAAAATATTACGGCGACGTT
>Ga0224512_10003816_pt1 | contig 13083 bp, 14 predicted proteins | sample SF_May12_sed_USG_4_FD_169103 | JGI IMG/M metagenome (GOLD analysis project Ga0224512, IMG submission 169103) | Sediment microbial communities from San Francisco Bay, California, United States - SF_May12_sed_USGS_13 | ecosystem: Environmental > Aquatic > Marine > Sediment | place: USA...
GCGCCTGGACGAGTAGGCGCAGCGGATGTCCTCGTTGCCCGATATTCCCGCCGCGGTGACCCGCTCGCCGGCCCGCCTGACACCGGCGGTGCTGCAGGCTGCGGAGCTGCCGGGCCTGTACCGTGCAGAACTGGCCCGGGTGCTGCACCTGCATTGCGGTGACATCGGCCTGCCGGGAGCGGCGCGTGAAAAGCGGGTACCCGGCAGCCGAAGCTGGCAGCAGGCCGTGCTGTTCATCCGGTTCTACCGCGCGCTGTTTGCCGTTATGGAGGGTGACGAGGTCGCCATGTGCCACTGGTTGCGGGCCAGCAACCGGCAGTTTGAGGGTGTGCCCTTGCTGCTGCTGGTCGACGAGGACCGGCTGGGTGAGGTGCTGGATCACCTGCGCTCGTTGCCGGGCGCGCGGATCTGCCAGTGAACCTGTCGGCATACCGTAATCATCGGCGGCGGCTTGCATGACCCTGTTAACGGACCAGAACGCGTACCTGCGGGCCTGGCACGAGGACCACTATGACAAGCAGGTGCTGGTTGAAGGCGACTCCTGGGTAGCCTATCCCTTCCTGCAGAACCTGGCGCAGCAGTTCGATGATGCCGACACCCTGATGCTGAACCTTGCCGCGCCCGGTGACGAGGCCCGGCGTATTCTGAAGTCCGGCAGTCCGCAGTTAAAAACGCTGCGCCGGTTGCTGCACACCCGGCGTTACGGCTACAACTTTGACCTGATCTTTCTGAGCCTGGGCGGCAACGATATCATCGGTCCCGAGATCCACACCCACGGATTCGTATACGACAAGCGGGAATTCCCCGGCCTGATCGGACGTGAACTCCTGACCCCGCGCTTTTATGACACCGTTACCGGGATCGGCTGCGGCTACGAGAATTTTCTGAAGCTGCGCGATCGCTCGGACCTGAATCCGTTCACCCCGGTGGTTACCCACGTCTATAGCTATCTGAGACCAAGGAAAGTCGGTACCCGACTGGGTCCATTGAGGTTCGGCAGGGGCTGGATCCGGGTGCACCTGGAGCGCATGCATATCAGGGACCCGGCCGAACAGCTGGACATTGTGCAGGGCATGCTGGATGCCCTGTACAGGCGGCTGCTACCGCTGGAGGAGCGCTTCAGCCACTTCGTGGTCGTGGATACGCGCCACGTCCTGTCCAGCAAGGGGCATCCGAAGACGGCCTGGTGGAAGGACGAGATCCATCCGCGCAGCAAGGGGTTTGCGCGGCTTGCGAGGCATATCCGGCGGGTGGCGCGGGCGCGTGGCTGCTGGCCGGATTAAGCGCTGCCCTTGTTTGTGTAGCCTGTCATAAATAGCATGTAACTACATGATAGTAATCTTCAATGTCAATGTTATTGCGGGCCTGTTGCGGTGCCGTCGGGTGGCAGTCCGGGAGCGGGTACGGGTGGCCTGTCACCCTTTTCCATCCCCCGGCGTTAGCGACATGTAGGCAATCCGCAAACTACAGGAGTCCACCATGAACATGCATATCAGAATTCCTTCCCTGCTGGCCGCCGTACTGGCCATCTCCCTGGCCGGCCCGGGCGCGGCCCTGGCGGGTGACAAGCACCGCGACTATGACCGGCATGACTACGGTTCCCACCAGGACCGGCAGCATGACCGGAAGCACTATTATTCGCGGGACCATCATGGTGACCGGCACCACTACAAGCAGCGCCGTCATGCCAAGGCCCACAAGTACGACCGGCATCACTACAAGCATCACAATAAGCACCGCTACAACCGGCACAACTATGCCTACCGTTACGACGATGACGACGACGAGAAGCTGCTGATCGGACTGGTCCTGGGTGGCCTGATCGGTTATGCCATCAACAATGCCTATGACGCGGACATCTATGAATAATGATTGCAGCCGGCTGGCCGATGGTCGGGCCGGCTGTGGTGGAATTCCATAAGGTAAACAGGCGCACGCCTCGAATCAGGGAAACGAGGCGTGCTAGTGGCATACGAGGCCGACAACCTTCTATGTGTTATTCTGTATATGCCACTGGGTATTATCTTAGGCAGCCGGTAGTGGCGTGTATATCGTCCTGAAGTACATCATCCAAAGGTACGACTGCCGCCGGAAGGTACCTGTCAGCCGGCGCTGATTGCCTCCCCCCTCGGGGTATGCGTGCGGCACACCGCCTTGAGCGTGGTCATGGTGTCGTCATAGGACAATTCCGGTACCTGGATGCCCCGGCGGCCGCGTTCGGCGTGGGCAATGAGGTCTTCGATGGAGATGATGCCTTCCACCTGTCCGCTGGCATTGGTCACCGGCAGGCGGCGCACCTTTTGGTATGACATGGTCTTGAGGGCGTTCATGATGTCGCTCTCAGGCTGGCAGGTAAACAGCTGACGACTCATGATCTCCTGTACCTGGATCTCGCTGGCCGCCTTGTGTTGCAGGGCGACCGCCATGCAGATATCCCGGTCGGTGATAATGCCGATCGCGCTGCCGGCGGCGTCGATAACGGCCACGGTTCCGCAGTCGTTATCCCACATCAAGATGGCAGCCGCTTCCAGCGTGGTTTCCGGTCCACAGCTGGTCACATCGCGGTTCATTATCTGTTTGACGATCATTGTGCTCCTCCTGGTTCAAGTGATGGGTTGATCCTGCCTGTCTGGCTTGTGCTCCTGGATGGATAATGGATTGTTGTTACCCTCGTCTGTCACTCTCCGGTTGGCGGCTCAGCTTGCGCGTACCGGGCCATGACTGTCATGCCCCCTGCACGGTTCACCAAGCTGGCCTTAACTTACGCCAGCCTGTTTTTTTGTCAAGCACCCGATGCGCCCGGTCGGCCAGGTCGGGTGTTACCCGGTTACCGGGCATTGATCCTGTCCGGAAGATTGATATATCGTCTGCCCATGATGGCTATCCCGGTCACCGGCCCCGAGTATCCTCAACTGCAACCGGCCTGCTTTGAAACACGCTGCCGCAAGACAAGTCGGCGGCGGGGCGGGTGATTGTGAACGAGGGCATGCACTTGTTCATGCTGTTTTTGGCCTGGGTCATTATCGCTGCCGGGGTCCACTTTGCGGTCAAACGCTACTTTCCGGCGTCATTCCTGGCGGCCATTGCCATGGTGCTTGCGACCCAGGTCGCGGGTTATCTCCAGACAGGGGGGTTTGATCCGCTCTGGTTGCTCAGTTCCGTCGTCGGGTTCTCGATGGCCCTGGTCGTCGCGCTGGTAACGGGCTTGCCGTTTCGGGTGCTGCGGCAGCTGCGTAACACCGGCCTGTCGAACTCAGGGCCCAATGATTGACTCCACCGGAGGTCCGGCGGGTCAATTGTTTGCAGGTTGGGCCGGCGGACCTGAAAGGGCGGGTATCCAGGCCGTCAGGGGTGTCCCGGTCTGGCCGGTTCGATCCAGAACATAAAGGCCATCCGGTTCGAGTTGTTCGATCAGGCGTTCCCAGAGTGACCCGGGACTGGTGCTGAATACGGCCTGCGGGTCGCCTTCAATGACATGCCAGCTATCGCCCTGCAGCTCGCGTGCGAGTTGCCCTGCCGACCAGCTCGCGTGCCCCACATAGAAATGCAGTTCATCCGGCGGCTTGTTCTCGGCCAGCAGCCGGTTCATCACATTGCGGTCGGCGCTGACATAGATATCGCCGACTACGCGCCTTATCAGCCGGGTCTGCCCGGTGTTACGCATCAGCATCATGATCTGGCCGTGTTGCACCGGGCCGCCGAAATACAGGGAATACCTGGCGGCGACCTGCTCCCTGATGCCCGTTATGGCCTCGGATAATTTCAACCCGCTGGGGCGGTTCACGATCAGGCCGGCAGAGCCTTCCGGTCCGTGTTCCAGCAGGTAGATCACGCTGCGACTGAAGTGGGGATCCCGGAGATCGCGTTGTGCGACCAGGAACATGCCGGCCGCCGGCTGCGTTTCCATTGTCCCCGGCGGTGCGGGGTCGCTGATCGCCGGCTTTGATGCGACGACGACCGGTTCCGGCAGCAGGCACAGGCAGGCCATAATGAGGAGTGAGCACAGGTGCATGGTGAGAAGTATAGTGAACTCTCTGCAATTATGACGGGCCAGGGGTTGTCCGGATGATTCCGATCCACGAGGTGCTCAACCGGATCCGCTGGGATCGGGATTTCGGCCGGGCGGACTTCATTATCGGCTACTACGATCGGGTGACTGATGAAATCATCCGGGTGCCGCTGGCCGAACTGTATTTCGAACCGGACGACCACTTTTCCTTCGAACTGGTCGATCATGCGGGTGAGCTGCACAGTATCCCGCTGCACCGGATCAGGGAGGTGTTCCGGGACGGGGTGCTGATCTGGCAGCGCGGGAACTGAGCGGGGGCGGGCCCGGTGTGCTCAGCGGCTGGCGGCGAAGGACACCCGGAATTCCGCGCCGGGGTTCTGATTGACGATATCGACCTGCCCGTCCATTGCCACTACCAGCTGGTGCACCAGGGCCAGGCCGATGCCGGTGCCCACGGTCTCGCGGGTGAGTTCGTTCTCGGAACGGTAGAACAGCCTGAAGATCTTTTTCATCTGGTCGCGTGGGATGCCGGGACCGTAATCACGCACCCTGAACAGCACGCTGCCGTCCTGCCGGAGGGTGCAACCGAGGTCGATGGCGCGGCGTTCGGCCCGGGCGGAAAACTTGATGGCGTTGTCCACCAGGTTGATGATGATCTGGGTGAAATAATCGGGATCGACCCGGACGATCGAGCGTGCGGCGGCGTCGTTGCAGTCCAGGGTGAATTCGAAGCCCGCCCGTTCAAGCTGGGCACCGATCCGGGAGCGCACGGTGTCCAGCAATTCACCGGCGCTCACGGGCTTCAGGTCCACCTGCAGGTCATTGCGCGTCATGCGCGCCAGTTGCAGCACGTTGGTAATCAGGCGTGACAGGCGTTCACTCTCGTCGAAGATGTAGTCGTAGTAGACCTGTTTCTTTTTGTCATCGGCCCAGCCCTCGCGCAGCATCTCGCCATACAGGCGTATCGAGGTCAGCGGGGTCTTGAGTTCGTGGCTGACGGCGGAGACGAAATCCTGTTGCTGGCGGGCCAGGTCGATCTGCCCGGCGCCCAGCCGGTACATCAGATAGAAACCGCCCAGCAATACCAGCGCGAGGACGGCGGCGATCCAGCTGATCAGGCTGCTGCCGGGCGCGGCGGGTAGCCGGGTGATGCTGAAGATCAGTTCCATCCCGCTCAGGGGGGCGGACAGGCGCCGCTGGTAAAGCAGTGCGCCACGCAGTTCCTCGGCGCTGGACAGGTAGCCGCGCGCGGTCTGGCCGGTGAAGGCCGTGAAGACATTGCCCTGGTAGGCGACAATCAGGTCACTCATCTGCGCCAGGGCGGTCTCGTGGAAGGCGGTCTGGATGACGCCCTGCAGGAACGGCTGCTGTTCGATCAGTGCGCCCTGGACGTAGCGTTGCCCGTCCCGCCAGACCCGGCGGAACAATACGAAGTGACCGCTGTCTAGCAGACTGATCTCGAAGGGGTCGATCTCGCTGTTGAAGGTGTGGATGCGCAGCGCCGATTGTGGTGCGTGGGGCACGGCGGTTTCGGCCTCGAACACCGGCGCGGCAGACCACGACCCCGGCTCGGTCAGCGGTTCCGGCAGGGCGCTGCGCTCCCGGCGGGCGGTGCGTTTTTCCAGCAAGGGTGCCCGGGCGCCGGCAACTTCGGCTTGCCGTTCCTCGGCGGGCAGGGCCTGGTAGCGGGAGTCCAGCTTCAGGTCCTCGACGCGCCCCAGTGCCGTGCTGTGCTTCTGCTTGCGTGCCTGTTGCGGTGCGGCGGCCTCCTCGTTGAGGCGGTCGAAGACGGCCTGGCCGGCCGGCTGTTGTTGCGCCAGGCGTGGCGGGGATGTCGCGGCATCGTCCAGGGACAGCTGTGCCGCGCCGTCCCTGTCTGCCCCCCCCGTGGCAAGACTGTCGCTGCGCATGCCGGATGGCGCATATGCTGCCTTGCCGTCGGCCGCGTCGGATTCTGCGTCGCGAACCAGTCGGTTGCGGCCGAGGATCTGTTGCATGTGCGCGGCCAGCGCCTGTCGCCGGTCGAGTTCCTGTGCGGAGATGCCGTAGGCCGCCGGTTCCACGCCCGCCTGCGGCAGCAGGGGGGTGTTGAATCCGCCAGCCGCATCAACCTGGAAGTGGCCGATCAGCCCGGGGATGGCGCTGCTGACCGGATAGTCCGACAGCGGTGAACGCTGCACGAAACTGGCGGCGGGGTCACCGGCGATGACCAGGAAGGCATAGTCGCTGAAGCGGTGCGTTTCCTCTGCCTCGAGCAGCTGGCGGTAGCGCTTGTCGATGCGCGCGGCCAGTTCCTCCGCCAGCACCCGGTGCTGGTGAAACGCCTCCCACTTCAGCTGGCTGTAGGCCTGGTAGACCAGGATACCGGTGGGAATGGCCAGGGCCAGAAAGAAAACCGCCAGCCAGCGGCGCAGGCGTTTACGGTCCAGCCCGGTGAGCACGGTCTGCATTAGACCTAATCCGTTAGCAGCCGGTAGCCCGCGCCACGCACTGTCACCAGGTGGCGCGGTTGTGCCGGGTCGGGTTCGATCTTGCGGCGCAGCTTGGCGATGTGGATGTCGACGGTCCGGGTCTCGATGTTCAGGTCCCTGGCGTAGCCCCAGACCCGGGTCAGCAGTTCCTCGCGCGAGACCGGCCGTTCCGAATTGGCATTCAGGTACTGCAGTATGTCCATTTCGCGGCGCGTGAACGCAAGGTTTTCCCCGGCGCGCGTGCCCTGCAGGTTACGGCAGTCGATCTCGATAGCATTGCCCAGGTGGATCCGGTGGTTCATCTCGACACCGATGCGCGCACGCCGCAGCACGGCCTGGATACGCAGCATCAGCTGGGCCACCGAAAAGGGCTTGGCGATGTAATCGTCGGCGCCCAGTGACAGGCCCTGGATGATATCTTCATCACTGGTCTTGGCCGTCAGCATGATGATGGCCTGCTCGGGGTCGCGTGCGCGGATCCGGTTGCAGATGTCGAAGCCGTTCATGCCGGGCAGCATGACATCGAGCAGGATGAGATCAAATTGCCCGCTCACGGCCTTGTCCAGTCCCGCGTTGCCTTCAGCCGCGGAGTCGGTCTCGTAGCCGTGGAACACCAGCACATCCACCAGGCCGTCGCGGATGGCGGCCTCGTCCTCGACAACAAGAATACGGATTTTGCGTTGCATGGTCTTTGTTCGTCCGCTATCCCGAAACGGTTGAATGTTCAAGACGGAGCGCCGCCTGCATGACGCCGTGCTGATTAAAGCCTATCAGCTTGTTCCGTCTGCGGCATGTAAATATTTTGTAAATCATGCACCGGAAGTTTTACCAAAGCCTGTCTACCTGCAAGTCGGCGTGGTTCCTAGACTGAATTCACAGTCAACAGAACCACACGGCAAGGAGGTGAACCATGGCATTAATAACCCGCGTATCACGACTGTTTCGGGCCGATATCCACGCGGTCCTGGATCGTATCGAAGAGCCCGACGTGCTGTTGCGGCAGGCTGTACGGGAGATGGAGGAGGCACTCGCCCGCGATGAACAGCGGATCAATGTGCTGACCCGTGAACACGAACAGCTGGTCAGCCGGCACCGGGATATACAGCAGTCCCTGGAGGGACTCGAGGCGGAGCTGGATGTCTGCTTCGACTCCGGCAAGGAGGACCTTGCCCGGGCACTGATCCGGCGCAGGCTGGAGGCGCAGCGCTATACCCGGTTTCTTAGCCGCAGGCACGAGACGCTGGGAACGACACTGGCCGAACTGAGGGACCGGGTCCGTGAAAACCGGGCGCGGCTGGAGAGCATGCGCCAGAAGGCCGAACTGCTGGCCGAGGATGATGCACCTGCCTGTCACGAAGAGACCTGGGCCGCCCCCGACACTTCGGTCCGTGATGCGGACGTGGAGGTGGCTTTTCTGCGCGAACGGCAGAAGAGGGGGCTGTCATGAAACGCCCGGGCTTCATGGAAGGGGTCGCGCTGGCCCTGGTTGTGAGTGTCCTTGCCAGCGTGTTGTTCACGGTACTGGGGCCGGTATTCGGCAGCGCTGCGGTCCTGCGTCTGCTGATCGCCGCCAGCAGCCTGGTCTATGTCATCTATCTGCTGAGTCGCAGTCGCGAACGCGTGGGACGCGTCACCACACTGGCCGCCTGGGCCGTGGCGGCGTTCGTACTCTGGTGGCTGGAGCCGCCGCTGCTGCTGTATGTGCTGGGGCATGCCGGATTCATCTGGCTGGTCCGCTCGCTGTACTTCCATGCCGGCGTGCTCGCTGCGCTGGCCGACCTGGGCCTGAACGGCCTGGCCCTGGTGGCAGCGGTCTGGGCGACGCTGCAGGCAGGCAGCCTGTTTCTCAGCCTCTGGTGTTTCTTCCTGGTGCAGGCGCTGTTTACCGGCATCCCGAAGCGCATCGGGCGCACCCCCCCGAAACGGCGGACCGATCCCGATGACGAAGACCGTTTCCAGCATGCCCACCGTGTAGCGGAAGGTGCATTGCGCAAACTGACATCTGTCAATTGAATCCTCAGGAGGTAAATCAAATGAAATCGAGAATCATTGCATTGGCATTATTCATATCCACCGCCGCCGGTGTGGCCCTCTATCCAACCTACCAGAGTGCGGGGACCCTGATTCAACCGGCAGTCGATCCGGCCACGATTGACCTGCCGCCCGTTGATCCGCAGACCAATCAGCGGCCCCGGGTCGAGGTCGTGTTCGTGCTGGACACCACCGGCAGCATGGGCGGACTGATCCAGACCGCCAAGGAGAAGATCTGGTCGATTGCCACCACCATGGCATCGGCGCAACCGGCGCCCGACATCCACATGGGGCTGGTTGCCTACCGTGACCGTGGTGATGCCTATGTGACCCGGGTGGTGGACCTGTCGGATGACCTGGATTCCGTGTATGCCAGCCTGATGGACTTTCGGGCCGAGGGCGGTGGAGACGGGCCGGAAAGCGTAAACCAGGCCCTGCATGACGCGCTCCACAAGATCTCCTGGAGTCAGGACAGGCAGGCCTATCAGGTGGTTTTCCTGGTCGGTGACGCACCGCCGCACATGGACTACCAGGACGACATCAAGTACCCGGAGACCCTGGCCGCCGCCACAGCCAGGGGCATTGCGGTGAATACCATCCAGTGCGGCCATAACGGTTCGGCGAAGCAGGACTGGGAACGGATTGCCGGGCTCGGTCACGGTCGCTACTTCCAGGTGGAGCAGGCAGGCGGTGCCGTGGCGATCGCCACGCCCTTCGACGAGAAACTCGCGCGCCTCTCGGCCATGCTGGACGCAACGCGGCTTTACTACGGCACGGACGAGGAGAAGGCAAAACAGCGCCTCAAGCTGGATGCGTCTGACAAGCTGCATGCGGCCTCATCGGTCGAGTCCCGTGCCCGCAGGGCGGCGTTCAATGTCTCGGCGAGCGGTGCCTCCAACTTTCTCGGTGATGGCGAGCTGGTCGATGATGTGACCAGCGGGCGTATCGAGCTGTCCGGTATCGACAGGGACAGCTTGCCGGAACCGCTGCAGGCCATGGCGCCGGCAGAGCAGGAGGCACTGATCAGCGAGACGGCTGTGCGTCGTGACACTCTGCGCCGCGAGGTACAGGAGCTGGCGAAGCAGCGCTCGGCCTATCTTGAAAAGAAGGTCGATGAACTCGGCGGGGCGCGGGATTCGCTGGACCACAAGATCTACAGCGCGGTGCGGGAGCAGGCCGGCAAGCTGGGTCTGCATTACGAGGCCGACGCACCCGACTACTGAGTCGGTTCGTTCCGTGCACGGCCCGGTGGCAATACCGGGCCGTGCGCTTGACGGCTATAATCACACCCGACAGCAGCAAGTGCAGAACAGGATCAGCTTATGAGCGACATGATGGCGGTTTTCCTCAACGGGATCGCGCAGCTTGAATATGACCGCAGCAGGCCGCTGCCGGATCACCAGGCGGTCTACCTGGAGAAGATGGATGCGAGGATGGCGGCAGGCATCCGTGTCGGCGAGGAGACCATCGTACAACCCGACGAGAACCAGCGTGCCCGGTTTGTGGCCGCCAACCTGCTGCATGCCATCAAGAGTGATAATGAATCCATGGCCGCCGCCCTGTGCAGCTATCTGGCGACCCGCCTGCCCGAGCTGAAGCAGGTCAGGTTCGATGAAAACGGGGGTGACGTCGCCATCGAATTGATCTTTGACCGGGACTACCGCAAACAGGTCGCTGTTGATTTTACCCATCTCCACTGAGGCCTGATCGGCCTGGACTCGGTCCATGTTCTTGTGACACAGCAGCCTCGCCAGGTTGAGCCCCATGCAGTAGACCCGGCACGCCCCGCGACGAGCCTGCCCGGTTAAAGAAATACCCTGCCGGACCGATGTTTTCCCTGTACGTAAATATGCGTATTCCTGTTTCAGGCAGGGATATCTGCTTCAGCATCAAAAGGGAAAGAAAATTGTGATCGGTGTCACAAAAACGCACCTGGGGACGGCCTGTATTCGGTCACTCATGCCGGAGAGGCGTCTGCACCGGATGCTCGTGGTCTTCGGGGTGGCCCTGCTGTATGTGGCCTCGGCCGAGCTGGGCCTGCAACTGGCGGTGGTGCACGGCAACGTGACGGCCGTGTGGCCGCCCACGGGTATCGCCCTGGCGGCCGTGCTGCTGCTGGGGACCCGGGTGTGGCCCGCCATCGCGGCGGCTGCCTTCCTGGTCAACTTCCTGAACGATACACCGTGGCTGACCTCACTGCTGATAACCGGGGGCAATACCCTGGCCGCGCTGGTGGGTGCGCGCCTGGTCAGTCATTTCGCCGGGGACTGCAACCCGCTGGGGAGCAGCAAGGGCCTGGTGATGCTCGCGGCCGGGGGTGCCCTGGCCGCCACAACCCTGAGCGCCACGGTCGGTGTAACCGCACTGGTCGCATCGGGGCTTGCTCCGGTCGATGGCTCCGCAGAGATCTGGCTGACCTGGTGGCTGGGCGACGCTGCGGGCGTAATCGTGTTTGCCCCCCTGTTGCTGGCCTGGGGACGGAATCCGGTAGTCAGCTGGACAGGCTCGCGGATGATTGAGGGTCTTGCCTTGGCGAGTACCCTGATCATCGTCTCACAGATCGTGTTCAGCGGCTGGTTTCCGTCCGGTGCCGGCAATCATCCACTTGCCTTCCTGATGCTCCCGGTCCTGCTCTGGCCGGCAATGCGTTTCGGTCGGCGTGGTACCACCCTGGCGATCATGGTCGTGGTACTGCACGCGATCTGGGGCACGGTTCAGGGATACGGCCCGTTCGTGCATCACGATCTGAATGAGTCCCTGTTGATGTTGCAGGCCTTCATGAGCGTTACCAGTCTGACTGCCCTGATGCTGGCCATCGTATTGCATGAACGCAAACTCGCGCAGCAGCGACTCGTACAGCACCAGTCTGAAATCGAGCGGCGCATAGCAGACAGGACCCAGGACCTGGTGGATGCAAACAGGCAATTGCTGCGGGAGATGCACCTGCGTGCACAGGGCCAGGATATGGTGAACAGCCTCGGGCGGATACTCGAGGAGTCGCGCAATGAAATCTACATATTCGATGCAGATACCCTGGAATTCATCAACGTCAACCAGGGGGCGCGCCTTAACCTCGGATATACCATGAGCGAACTGGCCGGTATGACGCCGGTCGATATCAATCCTGATATGACCCGGGAAGCCTTTGACCGGCACCTTGCGCCGCTGCGGGACGGCAGCCAGGAACGGCAGTATTTCGAGACCATACACAACCGCAAGGATGGCAGCCGCTACCCGGTGGAGGTGCACCTGCAGCTTGCCAGTCTCGGGCCGCGGCGCGTGTTTGTAGCCATGATCCAGGACATCAGCCAGCGCCGCGAGTTCAGTGTGAAGCTGCGGCAGGCGGCAACCGTTTTCGACAACTCCAACGAAGGTGTCATGGTGACTGACGCCGACCGTAATATCACTGCAGTCAACCAGGCATTCACCGAGATTACCGGGCATGACGGGGCGGACCTGCTAGGCAAGAAGACCGATATCCTGAGATCCGACCGGCATGACCAGGCGTTCTTTGAAGACATATATGCGGCGCTGCACAAACGCGGGCGCTGGCAGGGCGAGATCTGGCATCGTCGCGAAAACGGTGAAGCCCACCCGCACTGGACCAGTATCAGCGAGGTCCGCAATGAAGCCGGATCGGTCACCAATTACGTGTATCTGTTCACCGATATCGCCGCTATCGAGGACATCCAGAAACGCGTGAAGTACCTGGCCTACCACGATCCGCTGACCCATCTGCCCAACAGGACACTGTTTGACGACCGTCTCGCCCACGCACTGCACAATACCCGACGATCCGGCAAGCGGGTGGCCGTGTTGTTCCTCGATCTGGATGGCTTCAAGGACATCAATGACAGCCTTGGCCACCTTGCGGGCGACGAATTGCTGCAGCAGGTGGCCGGGCGGCTGGTGATCTCGGTACGCGAGACAGATACGGTCACGCGCTACGGTGGCGATGAGTTCACCATCATTCTCGAGGGAATAGAGGCCCTGGAGAACGTGGTCAGTATCTCCGAGAGGATCCTGTACGAGATTCATAAGCCCTTCATCATCGGCGGCCATGAGCGGAAAATTTCCACCAGCATCGGGGTCAGCGTATATCCCGAAGATGGCAGGGACCAGCATGCCCTGATCGAGCGTGCCGATGCCGCCATGTACCTGGCCAAGCACGCTGGCGGCAACCGCTTCAGCTTCTACCTCGATACCCCGGCGCCGCTTGCAGGCCGGGACAGGGCAGGGGATACTGATACCGGCCCGCGTCAATAATGTCCCTGATATAAAGCAAGCTACCGGTCACGCCTATCTGGCATAAGCTCCTCACAAGTGCGCTCATATGCCTGCCGGCATTCTGGCTGTGCGGCACTGCCCACGGCGAAAGCCGCCTGTCGGGTGAGGTTGCCTACTACAAGGGCCTGCTATCGCTGGAGGAAAACCGGCGTCTCTTTGCTGCCGTGGCCAACCGGCCGGTCAGGCGGCTGGTCATCACCTCCAGCGGCGGCGAGGTGGAGGCGGGCATCGCCCTGGGAAGGTGGGTCTTCGGGCAGCAGCTGGACGTGGAAGTGCCCGAGTACT
>Ga0224512_10003817_pt1 | contig 13083 bp, 13 predicted proteins | sample SF_May12_sed_USG_4_FD_169103 | JGI IMG/M metagenome (GOLD analysis project Ga0224512, IMG submission 169103) | Sediment microbial communities from San Francisco Bay, California, United States - SF_May12_sed_USGS_13 | ecosystem: Environmental > Aquatic > Marine > Sediment | place: USA...
AAGCCCGGCGTTGCTGGAAAGTCTTCTTGCTGTGGTTGCGCTTCGCGTCATAAATCCTCCTTCAAATTTTGATTGCGTATGGTCGTTTCATCCGATTGCGCCCAGTGCGGGAAACGTTCGCAGCAGCCAGTTCGCGAACGCCGTCAGCCAGCCGGTGAGCATCGCGATGCCAAGCACCACCAGCATCAGGCCGCCGCCAATCTGCAGCGCGGCGCCGAAGCCGCGCAGCCTTGCCAGCGCAGCGGCGGCGCGGTCGATGAACAGCGCGGTCAGCAGAAACGGCACGCCCAGGCCGAGCGAGTACGCACTCAGCAGGCCAATCCCCCCGCCGCTGGTGCCAACCGCGCTCACTGCAAGGATCGCGCCGAGAATCGGCCCGATGCAGGGCGTCCAGCCGAACGCGAACGCGACGCCGAGCACGAATGCCGCAAACGGATTTCCGCCCGCGAGGCGCGGATGCATCCGCAGGTCGCGCTGCAGCCAGGGCAGCCAGCGCCAGAATCCCAGCATGAACAGGCCGAACGCGATCACCACCGCACCGGCGACGAGGTTGGCCTCGTAGCGATAGCGCTGCAGCAGCTGACCGAGCACGCTCGCACTGGCGCCGAAGCCGATGAATACCGCCGAAAAGCCGACGACGAACGGTACGCTCATGCCGAGTGCCGCGAGCCTCTCGCGGGCGTGCATCTGGCGTTTGCGCTGCACGCTATCCCCGGCGACGTACGACACGTAGGCTGGCACCAGCGGCAGCACGCAGGGCGACAGAAAGGAAATCACGCCGGCGCCAAAGGCCACCGCAAAGCCGATGGTTGATGCGTCCGTCATGTGTTCATTCCGCCCGCAGCCGGCGCACCAGCGGCAGCAGCCGCTCGTCGACCGTCTTGCGCGTGATCGCGCCGATGATCTTGTCGCGGATCACGCCGCGCTTGTCGACGACGAAAGTCTCGGGCACGCCGTAGACGCCCCAGTCGATACCCACGCGTCCGTCGCGGTCGGCTCCGGTGCGCGTGTAGGGGTCGCCGAGTTCGTCCAGCCAGCGTGCCGCGTCCGCGGGCTGGTCCTTGTAATTGAGGCCGTGGATCGGCAGGACACGCTTGCCCGCGAGTTCCATCCATAGCGGATGCTCGTCGCGGCAGGCCGTGCACCAGGACGCGAATACATTGACCACGGCGACCTCACCGCGCAGGTCCTCGGTGGCGAGCCCAAGCGTGCGCCCCTGCACCGGCGCGAGCCGAAACTGCGGCACCGGCTTGCCGATGAGCGGCGAAGGCAGCAGGCGCGGGTCCAGGGTGAGGCCGATGCCGAGAAAGATCGCCAGCACGACGAAGATCGCGAGCGGCCACAGATACGGCCGACGCGCCTCCGGCGCGGGCCCTTCCACAGTGGCGAGTGCTTGGTGCTTCATGATCGATTTCCTCGCAGCCATTCCCATCCCGTTCGATTGCCTGCAATGCGTACGCCGGACGCGCTAGGCGCCCGGGGTCGAGCAACGTCAGGATTTCAGCGCAGGATTCGCGCCGAGCGGAGATAGAAGGACCGTGGACGGCGAGGAGGCGCTCGGAGCCAATGCCACTGCCGGGCGAAAAGCGCGATGCCGACGAGCATGACGAGGAGCGCTGCAGGTGCAACGCCCTCGGCCATCCCCATGCTGCCCGATACCGCCTGCAGCGGCGCAATCTGCTGCGCCTCGCTGACGGTTGCACAGCATTGCATCGCCGAATCGCCGTCGTGCTCAAGCGGCGCGCTTGTGTCCAAGGTCACGACGTCGTCGGCTGCGGCGCCAGCACCGACATGTGCAAACCACAGCTCGCACGCCGGCCGCAGCAAGACGGCTATCAGCGCGATCGCGGCAAGCGCCACGAAGACGCTGCGACGAACCGGCAATGAACTATTCAGCATATCCGGCTGCCAGAGTGCCTTGGTGCGGGAAAGTGCGATTGACGCAGATCAAATCGACGTTAGCCGAAAGACCGAAATAAGGCGCGCAAAGCTACTTCCCGGCCCCGAGCCTGGTCACGGTGAACTGTCCGCCGATCTGCTCCATCGCGAACGTGACGTTGTCGCCGGGTTTCACCCGATCCAGCATCGCCGGATCCTTAACCCGGTACACCATGGTCATTGGCGGCATGTCCATGCTCGGGATCGGCCCGTGCTTGATCGTGAGCTTGCCGGCGTCCTTGTCCACCTTGCGCACGACCCCCTCAACCATCGCATCACCGGGCTGGCCGACCATGCCCTGGCCCATGCTGCCTTGCTGTGCGCCTGCCTGTTGCTGTAGTGCCAAAGCGACCAGTGAGCCGACTGCAAGCGCAAGTACTTTCCTGGAATTCATCGTTTTCACCTTTCGTTGGTTAGGGCGTTACAGTGATCTTGCCGATCATCCCCGCCTCGAAATGGCCGGGAATGAGGCAGCCGAAGTAGTAGGTACCGGTGTTCGTGAAGCGCCAGCCGATTTCGCCGCGCTGGCCAGGCGCGACGTGCGTCGTGTGCAGCTCGTCGTGCTCCATGCCGGGAAATCTCTTCATCAGATCGGCGTGCTTGTTCAGATCGTCCATCGTGCCTAGTACCATTTCGTGCAGCACCTGGCCTTTGTTGGCGGCGACGAAGCGCACGGTTTCGCCTCGCCGCACTTCGATATCGGCCGGGGTGAAGCGCATCGCGTCGCTCATTTCAACGCGGATAGTGCGTTTCGCTTTGCGCGGATCGGTCGCGATGCCGAAAGGTTTCTTTTCGGCCTTGGAGTAGTCGACCTCTGGCACGGCGTGAGCCTTTTCACCGTGCGCGAGGGCAGCATGCGAAAGCGCGATACCCAGTATCAGAAATAGCAGTCTCATTGATTTTCCTCAGCGGTGTCCGGCGTGGCCGGTGGGCTTGCGTACGTTCATCGTCACTGCATCTTTGGGCGCGCCTTCCTTGCGCTGGGCCAGGGGCGGCTCACCTGCCCATGCATAGGCGACCGTGCCCGGCGGATGCTTGTACCAGCCCGGATCCTTGTAGTCGTTTCGCGCCAGGTCTTCGCGCACTTTCACCACAGTGAACATGCCGCCCATCTCGATCGCTCCGAACGGCCCCGCACCGGTCATCATCGGCAGCGTGTTGTCCGGGATCGGCATCTCCATCTCGCCCATGTCGGCCATGCCGCGCTCGCCCATCACCATGTAGTCGGGCACGAGCTTCATGATCTTTGCTGCCACCCCACGGTGGTCCACGCCGATCATGGTGGGCACGTTGTGGCCCATAGCGTTCATGGTGTGGTGCGACTTGTGGCAGTGGAACGCCCAGTCGCCCGGCGCGTTGGCCGTGAACTCGATGGTGCGCATCTGGCCCACCGCAACGTCCGTGGTCACCTCCGGCCAGCGCGCGGTTTTCGGCACCCAGCCGCCGTCAGTGCCGGTAACCTCGAAATCGTAACCATGCAGGTGGATCGGGTGGTTGGTCATGGTGAGATTGCCGATGCGGATGCGCACGCGGTCGCCGCGGCGCGCCACGAGATGATCGATGCCCGGAAAGACGCGCGAATTCCACGACCACAGGTTGAAGTCGGTCATGGTGTTCACGCGGGGCGTGAGGCTGCCCGGATCGATGTCGTAGGCGTTCATGAGGAACACGAAGTCCCGGTCTGCGCGCATGAAGCCGGGATCTTTCGGGTGCACCACGAGAAAACCCATCATGCCCATCGCCATCTGCGTCATCTCGTCGGCGTGCGGGTGATACATGAAGGTGCCCGATTTCTTCATCTGGAATTCGTAGACGAAGGTCTTGCCGACCGGGATCTGTGGCTGCGTGAGGCCGCCCACGCCGTCCATGCCGCTCGGCAGCAGGATGCCATGCCAGTGGATGGTCGTGTGCTCGGGCAGCCTGTTGGTGACGAAGATCCGCACCTTGTCGCCTTCGACGCATTCGAGGGTCGGTCCCGGCGACTGGCCGTTGTAGCCCCAGAGATTCGCCGTCATGCCGGGCGCCATCTGCCGGCGCACCGGCTCGGCGACGAGATGGAACTCCTTCCAGCCGTCCTTCATGCGCCACGGCAGCGTCCAGCCGTTCAGCGTCACGACCGGGTTGTAGGGCCGGCCGTGCGGCGGGAAAAGCGGCGGCGCCATGTCGGGCTTGTCCATGATCGGCGCTTCGGGGAGCGAGGCCGCCCGCGCCCGGGTCACGAGCGCCGCGCCGAACAGTCCCGCGGCCGAAGTGCGAAGAAAATTTCTGCGTGTCGTCATCGTCATCGTCCTTGATCAGTGCGCTGCGGGCGCACCGCCCGCAGGTGCCATCGAGGCAGCTGCCGTCGCCATCGCACCCGGCGAACCGGTCGTGAGCGCCATCTGCAGGTCGGCTTCCGCCATCCAGAAGTCGCGCTGCGCCTCGAGATACGCGTTGACGCTCGCCACCGCCAGGCGCGAGTCGGCGAGCAGTTCGAATACCGACGAGAGCATGCCGTTGTAGCGCAGCAGCATCTCCTCCGAGATGCGCTTCCTGAGCGGCACGATCTCGTCGCGGTAGTGGCGGGCGATATCGAACGCCGTGCGGTAGGCGGCGTAGGACTCGCGCACTTCGGAGCGGGCGCGAATCGCAGTTTCAGCTGCGCGGTTGACCGCCTGCATATACAGGTGCTCGGCCCGCGCGGTGCGCGCGCCGCCGAAATCGAAGATCGGGATGCGCAGCTCGAGTTCCCAGCCGCGCTGCACGGGCTGGCCGGTCTCGGTCTTGCGCAAAGCGCCGACCTCCACCAGGTCCACGAAACGGGTCACCTTGGTCAAGCCAAGCGATGTGGCGAGGCTTTCTGCGTCACCCCGCGCCGCCTGCACGTCCAGCCGCTGGCGCAATGCCTGCGCCTCAAGCTCTTCGCCCTCGCGCACTGCTGACGGCAGTTCGGGCAACCGCTCCGGCAGCGCATAGCCGATGTCTTCGCCCCACAATCCGAGCAGGCGCGTAAGCTTCTCGCGCGCGGCCGTGTGCGCCAGGCGCGCGCGTGCCAGCTGCGCAGTCGTATCAGCGTAGAACGCCTGCTCGCGCGCCCGGGTGAGGAAAGGCCAGTTACCGACCTCCGCCATGCGCCGTGCGAGGTCCGCGCTCGCCTCGGCAGCGAGGTGCACGTCCTCCATGTATTGCGCGGTCTGCTGGGCGGCGACGGCAGCGAACCATGCCTTTCGCGTCTGCAGCGCGAGGTTAAGCGCTTCTTCCGCAGCGCGATGCTGTGCGGCGGCGAAGCGCTTCTCCTGCGCCTTCGTGGAGAGCGGGATCGAAAGCAGCCCGAGCACGTCGAAGAACACGCTCGTCTCGCGCTCGATCTCGTCGCCGCGCGTCAAGCGCGCGAAACTGAGCTTCGGGCCGCTCCAGCGGCTCGCCTGCACGAGATCGGCCTCGGCGATACCAAGCTCGGCGTATCGCGCCTGCAGGCCGGGATTGTTGAGCAGCGCGATCTGCACGGCACCCTCCGCGGAAAGCGGGTTTGCCAGCAACTCCCGGACGCGGGCGCCGACCGAGTCCGCGTCCTCGGCGGAGCGCACCCAGCGCAGTAGGCCCGCACCGCGCTCCGCGGCCGCCTGCTCGACTTTGCCGAAGCCGCCGTCGGGGCTGAAGCTCACGCAGCCCGACAGCAGCCCGAGGGACAACACCGCGAGCGCCCTCATTTGCGCTCTCCCTGCGCCGCCTTCTCGCGGGCCATCTGCTCCCGCACGATGCCGACGTGGCCACCGGCGCGCGCGGCTTCCTCGTTGGCTTCGCGCCAGCTCGGGCGCTGCCCGTCTTCGAGGCGCCGGTAGCCCTCGAACGCGGAGCGGTAGACCGGCGCGGGCGTGCGCGCCTGCGGATCGGCGGGATCCGGGCGCGCGCCCGTCTGTGCAGATACGGTGCCCGCGGCCAGCGCCGCGAGCGCAATCAGATAGACATGGGTGTGCTGCATGCTCGCTTCCTTCGCAATGAATGAATCGCCCGCGGCGCAAAGCCGCGGCGGGTCAGGCTTCGGCGAAGCTAGGCGAGCGGGGGGCGGTCGAGCGGGTCGGAAATGAACGCCGGCGCGACGCGCTCGGCGAGGAAGATACGATCGTACGTGATGGCAGGCGCGTGCACCGCCTGGGCGGCGTGAGGCGCGAATGAGGCGCCGGAACAATGCTCGACGCAGGAGCTGCACGACGGCGCGCCGCTCTTGGCCGGCGGAACATCGCCACCGTGATGCTCATGGGCGCCCGCGCCATGGCCGCTGTCCACGTGTGCCACGGCGGCGGAGTCGATTTGCCCCGTCGCGCAAAAGCCAACGGTCACCGCCGCCATCGCCCGCAGGGGCATCAGGGCGACGAGGAGCAGAACAGCCAATGTTTTCAGCGCGCGCGGCATGCAGGCGATTATGACATGGGATCCGCACACGGGTTCCGGCCTGCCGCGCAGGTATTACTTCAAGAATCGGCCGAAATCCCGCAGAACTTCGCGCGCGCAATTGTGTCCCGGCGCGCCGGTGACTCCGCCCCCCGGGTGCGCACCCGAGCCGCACAGATACAGCCCCGGCACCGGCGTGCGGTAGTCGGCGTGCCCCAGCACCGGCCTCGCCGCCCAGAGCTGGTCGAGCGAAAGCTGGCCGTGAAAGATGTCGCCGCCGACCAGCCCGTATTCCTGCTCAAGATCGGCGGGCGAGAGCGCCGAATGCGCGATGACACTCTGCCGAAACCCCGGGGCGTGCGACTCGACCACGTCGAAGATCTGCTCGATCGCCGCTTCCTTGCGCGCCGCCCAATCCACCTCGGGCTCGAAGTGCTGGCAAAAGAGGCTCGCGACGTGCGCGCCCTTGGGCGCGAGTGTGTCGTCGAGCGTGCTCGGGATCACCATTTCGACGATCGGCGAGCGGGCAATGCCCGCTGCGCGCGCATCGAGGTAGGCGCGATCCATGTAGCCCAGCGACGGTGCCATGATGATGCCGGAGGCATGGTGCGGCCCCGCCTCGGGGAGGCAAGCGAAGCGCGGCAGCGCGGAGAGCGCGACGTTCATGCGGAACGACGCCGAGCCGCACTTGTAGCGCTCGATGCGCTCGCGGAAATCGCGCTCCAATAGCGACGCATCGACCATCTTGAGGAGGAGGAGCTTCGGGTTGACGTTGGCGACGACGGCGCGCGCCGCGATTTCCACGCCGTCTTCGAGCACCACGACGCCGGGCCGCACCTGAGCCACCGGCGTATCGCACTGAATTTCCACACCCAGGCGCCGCGCCTCGGCCGCGAGCGCCTCGCTGATCGCGCCCATGCCGCCGATGGCATGGCCCCACTGGCCGCGCTTGCCGTTCACCTCGCCAAAGCAGTGGTGCAGGAGCACGTAGGCCGTGCCGGGATGGTAGGGACTGCCATAGGTGCCGACCACGGCGTCGAAGCCGAAGACCGCCTTCACGGGTTCGGACTCGAACCAGTCCTCCAGCCAGTCGGCGGCGCTGCGCGCAACCAGGCCCAGCAGGTCACGCCGCGCGACCATGTCGAGTTCTTTCATCCTCCAGCCTGTGCGCAGCGCGGCCAGCGCATCGCGCACGCCACCGCCGACATTGGGCGGCGTTTCCAGGGCGAGCGCCCGGAGCACGTCGGCCACGCGTTCGAGCCGCGCCCAGTACGCGGGCAGGCGTTCGGCGTCGCGCGCCGAGAATTTCGCGAATTCGCGCTGCGTTGCCTCGAGCCCTCCTCCGACCTTCAGAAACCCGTTTTCGAGCGGCAGGAAATTGGCGAGCGGCCGCTCGACGATGCGCAGGTCGTGCTCGGCAAGGCGCAGGTCGCGGATCACTTTCGCCTGCAGCAGGCTCACCGTGTAGGCGGCGACCGAATTGCGGAAGCCGGGATGGAATTCTTCCGTGACCGCGGCGCCGCCGACGCGTGCGCGGCGCTCGAGCACCTTCACTTTCAGGCCAGCGCGCGCAAGGTAGCAGGCGCAAGTAAGGCCGTTGTGACCCGCGCCGACAATCACCGCGTCGTAGCGGCTCACCGCCCTACTCTACGGTGACGGACTTCGCGAGGTTGCGCGGCTTGTCGACGTCGGTGCCGCGCGCGAGCGCCGTGTGGTAGGCAAGCAGCTGCAGCGGCACCACATGCAGGATGGGCGAGAGCAGCCCGTAATGCTCGGGCAGCCGGATCACGTGCATGCCTTCCTGCGGCGCGATACGCGTATCAGCGTCGGCCAGCACGTAGAGCTCGCCGCCGCGCGCGCGCACCTCCTGCATGTTCGATTTCAGCTTCTCGAGCAGCGCGTCGTTCGGCGCCACCGTCACCACCGGCATTTCCCGCGTGACGAGCGCCAGCGGCCCGTGCTTCAGTTCGCCCGCCGGATAGGCCTCGGCGTGAATGTAGGAGATCTCCTTCAACTTCAGCGCGCCTTCCAGCGCGATCGGGTAATGCAGTCCGCGGCCGAGAAAGAGTGCATGCTCCTTCTTCGCAAATCGACCGGCCCATGCGATGACCTGGGGCTCCAGCGCCAGCGCCGCCGAGAGAGCTTTGGGCAGTTGGCGCAGGCGTTTCATGTGCGCGCGCTCGGCGCGGACCGGCAGCCGCCGGCGCAGCTTGGCTAGGACCAGCGCGAGCAGGTAGAGCGCGGTGAGCTGCGTGGTGAAGGCCTTGGTCGAGGCAACGCCGATCTCGACCCCGGCGTGGGTCAGGAACCCGAGCCGCGTCTCGCGCATCATGGCGCTGGTGGCGACGTTGCAGACGGCAAGCGTGCGCTTCTGGCCCAGCTTGACCGCGTGGCGCAGCGCCGCCAGCGTATCCGCGGTCTCGCCCGACTGCGACACCACCACTACGAGCGTCGACGGATCTGGCACGCTGTCGCGGTAGCGGTATTCGCTCGCGATCTCCACCTGTGCCGGCAGGCGCGCCAAGGACTCGATCCAGTACTTCGCCGTGAGCCCGGAATAGTAGCTCGTGCCGCAGGCGAGGATCAGAACGCTTTTCGCGCCCTGTAGCGTGCGCTCGGCGCCCTTGCCGAAGAGCGCCGGGGCGACCGACTCCACGCCTTCCAGCGTGGCCGCTACGGCGCTCGGCTGCTCGAAGATCTCCTTCTGCATGTAGTGGCTGTAGGGCCCGAGCTCCACGGTCGCGCTGCCCGCCTTCACCACGCGCACCTCGCGCTCGACCTCCCGGTCGGCGGCGTCCCGTACGCGAAACCCCGAAAGATCGATCTCCACGACGTCGCCCTCTTCCAGGTAGGCGATGCGCTCTGTCGTGCCGGCAAGCGCCAGCGCGTCCGAAGCGAGGAACATCTCGTTCGCGCCCACGCCGACCACCAGCGGGCTGCCGGCGCGCGCGCCAACCACGCGGTGCGGCTGGCCCTTCGCCACCACCGCGATGGCGTAGGCGCCGGCAAGACGCTTCACCGCGCGCCGCACCGCCTGGAACAGGTCGCCCTCGTACAAACTTTGCACGAGATGCGTCACCACCTCGGTATCGGTCTGGCTGTCGAACTGGTAGCCGCGCGCCTGCAGTTCCGCGCGCAGCTCTTCATAGTTCTCGATGATGCCGTTATGTACCAGCGCGATCTCATCGCGCGAGATCATGGGATGGGCGTTGTGCGTCACGGGCGCGCCGTGCGTGGCCCAGCGCGTATGCGCGATGGCGGTTTCGGACCCGAGGCGCTGCTTGCGGATCTGCCCGGCGAGATCCTCGACGCGCGCTACGCTGCGCACGCGCTCGAGCCCGCCCTCGCCCACGGCCGCGACGCCGCAGGAGTCGTAACCCCGGTACTCGAGGCGCCGCAGGCCTTCGACCAGCACCGGCACGATATCGCGCGTGGCCACCGCGCCGACGATTCCGCACATGAGCTACTTCTTCCTCGGCTTCCAGTTGGGCAGCGAGACCTGCTTTGCGCGTGCCACGGTGAGCTGCCCGGCGGGCGTGTCCTTGCTGATCGTCGAGCCGGCGCCGATATAGGAACCCTTCGCGATGGTCACCGGAGCGACCAGGGTCGCGTCCGAGCCGATGAAGCAGTCGTCCTCGATCACGGTGCGGTGCTTGGCCGTGCCGTCGTAATTGCAGGTGATCGTGCCAGCGCCGACGTTGACGCGCGAGCCGACGTCCGTATCGCCGATATAGGACAGGTGATTTGCCTTCGATCCCGCCCCGATGCGGCTTGCTTTCAGTTCGACGAAGTTGCCCACATGCACTTCGTCGCCCAGTGTGACGCCAGGCCGCATGCGTGAAAATGGCCCGATCCTGCACCGCTTTCCGATCGTCGCCGTGTCGATGAGCGAATACGCGAGGATCTCGGTATCCGCGTCCACGCTGACGTTGCGCAGCACGCAATTCGGGCCGACGCGCACTCTATCGCCGAGCTTCACGCTGCCCTCGAAAACGCAATTCACGTCGATGGCCACGTCACGTCCGCAGGCGAGCTCGCCGCGCACGTCCACCCGCCACAGATCGGCGAGCGCGACGCCGGCATCCAGCAGCCGCTTCGCCTGCCCGCTCTGGTAGGCGCGCTCGAGAAGCGCGAGCTCGTGGCGCGAATTCACACCTGCCACTTCCCAGGGATCCGCAGCCGGCACTGTCGCGATGGCGGCGCGGTCCTTTACGGCGAGCGCAATCACGTCCGTCAGGTAGTACTCCTCTTGCGCGTTGGCAGGCCGCACCTTCGCCAGCCAGGCCGCCAGGCGCGCCGCCGGAGCGGCCAGGAATCCCGCGTACCACTCGCGGATGCGCAGGTCCCGGGCGCTGGCATCCTTGTGCTCGACGACGCGGCGCACGCGCTTACGCGCATCGCGCACCACGCGGCCGTAGCCGGCCGGGTCGCTCAGGTCCGAGGTGCAGATGGCGAGCCCCTTTGCGGACGCCGCGACGAGCCGCTTGAGCGTATCCCCGCGCACCAGCGGCACGTCGCCGTTCAGCACCAGCACTTGCGCGCCGCGCGCCACCTGCGGCAATGCCTGCGCCAGCGCGTGCCCGGTGCCGAGTTGCTGCGCCTGCTCGACCCACGTCACGGGCGCACCGGCGAACGCGGCGCGTACGTCGGCGCCGCCATGGCCATGCACGACCAGGACTTGCGCGGGTGCGAGCGTCCGGACCGTGTCGAGCACGTGAGCGAGCAGCGGTTTGCCGGCCAGCGCATGCAGCACCTTGGGCAAAGCCGAGTGCATGCGCTTGCCCTGTCCCGCGGCAAGCACGATCACGGCGAGGCTCATGGCACGGATTCTAGCACCCGGAATCGGGCGAACTCATTGATAGATCATGGAAAACCGCGGTAACATGACCGCCACAGGACAGCACGCCTCGATCTTTCTTGAACGACGACTATCTGCAGATTCTCTTGCGGCTGCTGGCGGCGCTGGCGGCCGGCGGCATCATCGGTCTCGAGCGCAGCTTTCGCGGCCGGGCGGCCGGTTTCAGAACGCACGCGCTCGTGTGCATCGCTTCGAGCCTGCTCATGCTGATCACGGTCTACGAAGAGCAGTGGTTCTCGGCGCTGAGCAGTACGCGGGTGGTCATCGATCCTACGCGTATGGCGCAAGGCATCATGACCGGCATCGGCTTCCTGGGCGCCGGCGTGATCGTCAAGGAGGGCCTCACGGTGCGCGGCCTCACCACCGCGGCGTCAATCTGGGTGACCGCCGCGATCGGCATTCTCACCGGCATCGGCTTTTACTATGCAGCGGGCCTCGGCGTGATGCTCGCGCTCGGCACGCTTTCCGTGTTCCGCTGGATCGAGGGCAGGATGCCGATCGAGCTTTATGCGAATTTCGCGGTGCGCTTCGCACGCGACGCGGTGATGCCCGAACCCCGCCTGCGCGAGCTGGTCGCGCGCTTCGGCTTTTCGGTGGCCAACCTCAACTACCGCCTGCTGGCCGAGGGCGAACAATTCGAGTACCGCATGGTGATGCGCACCCTCAAGGCCGACAACGTGCGCATGCTCGCCGAAGCACTCAACGCCGACGCCGGCATCATCGAGTACCGGATCTCGCCAACGAGCGACTGAGCTAGCGCGGCAGTTCGGACGCGCCCATCAGGAATTCGTCCACCGCGCGGGCGCATTGACGGCCCTCGCGGATCGCCCAGACGACGAGCGATTGCCCGCGGCGCATGTCGCCCGCGGCGAATACCTTGTCCACCGACGTGCGATAGGCGTCGGCGCCCTCGGTGTCGGCGCGTGCGTTGCCGCGCGCATCCTCGGCGACGCCGAGCGCCTCCAGCACCGAGCGCGCCGGAGAAACGAAACCCATGGCCAGCAGAACGAGGTCGGCGGGCATCTCGAATTCGGACCCCGGAATCTCCACGGGCTTGCCGTCCTTCCATTCCAGCTTCACGGCGCGCAGTGCCTTCACCCGGCCGTTCTCGCCGAGCAAAGCCTTGGTGGCCACCGACCAGTCGCGTTCGGCGCCTTCTTCGTGCGACGACGAGGTACGCAACCGCGTCGGCCAGTACGGCCACACCGGATTGGTTTCCGGATCGGGCGGCATCGGCAGCAGCTCGAATTGCGTCACCGACGCGGCGCCATGCCGATTCGAAGTGCCGACGCAATCCGAGCCGGTATCGCCGCCGCCGATGATCACCACATGCTTGCCGCTCGCCCAAAGATCCTCGACGCCAGCGTCGCCCGCCACGCGCCGGTTCTGCAGCGGCAGGAAATCCATGGCGAAATGCACGCCCGCGAGCGCGCGTCCCGGGACGGGCAGATCGCGCGGCACCTCCGCGCCCCCCGCGAGCACGACAGCATCGAATTCGGTCAGCAGCTTTGCCGGCGGCACGGCCTGCGCCACAACGTTGCCGGCCCCCACGGGATCACTCCCCACCACGCGGTTGACGAGAAACTCGACGCCTTCGGCCTGCATCTGCGCGATGCGGCGATCGATGTGGTGCTTCTCCATCTTGAAGTCGGGGATGCCGTAGCGCAGCAACCCGCCGATGCGATCGTTCTTCTCGTAGAGCGTCACCGCGTGTCCGGCGCGCGCCAGCTGCTGCGCGCAGGCGAGACCTGCCGGCCCTGAACCGACCACCGCCACCTTCTTTCCCGTCTTCAGCGCCGGGAGCTCAGGCCGCACCCAGCCTTCCTGCCATGCGCGGTCGATGATGGCGTGCTCGATCGACTTGATGCCGACCGGGTCGGCGTTGATGCGCAGCACGCAGGCCTCTTCGCAGGGCG
>Ga0224512_10003818_pt1 | contig 13070 bp, 10 predicted proteins | sample SF_May12_sed_USG_4_FD_169103 | JGI IMG/M metagenome (GOLD analysis project Ga0224512, IMG submission 169103) | Sediment microbial communities from San Francisco Bay, California, United States - SF_May12_sed_USGS_13 | ecosystem: Environmental > Aquatic > Marine > Sediment | place: USA...
CATCCCCATGCCGATCGTGCTGGGCGACGAAGGATCCGGCGTGATCGAATCGGTCGGAGAAGGATGTAATCGGCTCAGGCCTGGGGATCACGTGATCGTCTCGTGGGCGCCGGACTGCGGAGCCTGCAAGTACTGCTCGCTCGGGTTTCCTGGACTCTGCCTCAACGGACCGCCGGCAGGCACTGCCTACGGTCGCGGTGGCACCCGCTTCCACTACAAAGGGGAGCCGGTACACCACTACGGCCCGGCCACCTACGGGCCATACATCGTCGTGCCCGAGGCAGCTGCGGTAGGGGTACGGGAGGACTTCCCCCTCGACTTGGCAGCATTGATCGGTTGCTCGGTGACGACCGGATTCGGCGCCGTCGTCAACACCGCCGGAGTCCGGGCTGGCCAAAGCGTCGCTGTGTTCGGGTGTGGCGGAATCGGACTCAACGCGGTACAGGGCGCCGCAGTCACCGGAGCGTATCCGATCATCGGAATCGACGTCCTCGACTCGAAACTCGAGTACGCCCGCCACTTCGGAGCGACCCACACGATCAACCCGACCACGGAAGACCTGATCGAACGCGTGCATGCGATCACCGGACAGGGCGTCGATGCCAGTTTCGTCGCAGTTGGGAACACGCAGGCCATGGAACAGGGCCTGGCGGTGCTCGCCAAGCAGGGCGTCGAGGTCGTAATCGGTCTCCCTGGGCAGGGCGAGACCTTCGCTGCCGACCCTCGACTGCTCATGGCCGGGGAGCGCCGCATCGTCGGCTCTCGCTACGGGTCTGGCAACCCGATGGTGGAGTTCCCGCGGATGGTCGATCTCGCAATGGCGGGGAAACTGAAGATCGCGGATCTCGTCACCCAGCGATACGACCTGGACCAGGCCGATGAGGCTTTCAGATCACTGGCGGCTGGGGAACAGGCGCGCGGACTGATCGTGTTCTAGTTCGCTGAACCGCTCCGGTGCCGCGTCGCACTTCGGCCGATCCCACGCATCGTCGGTTGGACGCTTGCCAGCATCGGTCCGTCGTGGTCAGCCAGTAGGCCACCCGGAGATCGCTGCCTCGAACCTCTCGAGCACGTCGGCGAGTTCGGATGCACCGTGTGCTGCCGACGAGTACCACACGCCTCGTCCAGTGACCCACACACCCGCATCGACGAGCGCACTCGTGAATCTCGCATACTGATCGAGGTCGAGACTCTGGAGCGTTCGCCAATCGGTCACGTCCGCCTTGCCGAATGACACGTGAAAGGCCATCGGGAACCCGTGCACGTTCATCTGATGTCCGTGGTCAGCAGCGATCCGCTCGATCCCAGCCATCACTGCAGTTCCGTAATCCTCGATTCGCTCGTATGGGGGATCGCTCTCGATCAGATCCATGGCGGCGATCACCGCTGCGGAGCTCAGTGCATTCCCGTTCAACGTTCCAGAGTGGTTCGTATCGCTCGCTAGTCGCTCCATGATCTCGCCACGACCAGCGAAGGCAGCGGCAGGCACACCGCCAGCCATCGCCTTTCCGTACGTTGCGAGATCGGGAGTGACTCCGAAACGCTCCGCTCCCCCACCCGCGGCAAGGCGAAACCCCGTGATCACCTCGTCGAAGATCAGGAGGGCACCGTGTTCCGCTGTGATCGAACGGAGTGATTCCAGAAACCCTTCGAGCGGGGGAATGGCACCCGAGTTGATCATCGCAGGTTCGGTGATGACTGCTGCGATCTGCCCCGGCGAGCGTTCGAATTCTCGTCGCACTCGCTCGGGGTCATTCCACGGAATGATGATCGACTCGCCGAGGTCGGCGGCGAGTTGGCCCGCAGACGCCGCTTCCCATCCCTCGGTGCCCGGCCGTATCAAGACGTTGTCCAACCAACCGTGGTACTGCCCTTCGAATCGCAGGATCTTGCTTCTTCCGGTGTGGGCCCGCGCGAGCCGGATGGCGGCCTGGACTGCTTCGGTCCCGGTCATCGAGAATCGGATCAGGTCGGGCCAGCCGAGGACGCCGAGCATCCGCTCTGCGGCTTCCAACTCGAGCGGGTGCTGGCCTCCGAAGATGATCCCGCGACCGATCGCATCGGAGACCGCCTCGACGATGGTCGGAGGCGCGTGCCCGAAGAAGTTCGGCCCTTGGCCGAGCAGGTGGTCTACGTAGTCCTTGCCATCGAGATCCCACATTCGTGCTCCGAGCGCGCGCTCGATGAAGACCTTCGGTCCCGATTGGCGAACGTTCGAGTGAACGCCGCCCGGCGTGGTCGCAAGGGCGCGCTCCAGGTAGTGGTTACTCCGGCCAGACGTCATGTTCTCACTGTTCGAAATAGCATTTTCGGAGAGTAGCACACGGCATTGCAGGGCTGCTCGCTCACAGCCCCGGTTCGGACCAGAGGGCGTTCGAGATTCGGGCCTGGGTGAGCCTGACCGGGTCAACCAGACGCCGGAGGCGTCGGTGTCAGGGACGGACTCCGATCCGCGACTTCGGGCCTGGTGAAGTCTGCGCCCCCAGCGCCACCTCGAGGAACCTCCTCAGATACGACCGCGTCTCCCGAGGGTCTATGATCTCCTCGACCCCAAATGCCTCCGCGGTTCGGAACGGGGATGCTGAGGCCCGAAACTCGGCCTCGATCTCGGCCTCTCGTGAAGCAGGATCGGAAGCGGCGTTGATCTCACGCCTGAATGCAGCGGTGACCCCTCCTTCGATCGGCAACGACCCCCATTCCGCAGAAGGCCACGCGACTTTGAAATTGAGACCGTTCTTGTCGGTGGTGCCCATCCCGGCCATTCCGTAGCACTTCCGGATCACCACAGTGAAGATCGGCACGGTCGCTTGGAGACCAACATAGACGCTTCGCATTCCCTCCCTCAGGGTGGCGGCCCGCTCGGCGTCCGCTCCGACCATGAACCCTGGGACATCGACGAAGAAGACGAGTGGAATGTGGAACGTGTCGCACAACTCCACGAAGTGTGTCTGCTTGCGTGCCGCCGCAACGTCCATCGCCCCCCCGTACACCATTGGGTTGTTGGCCACGACGCCCACAACGTGACCGTCCAGCCGGGCGAGTCCGACGATGAGTGCCTTGCCGTACGTGGGCTGAATCTCGAAGAACGAGTCCCGATCGATCACCATCGACACGAGATTTCGCATGTCGTACGGTCTTCGCCGGTTGCGGGGCACGATGGACAGAAGATCCTCGTCCGCCCTATCCGGGTCGTCGTCGATGGAGACACGCGGCGGGAGCTCCCAGACGTTGCGGGGCATGTACGACAGAAAGCGGCGAACCATTGCCAATGCATCCTGCTCCGAGCGCGCCGCGTTGTCGATCGTCCCGGCGGTGTCGACCGCCATCCGATGTCCCCCCAAGTCCTCCTTGGAGATGCTGTGGCCGAGGGACCGTTCAACGACCGGCGGTCCTGCGGCGAAGACCTGGCTGGTCTCCTCGACCATGACCGACCAGTGGGAGAGGATCGCGCGACCCGCCGGACCACCGGCAGCAGTCCCCATCACCGCACAGACCACGGGCACGATGCCCATGAGCTCGACGGATCTCTCGAATCCGTGAACGCCTGGAAAGACACTGTGACCGCGTTTCAGGATGGAACGCACGCTCCCGCCGGCCCCATCGATCAGGTTCACGAGGGGAATCCGATACGCCTTCGCCAGATCCTCGACAAAGCCACCCTGGCCGCCCTTCTTGCGGTCGCCACTCCAGCTCGTGCCTCCTCGGACCGTGAAGTCTTCCCCGCCGACGGCGACAGGGCGGCCATCGATGTCTGCAAGGCCCATCACGTACGGGGCCGGCGTGAATTCGACCAGCTCATCACCGCGATAGGTCGCGTTCCCGGTCAGACTCCCGACTTCACTGAAGGAGCCGGCATCGACCAAGCCCGCGATCCGCTCTCGGACCGTACTTCGCCCCTTGGAGTGATGCTTCTCGACGGCCTCCCGCCCACCCATCTCCTCGGCGACTCGACGCCGCAGATCGAGTTCGGCGACCTCCGGTCCCCAGTCCTTCGGTAGCCCCGGACCTTTGTCTCCTCCGTTGGCCATCTATGCCTCCACGATGGCAACGACCTGGCCCTCGGACACCGGTTCGCCCTCTTCGACGAGGATCTCGACCAGCGTCGACTCGTCCTCGATCAACACCGGGATCTCCATTTTCATGGACTCGACGATCATCACCGTTGCGCCTTCGGCGAGCCGGTCCCCGACGGCGGCGATGATCTTCCACACCGAGCCCGTCACCTCCGTCACGATCTCAAGCCTGCTCAACTCGACCTCCTCTCACTCCCTTGTGGGAGACGACGGTCTCGGCGAGCCCGGTGTGGACTCGCCCTTCACGGAATTCCTGGGACTCCAGGAGCGCGGTCAGCGCGGGGATGTTGTGCTTCACCCCGGCGATCTCGAACTCCATCAGCGCTGCAGCCAACCGGTAGATGGCCTCGTTGCGCGTCGGAGCATGAACGACCACCTTCGCGAGCAGCGGGTCGTAGAACGGGGTGACGGCCTGGCCTTCGCGGTAGCCGGTCTCCACCCTGACATCCTGAGGCGGCCGGAATACGTCGAGTCGCCCTGGCGATGGAAGGAAGCGGACAGGATCCTCGGCGTAGACCCTCGCCTCGATGGCGTGGCCATCGAGGGACGGCGGCTGAGGCAGTATCGAAGACAAGGGCTCGCCGGCGGCGAGCCGAATTTGGGTGGCTACGAGATCCACGCCAGTCACTTCTTCCGTCACACAATGCTCTACCTGCAACCGGGTGTTCATTTCGAGAAACTGATACTCACCCGACTCCGCGAGCAGGGTCTCAACGGTTCCGATGTTGTCGTATCCGGCATCGGCCAGAACCTCGACAATGCGCGCGGCCAGTTCTTCGACCGCCGACCGGAGGATGCCGGGCGCCGGAGCCTCCTCGATGATCTTCTGATGGCGACGCTGGATCGAACAATCGCGCTCGAAGAGATGGCGAACGTCTCCGTGGCGATCGCCGAGAACCTGGATCTCGACATGGCGTGGTCGATGGAGCAACCGCTCGAGGTAGACGTCTGCGTTGGAGAAGCCACGGCTCGCCAGTGAAGACGCTCGCTCCACGGCTGGGATCAGCTCCTCGATCGTCGACGCTGCGAACATGCCGATACCTCCACCGCCACCGGCCGGCTTGACCATGATTGGGAATCCGATCTCTGCTGCGCTCGCCTCGATGGCCCGCTGATCGGTGGAGATCACCTCCGAGCCGGTTCCGACCGGCAGCCCGCGCTGGGCCACGAATCGCCGAGCGGTCGTCTTGTGCCCCATGATCTCGAGCCATTCGGGCGATGGCCCGATCCAGCGAGCGCCGGTCTCGATGACCCGGCGGGCGAATCCGGCGTGCTCGGCGAGAAACCCGTAGCCAGGGTGGAGCCCATCGGCGCCGCTCGATCGGACCACGCCGAGAATCGCGTCCTGGTCGAGATAGCTCGCTCGCGGCGAAGACTCGCCGATGTGGTGTACTTCATCGGCCATCTCGAGATGGGGAGCGTCAGCGTCGGCGTCCGAGAACACCGCGACCGAGGCCACTCCGAGCCCGTCGAGTGCCCTGATCACCCGCGCCGCCACCTCTCCGCGATTGGCGACGACCACCTTGTCGAACGGCACCATCTCAGAAGCTCGTCGGCCAGGAGGCCATCAGGTGTTCGCCCACCCCGCCGCTCATCCGGAGGGTATGGGTACTGAGCGTGCGGATGAGGTGCTCTCGGGTGTCTTGGGGGCGGATCACGGATTGCACGGCGTACACAGACGCCATGTCCCAGACCTCACTGTCGGCCGTCATCGACGCGAGCGCCTCGTCGTATCCGGGCTCTCCCCGCTCCAGCCCGTGCACCACCTTCACCGCGAAGTGGGGATCCATGAAGCTGACCTCGGCCGTCGGCCATGCGATGACCTCGTCGGCGTTCCGACCGCCCCCCATGTTGAGGTAGGCCTGTCCGTAGCTCTTCCGGAGCAGAACACTCACCTTCGGAACCGTGACCAAAGAGAGTGCGTTCATGAAGTTCATGATCTGCCCTGGCGCGCCGTTTCGCTCGGCCTCCGTACCGATGACGAAACCGGGCGTGTCGACGAACATGACGATTGGGATGTTGAACGAGTCGCACAACACGAGAAAGCTCGTGATCTTGGCGCATCCGTCGGTGTCCATCGCCCCGCCCTTCGAGATCGGGTTGTTGGCGATCACGCCGACGACCCGACCATCAAGCCGGGCGAGTGCCGTGACGGCCGATTTCCCGAACCGAGCCTTCAGCTCGAAGAAGGTGCCCACGTCGAGGATCGCCCGCAGGATGTTCCGGACGTCGTAAACCTGCGTCCGCGACGGAGGAAGATGGTCGAGGATGCCCGCCATCGCGCTCCCGGAGCCTTCGATCACATCCGAGTCGGGCGGGGGTTCGCCGTGATGTGCCGGCAGGTATCCGAGAAAGGTCTTGATCTCATCGATCGCCTCGGCGTCCGTGTCGACAACCCTGTCAGCGAACCCCGTGACTGTTGCATGCAACCTCCAGCCTCCCAGCTCCTCGGGATCCACCTCTTCTCGGACAGCGAGCGAGGTGAGCAGTGGACTCGAGACGGCGAGCACGGCGCCTCTCCTCATCACGTTGAAGTCGGAAAGCACCGCGTACCACGACGACGAGCCGTAGGAGTGGCCGAGAGTGGCCGATGCCCAGGGTGTCTGTCGTTGACGGAGGTACTGAGTCGGATCCTGACCGAGAAGGGTCCCCATACCCCTGGCTCCCATGTGATCGGGCATCCGAGCTCCGGACGACTCGCCGAGAAACACGAGCGGGAGCCCGCGTTCGGTGGCGACACGCTTCACGTGTGCGATCTTCCGGCCGTTGGTTGCACTGGACGAAGCTCCCATAACGGTGAAGTCGTTCGCAACGACGGCGATCTGTCGCCCGTTGAGCGTGGCGAATCCCGCGATCTTCCCATCCGCCGGTGTCTTGCCACGATCCTGCTCCCGGGTGGAGGACTCGCCGAAGAGGCCGGTCTCGAGAAACGAGCCTGGATCGGAAATCGTGTCGATGCGTTCTCGGGCATTGAGGAGACCGGACTCGCGCCTCCTGGCGAGCTTTTCCGGGCCTCCCATCGCCGTGGCCGCGGCCAGACGCCGTTCATACTCCTCTTGGACGCGCTCGTCCACCGAGTCGTCTCCGCTCACGCGCCAGCCCCTTCGGCCACGATCCCGCGCTCGATGAGGGCTTCGACTCGTTCGGCAGACAATCCGAGAGTGTCCTCGAGCACGCTCCTCGTGTCGGCGCCGATTCCTCGGCCCGCTAGTCGGATACGGCCGGGCGTGTCGGAAAGACGCGGAACGACTCCTGCGACAGCCACGTCGCTCCACTCGCCATCTGGGGCATGAACGATCGAGCCCCTGGCCGAGAAGTGGGGGTCTCCGAAGATGTCCGCGATCGTGAACACTCTTGATGCCGGCACCCCTGACTCGACGAGCGCTCGCTCGAGCGTTCCCATATCGTGGCGACGGGTCCACCGGGCGATCAGATCGTCGACTTCCTCGTGAGCGGCCGATCGCTTTGCGGCGGTGGCGAATCGTGGATCGTTGGCGAGCTCCGGCTGCCCCATCGTCTCCACGAGCCTCCGGAAGATGGAATCTCCAGGAGCGGCGATGTGGATGTAGTCGTTGTCTGCAGTCGGATAGAGGTTGTTCGGGGTGCTCTCCGCGAGCCGCGACCCCGTCCTCGTGGCAACGTGTCCGAGCTTGTCGTAGGCCGGGATCCACGGCTCCATGAAGCTGAATGCGCATTCGTACAGCGCGGCGTCGACGACTTGACCTCTCCCGGTCCGCTCTCGGGCGAGCAGGGCGAGCGTCGCTCCGAACGCGGCGTACAGCCCGGTGATGTAATCGGTCATCGACACGCCGACCCTGGAGGGGGGACGGTCGGGGTCGCCGGTGATGTGGCGGAGACCGCTCACTGCCTCGCCGATCACGCCGTATCCGGGTCTGTCACGATACGGCCCACTCTGGCCGTATCCGCTGATTCGAACCATGATCAAGCCGGGGTTGACCTCGGTCAGCCGGTCGTAGCCGAGACCCCACCGTTCCATCGTCCCGGGCCTGAAGTTCTCCACGAGGATGTCACAGGATGCAGAGATCTTGCGAACGAGATCCCGTCCCTCCTCCATTCGGAGATCGATCGCCACCAGTCCCTTGTTCCGAAAGATGCTTGCTGCATACAGCGACCGACCGTGAAATCGCTTGCCCATCGTCCGCACGGGATCTCCCCCCGGGGCCTCCACCTTGATCACCTCGGCGCCGAAGTCGGCGAGGAGACGCCCACAGAACGGGCCTGCCACCGTTGAGCCGAGTTCCAGCACGCGGTACCCCGACAACGGGCTCGTAACGGGTGGCTGATCACTCACAGTAGGAAACTCTCGTAGCGCTCGAGGAAATGCCTGGCACTTCGCATGTTCCGCCGGCGAAGTCGCTCGGCAGAGGCGGCGTCGCCCGCTCGCATTGCGGCGAGAACAGCTCGATGCTCGCCCAGGCCGATCTCGGCACGTCCCGGCAGGATGATGATCCGGCGAATCAGCACTCGAGTGCGGTCGTGGATCCCTGCGAGCATGTCGGTGAGTATCGGATTGGCGGCAGCCTGGATCGTGCGTAGGCGGAAGGCCTCGTACCCGGCTACGAACGAGTCGAAGTCTGCCGAATCAACATAGGACTCCATCCGCTCACCGAAGAGCTCGACGAGGTCTTGCCAGGAACTCGGATCGGAGTTCTCCGTGGCGAGCCGCACACAGAGGCCTTCCAGCACCTCGCGCACGTCGTAGAGACTCGACAGCTGAGCATGGTCGAGACGCGCCACCACCGCACCCCGATTCGGCGAACGCTCGATCAAACCTCTCGACTCGAGAACCGCGAAGGCGTCTCGGACCCGCGAACGCGACACTCCGAACTCCGAGGCCAGATCATGCTCCTTGAGCCTGGCGCCGGGAGGTATGTCGTGCCCGGCGATCCGAGCTCGCAACTCGTCGACGAGATCCTCGGCAGTTGACACGTCGATCGAATTCGGGACTGAAGTCACCATCGATCCGATGGTAGCCAGATTGTTGACAATTTTGCTGCGGCCATGGGATGCAGCTGGATCAAGCCTCCGCTTCCGACTTCTCTCGATCTCCGACGAATCGGTTCGCACTCGCCGCGGATCACACAGGTCAAAGGTGGTCGACTCCGATATCGTCGTACTTCGTGGAGAAGTCATCTGAGTGCTGCACTCCGTCCCGACAGGGTCGGCAAGAGCCTGACCGGAACGCGGACATCGAGCCTGGGATCGGGTCCCTCGACGGAATGGTTGCGCTCGACGGAGGGACTTTCTCCATGGGCAGCGAGGCCGGCCTCGGCCACCCAGCGGACGGGGAGGCACCGATCCGGGAAGTCCATCTGAGCCCATTCTGGATGGATGCCACGGCCGTACCGAACGAAGCCTTCTCCGCCTTCGTGTCCGATACCGGATACGAGACGGAGGCGGAACGGTTCGGCTGGTCGTTCGTGTTCCATCTGTACGTCCCTGCGGAAACCCGCACATCGGCCTTGCGCGTCCAGGGCGCCGAGTGGTGGTTGCAGATTCCAGGGGCGTCGTGGCGTACCCCGAAGGGCCCTGGATCGGAGGCAGTCGGGTCCCATCCGGTGGTCCACGTCTCGTGGAACGATGCGATCGCGTTCGCCGCATGGGCGGGCAAGCGCCTGCCAACGGAGGCCGAGTGGGAGTATGCGGCGCGCGGGGGCCTCGAACAGGCGTTGTATCCCTGGGGAGACGACTTCCCCACCGGTCGATCCGCCCGCGCGAACATCTTCGAAGGCGTGTTTCCGGCTCACGACACCGGTGAGGACGGATACACCGGAACAGCGCCTGCCGAATCCTATGACCCGAACCGATTCGGCCTGTACAACATGGTGGGCAACGTTTGGGAGTGGACCGCCGACTGGTTCGGGATCGACCACGAGCGCGGCCCCACGTCAGATCCCACAGGTCCGCCAGAGGGAACGTCGAAGGCGATCAGAGGGGGCTCGTATTTGTGTCACGACTCGTACTGCAATCGATACCGAGTCTCGGCGCGGACCGCTGCGACACCTGACTCCTCAACCGGCAACACCGGTTTTCGACTCGTTCGAGACGGCTCGACGGGCTGACAGGTTCACGCGCCCGTCGAGACACGGACCGCCGAGCCGTCAATCGGTCCCTATCCGCTGAGCCCGATGATCACGTGATGTCAATGGTCATGAGCTCATGGCTCCAGACCACGTCTCCGTCGTAGATCGATGTGATGTCTCTCAGCGCTCGCTCCATCTGGCCCGGAGCGTCCAGATGGTGGACCTGGTGCACGAGGACGAGCATCCCTACTCCGGCGGCCTGGGCGATGCTCGCCACATCCCGGCTCCCACACTGATACCGCGCTTCGGGCGTCCCGTCGATATCGTCCTGAACATAGGTGCAGATGCTGATCATGACATCGGCGTCAGCCGCCAGGTCACGCACCGAGTCGCACGGTCCGGTATCACCCGTCACGACGACCGTCCCGGCGTCGCTCTCCATTCGATAGGCGATCGAGTCGAGCCACGGCTGAACATGATCGGCTGGTGCCGTCCTGATGACCCAATCCGGACCCTCGATCACATCGCCCGCATCGATATCCGTTGCCGACATCTGTGGCGGTTTCCGTGGCAGTTTCCCACCCCGCTTCTGGTACGCATTGAGACTGAGAGGGTGGTTGATGCGGGCGATCCAGTCGGGAGCGTAGGCACCATCCTCACGATCCATGAGGAGGTGCGTGAGGCGTTCGGTGTGGTCCGGGCCGAAGATACGGAGCTGGTTTTCCCCTCCGATCGACTCTTCCCAACGAGTCAACAAGAAACACGGATAGTCGGCGTTGTGGTCGAAGTGATGGTGGGTGAAAACGAGATTGTCGATCCATTTCGGCCGAATGCCCATCTTGGCGAGCTTGTTGGTCGTGGCCGGCCCGCAGTCGAACATGAGATAGTCGTCATCGCGTTGGATGACGTACGACGAACCGTGGCGGTCGCCGTTGGCGACGGGTGTGCCGGCACCGACGATGTGGATCTTCATGGACTCCTCGGTCTGCCCGGCCCCGTCGGCTCCGAGCAGGCCTCTCCGGCGGGCAGCGGGCGAGTGGACAGCGTATGCGGTGCAACCGGTGGTTGCAATGATCGGCTGCTCCGCTTCCGTCAGGCTTCCGAACTTCAGGCCCGGCCGCCGTTGTGCGACATCGACGGCACAACGACCGCAGAGGAAGGTCATTCATGACCACCAGCGGCGAGCGCGGAGCGACGAATGACAGCAACACCGATCTCCGGCTCGCAGCCGAGTACAGCGGGCTGACCGGCGGAAGTGGAACACGGTACGATCGCGTCCGTCCGAGCCGGAACATCCGAGGGAGCGACGTGAACGACCCGAACGCAACAGACGCGAGCGTGTTGGCGATCGGACCGCACCCAGACGGAGGGAGGTTCCCGCGCTGGACGCTCAGAGCAGATGTACCGGATCGGCCGCTTCCCCAGATTCCCGAGTACTCATGTCTTCGCGCCCCCATATCTCTGGAACTCGATGGCAACGTGGACGAGAAACCATGGCCCTGGTCGGCGCCGTTCGTGCACATCGGCACGGGCGACGCAGTGAGCCACCTGTCACGAGTCGCTCTGCTCTGGAACGAAGAGCATCTCTACGCAGCGTTCGATTTCATCGATCCCGACCGAGAGGCAACGGCTACGGAGCCCGGAACCCATGTGTACGAAGTCGACACGGCCGCCGAGCTACTCACCGCCGGTCCAACCGGATATCACGAGATCGGTGTGAACTCGATTGGCACCTCATACGAGGTGGACTGGCGTTGGGTCGCTCCCCTCGTCGAGCATGCCGACTACGAGGAAATCGATCGGCTGTACCGGCTACCGAACTATCTCTACTACGCGCCTCGCAGTGGCGAACGCGCCGGACGGGTCGGCGATCTCGATTTCCGCCTGAGCGGACTGGTTCACGCCGAGGCATGGAGCGACCGCGTAGGAGGCATCGGCTGGACCGTCGAGATGGCGCTTCCCTGGTCTTCGCTCGACGAGATCCTCGGATTCGGCGAGCCCGTGCGTTCGGGCCGGGCACTGCGGGTCCAAGCGATGCGGGCAAGACCGACACCAGAAGGATCCGGCCGCACGGAATGCTGGACCTGGTCGGTACAAGGAAACGCCAACGTCCACAATCCCGAGCGCTGGACGAGCGTGACCCTGGTCGACGAAGTTGCCACTTCGTGACGTCGCCTCGATCCGATCGCACCTCTCACCTGCTGGAACCCGGGCCAGGAGCGGCGTCCTTCCACGTAGTATCCGGCTCCCACCTGGCGGGAATCACCGAGGTGACGGCAGATCGGAGATGAACCTGTGCTGAGAGTTGCATTGGCGGGGTTCTCCCACGAAACGAACAGTTTCGCGTCGCGACGCGTGGACTCCGAGGTGCTGGCTGCCGCTCCTCTGCTGCGAGGCGAGGAGATTCTGATCGCCCATCGCGGAACCACGTCACCCAGCGCCGGATTCATCGATGCCGCCGAGGCCGATGACGACGTCGAGCTCGTACCTCTGGTCTCCGCTGCGATCCTTCCCATGGGGCTGATCACCGACGAGGTGTTCTCGACGGTCATGGACGAGATGACAGCGTTACTGGATTCCGAAGGCCCCTGGGATGCCGTCCTCCTCGATCTGCATGGTGCGGGTGTCAGCGTCAGCCACGAGGACATGGATGGGGCGATTCTGGAAGCCATCCGGCATGTGGTGGGCGAGGAGACCGTGATCGGTGTCACATTGGACATGCATGCAAACGTGTCGCCGCTCATGATCGAGCAAGCCGACATCGTCAACCTGTATCAGACCAATCCACACCTGGACACCAGGCGCCGGGCATACCAGAACGCACTGATCACATTTCGAACGGCGCGCGGCGAAGTGGACCCGCGAAGCCATCTCATCCAGCTCCCCCTCGCCATCAACATCCTGAAACAGGGCACGACCGAAGATCCCTTGGCGTCCATCCTGCAACAGGTGG
>Ga0224512_10003820_pt1 | contig 13065 bp, 9 predicted proteins | sample SF_May12_sed_USG_4_FD_169103 | JGI IMG/M metagenome (GOLD analysis project Ga0224512, IMG submission 169103) | Sediment microbial communities from San Francisco Bay, California, United States - SF_May12_sed_USGS_13 | ecosystem: Environmental > Aquatic > Marine > Sediment | place: USA: California...
CTGCAGCCGGGGGCTCGTCTCCGGAAGCCGCTCGAGCAGGAGATCGAGATCGGGAAGCGGCACCGTGTCGCGCAGCGTCTCGGTGCGCGGCAGCGGATTCGCGATCGACAGATCGAGCAGCGCGGACAGTCGCGCCTCTTGCGCCCGCAGCGTGGCCACACGCCGCAGCCGCTCGCCCAGCCGCAGCGTCAGCTCCACCTGCGCGCGCATGACATCCTGCTGCAGGCCAGCGCCCACGCGGTACTTGACTTCTGCAATCTTCGCGATCTGCCGCAACAGCTCGATGTTCGAATCCGTGATCTCGAGCGCACGCTGCGCAAAGCCCAGGGCGGCCCAGCTCCTTTCCACCGCGGCCGCAACGCGCAGCCGCTGATCGCGGACTTCCTCGCCGCTCGCCTCGGCGGCGGCGCGCGCCGCGGCTTCGCGATTGCCGAGCAAGCCCGGAAACGGGAGCTTCTGCCGCAGCTCGATCTGATTGCCCGACATGGGCGAAGCGTCGAGCTCCCACGCGCTCACTGGAATGTTCATGGCCGTGTAGGCGAGCCTCGGATCCTCGAGCGAGCCCGCGGGCCGAACGCGCCGCGCCGCAGCCTCCGCCTCCGCTTGCTTCGCGGCGATCTCGGGATTCGCCTGCGCCGCGCGCTCGAGGCACCACGCGAGCGGCAGCGGATCGGGCGGCGCGGGCGCATCGGCCCGCGAGGCCGACGTCGCGAGCACGCCGAGCGAAAGCGCCGCGAGCATCACGACGCGACTACGGCTCCTGCGCTGCACACTCATCACAGACTCCTCCCTGCTTACTACCGACGGGGTTCAAGGCCGTCGACCAGCGCGCCGCCGAGGAATCCCTCCGCAGCCAGCGACGCGGGCGCCGCGCTCGGCGCGCGACGCACAGAACGAGGCGAGACGAAAGGGCCATCCACGGCAGCTCCTGATCCACGCGCCCGCTCTCCGGCGAGCGAGCACCCGTGCCGCGCCCGCAACGCGCGCGGCAGCGATCCCTACTCCGCACCGCCTGGCGGTGCGTTCGCACGAGGGAAACGGGATCGCGTCAGATCAGGAGCGGTGGATTGCGATCGACTCGAATCGACAGCGCCGAGGCACGGCGCGATGCGCGGTGCCGCGTGCGGGCGCGGACGCCCGGCCAGATCTCCGATTCCGCCAACGCGAGGATCATGGGGCTGCCGCCGGGCGGCTGCTCCGCCCGGGCCTGCACGATCGCGCCGTTCGTGCAGCCGCAGGCGTGCGCTTGGTGCGAGGCGGGCGGTGCGTGCACGGGCGCGCTCGGCGCGCTCGCCTGCGCGTGGCAGCTGGGCGCCGGCGCAGAGCTCGCGACTCCTGCCGCCGCCTGGCTCGCGTCGAAGGGGCCATTCGCGATCTTCTCGCAGCGCAGCTCGCACACGCGCGACGCGCCCAGGCCCCAGCAGACGAGCCCCACGGCCGCCACGTGCAGGATGCGAGAATGCAGCGTTGTCGCGCTCATGCAGATCCCCGATTGAAACATCGGCCCGATGCGACGGGAGCATGAGCTTCCCCGCGGCCATGTGCAAGTGCGGCCCGGGGCATCGCGCGCCCTCGCTCAGCCACTAGAGCTGCACGCTGCGCAGCCGCAGCGCGTTGGCGATCACCGAAACCGAGCTCAGGCTCATCGCAGCGGCCGCCAGCATGGGGCTGAGCAGCCATCCGAACAGCGGATACAAGAGCCCCGCTGCGACGGGAACGCCCAGCGCGTTGTACGCGAAGGCGAAGAAGAGATTCTGGCGGATGTTCCGGAGTGTCGCGCGCGAGAGTCGTCGCGCCCGCGCGATGCCGCGCAGATCCCCCTTCACGAGCGTGACATCGGCGCTCTCCATCGCCACGTCCGTCCCGGTGCCCATGGCGATGCCGACGTCCGCCTGCGCGAGAGCCGGCGCATCGTTGACGCCATCCCCCGCCATGGCGACCACGCGCCCCTGCTCCTGGAGCATGCGCACGTGGGACGCCTTCTCCGCGGGGAGGACTTGCGCCACGACCTCGTCGATACCGAGCTGCCTCGCCACGGCCTGCGCCGTCGTTTCGCTGTCGCCGCTGAGCATGACGATCCGCAGCGCTTGCGCGCGCAACGCGCGAATGGCCTCTGCCGTGGTCGACTTGATCGGATCCGCAACGCCCAGGAGCCCCGCCAGCGAACCCTCCACGGCGACGAACATCACCGTCTCGCCTGCGCGCCGGAAGGACTCGGCTTGCGCCGCGAGCGCACCCGGCGCCACCTCGAGCGCTTCGAGCAGGCGCGCGTTGCCGAGGGCCACGCGGCGGCCGCCGACGCTGCCGGTCACGCCGCGACCGGGCTGCGCCTCGAAGTCGCTGGCGCCGACGAGCGTCACGCCCCGCTCCGCGGCTCCCGACACGATGGCCTCCGCCAGCGGATGCTCGCTACCGCGCTCGAGGCTGGCGGCCAGCTGCAGCAGCTCGGCCTCACCCACGCCGGCGGCGGGCGCGACGCGCACCAGCCGCGGCCTGCCCTGCGTCAACGTTCCGGTCTTGTCAATCACGAGCGTGTCCACGTCGCGCAGCCTCTCGATGGCTTCCGCGTTCTTGAAGAGCACGCCCACCCGGGCACCCGCGCCGCTCGCGACCATGATGGACATCGGCGTGGCGAGACCCAGCGCGCAGGGACAGGCGACGATCAGCACCGCCACCGCATTGAGCAGCGCGTGCGCCAGGCGCGGCTCGGGCCCGAGGAGTGCCCAGCCCGCGAAGCTGAGCAACGCAGTCGCAACCACGGCGGGCACGAACCAGCCCGCCACCACATCCGCCAGCCGCTGGATCGGCGCGCGGCTGCGCTGCGCGTCCGTCACCATCTGCACGATGCGCGCGAGCAGCGTCTCGCTGCCGACGCGCTCCGCCCGCATCACCAGACTCCCGCTCTGATTGATCGTCGCACCGACCACGCGATCGCCCGGCTGCTTCTCGACCGGGATGGCCTCACCCGTGATCATCGCCTCGTCCACGAGCGTGCGGCCCTCGAGCACGACGCCGTCGACCGGCACCTTCTCGCCGGGCCGGATGCGCAGCCGATCGCCGACGCGCACGCGATCGAGCGCCACGTCCTCCTCGCTTCCGTCGTCTGCGATGCGCCGGGCCGTCTTGGCCGCCATCCCGAGCAGCGCGCGCAGAGCCGCGCCCGTCCGTGCGCGCGCGCGGAGCTCGAGAACCTGGCCGAGCAGCACGAGCGTGACGATCACCGCCGCCGCTTCGAAGTAGACGGCGACCGCACCGTCGGCTCCCCGGAACGCGTGCGGAAAGAGCTGCGGCGCGAGCGTAGCGATCACGCTGTACGCGTACGCGGTTCCGGTTCCGAGGGCGATCAGCGTGAACATGTTGAGCTGGCGCGCGCCCAGCGACGCCCAGCCGCGTGCAAAGAAAGGCCAGCCGCCCCACAGGATCACCGGCGTCGCCAGCACGAGCTGCCCCCACGCGAGCCCGCGCGGGCCGATCCAGCTCTCGAGGAGCCGGCCGGGCCCCATCTCCGACATCGCGGCGAGGAACACGGGCAGCGTGAGGACGAAGCTCACGCGCAAGCGCCGCCGCATGTCGCGCAACTCGCCGCTCTCTTCCTCCTCCACGGAGATCTCGAGCGGCTCGAGCGCCATTCCGCACAGCGGGCAGCTTCCGGGGCCGCCCCGCACGATCTCCGGGTGCATCGGGCACGTAAAGCGACGAGCCGACTCGGCGCGCACCGGGCCGGTCGCCGCCGGCGCGTCCCGATCCAGGTACGCGTCCGGATCCGCGGCGAAGCGCTCGCGGCAGCGATCGCTGCAGAAGCGGAACGAGACACCCGCATGCGCGAAGGCGCGCGGCGCGTCCGCCGCCACGGACATGCCGCAGACGGGGTCCCGCACCGCGTGCTCCGCCGCTGGCGAGTCTTGCGCGCGCATCGCCGCCCTCACGCGCCCTAGCCGCTGCCCGCCGGCGCGAGGCGCGACAGGACATCGAGCAGCTCCTTCATCTTCTGCTTCCGCTCGCGCGGCCGCCCCGAGGCAAAGGCCGCGGCGACACAGGTCTCGACGTGGGACGCCAGCAGCAAGCGGCCTGCCCGATCCAGCGCCGCGCGCGCCGCCGCGATCTGCAGCAGGATGTCCACGCAGTAGCGGTCCTCCTGCAGCATGCGCTGGATGCCGCCCACCTGGCCGGCGATGCGGCGCAGCCGCGCGTCGATCCCGCGCTTCGTTTCCGCCCTCATGCGCTGCCTCCGGTTCGGGCAAACGGCGTAGAGCATATACCCGTACGGGGTATATGCAAGGAGCGCGCGCCACCCGAAGCGCGCGCCCGGGCGCACGTCACGCGCCGGCAAACCCCCGGCCCGGCGCGGCGGCGGGCGCCGCGCCCGGCGGGCGCAGGCGCACCCAGGCCTGCATGGGATGCGCGGCATCGCACGCGTAGCCCGGGTCGCCGGGCAACAGCACGCGCCAGGCGTCGCGCGAGCCGACGAGTCGCGCCGGATGATCGGGACCCGAGCGCGCCGCGGCGGCGGCGCCCAGCGCCTCGTCGCGGCAGCGGAAGCCGGCGAGGATGCGCAACATGCCGAGGGTCGGCGGCAGCATGCGCATCTCGCCCGCGGCGAAGCGCTCGAGCGCCTCGGCGGGCCGCACCCACTCGACGCGCTCCGCCTCGCGAGCGTCCGGCTGCGGCGCCTGCCCGGCCGGCATGGGGGCAACGAAAAAGCGGGTGTCGTAGCGGCGCGGCGGGCCGGACGGCGTGATCCAGCGCGCCGCGTAGTGCATCGGATCCACCCAGAGCTCGAGACCCTCGCGGCGCAGGATCTGCGCCAGCGAAGCCGTGCCCGCATCGACCGCCTCTCGGTGGGCCGCGAAGCGACGCGCGGCCGCCGCGTCGGAGAGATCCGCCGCGCGCTGCGCACGCGGATCCCACGCGAGCAACACACCCGCCTCCTCGAAGGTCTCGCGGATTCCCGCCACCCAGTATGCGAGCCCACCGCCCGTGAGACCGAGGCGCTGGCTCGCCTCCGACCCCGACAGGCCGGGACACAGCGCCACCACCGCTTCTTCCGCATCCGCGGGATCGAGCCCTCCGCCCGGGAACAGGTACATGCCCCCCACGAACGCCGATTCGCGTCGCCGGCGCAGCATCAGCACGTGCAGCTGCGGACGATCGTCCAGCAGCATGATCGTCGCCGCGGGCTGCACGTCCGGCTCTCCGGCGCTCGGCGCCGGCTTCGCTTGGCGCAGGCTCGCTGCCCGGCGCGCGGATGTCCCGCGGCCGCTCACCCGCCGATCTGCAGCGTCGGACTCGGGCGATTCTCGAGGAGATCCGCGTAGAAGTCGTTGCCCTTGTCGTCCACCACGATGAAGGCGGGAAAATCCTGGACCTCGATGCGCCAGATCGCCTCCATGCCGAGCTCCTCGTACTCCTGCACGGCGACCTTGCGGATGCTGTGATCCGCCAGGCGCGCCGCGGGCCCCCCGATCGACCCCAGATAGAAGCCGCCGTGCTTGGCGCATGCGTCGCGCACCTGCTTGGAGCGGTTGCCCTTCGCCAGCATCACCATGCTGCCCCCGCGGCTCTGGAAGAGATCCACGTACGAATCCATGCGCCCGGCGGTGGTGGGCCCGAACGAGCCGGAGGCGCGCCCGGCAGGGGTCTTGGCGGGGCCCGCATAATAGATCATGTGATCCTTGAAGTATTGCGGCAGATCCTTGCCTGAATCCAGCAGCTCCTTGAGCTTGGCATGCGCGATGTCCCGCGCCACGATCAGCGGTCCGTTGAGCGCGAGGCGCGTGGCCACCGGGTGCTTGGTGAGCTCCGCGAGAATCTCCGGCATGGGCCGATTCAGGTCGATGTCCACCACCTCGCCGGCCACCTGTTGCTCGGAGACGTCGGGGAGGTACTTCGCCGGATTCTCCTCGAGCTGCTCCAGGAAGACACCGTCGTGCGTGATCTTGGCGACGACCTGGCGATCCGCGGAGCAGGAGACCCCGATCCCCACCGGGCACGACGCCCCGTGTCGCGGCAGGCGGATCACGCGCACGTCGTGCGCAAAGTACTTGCCGCCGAACTGGGCGCCGATGCCCGTCTCGTTGCACAGACGCTGCACCGCCTTCTCGAGCGCGAGATCGCGGAACGCGCGGCCCGCGGCATTGCCGCGGGTGGGGAGGTCGTCCAGGTAGCGCGCGCTGGCGAGCTTCACCGTCTTCAGGGTCGCCTCCGCCGAGGTGCCGCCGACCACGACCGCCAGGTGATACGGCGGGCACGCCGCGGTTCCGATCGAACGGATCTTCTCGGCGAGGAATCGCATCAGGGAGTCCGGATTCAGCAGCGCCTTGGTCTCCTGATACAGGTAGGTCTTGTTGGCCGATCCTCCCCCCTTCGCGAGGAACAGGAAGCGGTACTCGTCTCCCGGCTCCGCGTAGATCTCGATCTGGGCGGGCAGGTTCGAGCCCGTGTTCTTCTCCGTGTACATGTCGAGCGGGGCGAGCTGCGAGTAGCGCAGATTCTTGGTCTGGTAGGCGTCGTAGATCCCGTTCGAGAGCGCCTCCGCGTCGTCGATTCCCGTGACGACATTCTCGCCCTTGTAGGCCATCGCGATGGCTGTGCCCGTGTCCTGACAGCTGGGCAGCTCGCGTCCCGCCGCGATGTTGGCGTTGAGCAGCAGCTCGAGCGCCACGAAGCGATCGTTGCCCGACGCCTCCGGGTCGTCGAGGATCGCGCGCAGCTGCGCCAGATGGCTGGCGCGAAACAGGTGGGAGACGTCGTCGAATGCCTCGGCGGCCAGGCCGCGCAGCGCGTCGCGTCCGACGCGCAGGATCCGGCGGCCATTCGCGGATTCCGAGGAGACGTGCCGCGAGGCGTTCTCCAGGCGGCGGTATTCGATCTCGTCAGCGCCGTGCTCGAACAGCGGCTGATACGCGAACTCGGTCATCGCAGCTCCTTCGTCCCCGCTGCGCCGCTCGGCGCGCGGTCTCGGTACAGGGCGCGCGTCCACAGGGTATTGAAATCCGCCGCGACGGAGATCGAGACGGCCGCGCGATGATATCCCATCCGCGGATCGCCTTCCGCGACGCCGCGCGCGCACCAGAGGCTACTCTCCCGGCGTGCGCCCGCACCAGCTCGTTCCCCTTCTGCTCGTCGCGCTGACGCTCGCCGTCTTCTTCCAAGTGCGCGAGCACGACTTCGTCGCTCATCAGGACATTCCCTGCATCCTGGAGAATCCGAGCCTGCAGCAGGAGCTCGGCCCCAAGAGCATCGCGGTCGCGTTCACGACGCCCCATGTCGGCAGCTGGATCCCGCTGACCTGGATCTCGCTGCAAATCGACCACGCGCTCTACGGGTTCGCGCCCGCGGGCTACCACCTCACCAACGTCGCGCTGCATCTGCTCGGCGCGCTGCTGCTCTTCTCGGCGCTCTCGCGCATGACGCGGCAGCCGTGGCCCAGCGCCTTCGCGGCCGCGGTCTTTGCCGTGCACCCGTTGCACGTCGAGTCGGTGGCCTGGGCCAGCGAGCGCAAGGACGCGCTCTGCGGACTGTTCTGGATGGGCACGCTCTGGGCCTACGCGCGCTACGCCGAGCAGCCGGATCGCGTCGGCCGCTATGCGTGGGTCGTCGCGGGTGTGGCGTGCGCGCTGCTCGCGAAGCCCGTCGCGGTGACCCTGCCGTTTGCCCTCCTGCTGCTCGACTACTGGCCTCTCGGGCGCCTGCACACCGGACCGGACACCGCGCGCCCCGATCCCGCGCGCTTGCGGCGCGCGCTGCTCGAAAAGCTGCCGCTGCTTGGACTCGCACTGCTGGCGAGCGGCATCACCCTGCTCGTGCAGGCGGGCACGGGGGGAAGCCACAGCACCGATTTCCCCGTGTCGCTGCGCCTGGCGAATGGGATCACGAGCGCCGCGCTCTATCTGCGCGACGCATTCTGGCCGTCCGGTCTGGCGGTCTTCTATCCCTTTCCCGCCCGCGGCATTCCGCCGACAGCGACGCTCCTGGCTGGTCTGCTCCTGGCCGGGGTGAGCGCGCTCGCGCTGCGCCACGCCGCGAAGCGCCCGTTTCTCCTGGTCGGCTGGCTCTGGTATCTGCTCACGCTGGCTCCGACGCTCGGCATCATCCCGGTGGGATTGCAAGCCCGCGCGGATCGCTACACCTACATCCCCCTGATCGGCGTCGCGCTCATGCTCGCCTGGTCCGGCGCGGAGCTCGCCCGGCGCTGGCGGCTCGCGCGCCCAGCGCTCGCCATCGGCGCGGCGACGGCCGTCGCGGGCCTGGCAGTCGCCGCTCACCACCAGACGGGAATCTGGCGCGACACCGTGACCCTCTTCGAGCACGCGGTCGCCGTCACCGAAGACAACGATTTCGCCCACCACAGGCTGGGCGCCGCCTATCACGAGCGCGGCGAAGACGCAAGAGCCGAGCTCCACTACCGTCAGGCACTGCGCATCAATCCGGATCGGCCGGCTCCGCAGCTCGAATACGCCAACATGCTGCGCGAGCGCGGCGAGCTCGCCGACGCGGCGCTGCACTTCGCGCGCGGCCTGCGCCTCGATCCGCACGACGCACTGGCTCGCAAGCGCTACGGACTCACCCTGCTCGAGCTGGGCCGCTACGAGGAGGCGTATGCCGAGCTGACGCGAGCGCTCGCGGAGGATGAGGGCTCGGCCGAAATCCACGCAGCCCTGGGCGCGGCGGCGGGCGCCCTGGGTCGAACGCAAGAGGCGCTGCAACACAATCGCGCGGCGCTGGGCTTGGATCCGCAGCAGCTCTCGGCCGCGAACAATCTGGCCTGGACGCTGGCGACGCATCCGAGCGACGCGATTCGAGATGCGGAGGAGGCGATCCGGATCGCGGAGCGCGCCGTCGCGCTCACGCAGCGACAGGTGGCCGATCCACTCGACACGCTGGCTGCAGCCTATGCGGCGGCGCAGCGCTTCGAGGACGCGGTGGGCGCCGAAGTCGACGCAATCCGCATGGCGAACCTGGCGGACGAGACCCGCAAGGCGGAGGGCTTTCAGGCGCGATTGCGTCTGTACCGTGCGGAGCGCGCCTATGTCGATGGCGAGCCGGCCTCTGCCGTTGAAGCGGCCCTGCCCGCCTCGGATCTGCAGGGCGCCGTGCTGATCCTGCTGGACACCGTGCGGGCCGATCACCTCTCCGCCTACGGCTACGCGCGGCCCACCTCGCCCGTCCTGGAGGCGTTGGCGAAGCGCGGTGTGCTCTTCGAACAGGCCATCAGCAGCGCGCCGTGGACGCTTCCGGCGGTGGCGGCACTCCTGGCGGGAGACGTGAGTGCACGCACCTATGACGCGGAGCACCGCCAGCTCGAGCACTCCGCGGTGGAGTCGCTGGTGCGCGCCGGCTATACGACCGCCGCCTTCACCGAGGGCGGTTTCGTCTCGCGGCACTTCGGCCTCGATCGCGGCTTCCTCGAATTCAGCGAGGAAGAAGGCGCCGTGCAGCTCCTGAGCGGCGACGAGCGGCGCGGCAGCGGACGCGGTGGCTCGATCCAGAAGACCTTCGCGGCGGCGGGCGCCTGGCTGGCGAAGCACCGCGACGAGCGCTTTTTCCTGCTCGTCCACACCTACGAGCCCCACACGCCCTACACGCGCCGCCGCTTCGCCCAAGGGCTCGATCCGGGGCGATTCGGCACGCGCTTCACGCTCAGTGACGTGCGCGCCCTGCAGAGCGGTGAGATCGAGCCGACGCCGGCAGAGCTGCGCTACATCGAGGCGCTCTACGACGGCGGCCTGTTCGCGAGCGACCGCCAGATCGGTGTCCTGCTCGAGCAGATGGATCGGCTCGGGCTCGCCGACCGCACGCTCGTGGTCGTCACGAGCGATCACGGCGAAGAGCTGGGCGAGCATTTCCCCGAGCGGACCGGCGATCACGGTCACGCGCTGCACGACAGCCAGGTGCGGGTTCCGCTGATCCTGGCCAACCCCCGGGAGCGCTATCCGCTGCGGCGCGTCGCCGCGCAGGTGCGCAGCATCGATGTGCTGCCCACCGTGGCTGCGCTGCTGGGCGTGCACGTCGGCGACGAGCGCACGGGGCGGGATCTGACGCCGCTGATGCGCGGGAGGCGCGAGCCCGAACGCAGCGCCTTCGGTGGCTTCACGAAGGCGGGGCCCAATCGAGCGTTTCTGCGGAGCGGGGGCTTCAAGTACATCGAGTCGACAGGGGGCGAAGCCCGGCAGCCCATGCGCACACCGCCGCCGGACCGGCAGCTCTACGCACTGCAAGCGGATCCCGGCGAGCAGCGCAATCTGGCGGCCGAACAGCCCGAGCGGCTCGCCGTCTGGCACGAGAGCTTGCGTCGCGCGCGCGAGGCCTCCGGCCACGGCGCCACGGCGACGGGCGCCGGGGCGGTCCCCGACGCGCTGCGCGAGCGGCTCAGGTCGCTCGGCTACAGCGAGTGAAGAGCGCCCGCCATGGCGCCTCGCCGCGCGCTCAGGACAGCGCGCGAGCCGCCTCGGCCAGCTCACGCACCCACGCCACCAGGCGCCCGCTCGCGACGGACGCGTGCAGCGCGTGATCGTCGTCCACCTCGATGAGTCGGACGAGGCTCGGGGTCCCGCTGCGCGCGAGCGTCCGACTCTCCTCGACGTCGATCAGCGTGTCTGCCAGGCCATGCACCAGCCAGACGACGCGGCCCTCGGGCAGCTGCGGCGCGAGCCCCATGCGCAGCGCCGCCTGGGCCAGCAGCAGCGTCGGGCCCTGCCAGAGCTCCCGCTGCAGCAGCGCCAGCGCCACGGCGCCGCCGAAGGAGGAGCCGACGAGGACGTCGGGCCGGAAGCTGCGCAGCGCCTCCGACTGCACGCGCAGCGAGGCCTCGAAGTCCCGGGTGTCCATCGCGGGCGTCTTGGCGTCGAAGTGCTCGGCGAGCACGCGCGCCTTGCTGCCCTGTGGGCTTCCCTCGAGTCCGTGGATGAATTGCACGCGCAGGTTGGACACGCGGGATGCATAGCACGCAGCCGCTGCAGCGGCGCAGCGCAAGTTCCCGCAGGGCAGCGCGACCCCGATCACCGAGCGTCCCGCCGATTGCGCGCGCCGCGCGCTGATCTACGCTTCCCGTCGATGCTGTCCACGCGCATGCGCTGCCCCGAGGTGATCGCCCGAAACGGCAGGTTCAGGATCGGCCAGGTCGTGCGACACCGACTGTTTCCATTCCGCGGCGTGGTGTTCGACGTAGATCCGAGCTTCAGCAACACCGACGAGTGGTGGCTCTCGATCCCCGAGGAGATCCGCCCGCACAAGGACCAGCCCTTCTACCACCTGCTTGCCGAGAACGAGGACGCGACCTACATCGCCTACGTCTCGGAGCAGAATCTGCTGCCCGACGAATCCGGAGAGCCGATTCGCCACCCGCAGGTCGCCGAGGTCTTCGGCAAGTTCTGCGACGGCAACTACGCGCTCCGCCTGCACCGCCCGCACTGACGCGCGCCCGGCTCCGGCGCGGCACGTCGCTGCCGTGTTGCGCTGCAGCGCGCCCCGACGCACCGCGAAGCCGAGCTAGCGCCCGCGGCGCGTCGGGATCTCCTGAAAGGCGAGGTCCTTGTCCACGCGCGGCTCGCCGGGCAGGCCGAGCACCCGTTCCGCGAGGATGTTGCGCAGGATCTCGTCCGTTCCCCCGGCCAGGCGCAAGCCCGCCGCGTACAGGTAGATCTCCTGGAACGAGGCGCCGACGGGCGTCGCCTCGGCGTCCAGGCCGGCACCCGCGCTGCCCTGCAGCTCGAGCGCGAAGCTGCCCAGCTGCTGGCGCAGCGCGGCGCCCACGAGCTTGCCGATGGCATTCTCGGGGCCGGGCGTCTGGCCGCGCGACAGCGCGGTCCAGGCGCGATTTCTCGTGTGCTCGAGGCCCCTGGCGCGGACGTAGAAATCGGCGAGGCGCTGGCGGACCCCCGCATCCTGCAGCGCCGGTCGACCGCTCCAGGGGGTCTCGCGCGCGAGCTGCAGTAGCTCGTCGAAGCCGGGTCCGTACCCGGTGCCGCCGCCCAGCACCAGCCGTTCGTTCATGAGCGTGGTGAGTGCGCAGCGCCATCCGTCGTTCACGGCTCCGACGCGGTTCTCGTCGGGAACGCGCGCGCCATCGAAGAACACCTCGTTGAAGTCGCTCTCTCCGTTGATCTGACGAATCGGCCGGATCTCGATCCCGGGCGACTCCATGTCCACGATGAAGTAGGTGATGCCCGCGTGCTTGGGCGCGCTCGGATCGGTGCGGGTGAGCACCATGCCCCACTTCGAGTAGTGCGCTCCCGAGGTCCAGGTCTTCTGACCGTGCAGGATCCAGGCGTCGCCGTCGCGCACCGCGCTCGTGCGCAGCCCCGCCAGGTCCGATCCGGCTGCCGGCTCGCTGAAGAGCTGGCACCAGATCTCGTCCGCCCGCAGCATGGGCGGCAGGTAGCGCCGCTGCTGCGCCGCGCTGCCGTGCACCATCAGGGTGGGGCCGAGCATGCCCTGCCCCACGCTGAACAGATTGGGCGGAACGCGATAGCGCGCCTCTTCCTGCTCGAAGATCACGTTCTGGATCGCGGTCGCGCCGCGCCCCCCGTACTCGACGGGCCAGGTGATGCAGGCCCACCCCGCGTCCGCCTTGCGCGCCTGCCAGGCGCGGGCGCGGACCAGCAGATCGCTCGTGCGATCGGCAACGCCGACGGGAGCCTCGCGCCGCTCACCCGGCGTCCGGCGCTCGGCGTTGGCGTCGAGCCAGCTGCGCACCTGCTGTCGGAATGCGGCCTCTTCCGGGGTGTCGTCGAAGTCCATGCGCTCTCTCCTCAGGCCTCGAGCTGCCGCACCAGGCGCTCGCGCCACGCACTCGCTGGACCCAGCGCCAGTCCCAGCGCCAGCGCGCGGCGGTAGAAGAGATGACAGTCGTACTCCCAGGTGAAGGCCACGCCGCCGTGCATCTGGATCATCTCCGCCGCCGCGAGCGAGAAGGCTTCGCTGGCGGCGACGCGCGCCGCGCACGCGGCGCTCGCGAGCTCGCGGGATTCGCTCTCGAGCGCCCACGCGCCGTAGTAGGCGTTGGCCGTGGCCAGCTGGATCTCCGCGTAGCAGTCGACCATGCGGTGCTTGAGCGCTTGGAACGAG
>Ga0224512_10003822_pt1 | contig 13063 bp, 12 predicted proteins | sample SF_May12_sed_USG_4_FD_169103 | JGI IMG/M metagenome (GOLD analysis project Ga0224512, IMG submission 169103) | Sediment microbial communities from San Francisco Bay, California, United States - SF_May12_sed_USGS_13 | ecosystem: Environmental > Aquatic > Marine > Sediment | place: USA...
CGGTCATTTCGTCGAGGCGGCCCGAACGAATCAGATCCTGGATGTACAGCTTCTCGGTGTCTGGTTCGCGAGTCGGCAGCGGTAGGTAGGTGTAGTTGGCGTAGCGTTCCTCGAGCCGTCGATGAGCGCTCAGGTAGCCCAGGTCGCTTCGGTGGCGGACGGAAACCGCCGACACGATCGTCCCCTGGTGGCCCTTGCGGAGGAGTTCGATGATCATCGCGTTGTGCGGCGCCTCTCCGGTGCCGGTCGACAGGAACAGCACGGTCGACTTCGGGTCGGTGACCGCATCGAGGGTGTAGCGGCCGGCCACTTTGGGACCGAGGAAGATCCGGTCGCCCGGACGCTTGAGGGCGAGGCGTGGGGTCAGGTCGGGGAGCCGATCGTCGCTCGTCGGAACGAGGACGATGTAGAACTCGAGTTCGTCCGAACGGTGGGCATCGACGAGGTAGCCGTGCCGGTCGAACATGGGACTCGAGATCGAATACGACCTCCTGATGAGCTTGTCCCGTTTGTCCTCTGGCGGCGGCGCGCCGGCGTCGGCCCGTGGTTCCCAGTAGCCGAGGCCGAGAGTGGCGTACTGGCCTGCAAGGTGGGACGTGTTCTCATGGTCGGGACGGACCCTCAGAATCCACAGATCCGAATGGGCCGTGTCGAGATACGTGATCGCCGCGTTGTAGTGGCGCTCCCGAAGGGCGTCGGCTCGTTCCTCGTGGGATGGGGCGGGCGGCGGGATCCAGTCCGGGGCCAATGTCGGGGCGAGCGCCAGCCAGGCAGTTCCGGCGTCGACCACCCGGACTCCCGGCTGGCCCGGCCAAACGACCGCCCGGTCGCGCATGATCGCCACATCCGGGCAGGCATCCTCATCAACGGACAGCCCGAGCGCCACCAGGGGGTCGCCTGTCAGGTCATCGCCGAGTTCGAAGAGCACGTGATCGAACTGGAGGTCCGGCGTCATACGGTCCACAAAGGTCACCATCGGGTGGCCGTCGAGAATGTCGATCGCCGACACCTGCGAGTGCCAGAAGATGGTGATCTTGCGGTCGTGCTCGAGTTGATCCACCACCGAGCGGCTGATGCGCGACAGTGTGTCTGCCCGGGACGAAGGCATGACCAGCACAACAGAGGCTCCTAATTCGGCCAGTCGATGTACCGACTCGACCGCAGACTCGCCGTTGCCGATGACGAGCACGTCATCGGCAGACGTCGCCCAGGGCCCCAATCGGTCATGGACCCTCGAAGAAAGGGTCTCCGGAACCCTGAAGCCAGGACGGCGAGGCTCGCCTTCGGGTAGCTCGGCGATCACCACGGCCCGAGCGAGCAGGCACACGTCGTCGGCCGTCAGGGTGAGGCCCCCGGCCGGATGCCGACCGATATGGCGGATGGGGGCGTGGACGTAGACATCGAGGCGAGCGTGCGGAATCAGGGGACGAGGCCAGGTCCGATCATTCGATTCGACCACCACCACCTTGCCGATTCCCGCGTCGGCGGCGTCCTCGGCCAAAGACATGCCGAAATGGCTGGCTCCGATTACGGCCAGGTCATAGGTGGGGATCGCTGTGTCAGTCACCGATCCCGACGGTAGCGGCTCGGCGTGGCGGTAGGGCGGCCGGTCGGCCCGTTTCCGTCACCAACCGATCGCCGCCCGGATCCACTCATCCTCCAAGTCCCCGAAACGATCGGGCGCTCCCGGGATCGTGAAGACGTGCATCATCTCGTTCGTCACCGGGATGGTGACGGATCCGACCGGGCATGTGCCGAACGGGGACACGACCCCGGCGAGACCCGGTGGCGTCAAAGAGAGGCAGATGTGGTCATGGGCATGCCACACGGTGAGGGGTCCTCCGACGGCCGGCCCGGCGACTCCGGTACCTTCCATCTCGAACATCGCTCCGATCAGCACCGGCCCTTCCGGACCTTCGGCGTACACGAGCGTCTCGGGACGAGCCGGGTCGAGGACGAGCCCATCGTGTTTGTAGGCCTCGTTCGATGCATGGAAGTCTGTCCCGAAGATCCCGTCGACGTCGTAGCCATCCGCCCCCGCAACGGCCGGATCGGCGTACCGTGCCAGGGCGTCGACAGTCGCGGCGTGAAGGGCCTCGGCGGCGGCCACTTCGGCCGGGGTGGCGTCCCGGACAGGCAGGTTGGGCAACAAGACGCCTGGTGGTGGGGTCGAGCCATGGTGGTGTCCGCCTTCTCCAGCGGACATGGCGCCGACCCATCCTCCGACGGCGACCACCAAAAAGAGCGACACCGATCCTGCCGAACGGAGAACGCCCCGCACGCCGGTCTGTCGCACACCGCTGAGGATGATGGTGAGTGCCGACACTTCACCGAGCTTGGTCAGCATGGCGAGTTGGTCGGGTGGACTGCCACCCAGGCTGGCGGCGACCCAACCGGCCACCGAGGCGGCCAGCATCCAGCCCATCGGCCGGCGCCTGCCGGTCCTCAGTAGTCGCCGGGCCGACCACAGCAGGCCGAAACCGGCCCCGCCGTACGCCAGAATCCATCCGCCCGTCTCGTGTCCGAGGGCCAGGCCGAGGTGGACGATCCCGGACAATCCGACCAAGGCGACCAGCCAGCGGTCGTGCGCGGCAAGCGCCATGACGGGCTCGGTGAGGCGGTTCGCCCACCCGATGCCTGCTCTGGCCAGTGCGCGAGCAAGGAACCAACCGGCGACGGCCGCGGTCAGCAACGCCGCGGCGGGGGCGTGCTCGCCCAGCAACCCGTACAGGGGAGCCCCGAGGTATTCGACGTCGCCAACGGTTACGACGGTTTCGAGCATCATCATCGGGTGGCCTCCTGCAGTTCGAGGGGAAGGGTGGGCAGCGAAACAGAGCGGGGCAGAGGTGGCGGTGTCCGTCGGGCACGTCGCGTGGACCAGAGGATCGCCACCGGCAAGGCAACTCGTGTGACGAGCGGCACCGGTTCGAGGAGTCGGCCGGCCACGAACAGCGCCAGGCCCGTGTCGACCGCCGCCCACAGCAGCAATGCCGACTCGGTGACGGTGGTCGATCGGGTCGGCCCACCCCGATCGGCCCGACGACCCAGCCACAAGATCCAGACCCCCAGAGCACTGGTGAGTGCCGTGCTGATCAGTGCGGGTGGACCCGAGAACGCCACAGCGACGGCCGACTCGAGCGACATCACGGCGAACAAGGCTGCCTGCATGAAGAGCAGGAGCCCGGGGGTGGTGCGAGGGTGCGTTGTTCTTTGCATGCCAACACCGTCGTCGACAGGCATTGGGCGTCGATTGGCCTCAGATGAGGATTCGATGAGACCCCGTCGGCGAGAAGCGCGCCTAGGTGGACAGCGGAAGAGAGACCGACACGGCTCCGCCTCCGCCCGGCCGGTTGGCGGCCGTGATGGAACCGCCGTGACGTTCGGCCGAGGCACGGGCGATGGCCAGCCCGAGCCCGCTCCCCCCGGTGGGCCGGGCAGGATCGGCCCGATAGAAGCGGTCGAAGACCAGGTCGAGGTCGTCTGGCGGGAAGCCAGGCCCGTTGTCGGCCACCACCAGCGCCGCCCGGTTGCCCGCGGCCGCCAGGCGAATCTCGACGGGAGCCACCCCGTATTTGATCGCGTTGTCGAGCAAGATCCGCACCAGGCGCTGGAGGTCGGACTGGTCGCCGGTGACCCGGATGCCCGGTGCTACATCCAGCACGACCTCGTGCCCGTCCTTTTGCAGGGCGCGCCCGCCGTCGGCCACGATCCCGGTGAGGTCTACCGGGACCGGCTCAACAGGCGGCCGGTCGTCGAGGGCGGCCAGGGTGAGCAGATCGTCGATCTGGCGGGTCATCCGGTTGGCTTCGTTGACGATGTCGTTGAGTGCCGCCTGGCGGTCATCTGATTCGGCGTCGGGCCGATCCTGGAGAAAGCCGGCGTTCGAGTGGATGGAGGTCAACGGCGTGCGCAACTCGTGGGATGCGTCGGCGACGAACCTTCGTTGGGCGTCGAGCGATCCGGCCAGCCTCCTGCGGGAATCGGCAATGCCATCGAGCATGGCGTTGAACGATGCCGTGAGCCGGCCAACTTCATCGTTGCGACGTTGGGCGGGAAGTCGGCGCGTGAGGTCGCCGGTCGTGCCGATCTCATCTGTGGTGGCGGCCAGATGGCGAAGCGGCCGGATTGCCCGGCCGGCGACGATCCAGCTGACCACCGTCGCGGCGATGAGCGTGATGATGACCGCGATCCACACCACGGCCTGCAGTCCGGCGAGTTGGTCGAGCACGGCGTCAGTCGCTTGGCCGGCCAGGACCACCGTGTCGCCCGACCGGGTCAAGTGGACGCGCAGTTCGCGTCCGTCTGCGGTGACCGTTCCCGAGGCGGATCCGTTCGACCGGGCTTCGACAACGAGGTTGGCAGGGGGCTGGGGGAGCGGGCCATCGAGACGGCCGGCGCTGTAGGTCACCGCCCCGGACGGGTCGATGAGCTGGATGAATACCGACGGGTTGTTGGAGTTGACCTCGACCAGCACCGGAGCAATCAGACCGTCGTCCACCTGACTCCGGGTGAGGGCGTCGCCGACTTCGGCGGCCGTGGTGGCCAGGAGCCCGGCCTGATCGTCCGGCGCCGCCCGCCGGGCGAGCCCGAGCAGTGCAACCGCGAACGTGACCATCGCCAGGGCGACCACACCTACACCAAAGAGCGTGAGCCGGAGCCGGAAGCTCATGCTTCCTTCAGAACGTAGCCGGCGCCTCTGACCGTGTGGATCAGGCGGCTCTCACCTGCAGCTTCGAGCTTCTGCCGGAGGTACCGGACGTACACGTCGACGACGTTGGAGCTGGTTTCGACATCGAGTCCCCAGACCGCGACGAGGATCTGCGCCCGGGACAGCACCACACGTTCGTTGCGGGCGAGGTACACCAGCAGCTGGAACTCCAGAGTCGTCAGATCGACGGTGCGGCCGGCACGGTCGACCTCCATCGCTTCGACGTCGATGACGAGGTCTCCGACTGTGATGCGTTCCCGACCGTCGGCCGGCCTGCGTCGCAGGAGGGCGGTGACCCGGGCAAGGAGCTCTTCATGGGCGAACGGTTTGATGAGGTAGTCGTCCGCACCGGCCTCGAGTCCTGCCACCCGATCCGGCACCGACGTCCGCGCCGTCAGCATGAGAATCGGAAGGCTGTCCCCCGCGGCTCTGATCCGCCTACAGACTTCCATGCCGTCGATCCCGGGCAGCATGAGGTCGAGGATCAAGAGGTCGGGCCTCAGCTTGTGGGCTTGTTCGAGGCCGGACGGGCCATCGACGGCGACGTCAACCGAATGGCCGTCGTAGATCAGAGCGCGGCGGAGCGATGCCGCAATCGGGGCGTCGTCTTCCACAACGAGGATCCTGGCCATGACAGACATCTTGCCAGAAGGCGATGAGAGGACGATGAGAAGCCGGACCTCACGCCACTGCCACCCGATGGACCTGTCGTTCCCGCACGACGTAGATGGCCACCACGGCGACCGTCACCACACCGACGGCGGTGTACATCGTCGGGTAGCCGAAGTGGCGGATCGTCCAGCCGAGGGCGGGTGCGCCCAGCAACCCGGCCAGCGGGAAGAACGAGAGGAAGCCGGAGAGGGCGGCGCCCCGGTCGGCGTCGGACGATCTGGTGACGACCAGCGAATAGAGGATCGGGAACGCATATCCGTGTCCCGCTCCGCAGGCGATCCCGGCGACCGTCACGGCGGTTGCCGTCTGAGCGGAGGCCAGCAAGAAGGTGCCGCCGGCCAGCGACAAGAGCGAGATCACCAGGACTCTCTGCTCGCCGAACCTGCCGGGCACCCGGTTCCCGACAACCCGCAGGAGAATGGCGGTGACCGAGTAGACCGCAAAGAACGTTCCGACCGATCCGACTCCGGTCGATTCGACGAATGTCTTCAGGAAGGTGAAGTAGGAGACGAGGGCGAGGGCAAAGGCCGCCGAGAGCAGCCACAGCGGCGACATGCCCTGCTGGGTGATGGCGAAGAAGAAGCCGCGCGCCGGGTCCATGTCCGATCGGCGGGTCTCGGGCAGAGGAAGGGCTGCCAGCAGCGCGAACCCGCCGATGCCGGCGGCCACCCAGAACAAGGTCCGGTAGTCGTTGTCGCGCAACAGCAGGTCGCCGAGCAAACCTCCGAGGGCGATGGGGAGTTGCCCGGAAACGCCGAACAGGGCCAGGCCTTCGGTGCGTCGGTCGGCCGGCACGATATCGGCCCCGTACGTCGTGAGCGCCGTGAACAGGATCGCCTCTGCGATGCCGTGGGCGATGGTCAAGGCGTAGATCCACCAGGACAGCGAGGTCACCGTGGTCAGAAGCCCGAGCGATACGACATTGATGAGGTTGCCGGCGTGAATAAGCGGGCGCCGGCCCAGGCGGTCCATGAGGCGGCCTACGTACGGACGAACGACCAGGGATCCGATCGAACCGGTCCCGACGATCAATCCGATGGTGACCTCGTCTGCCCCCAACCGGCTGAGGAACCCTGCGTAGTGGATGAAGAGGGCGAACGTGATGCCCATGAGGAGCATCGACGAGAACGCGAAAACGAAGGGGCGGGTGAGCAGCCGGCTGGACACCCGGGAAGGCTAATCGGCCGCAGGGGCAGCCCGGTTGGCGGTGGCTACTCCGGCGGCAGTTCGACCAGCCAGTCGAAACCGTAGGACGGCAGGCTCACCGTCTCGAGATCGGTTATGGCCACCCCTCGCATGGCAGTCAGGGTCTCAAGGCGGCGCTTGAGGTTGACGGTGACCGGCGACGCGCTGAGGTTGGCGACAACCAGGACCCGCTGGCTTTCATCGGTCCGCTCAAACGAGAGGACGGCCGGGTTGTCGGCCGGGGCGTGAACGAAGTCGCCGGTTCCCATGACCGGGAGCCGCTGCCGGAGGGCGAGAATCTCCCTGACCCATGAGAGCAGCGAGTGGGGATCCATCTGCTGGCCGACCACGTTCACGTCGGCCGGTCCGTAGCCCGGCATGTCCACGATGGGTAGGTACGTCGGAGCGGATGGATCAGCCGAAAAGCCCGCGCCGGGCGAGTCGTCCCACTGCATCGGTGTCCGGACTCCATCCCGGTCGTTGAGCAGGTAGATGTCGCCCATGCCGATCTCGTCGCCGTAGTAGAGGATGGGGCTGCCAGGCAGTGAAAGCAGGATGCCGATCAGCAACTCGATCCGCTGCCGATCGTTGTCCATGAGGGGTGCGAGGCGCCGCCGGATCCCGACGTTCTTCTTCATCGCCGGGTCGGGAGCGTACCGGGCGTACATGTACTCCCGGTCGGTGTCAGAGACCATCTCGAGGGTGAGTTCGTCGTGATTTCTCAGGAACACACCCCACTGGGCGCTCTCCGGGATGGCGGGCGTCTGCTGCAGGATGTCGATGACCGACGACGCGTCCTGTTGCGCCACCGCCATGTACAGGCGCGGCATCACCGGGAAGTTGAACGCCATATGGCATTCGTCGCCATCACCGAAGTAGGGGACGACGTCGACCGGCCATTGGTTGGCTTCGGCGAGCAGGATCTTGTCCGGGTACTCGTCGTCGACCATGGCCCGGAGTTCCTTGAGGTAGGCGTGGGTCTCGGGCAGGTTCTCTCCGTTGGTGCCGTCCCGTTCGAACAGGTACGGGACTGCGTCGAGTCGGAGGCCATCGAACCCGATGTCCAGCCAGAAACGAACGACGTCCTTGATGGCTTCGCGGACTTCAGGATTGTCGAAGTTGAGATCCGGCTGGTGGTCGAAGAACCGATGCCAGAAGTAGCGTCCGGCCACGGGATCCCACGACCAGTTCGAGTCGTGCGTATCGATGAAGATGACGCGCGCCTCGGACCACTGGGCGATGTCGTCGCTCCAGACATACCAGTCCTTCATGGGCGAATCGGGTTGTCTGGCCGCCTGGAACCAGGGGTGGGCGTCGGAGGTGTGGTTCACGATCATGTCCGAGATCACGCGGAGACCTCGCTGGTGGGCTGCCTCGATAAACCGCTGTACGTCGTCGAGGGTCCCGTACCGTGGATCTACGGAGGTGAAGTCTGAGACGTCATAGCCTCCGTCTCGCAGAGGCGACGGGAAGAAGGGCAGAACCCACAGGCAGTCGACTCCGAGCCACTGCAGGTAGTCGAGGCGCTCGGTCAGGCCGGCGAAGTCTCCGACCCCGTCGCCATTGGAATCCGCGAACGCGTACACCGGTACTTCGTAGAAGACCGCCGTCTTGAACCAGGGAACCTTCGTCACGGGCGGGAGTGTACGCATCCGGCGGCCTCGATTCGTCCCACACGGGTTCAGGCGCCGGGAACCCTCCGGACTTTCGGTTTCGCTTTGGGAGCCGCAGGATGGGCGCTCTGCAAGAATGGTGGCGTGCCGCAAGCCCGCTCAACTCTCCGCACCGTTGTCGACTGGATCACGACGATCCCGACTCTTGTGGCTTTCGGCCTGACTCTCGTCGTGGGCGATGTCGTCCTGCGGGTTTCCCGGCTCTTCGGTGAGAAAGCCATCGAACGATCAGCCGGATTCATGCAGCGGGTGTTGCTCTGGTCGTTCAAGTTCTCCGGTATGCGCCTGAAGATCGAGCGGGACCCGGGCATCGAACGTAGGCGCGGCTACATCTTCGTCTCCAATCACCAGAGCCTCATCGACATCCCGATTTTCGGCGGGGTGCTCTTCTCGAATCATCCGAAATACATCGCCAAAGCCGAACTGGCCAAATGGATTCCGATGGTCTCGTACAACCTGCGCCGCGGCGGCAATGCGGTGATCGACCGGGCCAACCGGGCGCAGGCAGTTCAGGTGATCCGCGACTTCGGCCGGCACTGCCAGGAGCGTGGTGTCTCGGCGGTCATCTTCCCCGAGGGAACCCGATCGCGCGATGGAGGCCTCAAGTCGTTCCGCTCTGGCGGGACAGCCGCCCTCCTCGAGGCGGCACCCGATCTCGAGATCGTTCCGACGACCATCGACGGCAGCTGGCATCTGCTGACGCATCGCATGTTGCCGATTCCCTTCGGCACCGAGGTGCGGATCCGTTTCGGGGAGCCGATGGCCCGACAAGTGGGGGAGCGCGTCAGCGATGTCCTCGAAGACGTCAGAACGACCATTTCCGGCACACTTGATCAGTGGCGTGCCGAACCCGCCATCTGATCAGGCGCCGACGACCGGTTCTTGCTTGTAGTTGTCCGGGACCCACTTCTGGGAATCGATCGGCGGCCGTTCGATGGGCGCGTCGCTCTTGACACGCGGTGGGAGTTCGACGGCCGGCCTGTCGAGATGCTCATAGGGGACCATGGACAGCAGATGTGAAATCGTGTTGAGGCGCGCTTTGCGTTTCGAGTCGGCGTTGACGACCCACCACGGAGAATCGCCGATGTCCGAATACTGGAACATGATGTCTTTTGCCTTGGAATAGGCGACCCACCGCTGGCGTGACTCCAGGTCCATCGGACTGAGCTTCCATCGTTTGGTGGGGTCCTCCAGCCGGGCCTGAAACCGGCGTTCCTGCTCGTCGTCGGATACCGAGAACCAATATTTGACGACCTGGATGCCCGACCGGATCAGCATCCGTTCGAACTCCGGAACGGTCCGCAGGAACTCCCAGTATTCCGCTTCTGAGCAGAACCCCATGACCCGCTCGACTCCGGCCCGGTTGTACCAGGAACGGTCAAACAAGGTGATCTCGCCTGCTGCAGGCAGGTGCGGAACGTACCGTTGGAAGTACCACTGGGTCTTTTCGCGGTCAGTTGGAGTGCCGAGGGCGACGACGCGACAAACCCGGGGATTGAGCGGCTCGAGGATCCGCTTGATGACGCCACCCTTGCCGGCCGCGTCCCGACCCTCGAACAACACCACGAGTTTGTGGCCAGTCTCGACAACCCACCGCTGCATGTGGGCAAGTTCGACATAGAGCCTGGCCAGTTCGGCTTCGTACTCGCGTTTGGGGATGTTGGTCACGGGACGCAGCCTACCCAACTGGCACGCACGCGTGCGGTCCTGGCGGGCCTTTCAGATCGCGAAAAACATCCTTACGTTAAACGTGACAAAGCGACCCGGACCGTGTCTGATATGCAGGCCAAGAAACCTCATTCGAGAACGGACACATCATGAACAAGTCGCATAAGGTGCGGGCCACCCGCCAGCACCAGGAACACGCCAAGGGCGCCTCACCGCGAAGCGGGAAGCCGTACAAGGGTGAGAACTTCATTCAGCCCAAGACGGAGAACGCCAAGAAGAACGCGGGTCGTGCCGCCGCGGCCCGCAAGACGACCAAGCAGTAGCACAGCGTCCAGGTAGAAACTGAAGGGCCCCGACCAAACGGTCGGGGCCCTTCTCTATTTGGCGGGCCGAAGTCAACAAGTTTCTCAAAGACTGGTCATCCAGCCATCCCCCCGCTCCGAATAGTTAGCACTAAAGCCCTATGAAGGAGAGGCTCATGAAAAAGTTCACGTCTGGTCTGGTTGGTTTGCTGGCTGTTGCGCTCCTGGCGCTGCCCGCCGGCGCTCAAGCGTCCGGTGGCATGGTGTCCGTCATCCACGGTATCCCTGGACTCACTGTTGATGTCTATGTCAATGACGCCCTTACGCTGGAAGACTTCGCCCCCGGCGATGTGGCCGGCCCGCTGGAACTCCCGGCAGGCGACTACTCGCTGGCCATCACGGCCGCCGATGACACCGTTGCCAACGCCGTTTTGACCGGTTCGGCCACCGTGACCGATGGTCTCGACGCCTCGATCGTCGCTCACTTGAACGGCGATGGAACGCCGACCATCAGCATCTTCGCCAACGACGTGTCGTCCATCGACGCCGGTGAAGGCCGTCTGACTGTTCGCCACACGGCCGCAGCGCCAACCGTTGACATCCTGCTCGCCGACGGCACTGAGGTCTTCACCGACGTGTCGAACCCCCAGGAAGGCATCGTTGAGCTTCCTGCCGCAACCTACAGCGTGGCGATCGCCCCGGCCAATGGTGGAGTCGCAGGCGCAGTGTTCGGCCCGGCCGACCTGGCAGTGGTCGAGGGCACCAACCGGATCGTCTACGCCACCGGCGACCTCGCAGGCGGCACGTTCAGCCTCGTGATTCAGGACATCGGTGGTCTCGGCACGGCTCCGGCCGCCGTCCCGACCGGTTCTGGTGATCTGGCCGACGTCGCTCCGTTCGCGGCTCTGATTGCCATCGCATCGGCGCTGGCTCTGTTCGGTTCCGCCCGCCTCGCCATCCGCCGCCGCTAACCCTTCGGCGTTTGGCTCATCGTTGGGGGAGGCCAGAAATGGCCTCCCCCAACTGCTTTCTGTCTTCACCTCACGAACGAATAGGATCAGGTCCCATGCGAATCGTTGCCGGCGTCGTGGCGCTCTTGTCCCTCGTGACCCTGGTGGTCTCGCTCGCCGCCCTTCGCGAGCGCGGTGTGGCTGATCGGCCGGTCGTCACCTTCGAAGCCTCGGCTTCGCAGGCCGGCGCAACGGAACAGGCGCCCCCGACGACCACCACCACCGTCCTCACCGCCGCCCCCGGGGTCGTCGTCACGTCGGGCCGATTCGAGGAGGTTGGGTCCCGTTCGGGTCCTTTGCCCGTCTCGGTGACCATCGGGGCGCTCGACGTCAGTGCTTCCATCGAGCCAGTCGGTTTCGATGCGTCTCGGGACGAGATGGAAGTGCCCCGATCTGCGGGCATCGTCGGGTGGTACGAATACTCGGCCCTGCCTGGTCAATCCGGATCGGCCGTGCTGGCAGCTCACGTCGACTGGAACGGTCGGCGCGGCGCATTCTTCGACCTCTACCGAGTCGAGCCAGGAACCCTCGTCTCAGTTGCTTTCGACGACGGTTCGGTCCGGCTGTTCGAAGTGTTTGCGGCCGACCAGTTCGACAAAGTGGACCTACCCACAGATCGGGTCTTTGCCAAAGAGGGAAACCCGGTGCTGACGCTGGTGACGTGCGGCGGGTACTTCGACGCAGGGGCCGGAAGCTATGACGACAACGTTGTCGTGTTCGCCCGGCCGGTGACTTCTGTGGTTCCGGCACAGGCAGGCTGAATGCGGCCGCCAGGCACCGGTCGGCCGCGGTGACCGGAATCCTGCTGGCGGCAGTCGCAGCCGTGGTGGTCGGTTCCGGAGACTTTCTTGGAGGTTTGGCCGGACGCCGGACAGAGCCATGGTCGGTTGTCGGGACCGGATTCCTGGCCGGCACAGTCGTCATGTCGTTGATCGCCGCGATGGTCGGCGGCCAACCCACCGCAGCCGATCTCGGGTGGGGGGCGGCATCGGGCGCCGGGGGCGCGGCGGGCGTCTACCTTTTGTATCGGGGCTTCTCGCGTGCACCGATGGGCGTGGTTTCTCCGTTGGCGGCTGTACTGGGAGGTCTGGTGCCGGCTAGCGCCGGGCTTCTGACCGGTGACGCAGTGTCTGTGACCATGGCACTTGGCATGGGGATCGGCCTGGTCGCGATCATTCTTGTCTCCTGGGTACCAGTGGCTGTCAGCGAGGCGGTGTGGGTGGGGGTACGGCACGGCATCGGCGCCGGCCTTGGCTTCGGATTCCTGCTGCTCTTCCTGGCCCGGGCCGGTCGCGATGCCGGCCTCTGGCCGGTGCTGGTGAGCAGGGCTGCCTCGTTCGCAATCCTGGCTCTGGCAAGCGGAATCCTGGGCCGGTCGCTGTTCGTCAGCAGGAAGGCTCTCGTCCCGGCCCTCGCCGCCGGAGTGCTCACCGTGCTCGGGAACGCCGGGTATGTACTGGCGTTGAACCTCGGGTCGCTGGCGCCGGTGAGCATCGTGTACTCCCTGTTTCCGGCGTCGACCGTCGTGTTGGCGTGGTTGGTGTTCCGGGAGAGACTGCGACCAGGGCAGGCGGTTGGGGTTGGCCTCGCGTTGTTGGGAACTGCCCTCATCACGGTCGGATGACCCTATCGATCGGCGTTTCAGACCTCTCACACTGTACGGAGAGGTGATTATGCATCTGAGTGCTCGTCTCGTAGACGGAGTTCGGTCGCTTGCGGCGCCCCGGGTCCGGGCCGTGGGTGACGGTGGCGTCGTGTGGTGCCCGAACCGGTCGGGCGACGTCTCGGTGGAGACCTGTTACGCCTGTGACCGGTTCTTCCGGGTGGGCTCCGGCCCGAAGACGA
>Ga0224512_10003823_pt1 | contig 13062 bp, 13 predicted proteins | sample SF_May12_sed_USG_4_FD_169103 | JGI IMG/M metagenome (GOLD analysis project Ga0224512, IMG submission 169103) | Sediment microbial communities from San Francisco Bay, California, United States - SF_May12_sed_USGS_13 | ecosystem: Environmental > Aquatic > Marine > Sediment | place: USA...
GATCACCCCGGTGCCCGGCGGGGTTGGCCCGATGACGATCACGATGCTCCTTCACAACACCCTGGAGGCGGCGGCCCGGCAGGCCCGCGGCGGTGTGTCCCCTGCCCGTCCCTGACGACCGCAGATACGCTCGCACCCATATGTGGGCGCGTTCCGAGAACAATAAGGACATCCGTGTGGGGTTCACCCACGTGCCGTGCTCTTCCCTGGGGGACGTCGTCTTCGCCGAGCTCCCGCCGCCGGGAACCGACGTTCGGGCAGGCGAGCCGGTCGGATTGGTCGAGTCCTCGCTTGCGGTCTGCGAGGTCGTGGCCCCGATTTCGGGGATCGTTGTCAACGTCAACCCCCTGGTGGAAGGGGCGCCCGAGAAGATCACCGCCGACCCGTTCGAAGGGGGGTGGCTGCTCGAGATCCGTCCATCGGATCCCGCGGAACTGGACTCCCTCCTGACCGGCCAGGAGTACGGCCGGTCTTTCCCGCGGGAGGAGTAGGCCGCCTCCTACCGGATCTTGAGGGTGTGCATTTCGTAGATGAAGTGGGCGCGAATGCGCAGGTTAGGGATCGTGTAATTCTCGGGGATCGGGTTGTAGGGCGCCGCTATGCGGATCGATCCGAGCGCCTCGTCGTCCAGGATCTTGTGTCCGGACCCCTGCAGGAGCTGCAAGGATTCCAGGCTCCCGTCCCGCCCGATGATGAAATCGACGGTCAATTCCCCCTGTATTCCCGCATTCGCGGCGTCCTGCGGATACTGCCAGACGAGCTCGATCTTCCGTTTGATGCTGGCGAAATAGGAGATGTACTGGATTTCCGGGGCGTTCAGTACGGTGAGGTGAGCGCCGCCCCCTCCCTCCTCGGAGATCGCTCCTTCCTTCTCGGCTTTCCCGTCCGTTCCCACTGCGCTCCCCGAGGACGTCTCCTCCCCCCGTCCCGCCCGCGTCGTCGCCTTTGCCATGACCATCTGCCCCAAAGAGGGGGTCATCTCCCGGAGGGTCTTGGGCGTCGCCGAGGGGGGTGGAGGAGGAGCTTCCCGGGCGGGATTCGCCTCTTCCGCACGGGCGACCTTGTCGGGAGGCCGCGGAACGGGGAACTCCTTCTCGGGTGGAAGATCGGGGTTAACGGGCAGGTCGGGGACGCGGCCCACGAGTTCCCGAGGGGTGGGGACGCGCGGCTTCTCTTCCCGGGCCGGTTTGGGGGGGGGCGGCGGCGGAGGCTTCGGGCGGGCGCCCTCCACGATTCCCGGCTGGGGGCGGAGAAACTCGGTCGAGCGCGGCAGGTCGGCCAGGTCCACGACCATCACGTTCTCGGCCCGATGCGGGGCCCAGCGGATCATCGATGCCAGCACCATGAAGGTCAGGTGAAGCAGGATGGAAAGGGCGATGCAGTTTCTCAGCAACCGGTCGTTAGGCATAACCCAATATTATCCGACCATCCTCTCCGCTTTTCAATTTCCGTTGCTCCCGCTACCATAATAAGACATTCCCCCAACGAGGAGCGTTCCCATCATACCCCTGAAGGATACGACCCCTTCCTTCCGAACGCCGTATGTCAATTACGTGCTGATCGCCCTGAACTTCGCCGTTTTTTTCTACCAGCTGACCCTGAGCGAGCGGATGGCGGATTTCGCGTATGCCTACGGAGTCATTCCGTTCCGCTTCGTGCATATCTTCCCCCGGGATCCCTGGGAGCTGCTGACGCCCCTGTCGGCCACGTTCCTTCACGGCGGGTGGGGACACCTGCTCGGAAACATGCTCTACCTCTATATTTTCGGGAACAACGTGGAGGACAAGCTGGGGCAAGGCCGGTTTCTGCTGTTCTATCTGACGTGCGGCGTCCTCTCCTTCCTTGCCCAGATCGTGTTCCAGTCGAATTCCATGGTCCCCAACGTCGGGGCCTCCGGGGCAATCGCGGGCGTGCTCGGGGCATATTTTCTGCTTTTCCCCCGGGCGCGGATCCTGACACTGGTGCCGCTGTTCTTCTTTTTCCCCCTGGTGGAGATCCCGGCGTTCTTCTTCCTGGGGATCTGGTTTCTCATGCAGTTTCTCAGCGGCGCGGCGACGATCGGGCGGGTGTCCGCTCTCACGGGCGGGGTGGCGTGGTGGGCCCACGTCGGCGGATTTCTCGCGGGCATGCTTCTGCTGAAACTGCTCCTGCCGCGCAACGCCGTGCGGAGGAACGTAATCGTCTAATCCTCCCGTAAGGCCCGAAAACAAAGGCCCGGCGGGAGGGCGCAGTCGGTAAAAATGCCTTGACACTACCTGGCCCTTCATCATTCAATGAGATACAATTTACGACATTGGCCGACAACCCAGCTTCCTTATATCCGGGGATCAGGAACCTTACCCCAAACCGACAGGAGGGATAGCGATGACGAAGGCGGAACTGGTTGGGTTCATGGCGAAAAAGGCTGGCATTGCGAAAGGCAAGGCGGAGGGAGCGCTCAACGCGTTTACCGACGCTGTCACAGGTGCCTTGAAGAAGGGGAACAAGCTTGCCCTGACGGGATTCGGGACGTTCAGCGTCAGCAACCGGAAAGCCAGGATGGGACGGAACCCGCAGACCGGTGCGCAGATCAGGATCAAGGCGACGAAGGTCCCCAAGTTTACGGCCGGCAAGTCTCTCAAGGAAGCGGTCGGCGGAAAGAAAAGATAGAGACCTTCCGACAGCGGTGAACAGCGACCCCCGGTCGGCTCCGTGCTCGGCCGGGGGTTTTTTTCTGCGGGAGGGCGCATGTTCACGAAAATTCTGCTGCCCACGGATTTCTCCCAATGTTCGGCAGAGGCCGCCGAAGCGGCGAGGTTCCTGGCGGAACGGTTCGGGTCGGTCGTCGTGGTGCTCCACGTGCTCGACGAACCGGCAACTCTCGACCCGATGTTCCGCGGGGAAGTTCCGCTCGAAATGCTTCGGAGCCGGATGGAGGAATTCGCCCGGGAGAACATGGGTGCGTTCCTCGCGCGCCATTTCTCCGGGTTCGGGAACTTTGACACGATGCTCACCACGGGGATACCATACAGGGAAATTATCGGAAAGGCTCGGGAAGTCGCGGCGGATCTCATCGTGATCGGGACGCATGGCCGCACGGGGGTGGAACACGTGATCTTCGGCAGCACGGCGGAAAAGGTGGTCCGCATGGCCCCCTGCCCCGTCTTGAGCGTCCGACGGGGAGGAAAGCAGTTTGTTCATCCTTGATTTTTTCCCGACGGGAGGAACTTCCGTATGAGCGTGATCATGGACGTGCACGGTCGACAGGTGCTGGACTCCCGGGGTAACCCCACCGTGGAAGTCGAAGTGCACCTCGAGTCCGGAGCCGAGGGGCGGGCGATTGTTCCCTCGGGAGCGTCGACCGGGACCCGCGAGGCGGTGGAGCTCCGGGACGGCGACCCGAAGAGGTACCTCGGGAAAGGGGTGGAGAAGGCCGTCCGGAACGTGAACCGGGTGATCGGACCCAAACTCGTCGGCTTTGACGCCACCGAGCAGGCGCTCCTCGACGGGATGATGATCGGGCTCGACGGGACGGAGAACAAGAGAAAGCTTGGGGCGAACGCCATCCTCGGAGTCTCCCTGGCTGTCGCGCGGGCGGCGGCGGAATCCTGCGGCCTCCCTCTCTACCAGTACCTGGGAGGCGTGGGAGGCCGGACGCTCCCTGTCCCGATGTTGAACATATTGAACGGCGGCTCCCACGCCGACAACAACGTGGACATCCAGGAGTTCATGGTGATGCCCGTGGGGGCGAAATCGTTCTCCGAGGCGCTCCGGATGGGTGTGGAGACGTTTCACCACCTGAAGAAGGTGCTGAAAGGGAAGGGACTGAACACCAACGTCGGCGACGAGGGCGGCTTCGCCCCCCTGCTCCGGTCAAACGCCGAGGCGATCGAGGTGATCCTCGAGGCCATCGGGAAGGCGGGATACAAGGCGGGGAAGGAGATCGGCATTGCGCTGGACGCCGCGGCCTCCGAGTTTTACGAGAAGGGGAAGTACGTATTCCGGAAATCGGACGGCTCGAAGCGATCCGCCGACGGGATGGTGAAATTCTACGAGGGGCTGTGCCGGCAATACCCCATCCTCTCCATCGAGGACGGATTCGCCGAGGACGACTGGGAAGGATGGAGGTTGTTTACGCAGGCCATGGGGAGGAAGATCCAGATCGTCGGCGACGACGTGTTCGTGACCAACCCGAAGATCCTCCGGAAGGGCATCGACCAGGGGATAGCGAACTCCGTCCTGATCAAGTTGAACCAGATCGGAACCGTCAGCGAGACGATCGACGCCGTGGAGATGGCCAAGCGGGCAGGATGGACGGCCGTCGTCTCCCACCGGTCCGGCGAGACGGAGGACAGTACCATCGCCGACTTCGTGGTCGCCCTGAACACGGGACAGATCAAAACGGGCTCGGCTTCGCGGACCGACCGGCTTGCCAAGTACAACCAGCTGCTGAGGATCGAGGAGGAGTTGGGGCCATCCGCGAGATTCGAGGGAAGGGGAGTGTTCTATAATATCTGATATGAAGCAGCGGTTCATCGCACTCATCGTGCTGGACGGGTGGGGATACAGGGAAGAGACCGAGGGCAACGCCGTGGCCCTGGCCAACACGCCGTTCTTCGACGGGCTATGGGCGGAGTTTCCCCGCACGCTGATCCATGCATCCGAGGAGCGCGTCGGGCTTCCTGAAGGGCAGATGGGAAACTCGGAAGTCGGGCACCTGAACCTGGGGGCGGGCCGTGTCGTCTACCAGGACATCGTCCGGATATCGAAGTCGATCCGGGACGGCGAGTTCGCGCGGAACCCTGTCATCTGCCATGCGATGGACACGGCCCGGGAAAACGGGAAGGCGCTCCATCTCCTCGGCCTCCTCTCCGACGGCGGCGTTCATTCGCTCCCCACGCACCTGTACGCCCTTCTCGAAATGGCGAAGGAGAGAGGGCTTACGCGCGTGTTCGTCCACCCCTTCTTCGACGGGCGCGATACCCCGCCGACCAGCGGCCTCCACCATCTTCGCGACCTTCTGGCGAAGATGGAAGAGATCGGTGTGGGAAGGGTGGCGACGGTGGGGGGGCGATATTTCGCGATGGACCGGGACAACCGGTGGGACCGGATCGAACGGGCTTTCCGGGCAATGGTGCGCAGCGAGGGGAAGGAGAACTCCGATCCCGTAGCCGCCGTATCCCGGTCGTACGAGGCGGGAACGACCGATGAATTCATCGAGCCCGTCGTCATGCGGCAGGACGGCCAGCCCGTGGGACCCATTTCCGAGGGGGATTCGGTCCTGTTCTTCAATTTCCGGGCGGACCGCACCAGACAGCTCACCCGTGCGCTCACGCAGGAGGATTTCGACCGCTTCCCCCGCCACGAGCGTCTTGGTCTTAAGTTCGCCTGCATGACCGACTACGATGAGACCTTCTCCCTACCGGTCGCGTTCCCGGCGCAGACCCGGAACAATCTCCTCGCAGATGTCTTCGCCTCCGAAGGAATCCGGAACCTCCGGATTGCGGAGACCGAGAAATACGCGCATGTGACCTACTTCTTCAACGGGGGGCTGGAGAAGGTGTTCCCGGGAGAGTCGCGGATCCTCGTTCCGTCCCCCTCGGTTCCGACCTACGACCTGCAGCCGGAAATGAGCGCATACGAAGTCGCGGAACGGGCGGCCGCCGAGGCGGGTTCGGGCAGGCACGACGTGCTCATCCTGAACTTCGCGAACGGGGACATGGTGGGGCACACCGGCATCCTGTCCGCGGCGATCCGGGCGATCGAAGCGGTGGATGCGAATCTTCGCCGTGTAGTGGAGGTAATATGGGAGGTGGGAGGGGTGGCGCTCGTGACCGCCGACCACGGCAACGCCGAACAGATGGTCGACCCCGATACGGGGGGGCCGCACACAGCCCACACGACCAACCCCGTCCCGCTGATTCTCGCCGATCCGCAGGCAAAGGGGATGATACTGAGAAGCGACCGCGCGTTGGAGGACATCGCCCCCACGATTCTCATGATGCTGGGGATATCCGCGCCGGCCGAGATGACCGGCGAGGACATCCGATCGGCGGCAAAGGCGGTATAGAGGGATGACGCAGAAATCGATCCTTACCATCAGCAACGAGGCAAGCGTCCGGGACATGCTGGCGAACCTTTTCACCGACAAGGGCTACCGGGTGTCGCTCGCGGGCTCCGGCGCGGAGGCCGTCAAGATCGTGTCCAACTCTACCCCCGATTTCATCCTGTGCGAGCAGTTCCTCCCCGATATCTCCGGGGTGGAGCTGAAGCGGCGCATCCTCCGTCTGTCCCCGAAATCCCGGGTGATCATCCTTTCCTCCTTCACCATCATCCGGAGTTCCGACGACGTCCTGCGGTTCGGGTCCTCCGATTTCATCCTGGACCAGCGGGAACTCATGGACCTCCTCGAAGCGGCGGGGGAGGACAGGGCCCCGGTGGCGCCGCCGGTGACCGACGAACACCTGAAGAAATGCCTCGTCGATACGATCGACGTCCTGGTCGGACTGCTGGAGATCAACGACCCGTTTTTCGGAGGGAACTCGCACATCACGATGGAATACGCCCGCGCCGTCGCCGAGGAGATGAAGCTGACGAAGGAGATGGTGGACGAGATCGTCGTGGCGTCCCTGCTGCACGACATCGGCAGGGTCGGCATCCGGAGCGAGATCCTCACCGGGAAAAAGGAGATCACCAAGGACGAGTACAACACGGTGAAATCCCATTGCGATAACGGAGTCAAGATCCTCGAGACGATCGACTTCCCGTGGAAGATCAAGCCGATCATCGTGCATCATCACGAGAGGTACGACGGGAAGGGATACCCGGGGGGGCTCAAGGGACGGGAGATCCCGCTGGGAGCGCGGATCCTGTCCGTGGTCGACGCCTACGCGGCGATGACCGCCAACCGGCCGTACCGCAAGAGCCTGCAGAAAGAAGAGGCCATCCAGGAACTGCACAAGAACGTGGGGACCCAGTTCGACCCGGAGGTCGTCGAAATTTTCACGCGCGTGGTGGAGCAGAAATTTTACCACCACGGCATCGGGGCCAAGCCGAGAATCCTCCTGGTCGACGACGAGGTCGATTACCTGATGCTCCTCAAGCTCAGGCTCGTCAACGAGGGGTTCGAGGTCGTCGTCACGGACAGGTCCATCGAGGCCCTGGCAGTCATGGAAAGGGAAAAACCGGACCTCGTGATCGCCGACGTCGTGATGCCGGAGATGGACGGCATCGCGATGTACCGGAAAATGCGCGAACTCCCCGGGACCGGGGACACTCCCCTGTTGTTCCTCTCGGGGAAAGATGATACGAGCAAGAAGGTCGAGGCGCTTCACCTGGGTGCGGAGGATTATCTCCTCAAGCCGGTGGAGCTGAAGGAACTTGCCGCGCGGATCCGGAACATCATCCGGCGGGACAAGCGGAGGAAAAACGGGGTCGGGGCCGGAACCAGCCAGGGCGTCATCGGGGATCTCAAGAACCTCGGAATCCCCGATATCGTCCAGACGCTTCACCTCGGCCTCAAGACCGCATGCGTGCTCCTGAAGGCGGGGCAACACGACGAGGGGCGGATCTACTTCACGAACGGGCGCATTTCCCATTGCGAAGTCGAAAATCTCGCGGGGGAGGAAGCCTTCTACCGGCTGTTGCGCTTGCAGGAGGGAACATTCGTGATCACGCACGGGCAGACGACCAAGAAGCGGACGATCGACATGGACGAGATGCAGTTGATTCTGGAGGGATTCCGCCGTCTCGACGAGGAGAAAAAGGAAAACGCACCGGGATGACCCTTTTTTCCAGAGAACGAAGGAAAAAGGAGAGGAAACGGCGTATGGCTCCGGTTGTGTTCACGGTCAAGAGCGGGAAGCATCCGATTCGGGTGTCGTCCCCCGTAACGGCCACCGCGAGGGATTTTTCCACTGCGGGGATGTCGGTCGTGACGCCGATGATCAGCCCGGACGGGATCCATGTAATGTACGACACGCTCATGACTACGCGCAACCGTGTGGAAGCGACGATCTTCCCGGAAGGGAAATCGCCGATCCGGGTATCGGGAAAGGTCGTCTGGTTCCGCGCGGCCGAGAAGCCGGAGGGGTCCTACATTTTCGGCATGCAGTTCGACGAAACGTCGGAAGACCTGAAGGAGTGGCTCTTCTTCGAGTAGGCCCTTGAGAGCGATCGACGTTCACGCCCACCCCAGCACCCGTCCCTGGTACGAATCGATGCGCCCGTATTTCGAGGCGCTCGAGTCCTATTACCGGACGCCCTTCCGTGTCCGCACGGACGAGGAGATGGCCGGGGAGTTCCTCCAGGCCGGCGTGGGCGCGATGATCCTGGCCTGGGATGCGGAAACGACCACGCGGTTGCCGGCGACGACCAACGATTACGTGGCCTCCGTCCGGGACCGGTTTCCGGATTCGGTTATCGGCGCCTGGGCCTCGGTCGACCCGTGGAAGGGGGAGGAGGCCGTCCGGGAGCTCGAGCGCGCCGTGAGGGACTTGCAGCTTACGGGGGTGAAGTTCCAGGGGGTCGCCCAGGCGTTCTTCCCGAACGAACGCCGGTTCTACCCGCTCTACGAGAAGTGCGTCGAGCTGTCGGTCCCCGTGCAGTTCCACACCGGCACCACCGGCCTGGGGGCGGGGACGCCGGGGGGAATGGGACTCAAGCTGAAGTACACCCAGCCGATCCATCTCGACGATGTCGCGGCCGATTTCCCCGGCCTCACCATCATTGCGTGCCACCCGTCATGGCCGTGGCAGAGCGAGATGATCGCCATTCTCCTCCACAAGGCAAACGTCTACATGGAGACGTCCGGCTGGTCTCCGAAATATTTCACGCCCGAGTTGAAGAAGGAAATCGCCGGGCGCCTCCAGGACAAGGTCATGTTCGGGTCGGACTACCCCGTGCTTTCCTACGAGCGGCTCTTCCGGGACTGGGACGCCGAGGGGTACCCGGCCGCCGTCCTCGACAAGGTCTTCCTCGCCAACGCGCGCCGGATCCTCCGGCTTCCCTGAGATTCCCCTCCCGCGTCCACTCAGCCGCAAGCGCCTGCCACCGGGGCGCCCGGAATGGGGCTCCGCCGCCTCGGAGGGGGGCTCCGTTCGTGGCTCGCCGTGCGGTCAACCCGCACGGCTGCGCTTTACCTCACTGCGCCCCCTCTCCTTCGGCTTGCTGCGCCCGATACCGGGGACCCGGGCGACGCGGGGGGTTCCCCGCAGCGGCCTGTGGAGCGAATGGGCGGGGACACTCCTCTCCCGCATCCCGGGGATGAATCAGGAATGTCCCCGGTGAGCGGAACCGGCAGCGAGCGGGCGAAGGTCGCGAGCGTAGCTGCGGGGAAGCCCCCCGCGAGCCGGAGGCCCCGGTAGCGGGCGCTCCGGTAAAGATTGGGGAGAGCGTCTTCGCGTCCGGGGGAATTGGTCTGGGGATTTTGGTCTTGCCACACGGAAATATTTGTATATACTATTGTTTTTCGTGAAAAGAGCTGCCGGGGAGTGCGAGAGTGGCGGAATGGCAGACGCGCCGGATTTAGGATCCGGTGGGCAACCGTGAGGGTTCAAATCCCTCCTCTCGCACCATCTGCCCGGGTGTTTTACTCTAAAGGCTAAGGAGTGGACGAGAGGTCATGAAGACGAGCATCGAAACGGTCAGCAGTGTCGAGAAGAGGATCCGGGTGGAAATCCCTGCCGACGAGGTGTCCCGGCGCGTCGAGGAGGGATACGTCGAAGTCCGGAAAATGGCCCCCCTGCGCGGGTTTCGCAAGGGGAAGGCCCCGATGTCGATGGTCCGGCGGGTCTTCAAGGAATCCGTCGAGGCGGATGTTGTCGAGCATCTGGTCAGGGATTCCCTCAGCGAGGCGGTAAAGGGGAACGACCTGAAGATCCTTTCCCTTCCCAAGATCGACGGAGGAAAGCTCACGGAAGGGCAGGAGTTCGTGTTCACCGCCACCGTGGAAGTTGTCCCCGAGCTGAACCCGGAGGGGTACAAGGGAATCCCCGTCGTGAAGGAGAAACGGGAGGTAAAGGACGAGGATGTGGACGCCGCGGTCGATCGTCTGCGGGGATCCTTCGCCCAGTACCACGCGGTCGAGGGGCGAGGAGCCGGCGGCTCCGATCTCGTGGAGTTCGGGTTCACCGCGACATCGGAGGGGCAGACGGTCGAGAAAAGCGACTCTGCGAGCGTTGTTCTCGAGGGAGGAGTCCCCTTCGGAAAGGAGTTCGAGTCCCACCTGACCGGGGCCCGGACAGGGGACAGGAAGACGTTCGAGGTGCAGTTCGAGTCCGATTTTCCCAACGAGAAGTACCGCGGGAAGAATGTCCTCTTCGAGGTGAAGGTGAGCGCCGTCCGGGAGAAGAAACTTCCCGACATGGACGATGATTTCGCCAGGAGTTTCGGAGACATAACCGGCCTTTCCGATCTGAAGGAAAAGATGCGGGGGCGCCTGGTCCTGGAGGCGGAGGAGGCGGCGAAGCGCAGCGTGGAGGAGCAGCTCCGGCAGGGGCTGCTGGAGAGGAATTCCTTCGAGGTCCCCATAACGCTGGTCGACCGCCAGATCGTCTCCATGATCGAGGACACCGCGAACCAGCTCGTGTCCCAGGGGGTCGACCTAAAGAAAGTGAGCATGGATTTCGAAAAGATGAAAGAGAGGTTTGCTCCGAACGCCGGTCGGGCGGTCCGCCTGTCCCTGCTCCTGTCGGCGATCGCGGAAAAGGAGGGCATCGACGTCCCCTACTCCGAAATCGAGGTGGAGATGAAACGGATGGCGGCCGGCGCCGGGATAGAGTATGAAAAGATAAGGGAAATGTACGGGGACGAGGAGCGAATGGACGGCCTGCGCAACCGGTTGGTCGACAGGAAGGTAATGGCGTTCCTCCTGGAGAACGCCGAGGCCAGGGAGGAGGTGGCGGGATGACCCCCCTTGTGCCGATCGTTGTGGAACAGACAAGCCGCGGCGAGCGATCCTACGACATCTACTCCCGGCTGCTCAAGGACCGCATCGTGTTCATCGGAAACCCGATCGACGACGATATCGCCAACCTGGTCATCGCCCAGCTCCTTTTTCTCGAGGCGGAGGACCCGGACAAGGATGTCAACCTGTACATCAACTCCCCCGGGGGGTACGTGACGGCGGGGATGGCGATCTACGACACGATGCAGTTCATCAAGCCCCAGATGGCCACCGTCTGCATCGGTCAGGCTTCCTCGATGGCCGCGGTGCTTCTGGCCGGGGGCGCCGTGGGGAAACGGACGGCGCTGCCCAACGCGCGCATCCTGATCCACCAGCCGCTGGGGGGAGCGAAGGGGCAGGCCACCGAGATCGAGATCCACGCCCGGGAGATTCTCCGGATGCGGGAAGAGCTCAACAAGATCCTCGCAAAGCACACGGGGCAGTCGCTTTCGCGCATCGCGGCGGACTCCGAGCGGGACTTTTTCATGTCCGCGGAGCAAGCGAAGACCTATGGTATAATCGACACCGTGGTGGAGAAGAGGCCGCTTCCCGCCAGGCCGCTTGTAGACTGACGGAGGACCATGTGACCCGGAAAATCAACGACAAGGTGAACATGCTGGTCTGCTCGTTCTGCGGAAAAGCCCAGAACGAGGTGCGAAAACTCATCGCCGGCCCCACCGTGTACATCTGCGACGAATGCGTCGAGCTCTGCAACGACATCATCACAGAGGAGTACGAAGTCGAGGATTCGCTGGAGGAGAAGCGCCGAAGGCTTCCGAAGCCAGCGGAAATAAAAAAGATTCTTGACGAATACGTGATCGGACAGGAGAGGGCCAAGAAAATCCTCTCCGTTGCGGTGTACAACCATTACAAGCGGGTCGAGACGCGCACCGTCGACGGCGTCGAACTCCAGAAGTCCAACATCATCCTGCTCGGCCCGACGGGAAGCGGGAAAACCCTTCTGGCCCAGACGCTGGCCCGCATCCTGAACGTCCCGTTCACGATCGCGGACGCAACCACGCTCACCGAAGCGGGGTACGTGGGGGAGGACGTCGAGAACATCATCCTGAGCCTCCTGCAGGCATCCGACTACGACGTGGAAAAGGCCCAGAAGGGCATCGTCTATATCGACGAGATCGACAAGATCGCGCGCAAGTCGGAGAATCCGTCGATCACACGCGACGTCTCCGGCGAAGGGGTCCAGCAGGCGCTGCTCAAGATCCTGGAGGGGACGATTGCGAACGTTCCCCCCAAGGGCGGCCGCAAGCACCCTCAGCAGGACTTCATCAAGGTCGACACGGGCAATATTCTCTTCATATGCGGCGGGGCGTTCATCGGACTCGAGGGAATCGTGGAGCGGCGGACCTCGAAGAAGATGATGGGGTTCGCGGCCGACATCGTTTCGCGCTCGGAGAAGAACATCGGCAAGCTCCTCGAGGCGGTGCAACCGGAGGACCTCATCCGGTTCGGCCTCATCCCCGAGTTCGTGGGGCGCCTCCCGGTGGTGGCCACGCTGCACGAACTCGACGAGGATGCGCTGGTCCAGATCCTGATGAAGCCGAAGAACGCTCTCGTACGGCAGTACCAGCGGCTGTTCGAGTTCGAGAACGTGAAACTCGAGTTCACCGACGACGCCTTGCGGTGCATCGCCCGGCAGGCTATCCAGCGAAAAGCGGGGGCGCGGGGGCTACGCTCCATACTCGAGCACATCATGCTGGACGTCATGTACGAGATACCTTCCCAGAGCAACATCAAGAAGTGCATCATTTCCGATGACGTGGTCAGCGGCAAGGTGCCTCCCGAAATCGTGCAGGGAAAGAAGGCCGAACTGGCCTAGCGCAGACCCCTGCGGATGTTCTTCCCCGCACGGGGAGGGGGGCTGCCAATCGTAGTGGAGGTACGAATGGAAGACAGGAAAAAGATCCTGCCGCTTCTCCCGTTGCGCGACATCGTCGTGTTCCCGCACATGGTGGTTCCCCTGTTTATCGGTCGGGACAAGTCGGTCGCCGCCCTCGAAGCCGCGCTTGCCCACGACAGGCTCATCTTTCTCGCCGCCCAGAAGGACGCGGCGACGAACGAGCCCGTGGAGGACGACATCTTCCGCATCGGGACCGTTGCGCACATCGTCCAGATCCTGA
>Ga0224512_10003825_pt1 | contig 13057 bp, 5 predicted proteins | sample SF_May12_sed_USG_4_FD_169103 | JGI IMG/M metagenome (GOLD analysis project Ga0224512, IMG submission 169103) | Sediment microbial communities from San Francisco Bay, California, United States - SF_May12_sed_USGS_13 | ecosystem: Environmental > Aquatic > Marine > Sediment | place: USA: California...
GCTTCGCTCCACTGGTAGCCGACGATGGGGATCATGGTTTCGGCCATCTGTTTTTCTTTCTCGGATGCATAAAGCTCATTCTCGAGGAGATACTCGAGATCCGGCGTGCCACTCCCTGGCCTATTGTCCCGCCACCACTTTGTGATGGCGCGTTTGTAGTATGCCTGTCCAAAATCGGGATCGATTGCGAGAGCGGCGTCAAGAGACTTGGCTGCCTCTGTGAAGTTGCTGTTATTGAGGTGATCAGAGCCAGCAAGATAATGCTTGAGCGCCTCCAGCGACGAACTCGTCTTCTGCGCGATCGGAATCTTCCCGGCAAGCTCCACGGGCTCGCCAACCGCGAGATCGGCGTGAAACTCCTTCGTCAGCTGATCGACCATCGTATAGAGATCGCTGCCATCGATCCGTTTGGACTGAACGATGGTGCCGTTTTCGACATTGACCAGCTGGCAGGTAAGAATCCACTTGTCGCCCAGCTGACTCAATGACCCGGTCAGCATCGATTTCGCGCCCGCTTTTGTTGCCACTGTGCCGGCCAGCTCGCGGGCGCTCTGTCCCTCGCCCGCGATCTGTTTCTGGATGTCGAGTAGGCGTTGGCTGCTGTACACGCGGACCGCTTCGAGACCGGACAGATCGGTGATCAAAAGCTCCTGCATGATCTGGCCAATCCGATCCGGATCGCTGGGATCTTTGAGGTTTTCGAATGGAAAGATCGCAAGCGAGGCAGCCTCTGCGGTTTGGACCGACGGTGCGCCACCGTCGGATCCGCCCTCAAAAAGGCTCGGGCCAAATATCACGGCGGCGGCGATCACGGCCGCGCCTGCGATCATCGTACCCAGCCGCTTGGCGCGTGGCTTCGAGTCGGGTAACGATACGGCCTTGTGTCGCGCCGTATCCGAGCTGACTTCGGCCTTTAGTGCCTCGAGTTCGTTGCGAATATCCGTCGCGCTCTGAAACCGCCGGCTGGGGTCCTTGGTTATGCAGTGATCGAGGATGCGTCCCAGCTGGTTGGGCAATGTATGCTTGATCTCCGTGATACTGACCGGCTGATCGCGAAGGATCGATGACATGATCGACAGGTTGGTATCTCCCTTGAACGGCCGGTCGCCCGTCGCCATTTCATAGAAGAGAATACCGAGTGAAAAGACATCGGAGCGATGATCGACCTCCTTGCCCTCGGCCTGCTCGGGTGACATATACGAGACCGTCCCCAGCACCGTCCCGGGCTGGGTGTCGTTGGCACCGGCAACCGTCTTGTCGTTGTCCGGATCCGTCTGCAACAGTTTGGCGAGCCCAAAGTCGAGTACTTTGACCCGGCCCGCGTCGTCGAACATGATGTTTGCCGGCTTGAGATCGCGGTGTGTGATCCCGACGGCGTGGGCGCTCCCGATCGCATCGGCAAGAGGGATCGCGACGTCAAGAAACTGCTCGAGCGACATGCCGTCGTTCGGCGTAACCTCAGAGAGCCCCTTGCCCTCGACAAGCTCCATCGTTAGATAGAGCGAGCCATTCTCCTCCTCGACCGAGTGAATCGTAACGATGTTGGGGTGTTTGAGAGCGGCGACAGCTTTGGCCTCACGCTCAAAACGCATGCGGCGCTCCGGATCGCGAGCCATGGCCTCTGGCAAGACCTTGAGCGCCACATCGCGATCCAGCTTGGTATCGCGTGCGCGGTAAACGTCTCCCATCCCGCCGGAGCCGATCTTGGAGACGATCTCGTAATGCGCGAGTTTCTGACCGATCATTATATACAGTGTACGCCGAACGTGGTCTGGAGGTTCTAGATAATTGCCCCATTCTAGCAATCCGTTGGGATACCGTCAATTCGAGGTTTTGGAGTCGGATAGGCCGAGGAAACGGTGCTGCCCGGACTGCTGAAGATGCGCCTTTTGAGGAGCAGGTGGGTTCTTTGCCTGAGAGTGCAGGCTTGCTCAAACGATGGATGTGAATGAGTGGTGGTCACGGATCAACGTCGCCTATGTCAGTCCAGCCTCACCGATGTGATCGTTTTAATATCGTGGTTCATCGGTATCGCCACACCCATGTCCTCATTGTCGGCGGATCCCTTCAAGACAGCGTGGGTCTCGGCGCTCAGGAACATCCCCTTCTTCCAGGCAAAGTAAATGGTATCGGTACCCATCCCGGTCAGATTCAGTGCCAGATCCAATCCGCCGAACGCGAGCGAACCCGACATATTGATTGTGTATTCCCCTTTGATTTTCACGCAGTCGTGACCGTCGTATCTAGTTTCCTCCATCAGAGTGTAGGTGTAGTTGACCGTGAGCGGTAGCGTTGTGTCCCCGACGGACTCATTGTATTGCACAACATCGGACCACGAGCCGCCTGGTGCGACCGGTGTCTTCGGCAGCCGGAGGAAGAGAGCAATGACTTCATTGACATAGCCCTGTTCTCCCAGGCGTTCGTCCGAGCCGGGGATGGCAATCTCCGGAAGATCGTCGAATCCTTTGAAATCAGAGAGTTCACCTGTGGACGACAGACTCACATTCACTTTGCGGCCGATCAATTCGGAAAAGTCAGGGCTCATCAAAGCCTGCGTGTCGTCGGTCTTATACTCCCGTTTCGTGCACTCGAGCTCCAACCTCAAGCCGTCGTCATTGGATGATTTGACGGTGAATCCGTACTCCCTCTGCCCTTCCGAGTTGGTGATCAGGTCGTTGCCCATGAAATTCCTGTGGTTGCGATGCTTCCTCGCCACCTGCACCGCGAACGTTGCTGCCTTGTTCATCTTGTACGCGAGCGTGTATTGCTTGGCAGCCTCGAACCGGCCAGCCGGGATACCGATTGCGGCCATCGCAAGGCCAACGCCCGCGATTCGAACCCATGCTCTTTCCATAAGTGCCCCCTCCCTGGGTATTCTCCAGCAGCCCATTCGTTGCAGACCCGTTCTCACTCGGTCAAAGCCGAATTGATGATCATCACCATCGGACCGAATGTGTCCGCGTCCTCGGCCCTTCCCCAACTCGTGAAGACGTACATCAGATCCAGATCGGGCACCAGAGCGAGTAACTGTCCCCCGTACCCTTGACCAGAAACCATGTCGATCTGCCTGTTCTTTATGGTATAGCTGGTCAACCACCACAGATAGCCATAGTCGGAATTGCGAACCGCGGTGACACGCTTCGCTGTGGATTTACGCACCCACTCTTCTGAAATCAACCGTTCTCCATTCCATTTGCCCTCGCGCATATACAGCATGCCGAACTTGGCGACATCTCGTGTTCTCAGTTTGAGACCGCCGCGCGTGCCGCCGGTGGCAGAATACCCTTTGGGATCCGTGTTCCAACTCCAGCGCGTGATACCCAGCGGCTCGAACAGATACTTCTCTGCAAATTGATTGGCGTATAATCCGGTACGATTTTTGAGGATCGCCGATAGCACATGCACGCCTCCCGTGTTGTACACCCAACGCGTTCCTGGTTCGTCTCGCACGGGAAGCTCGAGGACATGTTGCACCCAGTCTTCGAACCGGACTTGAGGGTACTCGCTGTTTCTCGGGTCACAGTAGGGGTAGCTCCATTCATCCCAATCCAGCCCGCAGGTCATTGTTAGTAGCTGTTCGACCGTGACGTCCTTTAAACGATCGTCTTTTATGGCACCGGCGTACTCGGGCAGCAGCTCCCCGATAGTCTTATCGACACCACCGATATACCCATTGTCGATCGCAATCCCGATAAGCCCCGAGGTGACACTCTTGGTGATCGAGTACATCGTGTGCAGGCTTTCCCTCCGGTACGTCCCGAAATACACCTCGTGGACAATGACGCCATTCTTGACGATCAGAATGCTGTGGATGCCTTTGAGCTTGCCGTTGATCACCTGGTTGGTGAGACGCGTGATGATATCGGTGTTCATTCCTTCGGCGTCGAGAGTCGACACTTTCCAACCATCATCGAGTTGCTTCGGCGCCTCGTAGACATACTCACTCGCCATGGACCTGCAAGGAACGGTGACCGCGAAGCACATCACCGCCACCGCACACACGGCGACGGAACATACATTTTGCATAGTCTTGCACCTCCTCTGACCCGCCCGTCGTAGAGCGCTTCGCGTGCTGAGCTCTTCCTACCCTAACTATGCTGGCCTTTGTCGTTCAGGCTCCGCACAAGAACCGCGAGGTATTCCAGCATGGGTTCCCGGCTCTCATTCGGGATTGCCTTCAGTGCGCGCCTGAATCTCTCGTCTGCGCGAGCATCGATTTCCCGGCGAACGGACTCTCCTTTGGCGGTCAATCGCAGAATCTTGAAACGCCGATCGTCGGGATGTTCCCGCTTCTGAATTAGCCTCTGACTTGCAAGGCTTTCGACAGTCCGGCTCAGGGTACTCTTGTCCAGCTTCAAGGAATCCGATAGCTCGGCAATGGTCGTTGACTCCTTCTCGCCAATCTCAAGAAGGCAATGACACTGAGTAAAGGTCAATCCACAGCTGTACCCGCTCTCGGTCTCTTCAGAGCTCAAAAGACGCACGAGTTTTCTCAATAGCCCTCGTAACTTCCGGGTCTTCTTAATGGTCATGGTGGCTCGATCGATGTGGTTGCTATATTCAACGGTTGCAGGATACAACTAATTAACCTTCGTTGTCAACGGAAAAACACCATCTACCCATCTGCTCGAACGAGCGATGCATGCCAACACCACCAACTTTCTTTCTATTGTTCGTTCTCGATCAATCTGTCCAGGTTCAGTGGCAGCATAACCGTAAAAGCCGTGCCATTGCCCAGCTCGCTCTCAATGGTGATTTCACCCTTATGGTCTTGCACAATTTTGTAACAAATCGCCAGACCCAATCCGGTGCCTACCCCCACCCCCTTGGTGGTAAAACCAGGGTCGAAAACCCTGCTCAGATTCTCTTTGGAGATTCCGCTACCGGTGTCGGCTATTCTTATGAACACCTTTTTTTCTTTGGTATACGTCGCTATCGTTATCTCGCCTTTGCCTTTTATGGCTTGCCTGGCGTTGACGAGTAAGTTTAAGAAAACCTGGTTGAGCTGGCCGGGGAAACACGCAATCGGCGGTACATCACCATAGTCTTTTTTGACCTTAATATCGTGCTTTATGTCATGATGAATCAGGGTCAGAGTGTCCTCAAGACCCTCGTGAATGTCCACCGTTTTGAGTTCTGCTTCATCGAGGCGGGCAAAACTACGCAACCTTTTGACAATGTTCGTCACCCGCTCCGTTCCCGATTTAATTGTGCTGTTAGCGTCATCTATAATGTTGAGAGTCGCGGTGAGTTTGGTCTGTTTGAGGCGTTCTTCATCGAACTGAGCATTAATCGTATTCTTCAATTTGTCGACCGCACGAACGAGCGTGTCATGCATGCTGTTTACGGCCCCCATGGGAGTGTTTATCTCGTGGGCTATGCCGGCCACTAGCATACCGAGCGAAGCCATTTTTTCCGCCTGCGCCAGCTGGGCCTGGGTTTGTTTAAGATGCTGGTTCGCTTTTTCGATCTCCTCGAGAACCATTTTCATCTGGGTGATGTCATGAGCCACGCCGATGAGCTCCATCACGTTGCCGTCTTCGTCAAGTATTTGAGAAGCATTGGTGGTAAACCACTTTGCGCTGCCGTCCTTATGGAACATACGGAACTCGTAACCCTCTGCGTGCTCTTCGTGGTTTTCAAACCCCGACTGGAACCACTTGCGAGATTCTGAAACATCATCCGGGTGCAGGAATGGGAAAAACGACTTGCCCTGGAGCTCAACGGCCTCGTAACCCATCTTATCCGCAACCTTTGGGGATATATATGTGAACTCTCCCGTCGGTGTAAGAGAATAGATTATGTCGTTGGCGTTTTCCACCAAGCTGCGGAAGCGTTCCTCACTGATGCGCAGTGTCTCTTCAAACTTCCGTTTCTCGATATAGCTGCCGATGATTTCCGCCGCGGTCTGTAGAGTGCGGACGTCGTCGTCGGTCCATTCCCTTTCGCACTTCACCTCATCGAACCCGACAAAACCGTACCATTCTCCCTCGACTTTGAAAGGTATACACACCATGGATAATATGCCCTGCGGTTCCAGTACCGCTCTTTCCTCCTCCGAGAACGTGCCTACCAAACCCGTGAGAGGATCGCCGCTGGAGAACATCCTTCGCCAGCGTTCGGCACCGGCATCGTAAGGGATGCACTGCAATTCCGGATTGTCGATCTGTGGCTCTGCGCCTGCCGCGCAAACTTCGTATATCTGCCTCATGCACAATCCGTGGGCCTCGTGTTCGAAATTTTCGAATATGTAAACACGGCTGGCGTCGGCGGCTGTCAATAGATGGTCGAGAGCCTCTGGCAGTGCGTCCTCACTGTCGGCCCCGGTCAGGAGGGTCCGCGACAGCGCCGCTAGACCTTTCTCGTAGCGCAAGCGAATTGCGATGGCCTCTTCTGCTTTCTTGCGCTCCGTTGTGTCACGGCCGATGCCGGCATACCCGATAAGATCGCCCGATTCTTTCTTGATGGGGAAAATGGAAAGATCAACAGTTTGAGCAGCCCCGTCTTTGCGCGTAAACTCGAATTCGGCCCGGTAACTTCCCTTTTTGTCGCGGCTCTCCCAGATGCTTTGTAGGTCGCCGCCCATGACCTCACCCACTTTGCGGCCGCGAAAGTCGTTGTCGTCGTAACCGGTAAGGACGCCGTGAACAGGATTTTTCTCTATGAAGTTTCCTTCTGCGTCGAAGATCACTATGCCGTCGTTCGCGTTGAGAAACAGCTCCCTGAAAAGTCTGAGATTATCGTCCGCTTTTCTGTGCTCGGTTACGTCGATCCCGATCGCCACCACGTAATCCACAGCCCCCTTGCCGTCCAGGAGACAGGTATTCGACCACGCGATCAGACGGCGATCACCGCTTTTTGTGACCCAGTAGCTTTCACCCTTTGTCGGAAATTGCCCCGCGTACAATTTTTCATGGAATACTTTGACTCTTTCCAGCTCTTCCGGGACGACAAAAATGTCCCAGTATGGTTCGTCCCTGACTTCCTCGAACGAGTATCCGGAGTTGTCCTCGCATTCGCGATTGAACCTCACGATCTTGCCGTCTCTGTCGAGGACCATCACCAGGGCTCCGGCGGTGTCGAGAACGGCGGAGACGAAGTTGCGTTCTTTTTCGAGCGCCTCCTCGAAACACTTGCGCTCGCTGATGTCATAAAGACCGCCGAGGATGACTTTTTCACCGGCTATTTCCGTGATAGCAATCGAAAAAATTACCCATATTACGGTGCCATCAGTCCGCTTGATCTCGACCTCGAAATCATTTACGAAACCATCTCTTCTCAGTATGTTCAGCATCCGGGCCCGGTCCTCCGGGCGATAATAAAAATCGAGGGCTGACCTGCCGAGCAAGTTCTCCGGAGTGGTCCTTACCAGAGACCCCAGCTGTTCGTTCGCATATAGTATTTCCCCGGTCTCAATCCTGGTAATGATCGTCGGTATGGGAGAAGCTTTGACGATGGCGTGGACCTGCTGGTCGGCCTGCTTCATCTTGGTAATATTGCCGTAAACCCAAACGCGCCCGATTTCGTCTTGATTGTCGTCGAGCACCGGCAAGGATATGGGGGACAACACGATCGGCCTGTCCCCTTTAAGGGTCAATCCTCTGCCATAAAATTCCGCCAAATCCAGCTGGCCGGCGACGTCCGGCTTTTTCTTCAAATCCGACACCAGCCGGATAAATTTCCCTGGTTGTTCGAACGCGTGCTTCACAGACCGCATAAATTTGTCGTGATCGCTTCCTACAATGTCGTCGAGTGGCGTACCGAAATATTCTTGTATTCTCCTGTTGGCCACTTGGATCGTCCCCGCGCTATCAACAAGAAGAGTGGCGTTGGGCCCGGAATCGAGCACTATCTGGAGCTCTGCGGCCTTTTCCCGCAGTTTTAGATTCGCCTTGTTCAGCGACTCCGTACGCTCGACCACCTTATGTTCCATGGACTGGTAAGCTCTGATATTGTCCAGGGCCAATCCGACCATATTGGCAAACATCTCGAATTTTTGAACGTCGTGTTTGTTCATATCACGGTCTTGGTCGTCCATACTACCGCCGATGACGCCTATTACCTTGCGCTGTACCATTATCGGAGACAAAACAACCGACTTGGCTTGCACCATGAACCGGGGCTTTTGGGGCCAGCGGCGGTCGGCTTTGATGTCCCGCACGAAAACAGTCTTTTTCTTTTTGAAGCTCTCGCCGACGTGCGGTGGAAGCTCCACAGCCCCTTTCTTGACCTTGTTTACGAAGTTCTCCATTGGTTTCCGTGGTCCCCTACCGGAACACCACGAACGTATATAAAGCTCCTTGTCCCGCGCCAGAATCAAATAGGCGCGGTCGAAATCCAGAGTCGTGGTTAACAACGAGCAAACGTTGTCCAACAATTCATCCTCGTCGAACATCTTATTGATCTTGTTTGAGACCTTATTGAGGGCGGAGAGCTGGCGATTTGCTCTTTCGAGGCTTACGGTTCGATACTCCACCATCTTCTCCAGACTCTGGGAGTATTCCTCAAGCTTATTTTGAAGCGTTACCCTTTCCGTGTCGTCTCTGGCTATGCCGTCTATTCGTACGACGCGGTCCGCATCGGTTATGAGTCGTCGGCTGACTTCGAAGTGTCTCACCTCACCAGCTTTTGATATCATTCTGAACATCAGATTCCTCACCGCTTTTCCACCCGATTTTACGGCTTTTTCGAAATCCCTCATTATGCGGAGACGGTCGTCGGGGTGAATAATGGTAAAGACGGAGGCTCCGAGGAGTTCATCGGGTTTGTAACCCATCGATGGTTTGACGGCCGAACTCAAGCTGAGAAACTCGCCTTTGGTGTTCAAGGAGTAGATAATATCCGGGACACTCTCGGCGACCATCTGCAGGGTCTTACGGGAGTTCGCGAGTTCTGCCTCGAGTGTTCTTTTTTTAATCGCTTGGTTAATCGTTACTGTAATTTCGTTGATGTTGGCAGGCTTGCGGATAAAATGATCGGCACCTTTCTTAATGCTCTTTACGGCCTGAGATACCGTGCCGTGGGCCGACATAATGATAAAAGGTACAACGCCGTTCCCTTTTCGCACTGAATCGAGAACGTCCTCGCCGCCCTTGCCGGGCATATTGAGATCACAGAGGATGGCGTCGAAATTTCTCCTTTGAAAGAATTTGATCCCGGTCGTACCTGACCGCGCTACCGTGACTTGAAATCCTTTTTTTCGCAACCGCTCTGCCAGCGTTTTGCGTTGCTCGTCGTCGTCTTCGATGTATAAAAGCTTCACTGCTTCCATTGCCTGATACTACGGATAGTCAAAACGAGCGCGATTCGTGGCCTCATCGCGGCCATCTTCCAAGGAATGCATCTCTTGAGTATATAGCAGAATGGGTCAACCGTGTTTGTAAGGAAGCAATCCAGAGGCGTCCGCGCCCCATTATTGATCTATGTCAAATTCAAGGTTACGCCACCGCTCTAATGGTCGTTACGGTCCGATGCTGCGAGCGCCGCTCTGAACAGCCGGGCCGTTACTTGAGCAACATTCCGCGAGTGACCCTGGCGCCCATCGGCGTTGTCACACGGAGGAAATATACACCCGATGCCGCCGTCGAACCTTGGTCGGTTCGGCCATCCCAGGTGAGCCAGTCGTCTACCCGGGCCAAACTGCTTGTTACTAGCGGCATCCGCGTGTGCTTGTGCTCGTTTGTTCGGCGATTCCGGAATGGAATCGGTGGGGAATTGTTGATACACTCGTCGTAAGCGTTCGAGGAATCCCGCCTCGACGAGTTTCGGTACGCGCCGAAGGTCCGTTCGTCCAAGGACGCCAGACAAGTTCATCCTCGGCATAACCGAACACGCTTGCGGTGGTTGCCGCTGGAGGATGTTGGTGGAGGCGGCGGGAATCGAACCCTTGTTCCCCGTAAACACTAACCCGATGATGGCGAACGAGTTCGGTTTTTACTGCGTGAAATGTTTTGAGTTACCGCGCTGATTCGATTCCCCTGGAGTCCCCTCCAGTCCCCTGGAGTCCCCCCCAGTCTTGGAGATATATTGGAGACGCGTTGAGTGTGTCCCGCACAGAAAATGCCCGGACGTCAGTCATTCCAACCCGACGACCGGGCATGTTCGATAACAAGAATGCGTCTTACTTGAGAAGAACCATTTTTCGCGTTTGGACGAAGTCGCCCGCTTGCATGGCACGAACGCGTCTCACCAAATCGGGCAACGTCGTGGATCCCTCCATTCCTGGCTCCACCGGCCGCTACCGAGAGCAAATCCCCAGTAGCCGTTTATGTTGGATCGTACAAAACAAGTATAGCCCACGTATTGGGTCTCGTGGACGCAATCGAGCTACAAATGCAGCAACTTGCTATCCTCCACCACCGTACCTATGCTGAAAGTCGGGGGGGGTTCCGCTCGCTTTGGGGCTAGGAGCCCGTAAATCTGCAAGGCTCGTGTGCCAGTCAAACAACTTGGCGGGCAGCACTCGAGCAGCCCTCTCGGGGTCCAGGACGTGCCCCTAATGCGCGAAGTCATCGCGAACCCGTGGCAAACCGCAGCGGGAACGCGCCGAGCATTGCGCCATCTTCGCTCATGAAGGGCCCACCATGCTCAGTGTTCAGCCAGAATGAGTAGGCCACATTGGGCTTGAGGTGGATGCTGATCTTCGCTATCCTTCCCGACTCATCCCAATCAACGTTGGAAAGATCGGGGGCCCGTTCACTCCCGCCTTGCGTCAAGAGTCCATAGCCCTCCCGGAACATGGGGCGATCGAACTCAATTATCAGCACATCTAGATTCGGATCCACGTCGTGGCTTCCGTCCGGCACCGATACGCTGATCACGCGAGGACGAAGCGAATCAAGGCGGGTACGGCGCAAGCTAACCAAGGCCTCAGCTTCGGCGCCTACTTCTTTGAACACTTTCACGAGTTCCGGTACGAACTGAGAGAAGGATCGGTATCGGTCGCGGCTGCTTTCATAGCGACTCAGCGCCGCATTCACCTCTTCCATCCAGAAGAAGCCCTCCTGTTCTTCCGCCCGTATCGCCCGTCCTTCCGCACCGGGCTGACTGAGCGGGCTTTGCCGGATCGACAGCGCACGAACAATCGATTCTTCGATGACCATTTCCCAGCGGCCGTAATGTGCCATCTCCTCGCCGGACGCGGCCAACAGAGCGTTCCCCGACGCCACGAGCTCCGGAGCATGCCTCAGGACGACTGGGTTTACGAACGAGTGCGAGAATTCGTGCACCACCTTGCTCACCGCGGTGTTTCCAAACACAGGCGCACCCTCGTCGTCCACATTGGCAACTCCAATCACGGCGTGAACTACCATCGACCCATCTGGAAACAGCACTCTCGTTCCGAAGTTCATCCCCCCCAGACCTATGCCCGCGATTACTTGAAAATCTGCCTGTGGCAGTTCGCCAAAATAGCTACGAAACCACTCCTGGTCGAAACCGCGATCGAGAACGGACTCGAGTCGCTTGGCCGCAACATCATAGGTACGCGAATGTGATGCGAAAAAGGATGTGAACCCCGAGTCGTCCCGAAATCGCTGCAACCGCGCCAAAAACTCCGTCGCCTCAGCCGGCATCCAGCGGTCGTCAAGCCCCGTTGGCTGTAAATCAAGGGGGACGCGGGGATCGAGGTGCTCGGCATCGAGATGCACGGCCAGAGTTATCGGCGCGTTGAAAGAAATACCTCGTTCCTGCTGCATATGTCGTGCATAGTCAATTGCTGGATGATTGCGATAGGCGACGAAGTGACTATCGATTGCTGCTCCGTATTCCGGGAAGCGCATCTGTTGATATTCCCAATTGCCGGCAAGTCGAAACACGATGGTCATCAACTCGACGGTCGGATCAATACGTATGCTGGTGACTGGTTTTCGCGCTGCTGCTCGTTCCACCGGATCAGCGACGACCGAGATCGCAAACACGACCAGTGACCCAACTGTCACTCGTAAGATCGTCAAAAGAGTCTCTCTCATTATCGGGAAAGGGGGTTATTCTAGTGGCGAGCTGGTCTCGTTCCGCTGCCGCGAGAGAAAAAACGAGTATGACCAACAAGAATGACGGCAAGAAACGCGAATTTGATCGCATGAGCAAACGCCCCATCTGCGACCGGTCGAACGGGAACAGAAGTTGGTGTGAGAATTGCGGCCGTTAGACAAAATCGCACTCTGGCGCAAATGCCCGATGTATCTTAACACAGATGCCGGACCTCGTGAGATAGATTTCAAGTTACCCTCACTACTCCTCAGCTCCCTACAATTTGGCACGCGCCGCGATCAACATCTAGCCATACTAGAACCGCCGCCCCGGAAGGGCGGCGGCCCGGATGGTGGTTCGAATTCTTTGCGTTGGTGGAGGCCGCGGGAATCGAACCCTTTTCACCCGTAAACCCTAACCCGATGATGACGCACGACTTCGGTTTTTACTGCTTGAACACTTCTCAGTTACAACGCCGCTTCGATTCCGCTGAAGTCCCCTACAGTCCCCTGGAGTCCTCCCCAGTCTTGGAGATATATTGGAGACGCGGGCATCACGTAAGCCACCACGCGGGGTCCAATAAGTCTACCCAGTAGTACCAAATGTACGGCAACGCCGTTCGTGCACTACTGTTTGCGGACCACCAAATCGATGTTCTATGCTACTATAGTGTATCTCGCCTACACGGAGATCCAATCGGCGGCAGTCCTCGCTGCTAGGTGGGATAGTCCGGGCTGAGTAGGAGTTGCGAAGAAGAAGCTCATCCCCGAACCACGATGAGCCGTGGTGGACGTCGGAATTATCTCGAGAGGCTGGAAGACATCCCGGCCGTTGTTAAAAACAAACTCTCAGCAAGGTGGTGGTCCGAAAGTGCCCGGGCAGCCACGAGCGAGGTGCGAAATGACAGAAATGAGAGAGCCCCGAGTGGCAGTTCGAGTTACGCGACCAGGAAACGGAGTGTTGGCGTGGATCGGGGTGTGTGTAGCTGTCGCAGCCGTTGTTGCTCTTGTGTCGCTTCTACCTAGCTGTTCAGAGGAAAGTGCCGTTGGGACCGGGACAGGCACAGGGACTGGAACCGGCACGGGAA
>Ga0224512_10003826_pt1 | contig 13056 bp, 7 predicted proteins | sample SF_May12_sed_USG_4_FD_169103 | JGI IMG/M metagenome (GOLD analysis project Ga0224512, IMG submission 169103) | Sediment microbial communities from San Francisco Bay, California, United States - SF_May12_sed_USGS_13 | ecosystem: Environmental > Aquatic > Marine > Sediment | place: USA: California...
CGAACTATCGTCGGCAAGCTGCTGCATCAACTGCGGGCTGATGGTCAGCCGGTCGCAGCCCGCCAGCTGTTCGATCTGGCCGGTATTGCGGAAGCTTGCACCCATCACCACGGTCTTGAAGCCATGCTGCTTGTAGTATCGATAGATGCGCGACACCGAGCGCACCCCGGGATCCTGTTCGGGGCTGATCGCCGCCTCCCCGGTTGCAGCCAGGTGCCAGTCGAGTATGCGCCCGACGAAGGGAGATATCAGGTAAACGCCGCTTTCGGCGCAGGCGGCGGCCTGCGTAAAATTGAACAGCAGGGTCAGGTTACAGTTGATGCCGTCCTGTTCGAGTTCGCGTGCCGCCTGAATGCCTTCCCAGGTCGACGCAATCTTGATCAGCACCCGGTTGCGGTTGCTGCCCCGACTTTCGTAGAGATCGACGATACGTCGCGCGCGCGCAATGGTTGCATTGCGGTCGAAGGATAGGCGCGCATCGACCTCGGTCGATACCCGGCCGGGCACTATCTTCTGGATTTCGAGTCCAATGCTGACCGCCAGGTAATCGCAGGCCGCGGCAGCGCGCGAAGCCGGGCTGCCGCCCTGTTCGCGGCCCCGCCGTTGCGCCTCTTCGAGCAGTGGCTGGTAACGCGGCAGGTCTGCAGCCTTTAGCAACAGCGATGGGTTGGTCGTTGCGTCCTGCGGCTGGTACTGAACGATTGCGTCCAGGTCGCCGGTATCGGCGACGACCTGGGTCATTGATTTCAACTGGTCTAGTTTGTTCATGGATCGATGCTTGAGTACTATCGGGGCGGTCGAGTTATCGACGCAGAGAATAACAGAAAATCCCGAACGGGATTATGAAAATTCAACATGCAAGAAATCGTTATCATCATCCTGGTGCTGGTCTGCATTTATTCGTTCATGGCCGGGCTTCTGTATATCTATCAGCGCAAGCTGATTTACTTCCCGGTGCCGGTAGATCCCGGTTTTGTCGGCGAGGAAGTCGTCGTCGATAACCACGGAATCCGCCTGCATGGCTGGGTATTGAATCCCGGCAAACCGCGCGCGGTGATCTATTTCGGCGGCAATTCCGAGCTGGTAACGCATCGCCAGGAATTTTTCGAAGACGTTTTTCGCGATTTCAGCACCTACCTGTTCAACTATCGCGGCTATGGCCGGAGTTCCGGCAGCCCAAGCGAATCCGGGCTATTCTCGGATGCGCTGGCGATCTACGATCGGCTGATCGAAAATCACGACACGATTATCGCCTATGGACGCAGCCTCGGCAGCGGAATTGCCGTGCACCTCGCTTCGAGACGACCTCTGGAAAAGCTGGTTTTACTGACACCCTACGACAGCATCGCCAAGGTCGCGCAGAAAATTTACCCGATATTTCCGGTGCGCTACCTGATCAAGGACCGCTTCGACTCCGCCGCGGTTGCCGGGGATATTCGCATCCCGGTGCTGATTACCAGCGCCGAGTACGATCGCGAAATCAAGCTGTCGCATACGCTGGCGTTAAAACAGGGTTTCATCAACGCGCCGGTGGACTACCAGATGATCGCCGGCGCCGCGCACAACGATATCGTCGACTTTCCCGACTATCGCGCCGCGGTCAGAAAATTTATCGGGAATAAAAAATGAACTAACCAGGTTTCGGGATGCTGGCACAGGGCAGATACGGCCAGACGCCAGGCTTCACACAATCCGACTGCTACGCCAGGACCCTGGCCCGAGCTCGAGCGGCGCGATATACAGGTTATGCCTGGCGATTCTTGAGGTGGTTCTGAATTCCGGAGAAAACCGCTTTGGCAAGCTTGTGCTGGTGCTTGGGGTTGCGCAGCTTCTTCTCCTCGCCCGGGTTCGACAGGAAAGCGGTTTCGATCAGTATCGACGGCATATCCGGCGCCTTCAAAACCGCGAATCCGGCCTGCTGCACCTGGGGATGATTGAGCTTCGAGACCTTGCCGATATTCTCGAGAACGTTCGAACCCAGTTCCAGGCTGTCCTGAATCGTCGCGGTCTGCGACAGGTCGAGCAATACCGAGGCGATCAGGTCATCCTTGTCGTCGAGGCTGATACCGCCGATCAGGTCCGATGCGTTTTCCTTTTGGGCAATCCAGCGCGCGGCTTCGGAACTCGCACCGCTCAGCGACAGCGCGTAAACCGACGCGCCTTTGACATTCGGGCTGTGGAACGAATCCGCGTGTAGCGACACGAATATATCGGCCTCTGCCTCGCGCGCTTTCCTGACACGATTACGCAAGGTGATGAAGCGATCCGCGTCGCGGGTCAGGACCGCGCGGTAACCCGGGGTGCGATCGATAATACTCTTAATTTTCCTGGCAACCGACAGGGTGACATCCTTCTCGCGCGTGCCCTTCTTGCCGATCGCGCCAGGATCGCGGCCACCATGGCCGGGATCGAGTGCTATGACAAATTGCTCCTTGCGCTTGTTACGTTCTTTCTGGCTGGTCTCGATCGGGGTCGGGCTCAGGTTGGTCGCATGCAGGTCGACGACCAGCCGATGCCCCGACTTGCCGTCGGGCTTCAATGCGAAACTGCGCGGGCGCACCTTGCCCTGCATGTCCAGCACCACGCGCAGTCGTCCGTTATCCTTGCTCGCCGAGCGGATACCGCCCATCAGGTTGGTACTCGTGCGGCTGATTTCGATCGCATCGCTCTCGCGGGTGTCGAACAGATCGACGACCACGCGATTCGGATTCGCGAGGGTAAACAAGCGGTGCTCGAATTCACCGCTGAGGTCGAATACGACCCGGGTATGATCTTCGGCGGATTCGGAAATACGTATGCCGGTGAGCGCGGTCAGTGGTTTCGACAGCGCGGGTTTTGCTGCGGCCAGCAGCGCGAGCGAAAGTCCGTAACCGGAGATTCGCCGGATGAAAATACGCCTGGCTTTGGAAAATGGGTCCACGATTCTTGCTTATTACCCCTACCTGAAGGTTATTTATAGTTAAATCGCAGAAAAAAATCAACGGTTTTTTCTATATTTATTAACTAGATACTGGTTCTTCTTAAAACAAAACTGAAGAACGGCGGCTAATCCGGTCGTGATATCTCGGAAATCAGCTCCCTGCCCCAGTCGGTTTTTGCCCGCAGGTCAACCCGTCGGCCCGCGGGATCGTAGTCGATCTCTATCTCGAGATCGGTGGACTGCAGATACCCGGCGGCGCGTTGCGGCCACTCGATCAGGCACAGGGTCTGCGGATTCAGGTAGTCGCGGTAGCCGAGATACTCAAGCTCCTCGGGATCGGCCAGGCGGTAGAGGTCGAAATGGGCCACGGCAAACCTGTCGAGCGGGTAATACTCGATCAGGGTATAGGTTGGGCTGCGGATACCGGTGCTGACCCCCTCTGCTTCCAGCGCCCCGCGCACCAGCGTCGTCTTGCCGGCACCGAGTTCACCCTGCAGCGTGATGACGCCGCCATGAGCGCAGGCTGCGATCAGCCTGGCGCCGAGTTCGCGCATCTGCTTTTCGTCGCGAATCAACATTTTATTCCGGGCGCAGATCCCGCTGCTGTCTGATTACCCGCGGAATCCGCTCGATGATATCCCCGGCAATCAATCCGACCTGGTCCTTGTCGGCGCAGAAGTTTTCGGCGCACAGCGCGTGTATCAATACCGCCGAGGATGCGGCCTCGAACAGCGGCAATCCCTGTCCTATCATCGCGGCAATGATTCCCGTGAGCACGTCTCCCATGCCGGCGCTGGCCATTCCCGGATTGCCGCGGGTATTGATCGCCGTCGGCGATCCCGGCTGCGCTACCAGGGTGCCGGAACCCTTCAGCACGCAGGTCGCGCCGAAGGCCGCGGCAAGCGCCGCGCTGGTGGCGAGCCGGTCGGCCTGAACCTGTGCGCGGCTAATGTTCAACAAGGCGGCGGCCTCGCCGGGATGAGGTGTTATCACCACCTGCTCGGATTGCAGCGACTGCAGAAACTTCGCCTCGAGCGCGCTCGCATCAACCACCATCGGCTGTGACACACGCCCGAGGATCTGCAGGCAATGCAGCGCGTCCTTGCTGTTGCCTAGACCCGGACCGACGACGATCACGCTGGCCTGCGCCAATTTGCTTTCGAGCGCATCCCAGCCGAGCGTCATGACCTCCGGGAACGCGGCCAGATTGTTGCGACACTCGGGGTGCACCAGCGCGGTGACGAGGCCGGCGCCGGCGCGTAACGCGGCGCGCGCGGCCAGCGCGACCGCGCCACTCATGCCCTGGTCACCGCCGACGATGAGCAGGTTTCCGTAATGATTCTTGTGCGTATTACGCCGCCGGGGTACCGGCAGGCGGCAGCATTCGATGGTATGCAGTTGCGCGGCAATCCCGTCGCGCGCGGCACGCGATACGCCGAGGTCTTCGAACACGAGCTCGCCGCAGTAATCCGGTCCGTCGGCGAGATATTGCCCGGTCTTCGCGCCGATGAAGGTAACCGTCAACTGCGCCCTGACCGCCACCGGCTGAGGATTGCCGGTCAATCCGTTGAGGCCGGACGGTATGTCGATCGCCACCCGCGGTCCCGGGTGGCCGTTTAGCGCAGCAATCAGCTGCTGCCATTCCTGATTCAGCTCGCGCTGCAGGCCGATGCCGAGCAAGCCATCGACGACGATTTCCCCGCGGAGCGCCTGCCCCTGCCAGGCCTCGATCTCCCCACCCGCCTGTTGCCACAGCGTGGTGAAATGCCGCGACGTGGCGCTCTGCTTCGCCAGGTCCCCCTGCACCAGCAGCTGCACCCCGACACCCTGCGCGCGCGCGCTCAGCGCGACGACGAAGGCGTCGCCGCCATTGTTGCCGGAGCCGGCAAACACGGTGATCCGTTCGACGCCCGGCCAGCGCGCCTGCAACGCCCGCCAGACGCAGCGCCCGGCGCGCTCCATCAATTCGATTTCGCTATACCCGTCATGGCTTACCGCGGCCCGGTCGAGCTGGTATACGGACTCTGGGGAATAGAGCAACATGCCCGGATTTATACCGCAGGCATCGAGGCAAAGCCAGCGCGATCGCGTGATCGCCGGAACGCCGCGATACTGCGCCGACGCGGATTTAGGACCAAGCCCGGGCGTCGCTTTGTTATAATTGCCGCTCCTCGAACCCTGGACCGCTCATGACAATCCCGACAATCAGCTTTCACGCGAAATCGGACAAGGAATTGCGTGCACGCGTCAAGCTGCTGGGCAAGCTGGTCGGCAACGTCCTGCTCAGGCACGAGAGCCCGGAAGTCTTTCACGCCGTGGAAGCCTTGCGCACCGGGTTCATCCAGCTGCGCAAGCGCGACAGCGAACCGAAGCGCAAGGGATTGATGAAACTGATTTCGGGACTGGAACCGGCCGCGATCACCCAGGTTAGCCGCGCCTTCGCGATTTATTTCAACCTGGTAAACATCGCCGAGGAAGACTTCCTGCATCGCCTGCGCCGCGTTTCGGTGCAAAAACATGGCCACGCCGGCTGGGTCGGTTCGTTCAATCACACCATCGAGGAATTCAGGGACCAGGGCATCGATCGGGGCGAGCTGCAGTCCCTGTTCGACGGCCTGCTGTACAAGCCGGTGTTTACCGCGCACCCGACCGAATCCCGCCGCCGCACCGTCATGCACCACCAGCGCGAGGTTTTCACGCTGATCGACCAGCTCACCGACCCGAGGCTGAGCCGTTTCGACCGCGAAGACCTGATCGACGCGCTGCAGCTGCAGATCGAGACCCTGTGGCTGACCAACGAGGTTCGCGGTAACAAGCCGAGTGTCGTCGACGAGATCAAGATGGGCCTGCATTATTTCCAGCGCAGCCTGTTCGATGCAATCAAGATCGATTACCGCCACCTCGAGCGCGCCGTGATCAGGAACTACGGCGAGGATGAATACGGTAATCCCGTCGTCACGGTACCGAGCTTCATCGAATTCGGCTCGTGGATCGGCGGCGATCGCGACGGCAACCCCTACGTCACCGCGGATGTCACGCGCACGGCACTGCTGATGCAGGCCGAGGAAATTCTCGGCGAGCACCTGCGGCTGATCTATCGCCTGACCCAGGTGCTGACCATGTCTACCCGGTGGTTCACGCCGAGCGATGCCTTCCTGCGGCGGCTCGAGCGCGACGAGGCGATGGGTATCAAGTCCTTCGATCAGCGCCGCGACCAGTTCGAGGACGAGGTCTACCGGCGCAAGCTTTACCACATGCATCACCGCCTGCAGAAAAACCTCGCCATAATCCGCAACCGCATGCGCAACGCCGAAACCCCGGACGCCGATTACGCCTACCGCAACGCCCGGGATTTTCTCGAGGATCTTTACTCGATTCGTGATTCGCTGATCAGCCACGGCGACTATGCCGCGGCGAACGGCGATCTCAAGGATGCGATCCGGATTGCCGAAACCTTCGGTTTCCACCTGGTTGCGCTGGACCTGCGCCAGGAGTCGTCGCGCCACACCCGCGTCGTTGGCGAGATCCTGCGCCGCGGCGCCGGACTGGACTACGAGTCCCTCGACGAGGCCGGGCGCCTCGAACTGCTGGCGCGACATATCGACGAAAACCGGGTGCCCGGATTCGACCTTGAAGGGCTCGAGGCAGAAGATCGCCAGACGCTGGAACTGTTCGAAACCATCCGCGGCATGCGCGAGCAGATCGACCCGCGCTGTATCGGCAGTTACGTGATATCGATGACGCACAGCGCCAGTCACGTCATGGAAGTCATGTATCTCGCCTTTACCGCAGGGCTGGCCGGCAGGCGCAACGGCGATTTTTACTGCGAACTCGAAATTACCCCGCTGTTCGAAACCATCGACGACCTCGACCACATCGATGTCGTTCTGCAAAGCCTGTTGCAGAACGAGGTTTACCGGCAGCTGCTGCAACGTTCCGGGGGCTGCCAGGAAGTGATGCTGGGATACTCGGATTCGTGCAAGGACGGCGGCATCATGTCCGCTGCCTGGGGGTTATATCAGGCGCAACAGAAATTGGTCGCGATAACCGCCCGCCACGGGATGAAATGCCGCATTTTTCACGGGCGCGGCGGCACCATAACCCGCGGCGGCGGCCCGACCCACGAGGCGATCCTGGCGCAACCGCCGAATACCGTGCACGGGCAGATCAAGTTCACCGAGCAGGGCGAGGTCCTGTCGCACAAATACGGCAACGCGGAAACCGCCAACTACGAACTCGCGATGGGCATTACCGGGCTGATGAAGGCGAGCCTCGGTTCGTTGCGCCAGGAGACGCCGGACTACCGGGGATACCACCCGGCGATGCAGGAAATGGCGGCCCTGTCCGAGCAAAGCTATCGCCGGCTTACCGACGACACCGACGGATTCTTCGAATACTTCTACGAAACCACGCCGGTCAACGAACTCGGCCTGATGAACATTGGTTCGCGGCCCTCGCACCGGCGCCGCGGCGACCTGTCCAAGGCGTCGGTACGCGCGATCCCGTGGGTATTCGGCTGGAGCCTGTCGCGTACCATGATGCCGGCCTGGTATGGCGTCGGCACGGCAATCGAGACCTGGACCGCATCGCGGCCCGAACGGCTGGAAATGCTGCGTGAAATGAACCGTCAATGGCCGTTCTTCGCGGCGATGATCAGCAACCTGCAGATGTCGCTGTTCAAATCCGATATGCGCATCGCGCTGGAGTACAGCCGGCTGTGCCGCAACCGCGCCCTGGCCGAGTCGATTTACGGCATGATTCGGCAGGAGAACGAACGCAGCATCGACGCCGTGCAGCAGATCGCGGGCGTCAGGAGGCTGCTGGAAAACGACCCGGTGCTGACCCTGTCGCTCTCCCGGCGCGATCCCTACCTCGACCCTCTGGCCTACCTGCAGATCGAGTTACTGAAAAAATATCGCGACGAGAATCAACCCGAGGCAGATCGGCTGCAGTGGCAGTCGGCGCTGCTCAGCTCGATCAACGCGGTCGCCGCGGGCCTGCGTAACACCGGCTGAGCGCGGCAGCGGTTGCCAAAATACCCGGTAATCGGGATCGCCCGGGCATTGTTATTTATTGCGAATGATCAGCGTGGTAGCGCATTCCCCGGCTTCGATTCGCCGCAAATGCAGCTTAACCGGCGCATCGCCGGCCCGATCGAGTAGCCGAGCGAGGCGTTCACGCCGATGCCCGGCGACCTCATCGCCACCGCCCCCGATTGGCGTCGGCGCCTTCTGCGACCCGCCGATCTGGCAGCAGGCGGCGATGAGATTGCGCTCGAGATCTAGGATCTCGGCAACTCTGGCAATCGTTGCGTCGCGTCGCCCTGGCAAAGTCGACACCAGTAGAATCGGGAGAGGATCAAACTTCCTTTGAATTTGCACCCAAGAAATAAAAAGCAAACAACAAATAGAGCCTGATCCTTACTTCCCTTTAACACACTGCCACCTTCAAACCCGGCGCCAGTCTCCTAGATGCAGTATTGCCAGCAGTAACGGCGTCCGTCGATGGTATAACAAATCCAAAAACACACCGTTAATGCATTAGAGTCATCACCCTGCTTTGCTATTGGAGGTGGGGGTGTGCCCTCGCCCATTTCAACCTTCATGTCGATTGCGATTGGCTCCCCAGCGTCATATTTTTTATAGGCTTCTTCCTCTAACGCGACTTCCAAATCTTCTCTGACCGCTTTTAAAAGCTTTTTTATCTCTTTTTTCGTAAGGTTACCCATATCAATTCCCTCTCAATTAGGTCTTCACGGAAAAGACCGATACCTGTTTTTATATCGGACTTCATACCAGGTATGTGTATGTTTCTTTATCCCCATACACACACCTGGACAAAGCTTAATTTGTCCGTCGCCGACTTACAAATGCCTGCAAAGGGATGTCACCTCATGGGGGCGATCCGACGCTTGTATTAAACCGCCTGCAAATGCCTCTCAGGGTAATCTAGGCACGAAAAATAGAGAGCCTCCATCAGGAGGCTCTCTAAAGCAGGCTTTCTAGCGAAAATTCAAACTCGCTAGAAACTGGCGGTCGGCATGCTAGTAATGCCCGTAGCAGGTGCGCACCCCGTCGATGGTGTAGCAGATGTAGGAATCCGGATTCTCGACACCCTCGATATGAAACGGCACTCGATCGTTTACTCCATCGGGAGTGCCCCGGTCATTCACGGATTCGGGATTGTATTCCAAACAGGTGCGATCCTCTTGGGACAGGTCATCGGCAGTGATGGGATTTCCTGCTCCATCTAAAATGGGCATACCCATTTCGTCTAAATATTGCCCAAGATTATTTACCAGCTGCGCTGGCAGTGCAGGATTACAGGGTTTCAACTGCGAATTACAGGTGCAGGCTCGGATAATGTCCTGGGTTACATCAAAACCAAAACGAGGATCGTTCAAAGCCATATTGATAATTACTTGCTCTTCGGGATCGCCACCGTTTGGACCCACTGTTGGGCACTTTATGCCAGTTGTAAACAAATCTCCCGCTCCATCCATGTTTTGGTCGGGAAGTAACTCGCAACTAGGCAGATCCGAAATAACGATAGGGGATTGAGGCTCATCAAAACCCGTCGTCAGTCCATAGCAGAAACTCACAGCCGTCAGGGTTGGGCCGGGGGAAACCAATATTTCATCGGTTATCGCGCCCGGGGCGCCAGGGCCATCCTCAGCGGTGCCATAGTGAAACACGCGCGCGCCATTATTACCGCCCTGAGCTTTCATAATTATGTAGTTGATCGCGTTAACCTGCGCGTAAAAATCCTCCACCTCGGTGGGGCCGGGAGTTGGCCTATCGAGCCGATTGCCATTTACTTCGACAATATCCCAGGTCGTAATCTGGTCGATACCACCTATTGGTTCCGCGGTGTAAATTAATTTTTGTGTACCACCACCATTGGGCAAAGGCAGGATAAGTTCTCTAGTGCCGCCGGGGCTGGAATCTTTCAATACCTGTACCAGGCTGTTATCGCCCAGCGAGCTGCAGGTGGGGTTTCCTTCAAGATTAAGCACGACGTCGGTACTGGTCGCCTTCGCTGGCGCAATGCCGCCGACGAGTAGCAGGCTCGTACATGCGGCAATTAAAATTTTAAATCGGTTCATGTCAAACGTCCTCAAGGTTGAATAAATTGCATATCCAGCTGCCAAGGTATTTCTTAGCAGCATACTCTGATCAGTTGTCTGGCGGCCCAATCAGGATATGTGTTGGGGTACCGAACAGCTAACCGACAGTTCAAATTAAGCTACCGCATTTAACAGGCCAAATTAACAAGAAATGGTAATCGATGCCTCGGCAGGTGCATTTAAAATACCAGGCTTAACTGGACCGTCGCGGTACGCTCCGGAAAATAAGGTCCCGTGGAGGGTTCGTCGCGAAACTCGCGGTAGCTGTCATCCTGGTACTTGAAATCTTCATCAGTCGCATTAAAGATCGCCAGGCCAATAGCGCCACGGCGCTTCGGCAACCGGTAGCCAAAGCTGAGATCGATAATTGTGAAACTGTCGCTGCCGCTGGCCTGGGACGCGAAAGGATCTCTTTCCACTTCCTGATCGACAAAGGTGGTGGTAATCCCCGCATACCAGCCGGAGGTTGCGAAATACTTGAACGACAGCGGCAGGCTTTCGGTTTTCACGCGCTCGGGAAGATTGTCAAATTGAGTGACAATTCCGGATTCTGCTTCGTACAGGTCGTAAATCGCTTCTACGCCGACTGCAATCGAATTCGTTGGCGTCCAGTGGACGTATATTTTATGAAATTCTTCGTCTCGATCCTCGAACACGGTCTCGGGCCCGGCACCGACATCCGTGATAACGGGTTCCTCCATATCGCGTTCACTCGTTTCAACCCCCAGCGCCAGCCGGGAATTAAATCTTATGTCGTAACCAAGTGCGACACGCTCGGATTTGGTTGCAGTGATATCATCGAAAAACTGGTTGAAACCCGCTACCTGGGTCGGTTCCAAGGTGCGATTATTGACCAGTGCCGGTTTCGTCACTTCGAATGAGGCGAGGCGAACTTCCTGGCGGTTATCGATACGCCAGCGAAGGCCGAACTTGGAATTGGTATCTGATTCGTCAGTCGGGTCTGCCTCGTACTCTTCGTCGCTAACACCCAACGTTAATTCGATATTGCTGCCCAGATCGAAAGTCGAGTAAATATAGGCCCTTTTTTGCGTCAGCTCCGACATGGACATGCTCTCGAGAATGCTGGGTGGCGTTGTTGCGGTGACATTGTCCGTGTCGACGTCGGCATCGGCGAGTCCCGCGACGAGTCTGACAGCACCAAAATTATGCAGGTACTGAAATTCAGTCTGAGTTCCATCACTTTTTGCGGTGATATCAAGATCACCCGGCACTGGAAGCAGTGGCGCACAATTTGGCAGGCAACCCGGAAAAGCCGGATTTGGAATCAGCACAATACCACTCAAGGTCTGGTTTACCTCACGATCACTCGAAATATGCGATATCAAAATATCCACCTCCGGACGCGGTGAGTAACGCAGGCCTAATCGTTCGGTATCCAGATCGCGTTTGTTCGTCAGCGTGGGATCAAAATCGTCCGGGTCAAAGTTAAACGCGAGATCTCCCTCGGTGCTTTGGCGGGAGCTGACTTCCGCCTGCAGGTTCAATTCTGGTGAAACTGCCCACTGCACGAACAGGTTGGCCAGTTCCTGGTCCTGGCCGTTGTTATCTCGCCACCCGTCAGATTCGTAATCGAATGCACCGAGACTAAATGACAGGTTATTATGCGTTCCGGACAACACAGCTTCGGTTGCCGTGGTGTCATTGGAACCCGACTGCAAGGAAATAGCCGGCCGCAGTCCGTTGCTTTCGAACAGCCCGGTAAACTCGTTCAAACCGACATCGCCCGCGCCGGAACCGATATTCAGGTTTGCGGCGCTGACGCTGGGTTGCACCGGATTGAGGTTGATATCCTGCAACATCTGTGCCTGCAATAATTCGCTGACACGCGAGATTTCACGTCTTCTCACCTGGCGGTAACTATCGGATAGGAAGCGATGCGCGGAGGCATTGGCCGGGTCAAGCGATAACGACCTGCTTGCCTGGTCGACTCCCTGGTTGCTGAAACCGAGCGTGTCATAAATTCGCGCCAGGCTTGCGCCGCGCGCCGCGCGATCCTGGTCAAGCAACAAGCGGCTTCGATAGACGGCCCGGTTGTCATTTAGCGCGATCGACTGCTGGATATCATCCTGCGCCTCGACGGGTCGGTTTTCGGAGTGTTTGAGGATGCTGCTGTATAGGAAAGCCGTCGGATCGTTCGGATCGAGCGACTTTGCGATGTCGAACTGTTCATTACCCAGGTCCGAGCGCTTTTCCTCGAAATAGGATTTGCCAAGATAAGCCCTTATTATTGCATCGTTGGAATCCAGCGCGACCGCCGCTTCTATATCCCTGCGCCCCGCGACCAGGTTACCGGCGCTGATTTTTGACAGGCCCAAACCCAAATGGGCTAACGGGTTGGCGGAATCGAGTGCAATAGCGGTCTCGAATGCGGCGCCGGCCGTATCGTGATCATGGATAGCCAGTGCCGAAAAACCCAAAACGAGCTGGATATTCCCGATCTCGCTGTCGATCGTCCGTGCGCTTTGCGCCAGCTCCACGGCCCGGCCTCTTTCACCGAGCATCAGATTGAGCTCAGCCAGTCTTGCCAGCACCAACGCATTGTCCGGACTGGCCTGGGAAGCCTGTTCGACGGTTGCCCGGGCCGCCTCGAGATCGAGGTTCGCTTGTTGTGCGTAAGACAGCGCAATAAAACTGGGCGGTGAGGGGTTTAACTCAACAGCCCTAGACCCATCTTCCAGCGCCTGTGCAGTCTGATTGAGCGCGACGTTGATGACACTGCTAAGCGCATATGCCAGACCCGAGTTTCCGGCAGATAATAAAGGCTCCAGCTTTAGCCGAGCCTGATCGACACGCCCGCTTTCCAGTAAAGAGGCTATTTCCAAAATTTGAGGATCTGCAGATTGATCTTTCGAGAACAGGATTCTGGGATAGTACAAACCCCAGTTCACTTCATCCCTGGGATTTACCAGTACCCGCGCAGCGGGTGCCTGACCCTGCTGCGCGACGACAGATTCGCCCCCCGATACTGCGGCCTTGCCCTGTTCATTGG
>Ga0224512_10003827_pt1 | contig 13055 bp, 14 predicted proteins | sample SF_May12_sed_USG_4_FD_169103 | JGI IMG/M metagenome (GOLD analysis project Ga0224512, IMG submission 169103) | Sediment microbial communities from San Francisco Bay, California, United States - SF_May12_sed_USGS_13 | ecosystem: Environmental > Aquatic > Marine > Sediment | place: USA...
ACCAGTTATGAAAGGCAAAGCCATTGTCGGGCGCCCAGTCCTGCTCGCGCTCTCGGTACATGTCCTTGCCCTCGTCGAAGCGGCCCTGCATTTCGAGTACGTGCGCCAGCGCATGTATCGCCCAGGGATCGCGCGCCTCCATTTCGAGTGCCGTCCTGGAAACCAGCTCCGCCTTGTCGTACTGGTTGCATTCCTCGAAACCGAAGGCCTGCATGCCGAGAATATAGGAATACCCGGTAACGCCCTTGTCCCAGCTGGTCATGACCCGGCACAACCGGTCGCGCAGATTGAAGCAGTCGCCGCGGTAAAAGTCGGTCAGGTGGCCGAGCTGCAGCGCCATCGCGTCCAGCGGATGTTCGATCAGCACCTGGTCCCAGGTAAGGCTGGCCTGGTCCCACTGGCCTTCCATCCACTGCCTCGCCGCGAGCGTAAGCAGGCGCTCGCGCGCGTTGGCCTTGCCGGCGAGCGCCTCCGCCTGCTCAATGTGTTGCCGAATCATCGGCAGGTACTGACGCTCGGTCATCATCATCAGCGCGCTGGCGAAGAAGACGTGTCCAAGCACGAACTCCGGATCTGTTTCGAGAGTTGTCGCCAGGGTTTCGGTGGGATCGCCGAAATAACTGTGGAACTGCAGTAGCGCGGTTTCGTAGTCGTCTAGCGATTGCGGCGCGCAGGCAGAGACCGGAACGCCGCGAGCGTCGTAATTTGAACCTTTCGCCTGTGTCATTGATCTACCCTTTTAATGTTGTATACCGATGCGCGTCGGCTCTCGGTTCAAAGTGTTTGATTTAGCGCCTTTTTATTTTGGCTGTCAATGTGGCGTGATTTGCCCGAAAATGCCGTCCATGGAAACCCTGATCGCAATCGAAAATTTTATCATTGGACACGAGGCCGCGCTGCGCCTGGCTTTTTTTGGCTCGATTTTTTGCACCGTCATGATCTGGGAAATGATTGCGCCGCGTCGACCGAGGATAGTGGCCAGGTCGGTACGCTGGGTCAGCAACCTCGGGTTACTGGCGTTGAACAGCGTCGTTTTGCGATTGCTGTTCCCGGCCGCGGCGGTCGGAATCGCCTACTCGGTGGCTGCAAAAGAATGGGGTTTGTTCAACCTGGTAGCGCTGCCAGCCTGGTTCGAAATTAGCGCCGCGGTGCTGCTGCTCGACCTGGCGATTTACCTGCAGCACCTGCTGATGCACCGCGTGCCGATCCTGTGGCGCCTGCACCGGGTTCACCACGCGGACCTCGATTTCGACCTGACCACCGGTTCGCGCTTTCACACCATCGAAATCATTGTTTCGATGCTGATCAAGGGGCTGGTGATTCTGCTGTTGGGACCGGCAATACTCGCGGTGATCATTTTCGAGATACTGCTGAACGGGATGGCGTTATTCAACCACGCCAACGCCAGCTTGCCGCCGGCGCTGGACCGGATCGTTCGCACCCTGCTGGTAACCCCGGATATGCATCGCGTGCATCATTCGATTCTGCGGCGCGAGACCAACAGCAACTATGGCTTCAACCTGTCGCTCTGGGACCGGTTTTTTGCAACCTATATCGATCAACCCGAAAAGGGTCATGACGCCATGACAATCGGCATACCGGAATTCCGCGATGCGCGGCAGGTCGACAGGCTGCCCGGCATGCTGGCTTTGCCCTTCGCGAAAAACTCGTGAACGAACCGCTCGCCATCGATCATCACAAGGCATTGCTGGTGCCGCAGGGTGAATTCGAGTTGCAGCGAAATCCCCGCGACGAGACACTGCAGGCCTGGGATGCGGCCGACGAATTTCTGTTAAGTTATATCCATGACATCCAGGTGTTATCGCGCCACGGCCGGGCGCTGATATTGAACGACGCCTTCGGTGCGCTCGCGGTGGCGCTGGCCGACCACCCGGTTTACTCGTGGAGCGACTCGTTCCTGGCGCAGCAGGCCCTGCGCGCTAACCTGTTGGCCAACGGTTACCCGGCCGACCAGGTCAAAACCAATTCAGGCATAGATCTTCCGGGCGTGGCGGTGGACTGCGTGCTGATAAAGATTCCGAAGATGCTGTCGCTGCTCGAGCATCAGCTGTACGCGCTGCGCGAGGTATTGCATCGCGACACCCGTATCATCGCGGGCGGAATGGCGCGCAATATCCACAGCTCGACGCTGGAGCTGTTCGAGCGCATCCTGGGACCGACCACGACAACCCGTGCGCGCAAGAAGAGCCGTCTCATCATGGTCGAGCGCGATCATTCTATTAATCAGGGACAGAGTCATTACCCACAGAGTTACGAACTCGAGGTCGATCGCGTATACCGAATCATCAACCATGCGAGCCTGTTCAGCCGGGATCGGCTCGATCGCGGCACCCGGCTGCTGATCGAGAACATGCCGGTGGCGGATCGATTCCGCCAAATCGTCGACCTCGGTTGCGGCAACGGGGTGCTGGGCATCGTCGCCGCGGGCTTCAATCCGCATGCCGGCCTGCTGTTCAGCGACGAGTCTTACATGGCGGTCGCGAGCGCGGCCGCTAATTTCGGCGACGCATTCGCGCAGACGCGCGACGCAGAATTCGCCGTGAATGATTGCCTGCACGGGGTGGCGGCAGAGAGCCGTGACCTGGTACTGGTCAATCCTCCGTTTCACCAGCAGCACAGCGTCGGCGACGCGCTCGCGTGGCGGATGTTCAAGGATGCCCGCAGGGTTCTGCGACGCAACGGCGAGTTGCGCATCGTCGGCAATCGCCATCTCGGATATCACGCCAAGCTCGGGAAACTGTTCGGTAACTGCGACAGCATCGCGTCGGACAGCAAGTTCGTCGTCCTGAGCTCGACCAAAACCTGAAATTCTTCGTCACAATAATAATTCCCCGGAATTATTATTGTGACGCCGCAATCGTTGATTCTGATTTTGCTACCAGCCGCCGCCACCCCCGGAGAAGCCTCCCGACGATTCCGACGACGAACCGGGAGCGACCGATGACGAGGCGATCGCCGTATTCAGCGAGCTCGAAGCACGTTTGAAAAGTGCATACCGCCGTGGCTGTTGGAATGATACCAGCGCGGCTGCCTGTAGCCGCGGTCGACCAGGCCGCTCGCAATCGCACGATCGAGTTTTGCGGTCCATTCGTGCTCGAGATCGAGCGCGGTCGCGTAAGGCAGGTATGCCTCGTACAGATCGGTGGTAAAGGCCGGTGCGCCTGTAAGCGCGATTTCTTCTTCCTCGGCAACGGCGAGGTAATGCCTGAAACCGTCGATTCTGTCGAGCAGCCTGCGCCCCGCCAGCGTTGGCGCCCTGAGCCAGCACTCGAAGGCGTAGTTCAGGCCCGGCATGAAAATGATGATCGAAATTAGTGGCCACGATACCTTGTCGATAAACCGAATCACGGGAAACTTGTATATGGCAATAAAAATAAATACCAGCGTGAGTCCGGCACCGTTGGCGCCGACTTGTATTAGTCCTGCCACGCCCCGCATCATGAGTCCGCGCGCAAGGGCGAACAACATCAGTAGCGGCACCAGCGAAAACGCCCGACGAAAAGGTCCGGAAAACTCTCGATACGCGTGTTCAGGTTTCTGACCGCGCCGTTGTAGTAGCGCCGCGCGAACTGGATATCGGCCTCGACGTTGCCAATGTCGGTTTGCAGCTGCAAAAAGCCCTGGTTGGCCTTCAGCTCGGGATAGGCTTGCTGCAGCGCAAAGATCGACAGCAGGCCCTGGCTGATTGCACTCTCGACGGATCCCTGTTGCCGAGCGGTTTTTATTTCACCGGCCTGGCCGCGCAGCGCGGTTACCTGGTCGAGCGTGGCCTGCTCGTAGGCGGCGTACTGCTTGACCGCATCAACCAGCTTGGGAATCAAATCATGGCGACGCTTGAGCTGCACCTCGATGTCGCTCCAGCCGGCCCTGGTACGTTGCCTGTCGGTGACCAGGCGGATGTAAATGACGATGGCGTAAAGCGTTAACCCGACGACGGCGGCGAGGACGATCCACTCGGACATGTTTTTTTCTTTTTGCTTTTATTCGGGTTGCGCAGCGCGGCGTCGAAGGCGATTCGCGCCCACCGCAGGCAGGCGTCCGGATCTTCGAAAAATGCTTCCGGCGCCTGGTAATACGAGAGCTTGTATTCCCTGTCCTGCTTGTAGTAGCTGAAGGCCTCGCTCGCCTCCGTTTCGAACAGTTCCCGGCTTTGGGCATCGGCCTTGAGGTAGAGATGGCCGTCCGCGATCAGCCCGAACATCAGCCCCTGGTGAAATATGCCGAAGCCGCCGAACATACGGCGCGCTTCGCAGGGGCCGAACGGGTCCAGCAGGTCGACGATATGGGTCGCGAATTCCTGCGCTTCGGCCATGCGAGGTGCCGGGTCAGTTTTCGACGATGGTGGTGTCGGGCACCGGGAAGGTTCGGTTACCCTCGTAGACGATTTTCCACTGGTCAGTGTTCTTGCGCCAGAAAATCTCCTTGGGCGAATCGACGCTCAGGTTGTTGCTGCGGTAGCTTTGCTCGAACTGCATCAGCAACAGGTCTTCCTCGCCGGGATAGGCAAAGATACTGAGCTTGCTGTACTCGACCTCGACCCAGGTTTTATTGCGGTTTACCCAGCGCTTGTGGCCATCCCAGCTGACGAAGTCACGACCGTAGGCATCGAGCCCGACGCGTGAATAATGGCGGCTGTAGCGATCGTGGTCCAGGCTTTCCCAGTCGCTCAGCCAGGTCGACAGCAGCTGCATGACCTGCTGGCGTTTGCCGAGCCACTGGTCGCGGCTGATCCAGTTTACCTGATCGGCGACCACCACCGGGGTGCGCAGGCCGGGACTGATGTAGCTATCGATATGCAGGAAATCGGGATTACTGACGACGATGCAGCCGTTGCTGGCCCAGGGCGAACGATTATAGGTGTAGGACGGCGTGCCGTGAATCCAGATGCCGCCGCCGGTGCGTTTCTGGCGCAGGTCCCATGCGTTCGGGTAGTTGATCGGAAACGCGCCTTCGCCGTATAGATCCGGCAACTCGTTGCCATCGATGTAGCGCGTGACGTGATAGATGCCGATCGGCGTTTTCTGGTCGCCGCGTTTCTGTTTGCCGTAGCCCTTGAGGCCGATCGTGATGAAGTAATCGGTTTCGAGCTGGAGGTCGCCGCCGATGTTGCGATAAACGTAAACCCGGGAGCTTTGCTGGTCGACCAGGATCACGTAAGGCTGGTCATCCGCGACCAGCAGGATATTTTCAGGGTAAAGGTCGGTATGCGGCGGCCCGGCATCATGCTGCCAGCGTTGCCGTATTTCGTAGCGAAAATCCTGCATCGCGCGATCGATTTCGATGCCGTGACCGATCTCGGTCAGCGGCTCGGCCTTCGCCAGCAGCAGGTCGGCATAGAGCATGTGCCCGAGACGGCTGTGCGGGTACTGCTTGATCAGGTCGCGCGTGCTGCTGAGCGCTTGCTCGTAGTTCAGGCTTTGAATGTCCCTGATCGTGTCGAGCAGGCTCTGCTCGTACCGGCTGCCGGGCGGGTCGCCGGCAGAGAGGTTGCCGCACAGTCCCAGAGACAGCAAAAACAAGATAAAACGTTTCATAGAACAGATAATACCCGCTCCTCGGTAATTTTCCATTGCGAACCGGCCCGATCGAAGACTAGCCGTTTAACCACGCGGTCGCTGTAACCGGGTGATTCGAAAGCCTGCCTGAAGTCAATAATAGCCCGATTCTCGCTGCGCCACTTGATCTGGATATCGCTGACCTCGACGTTGATCTCGCCGGGGCGCAGTATTCGCTCGCGCCGCTGCGCGACCCACTGGGCGTGCGTCTTGAACCTGGCGCGGTACCCGGCCGCATAAAAATCGGCATAGGCCTCGAACTCCTTGCTGCTCCAGGCCTGCGCCCAGCGCTTGACCTGCTCCAGCAGCAGGGTTTCCTGGTTGGCAAAAGTGACCGCCGTGGGCTCGCTGGCGCCGGCTTGCGCGAGCGGCTCCGTTGCGGCCGCTTCGAGGCCGGTGATTGCAGTCAGCTGTATGCTATGCATGTATTTCGCGGGTTCGCTCGACTCGCTGACAGCGCGCCGGTAAGCTTCGCTGGCAATACCCTTGTAAATCTGGCTCAGGTTGTCGTAAGCCGTCGCATAGCTCGGGTGGGTATGGATCGCCTCGACCAGCAACTGGCTGGCGCGGTCATAATCGCCCTGCGCCAGGAAAATCATCGCCAGGTTGTTGCGCGGCTCGGGTAATAAGGGATTGTCGTCGATCAGGCCCTGGTACATTTCGATGGCCCGGTCTTTTTGATCGGTCATCTGGTAGGCATAGGCGGTCAGGAACCGCGCCTCCGCGTGAGCCGCGTTTTGTGCAAGCAATTGCGCGCCGGTTTGCACGGCCGCGGCGAACTGCTGTTCGGAAATCTGCTGGCGCAACTCCGCCAGGGATACGGCGGCGATACTAAACTGTGGCAGCAGCAGGCATAACAACAGGGCAATGAAGCGATGCGTCATTTGATAAAGTCTGAAAAATTTGCGCGCGATTATAGCAAACACCGTTGTAAAATCTTTATTCCGTAGTCGCGAACTGTAAATAATTTCATGCGCCTTTTCCTGGTCGACTCCAGCATATTTGTTTTCAGGGCCTGGTATGGCCCCGAGCCGGAGCGGGCCAACCTGCGGCAGCAGCCCAACCAGGCCTTTGTCGGTTTCAGCGATTTCGTCTATCGCCTGTTGACCGAACAGGCGCCCAGCCGCATCGTGTTTGCCTTCGACGAAAGCCTGTCCAAATCGGCACGCAAGGAAATATATCCCGATTACAAGGCGAATCGCAGCCCGGCGCCGCAACAACTTAAGCGCCAGTTCGCCTGGTGCCGGCAATGGCTGGAGGCGCTCGGCATCTCCTGCGTCAGCAGCAAAAACTGGGAAGCGGACGACCTGATCGGATCCCTGGCGAACTATCACCGTTCGCCGCGCCGGCCGCTTGCAATCCTGACCGCGGACAAGGACCTCGCGCAGCTGATCGAGGAGCGGGACCTGTGGTGGTCGTACCTCGACGACAAGAAGCTCGATTACCGGGCTATCTGCAAAAAGTTCGGCGTCGAGCCGCGGCAGATCGCAGCGCAGCTCGCGCTGACCGGTGACAAGGTCGACAATATCCCGGGAATTCCGGAAATCGGCCCCAAAACGGCGGCCCGCCTGTTGAAGAAATTCGATACGCTCGAAAACCTGCGCCGCAATCTGCGCCAGGTCGGATCGATGAAATTCCGCTACGCGGCGCGCGTACAGCGTTCGTTGCTGGAAAACGAAGCCTTGCTTGACGTCAGTTTCGATCTGACCCGCATCAACCGAGAAATCGCCGAAATGCGCCAGGTCGAAACGGCGCGCGGCGCGATAGATGCGGGATCGCTCGAGCGCATGATGCGCGAACAGGCTTTCGATGGATTGCGCCGCTCGCGCTGGCTCGACTATATCGCAACGCTGCAGCCGGGCGAGGTTTAGTATGGCGCGTACGATATTATTCAACAAGCCGTTCCGCGTGCTGAGCCAGTTTTCAGCCGACGGCGACAAGGCCACGCTTGCCGATTATATCGACCTGCCGGGTGTTTATGCCGCGGGCCGGCTCGATTTCGACAGCGAGGGGCTGATGCTGCTGACCGATGACGGCGCGCTGCAGGCGAGGGTTGCGAATCCCCGCTACAGGCTGGCCAAGATCTACCTGGCGCAGGTCGAAGGCGTGCCCGACCCCGTGGCGCTGCGGGCGCTGGCGCGGGGTGTCGAGTTGAAGGACGGCACTACGCGCCCGGCATTGGTCGAGCCGGTCGACGAGCCCGGGTGGTTGTGGCCGCGAAATCCGCCGATACGGGAGCGCCGGGATATTCCGACCCGGTGGCTCAAGCTCGAAATACGCGAGGGACGCAACCGCCAGGTACGCCGCATGACGGCGGCCGTCGGTCATCCGACTCTGCGTCTGATCAGGATCGCCATCGGCGACTGGACCCTGGACGGGTTGCAGCCCGGCGAATACCGGTTACTCGAATGATCTGGCAGTCACTGGGATTACGACTGGCGCAGCGCCTCGAATTGCCGCCCGGCGAGGTCAGGGCGATACCGGCGCGCGGCGGTGACATCAACCAGTCGGTCATGCTCGAACTGGGTGAACACAGAATTTTCGTCAAGACCAATCGCGCGCCACTGCTGCCGATGTTCGAAGCAGAACGGGCCGGTCTCGACGCGATCCGTAGCAGCGCGACGATACGGGTGCCCGAGGTGTACCTGACCGGTGTGGAATCGGGCCTTGCCTTTATCGCGATGGAATTTATCGGTTTCTCGGGCCGACCCGATCCCGCTCGGCTGGCGCGCGCGCTGGCCGCAATGCATAACAGTTTCCACGATCGCTTCGGGTTCGAATGCGACAACACCATCGGCAGCACGTCGCAACCCAATCCCTTCAACGACGACTGGATCGAGTTCTGGCGGCTGCACCGGCTCGGCTATCAACTCGAACTCGCGCGCCAGAACGGCTTCGACTCGCGCCTGGTCGACGCCGGGTACCGGCTCGCCGAGAACCTCGACGGTTTTTTCGACGCCTACCGGCCGCGCCCGTCGCTGTTGCATGGAGACCTGTGGAGCGGTAACCAGGATGCCGATGCCGACGGCAACCCGGTGATTTTCGATCCCGCCTGTTACTACGGCGATCATGAAGCCGACCTCGCGATGATGGAATTGTTCGGCCACCCCGGAGAACTTTTCTTCGAGGTTTACCGTGAGCATTTTCCGATCGATATCGGCTACAGCCTGCGCCGCGAACTCTACAATCTTTACCATGTCCTCAATCACGCCAACCTGTTCGGCGGCGGTTATGGCGCGCAGGCGCTGCGCATGATCGACGGGCTTCTGCGGCATTAAAGTAAAATCTCGCAGTCCAGTTCGATAGTGCTGTATTCGGCGGAAAAAGTGTTACCATGCGCGCATAACTAGAAAGTGTCGCCGTAACAGCGACAGGCCCGGGAGGGACAAACCGAATGATTGATGCAGCTGGTGCCGAGGCGGCGCTCGAAGTCGTCGACCTTCATAAGAGTTTCGGCGCGCATGACGTAATTCGCGGGGTTTCGATGACCGCCCACAAGGGTGACGTGATCTCGATCCTCGGGGCTTCCGGTTCCGGCAAAAGCACCTTCCTGCGTTGCATCAACCTGCTCGAGATCCCGAGCGCCGGCGAAGTGTTCATCGCCGGCGAAAAAATCCTCATGCATACCGACAAAACGGGCAGGTATCAACCTGAGGACATCCACCAGGTTGAGCGACTGCGCGCGCGGCTGGGCATGGTTTTTCAAAGTTTCAACCTGTGGTCGCACATGACGGTTATCGAGAATGTCGTCGAGGCCCCGATTCACGTGCTCAAGATTCCGAAGGCCGAGGCGATCGAGCAGGGCGAGGCCCTGCTGCAGAAGGTCGGCATTTACGATCGCAAGGACTATTACCCGGCCCAGCTTTCCGGCGGGCAGCAGCAGCGCGTCGCTATCGCGCGCGGACTGGCGATGCAGCCCGAGGTGATGCTGTTCGACGAGCCGACCTCGGCGCTCGATCCGGAGCTGGTCGGTGAAGTGCTCAAGGTCATGCGCGATCTCGCCGAGGAAGGCCGCACCATGCTGGTCGTCACCCACGAGATGGGCTTTGCCCGGGACGTATCGTCCGAGGTCGTGTTTTTACACGAGGGCCAGATCGAGGAAAAAGGCGATCCGAAAGATCTATTCACCAATCCCAATTCTGACCGTTTTCGGCAGTTTCTGTCGAGAACCATGCAGTAACCGCCCGCAGGGCATAATAAAAACTTTCAGTAACACTATCGAAGAGGAAATGAAATGAAATTCAACAAGATACTCACAACCCTGGGACTCGCGGTTCTGGTACTAGGAGCGAGCAGCGTGCAGGCGGCCGAGCTCCGTATCGGCGTCGAGGGCGCCTACCCACCATTTTCGTGGAAAGAGTCCGACGGCACGCTGAAAGGTTTCGATATCGATATCGCCGAGGCGCTGTGCGCGCAAATGAAACGCAAATGCACGATGGTCGAGCAGGACTGGGATGGCATGATCCCGGCCCTGCTGGCGAAGAAGTACGACGCTATCGTCGCGTCGATGTCGATCACCGAGGAGCGCAAGAAGCGGGTCGATTTCACCGACAAGTACTACAACACCCCGGCCAAGTTCGTCGCCAAGAAAGGTACCAGTCTGAACATTAGCAAGGCCGGCCTCAAGGGCAAGCGTATCGGCCTGCAGCGCGGCACCACGCACCAGTGTTTCATGGAGAAGCATTATCCCGATGCCGAGCTGGTGCTTTACGCCACCCAGGAAGAAGTGTTCCAGGACCTGGCGATCGGACGTATCGACGCGCAGTTCTCGGATTCGATCGCGGCTGACGACGGTTTCCTGAAAACCGACGCCGGCAAGGATTTCGCGTTCATCGGTGGTGACCAGCACGACATGGAATGCCATGGCGAAGGCGCCGGGATCGCGGTGCGCAAGTCCGATAACAAGCTGCGCGAGGAATTCAACGCGGCGATCAAGGCGATCCGCGCCAACGGCGTTTACCAGAAAATTAACGCCAAGTACTTCGAGTTCGACGTTTTCGGTGGCTAGGGCCACTCGCTGAAGCAGGATAACCCGGCCGCCTCGGCCGGGTCATCCTGGCGGAAGAAAAATGGGCGCAATCATCGAGTACCAGGGACAGTTGCTGCAGGGCACCTGGGTCACGATTCAACTGGCGATATTTTCAGCAATGTTTTCGGTTGCGCTTGGCCTGCTCGGCGCCTGGGCCAAGCTGTCGAAGAATATCCTCGCCCAGAAAACGGCGGCCGGTTACACGACGATCGTACGCGGCGTCCCCGACCTGGTATTGATCCTGCTGGTATTTTACGGCGGCCAGGAACTGGCCAATCAGTTCGGCAGCCTGACCGGATTGTGGGATTACGTCGAAATCAGCCAGTTTGCCGCCGGTGTCGGCACTATCGGCGTGGTCTTTGGCGGCTACATGACCGAAACTTTCCGCGGCGCCATTCTGGCGATACCGCGCGGCCAGATCGAAGCCGGTGTCGCCTGCGGCATGAACAAGTACCTGATTTTCCGACGCATCATCGGTCCGCAGATGGTGCGCTATGCCTTGCCGGGGTTTTCCAACAACTGGCTGGTGCAGATCAAGTCTACGGCGCTGGTCTCGGTCATCGGCCTGCAGGATGTCGTCTACAACGGCTTCGTCGCCGGGCGCTCGACGCGCCTGCTGTTTACCTTCATGTTCGCGGTGCTGATGGTCTACCTGGTATTGACCGCGATCTCGGATTTCGGCCTGCGCTGGCTCGATAAAAAATACAGCAAGGGCATCGTGAGGTCGGACGATGGGTGACGCTATCATCGCCTTTCTCGATACCTGGTCGCCGATCGACCTGGTGCTGATCGCGCAGAATTTCGATCGCTTCCTGCTCGGCGCCTGGGTTACGCTGCAGCTGACATTTCTGTCACTCGTCGTCGGCGGCTGCATCGCCGTGCCGCTCGCGATCATCCGCGCCGGCAACAACCCGCTGCTCAATGCCCCGGTATGGGCCTTCACCTATACCTTTCGCGGCACGCCGCTGCTGGTGCAGACCTACCTTTTCTATTACGGGCTGGGGCAGTTCGAATGGATCCGGGAGAGCTTTGCCTGGGGCCCGGTGCTGTCGCAGGCGTGGTGGTGCGCGTTGATCGCCTTCTCGTTGAATACCGCGGCCTATACCACCGAGCTGCTGCGCGGTGCGATCGAAAGCACCAACCGCGGCGAGGTCGAGGCCGCCAAGGCCTGCGGATTCAGCAAGCGCATGCGCCTCAAGCGCATCGTCCTGCCGAGCGCGTTTCGCCGCGCGCTACCGGCCTATTCGAATGAAGTCATTTTCATGCTGCACGGATCGGTGGTGGCGAGCACGATTACGATTCAGGATTTGCTTGGCGTCGGACGCTGGTTAAACGGCCGTTATTACCTCGCCTACGAGGGCTTTATTACCGCCGCGGTGCTCTACCTGGTCATCGTGCTGGTGATTTCCCGCGGCTTCCGCATGTGGGAGAAAAACTGGTTGCAGCATCTTTACCCCCACGACGCGGTCAAAACAAATCCCAAGAAGGGCCTTGCCAATTTCCGCATCTAGGGCATCGGGGAGGCCGTCCGATTGCAGAGTTGAGGGGTCTTCGAAACACGAATCGTTCGAGAATTGATCATGAGTGACAAGAAATTCAACCAGCCCCTTGGTGGCAACGAGATGCCGCGCTTCGGCGGCATTGCGACGATGATGCGCCTGCCCCACGTCGCCAGCGCCGCGGGCCTCGACGTCGGTTTCGTCGGCGTGCCGTTCGATATCGGTACCTCCAACCGCGGTGGAGCGCGCTTCGGACCGCGCCATATCCGTACCGAGTCCTGCCTGATTCGCCCCTACAATATGGCGACCCGGGCGGCGCCCTTCGATTCGCTGCAGGTTGCCGACATCGGCGATATCGCGATCAATACCTTCAACCTGGAAAAGTCCGTCGCGATTATCGAAGCTGCCTACGATGACATTCTCGGCAAGGACTGCAAGCCGCTGACCCTGGGGGGGGACCACACCATTTCACTACCGATACTGAGGGCGTTGCACCGTAAACACGGCCCCGTCGGTATCGTTCATGTCGATGCGCACGCGGATATCAACGATCACATGTTCGGCGAGCGCATCGCGCACGGCACGCCGTTTCGGCGCGCCATCGAAGAGGGATTGATCGAACCCAACCGCATGGTGCAGATCGGCCTGCGCGCGAGCGGTTACGAGGCCGATGATTTCGACTGGCCGCGTGAGCAGGGGGTGCGCGTGGTGCAGGCCGAAGAATGCTGGTACAAGTCGCTCGCGCCGCTGATGGCCGAGGTGCGCGAACAGCTCGGCGACAGACCAGTATACCTGACCTTCGACATCGACGGTCTCGATCCGGCCTACGCCCCTGGCACCGGCACCCCGGAAATCGGCGGCCTGACCGTGCACCAGGGACTGGAAATCGTCAGGGGCTGCCGCGGGCTGGACCTGGTCGGCGGCGACCTGGTCGAAGTCGCGCCGGCTTAC
>Ga0224512_10003828_pt1 | contig 13053 bp, 14 predicted proteins | sample SF_May12_sed_USG_4_FD_169103 | JGI IMG/M metagenome (GOLD analysis project Ga0224512, IMG submission 169103) | Sediment microbial communities from San Francisco Bay, California, United States - SF_May12_sed_USGS_13 | ecosystem: Environmental > Aquatic > Marine > Sediment | place: USA...
GGGGTCGCCATGATTGGATTAGCGGTGTGGCATTACTGCTCGCATACGCAGCGCTCTACCCGATATTGCTGGCAGCCTGAATCCTGCCCGCTTCAGCCAACCGAGGCACGCAGCTCCAAATATCCAGACGCGTCAAGACGAGCCAAATTGCCCCCCGTGAAGCCTTCGTAGCCGCTCACCTCGGCGCCGACGTGGGGCGGAGGAGCGAAGGCCTCCATCGGGCCTGGCTCACAAAAGGCCGCCTCGAGTAACAACAAGCCGGCGAGATCGGCACCAAACACGTCAACTGCAACCTCGCCACCGTCTAGATCCAGCCGATAGCGAGTCTTCGACAGTTGATCTGCATCGAGGGCGGCCAGCACCGAGTATTCGCTCTCTGCGAGATACATCGATGTATGCATCACCAGCGTCGGGTCACTGGGATTAGGTCGCCGCTTGTGGCCGAGCTTGAGCATCTCGTTGCCTCCAGCCGGGTCCTCCACCTTCCGCAGGCGCAAGCGGGTTCCCCGTATGTAGAGGTCGTTGATCCGACGCGGGCCATAGACGCCGGCGGGAATCTCCCTCAGCAAGAATCGCCGCTCATACTCAGGCTTTTCGTATCTGCCGAATCCGTCCATACGCCCCCACTTCGCCGAGAGCGTGACCATAGCGGTGCCCGCCGCGGCTGACCGGCCGTCCCGGCATCCGGCCCGGACGATCGTGCGCCGGGGCATAATCAGCGGCGATGGAAATCGGACTCACCACCTTCGCCGAGACATTCCCCGACCCGGCAACCGGCGATGTGATCAGCCACGGCGAGCGGCTGCGACAAGTGCTCGCCGAAGTGGAGCTCGCCGAAAAGGTCGGACTGGACGTCTACGGGATCGGAGAGCACCACAGGGCGGACTTCGCTTCGTCGGCGCCAGCGGTTGTCATGGCAGCCGCCGCCGGGCGCACCGAGCGGATCCGGCTCACACCGGCCGTCATCATCCTGTCCTCCGCCGACCCGGTACGCACCTACCAGGACTTTGCCACCCTTGATCTCGTCTCATCGGGTCGAGCGGAGCTTTTGGTCGGGCGGGGATCGTTTATCGAATCCTTCCCGCTCTTCGGGCTCTCGCTGAATGACTACGACGAACTCTTCGCCGAGAAGCTGGACCTGCTGCTGATGATCAGGGATCACGAGCGAGTCACATGGACCGGGAGGTTCCGTCCGCCTCTGGACGAACAGCCGATCTATCCGCGGCACGAACAGCTGCCGATTTGGGTCGCCGTCGGCGGAACCCCTGGCTCGATGGTCCGCGCCGGCGAGCGCGGGCTGCCCGTCGCCTTGGCAATCATCGGCGGAGATCCCGACAGATTCGCCGCGTTGACCGCTCTCTATCGCAAAACACTCGCCGGGTCCGGCTACGACCCAGCCAAGATTCCGCTTGCCCTGCATGCCCACGGCTTCGTCGCGGATAGCCACGAACAGGCCGCAGACGAGTTCTACCCCTCTTATGCCCAGGCGATGACTCAGCTCGGCGCCGAGCGCGGGTGGGGCCCGATGACCCGCCCCCAATTCGACATGATGCGCCGACCCGGCGGCTCGCTTGTGCTCGGTGACGTCGAGTCGGTTGCCGCCAAGATCCTCCACCTAAGAGAGATCCTCGGCCTTGATCGATTTATGCTTCACATCAGCGTGGGGACGCTGCCTCACGAACAAGTACTGCATGCAATCGAATTGCTTGGCACCAAGGTGGCTCCGCTGGTGCGTTGAACGACATCAATGACGGAGCAGCGTCCTGACGATCCGCGGCGGAAATCGGATGCGCCGGTATCGTCAATCTTCATGGCGACCATCACCGACCCACTCGCTTCGATCAGGGCATTCAATCGGTTTGAGCTCAAGTACCTGATCGACCGCGACCAGATCGGTCAAGTCCGAGACGATCTTTCTGCCAACCTCGACCCGGACCCCCACAGCCCGACCGGCTCCTATGCCGTTTGGAGCCTCTACTACGACACCGTCGATCTCCAGTTCTATTGGGAGAAGATCGACGGCATCCGTTTCCGCCGCAAGTTACGGATTCGCCACTACGGCGACCCCACGACCATCGCGGCAGCCCAACCCGTGTACGTCGAGATCAAACAGCGGATCAACCGGGTGACCCAGAAACGTCGTTTGCGCCTGCCCTACCGCGCCGCCCTGGCATTGTGTGATGACCATCTACTACCGGATGTCGCGGAAGGGATCGACCGAGTGGTAGCAGGCGAGGTCCTCTCTCTGGTTTCCGGGCTCGATCTGCGTCCGACCACGGTCGTCGGTTACCGACGCCTGGCAATGGTGGGTAGAGAAACCGACGGCGGCCTCCGGGTGACTTTCGACACGTTGGTGCGCGGGCGCAAGACCGACCTCGACCTGAAAGCGGCAGTCGACACCGCGCCTGTTGTCCCGGAGGACATGGCAATTGTTGAGGTCAAAGTGAACGAGCGGGTGCCGTATTGGCTGACGGAGAAGATCGCCCGCCACAACATGGCGCTCATCAGGATTTCGAAGTACTGCACCAGCGTCGAAGGAACCCCGCCGCCCGGCTTGCGGCTCCAACGCGAGGAAGCAGCATGACGATCGCCCAGAGCATCTTCCAGAACGTCGACGACCTGACCACGACCTTCAGTGTCGGCGACATCGCCATCTCACTTGCCCTCTCAGCGGTGCTCACGATGGTCATCGCCTACGTGTATCGGGCAACGCATCACGGCGTGTCATACAGCCAGTCATACGTGCAGACGTTGGTGCTGCTCGGAATCCTGGTCTCATTGATCATGCTGGTGGTTGGTTCGAACATCGCCCGGGCCTTCACCCTTGTTGGAGCGCTTTCGATTGTCAGGTTCCGCAACGCGGTCAAAGAGACCCGCGACGTCGGGTTCATATTCTTTGCCATGGCCATTGGAATGGCTACAGGCACCCGCTTCTACTTGCTGGCGTCCATCGCCACCGTGGTCATCTCGCTCGTCGTGCTGGTGATGGACCGCTTCAACATGTTCAGCCTCGATGTACAAAGCCAAATCGTGAAACTGCAGATGCCTCCTGAGATCGACCCCGGGGCTCTTGATCCCGCGTTTCTGGCACACACCGACAAGGTGGAGCTCATCAGCGCCGAGTCGATCCGTGGTGGGGCGCTCACCGAGCTGGTGTACACGGTGAAGCTCAAGCGGGGAACTTCCCCAACCGCGTTGCTCAACGCTCTGCGCGATAGAACGAGCGGTCAGAAGGTGACGCTCCTCACCGGCTACGACCGCACCGACCTGTGAACCGCGCCTACCGCTGGAAACGCCATTGGAAGCTTGTGGCGACGCTGGTCATTGTTCTGGTGCTATTGCTCACGATATGGGCGGACGTCGAAATCACCATCCCTGAATGACCATCTCACGTAGGGCTCAGGGAATACCCGAATCAGCGGCGGGTTGTCTGTTTCTCAGCAACTAAGGAGACAACAGTGGGCTGGAACGATCAAATCATCGAGGAGTTCCGCAACAACGGAGGCCAGGTCGGCGGCGCCTTCGCCGACCGAATGGTGCTCCTCATGACCACGACCGGAGCCAAGTCGGGAATGGCCCGGATTGCCCCGCTGGTATACGTGGCAGATGGAGACCGCTACCTGATCGCCGCTTCCAAGGGTGGGGCCGACACCCACCCGGATTGGCTTCACAACCTCAAGGCCAACCCCGGCGTTTCGGTCGAGGTGGGAGCCAAAAAGGTTGATGCCGACGCCGAGATATTCGAGAGCGGCCCAGAACGTGACCGGCTGTACGCCAAACTTGCTACCCGGTACTCATTCTTCACCGAATACGAGTCGAAGACCGAGCGAATAATTCCGGTCGTGGCCCTCCAGCCGACGGCGTAGCGACGCTGGCTAGATTCCGCCCATGGAATCAGCCAATCGCTTTTTTGCAACGGCCGCGATCATCGGGATGGGCGAGATGGGCGGAGTCTTCGCCCGGGCCCTGCTCAAATCCGGTCACATCGTTGTCCCGGTCACCCGCGAAACCGACGTCGCCGGGGCGGTGAACCTCTACCCGAAGCCAGACATAGCCCTGATCACGGTCGGCGAGTCGGACCTTTCCGGCGTGCTGGCAGCTTTTCCCGAGTCGTGGAAGGACCGCGCCGGGATGCTCCAGAACGAGTTGCTTCCCCGCGATTGGGAGGCGGCCGGAATCACCGATCCCACGGTGGCCGTGGTGTGGTTCGAAAAGAAGGCCGGCCAGGACGTCAAGGTCATCATCCCGTCTCCAATTGGCGGCCCCTACGCCGCCAGCCTCGCCGACGCGCTGCGGACAATCGGTATTCCGGCCACCATCACCGGCGGCCCCGACGAACTGACAGCGGAGCTCGTGACCAAGAACCTCTACATCCTGACCGCCAACATTGGAGGACTGGTGACCGGAGGCACGGTCGCTGAACTGTGGCATGACCATCACGATTTTTCGCTCAGCGTTGCCGATGAGGTCCTGGCGATTCAGGAGTGGTTGACGGGCCGGCCGCTCGATCGAGACCGTCACATTGCCGGGATGGAGGCGGCCATTGCCGGCGATCCCGACCACAAGGCGACGGGACGCAGCGCCCCGGCTCGCCTCGCCAGAGCGCTAGGCAACGCCGCCGAGGCGGACATCGCAACCCCCCAGCTGCAAGACATCGCGGCCCAGGCCGGCATCGGCTCCTGAGACGCCGGTGACCTGGACAGACCTATTCAGGCCTGCCACAGCCAGGCGGCACCGCGCACACCGCTCGAGTCGCCGTGCACCGCCTTCGCGAGGCGGGTGAGTACGGTTCCGCCGAACACGTAGCGGCCCCACCGCTCCGGAACTGCGTCGTAGATCGACCCGATGTTGGACAGTCCCCCGCCGAGCACGATCACTTCCGGGTCGAGGATATTGATGACCGCAGCCAGGCTGCGCGCTAGACGGTCGTGATAGACGTCCATGGTCACGGCGGCGATCTGATCGCCGCCGGCGGCGGCCGTCGCGATCTGGGCGGCCGTCATCGACCCACCACTTCGCGCCGCGTGGTCCGCGGCGAGCCCGGGCCCGGCGAGGAAGGTCTCCACGCATCCCTGCCGGCCGCAGTAACAATCCGGTCCCGGCGCTTCGCCCGGCCCCATCCACGGCAGCGGATTGTGACCCCACTCGCCGGCGATCCGATTGGGACCGGCAACCAAGCGGTCGTTCGCCACCACACCACCACCGACGCCTGTTCCCAAGATCACGCCGAAGACAGGATCGGCCCCGGCTCCGGCGCCATCTCTAGCCTCCGAAACCGCGAAGCAGTCCGCATCGTTCGCCATCGTGATGTCCCGTCCCAGGCCGGCCGCGATGTCCACATCGAGGGGCATGCCATTGAGCACCACCGCATTGGCGTTCTTCATAAGACCGGAGATCGGGTCAAGTGCTCCCGGCGTTCCTACGCCGACAGAGTCGGCGGCACCTAACTCGGCCTCGATCTCATGCACCATTGATGCAATGAGGTCCACCGTTGCTCCATAGTCCCCCAGCGGAGTCGCCCGTCGAATCCGGGCAATCTCACCGCCCGTGTCGCTGAGGGCGATGGCCTCGACTTTGCTTCCTCCGAGGTCGACTCCGATGCGCATCGCTGCATCGTAGACCGCCACGAATACCTCAAATGGCCTGCTTCGACGGCCGATTCAATAGAAGCGCCCCCGCCCACCGTGATGGCGTGTCAGAAGGGTTTGACGTGTCGAGACTGAAACTCACTCTCAGCAGCCTGTTCCTGGCGGGCGCGTTGGTCGTCTCACTCGGGTTGTCTGCCGGCAGGGCGGCACCTCCAGTCGGGCTGCAAAACACCAGCGACAGCGCGACAGACCCAGTCGCAGAGGCGATCCCGGCTATCACTCCACTCGCCGGCTTCGTTGTGGTCTCGCCAACTGAGCCCTGGCTCACTGAGGTGCGGATCCCGACGATCATCGAAAACGTCACCACCGAAACCCTGCCGGCCGACTTGGCGGCTCTGGGCGGCCTCGCCTTCGTGCTGCGAGACGCGGCCGGCAACGTGCATGGACTCGACTCCGCTCATCCGCAACGCGGCATGCTGCCCAACCACTCTCTCCGGTTTCTCGACCCGGCAATGGCAGCACGTTGGACGCTGGGATTCCGCGTCCCGACCGCAACGGCCGGCACACTGCTCCTGGAGTTGCATCGCGGGGCTGAAGTCGTGGCCAGTTGGCCGGTAGATGCGTTGTCGAGGGTCGCATCGGCCCCCAACGCGTCGAGCGCGGCCGACCGAGTCGTGACGATCGAGGAGCCGTTCGATTGGGCACCGGAAGTCGAGGCAACTGCTGTCGAGGTTGGTTCGCGGGTGTGCGGCGATCCGACCATTGAGACTGTTACCCAGGTGTTCACCGTGTCGTTCCGCGTGGACAATCGAAGCGTTGCCGAGGTGCGCTGGCCCGGTTTTGTACATCGCGACGGTGCCTCGATGGCGCAGTGGGCTGACGGAACCGCCGCCGACATGAGCATCGAAACGTACGTCGGTGATGAGGAGACGCTGCCGAGGGTCTCGACGTCGGCGGTTCGGATTCCGGCGATGACAGAGACAACCCGGGCGATGGTGTTCGCAGTGCCACGCGACGGTCGATTCACGGACACGACAACACTGCCCGTCGGGGTGTTGCTCCACACTGGAATCGATAAGACCTGGCTCGACCTGTCGTCGGTTGAGTCGACCCTGCCGCTGAGTCCCGTGTTCTGTGATCTGGGATTCTTCGGAGGGCCGATCCCGTTCGGATACTCCCCCGGCGCCAAGTTCGCGGTCGGCGGCGAAGGTGCTCCTGTCGACGTCGCCGCCTTCGATGCTGCCGCCCAAATGATGGTCACGGAGGCTCTTGCCGGCGCAGCCCTCCACTACGACGTCCATGGGCAGTCGTTCGCCGGAGTTTCCGGAGAAGATCTGGTGGCTCAGGCTCCGCGCCTCAGCTTCGTCGGGCAGGATATTGCAGCCGACAGCGCCGGCGCTCCCGGCGTGATCTATTTCGCAACGCGTCCCGACGACGACCAGTACATCTACGTCGCCACCCGCTCGGCATCGGGACGCTGGTTTTGCGCAGGAGTCAGCCCACACCGCAGCGCCATCGCAGCCGACGGGATGGACCTAGAGGCGATCAGCGGACTGTGCTTTCCGCCAAGCCAGGTCGACGAAGGCTGACTCAACCAACCGCGAGATACTGCTCCCAAGCCGGGTCGAGCCGGCTCCCCGATTGGACGAGCACCCAGCTGTTGCGTCGGGGCGCCCGCGGAGGATGGCTCAGCTTCAGGCCGGCCTGCGAAGGAGTCCTGCCACCCTTCTTCGTGTTACACCGTCGGCAGCTGGCGACGACGTTTTCCCAAGTGTGCTCCCCACCTTGCGAACGGGGAACGACGTGGTCCACGTTTTCCGCCGGCCGGGCGCAGTACTGGCAACTGTGGTCGTCCCGGAGGAAGATCGCCTTGCGATTTAGTGGAACCCGGCGCGCCCGCGGCACCCGCACGTAGTGGCGCAATCGGACCACAGACGGTGAGCTCATGGTGATCCTCTCCGAGTGCCACACCATCCCGTTGGTCTCGATCACGTCAGCGCGGTCGCGCATCACGAGAACGATGGCGCGACGTGTGGACACCACAGACAGTGGCTCGTAGCTTGCGTTGAGCACCAGCGCCCTAGCCATTGCGAAAGGCTACCAGTCGCCACAGCATCGACTTGCACACCTGCCGTCTCCGACGTGGCAAGCCGGAAGACGACTTATGCGGCCTGGTCACCGTCGCGGGAGGACTTGACAGCTTGCAGGATCTTGACCATGGCACCCTCCAGTACGGCGGCCTCCTCGTCGGTCAGGAGTGAGGAGAAATGCTCCTTGATCCCACGCAGATGAACCCGCCCCGCCTTCTGGAATTGGCTACGTCCGGCGTCCGTCATGACGAGCTCCAGCCCGCGGCGATCAGATGGGCAGGAGACCCGCTCCACGAGGCCGGCCGCTTCCATACGATCGACAAAGCGTGTGACCGCGCTGCGGCTCAGCAGGAGGGAATCGGCTAGCTCGTGCATCCGCAACCGGCCCTGCGGCGACTCCTGGAGGTAGAGCAGCACTTCATACCAACCGAGCGGTAGACCGGTTGCGGCCTCCATCTCCCGCGACAGAACGTCGACAACCACGGCGTGCGCCTGGAGAAGGGCGCGCCACGGGCCCAACACGTCAATGTTGTCCTTGCTCATCTTCGCAAGGTACAACGCCCCAGATATAGTTGCAAGATTCAACCAAACCTGGAATATTGGCGACTGCAACAAAGTTGCATACCTCAACTACCCACCGAAAAGAAGGATTCACCATGTCCGACGTGACACTTCCCGAGCCTGGCACATGGCAGCTCGATCCCGCCCACACCTCAATCGAGTTCGTCGCCCGCCACCTGATGGTGACCAAAGTCCGCGGTGGCTTCGGCAGCTTCACGGGTTCGATCGAGATCACAGAGAACCCCATTGACACCAAGATCGAGATCGAGGTGCAAATGGACAGCGTCGTCACCGGCAGCGCCGACCGCGACGGCCACATCAAGTCTGCCGACTTCTTCGACGTCGAGAACTACCCGACGATGAAGTTCGTCGGTACCTCCATAGTTGCCAAGGACGATGGCTACGAGCTCGCCGGAGATCTGACCGTGAAAGGCGTTACCAAGCCGCTCACGCTGAGCGTCGAGTATCTCGGCGTCATGACCGACCCATGGGGCAACGCCAAAGCGGCCTTCTCTGCCAGCGGCGAAGTCAACCGCGAGGACTGGGGCCTCACCTGGAATGCCCCGCTGGAGACCGGTGGCGTGCTCGTCTCGAAGACCGCCAAGATCGAGATCGAAGCGCAGGCGGCTCGCCAGGCCTAAGGCCCGCCAGCCCAACTCCCAGAGACACGCTGCGGGCCCCCCTCTGCAGCGTGTCTTTGCAATTCTCGTCTCTGTTTCTGCGAAGGTGCCTCGTATGCCTGAAGGTGACACGATCCACGGCGCAGCCGACCGACTTGGCGAAGCGCTCGTCGGACACACTGTCATCCGGGCGACCGGGTCGCACCGCGCCATGATCGAGTACGGGCGGCGGATCGCCGGCAGCCAGGTGGTTGAGGCGACCGCCCACGGCAAACATCTGTTGGTGCACATGTCCAACGGCTGGACGTTGCGCACCCATCTGCAAATGACCGGCGCCTGGCACCTCTACAAGCCCGGCGAGAGGTGGACAAAGACGCCGGGCAAGGCCCGCGTGATCCTCGAGACCGACGACTGCATTGCAGTGTGTTTCGCGGCGCCAACCGTGCAATTGGCGCCCTGGCCCATTGTCGCCGAGCGCCTCGACGACCTTGGCCCAGACCTAATGGCCGCGGTCGACGCATCCAGCGTCGCCTCCCGGGTCCTCACGATGGCCGCGGAGCGGACCATTTCCGATGCCATCCTGGATCAGCGGGTCGTCGCGGGCATCGGGAACGTATACAAGTCGGAGTTGCTGTTTCTAGAGGGTCTTCATCCCGACCAACCGGTCGCCGAGCTGGACCTCAACCAGATCGCGGCGCTGATCGAACGAGCGCACCAACTCCTCGGGACAAATCGGGGCAAGCGGCGCACAACGACGGGACGCCGGGGCGCTGGTCACGAATCGTGGGTTTACGGGAGAGTCGGGACGGCGTGCCGGCGGTGTGGGTCGCTCATAGAGCTCGGCCGCCGCGGCCCGCTGCAGCGGGCGACCTTTTGGTGCCCATCTTGTCAGCCCGAGTCTGCTCGATCTTCTTGAGCAACACCAAGAAGGCCCCCTGCGTTGGCAGGGGGCCTTCTTTTGGGAGGAGAAATCCTCCAGTTTGTTGGTTGTTCCTTGACGGTTGCTAGATCTTGGCTGTCTCAGCCTTCTCGGCCGGGGTCCCGAGCATCACGAGCTGCTCGTCGCCGCGTCCCTTGCTGACCCACATCATTCCGCCGCCCGCGATAATCGAAACCAGACCGACGCCGGCGAACAGGCCGGCCAGTGCGAGGCCGAGCTGCAAGGCGGAGTGAGTCACGGTGCCGACACCGAGCTCAGCGATCAGAGCATGAGCCGTTCCACTCCACGCCTGGCCGCGGGCCCCGGCCTCGAGCGGGTTCGAGCGGTTGAAGTCGGTCCAGTAGCCGCCGAGGCCTGCCGCGACCCTCTCCGGGCTGCCGACCTGGTTGACCACAACGTCGTACTCGCCTGCGGGGATTGTCTCGCCGTTGAACTCACCGGGCTCGGTCAGAGTAACGGTCTGGGTGCCGTGCAGTGTGTGATACGAAACGACGGCCATCTGATACATGTACTCAGATGCCGAGTTGACGAGCGGATCGTTCGGATCCAGATCCGCCTGAACGACCGGGTATCCCCAGTCCTCGGTCAACATGTTCATGATGGCATCGGCACCCTCAGTGGTGCCGCGGTCAACGAGCTGGCCGTCATCGTTGTAGTTCAGCGTCACGTTCTGTGCTTCGCTGAAGGACTGCAGTGAGTCGTAGCCGTCTTGGACCTTGAAAAAGGCCACGCCGCCTGCGATCACAAATACCATACCGACGAGTGCCAGTACGAGTCCGAGTGTCTTGAGCCGGTTCTTCACAGTGCTCCTCCTAGTTTTGTAGCGCCTGTAATGCGGTTACCCGCTTGTGAATTATTTCACATGGGCAATTGTGAAACTTTTCACAAGGCGTGGATAGGTCCGAAAGGCCTTAGTTGTTTGGGCAACCCGCCTCTTTAGAGCCGTTGTGCCCTGGGGCTTTCGGGGCCACTAGGGTCTTACGGCGGCGCCACGGCGGCGTTTTCGGGTGACCCAGAAGCCAAGACTCGAAACCACGATGAGTAGCGTCGTAGGCCAGCTCGACACGGCACCGCGGCGGGCGGCAGCCACCGCCTCCTCCGCTGGTCTACCCGGCGTCCGGTCGACGGATGCTGTGATCGGTTCGGCGAGTGCCACGAGCACCATGCTGGAGACATCTGGATCAGCCGGCTGCAGAATCAATGCGTCATTCGTCGGCGGGTCGAGCCGGCCGGACGTCGTGCTGGAAACCGCCACCTCGGTGGCCCCCGCCACCGGAAACGGTGGTGGCGCCGACGGTTTGCCAATTGTGGTGGGGGGTGCGGTGGACGGCGGCACTGCTGCAGTCGTCGTCACGGTCGGTCCGACCGTCGTTGTCGAGCCCGGGGGTGCCGTGGAGGTCGTCGGCGGCGCCAGGGTCGTGGTCGGCGGCTGAGTTGTAGTCGGTCCCGACGGGAGCGTCGTCGTAGTCGTCGGTGAAGGCGGTGCTGTCGTGGTCGTCGTGGTCGTCGTGGTGGTCGTGGTCGTCGGGGCGGGAGGGCTTGTTGTTGTCGTCGTTGTCGTCGTCGGTGGGTCCGGGAAATCCGCGGCGAGCTGCACACCGTCGACAAGGAGGGTGCCGGTCTCGCCCGGAACGGACTCAACCTGGAAGCGCACCCGCGTTTGTGCACTGATGTAAGAGCTGATGCCGAAGCTCCGCTGTGTATGACTCGAATCCGTCGCGTCGAGCGTGTATGTGGCGAGCGTCGACCACGATCCGCCGTCGGATGCCACCGATACCCTCACCAGCCCAGGATTGCCACCGGCCTTAGTGCGTCGATAGCTGAAGCTAAGCGTGGCGCTCGTGGCCCCGGCGATGTCAACCTCACGGTGTATGGCCGAAGATGTCGTCGCTTGAGCAGTGAACCGGGCACAGCTGCCGGCGGCACACTCTGGGGCCGTGACGACCCGGACTCGGCCGCCGGTCGGCCCGTCGCTTTCGCCGGTTTCTATCCAACTACCCGACCATGAGGCCGAGCCGTTGTTGCCGGAGTATGAAATCGTGTCGAAGTTGTCACGATACGTTTCCGAGCTGGCGGCCAAAGCCACCGTCATTCCAGACGCGGCGACCGCCAGCCACCCGCCGAGCAACATCAAGGACAGCCGCCGCGGCGATACCACTGACAGCACCCGAGCCACTAGTCGTTGACCATTTCAGTTTTTCGGACGATCGGCTGCGGAATTGACTTGATAACCGGCTTGCGACGCGGCTCCGCAGCCGGTGCGGCATCTGAAACGTCACCGGACAACGAAAGAGTGAACCGAGTCTGATCATCGACGCGCGAATGCACCAACGTCGCGTCGATCAACTCGGCGAGGGCATGGGCCACCGCCAGCCCCAAGCCGGCGGCCGTAGCCTCTTCGGACTGCCCCTCCGAACCGTCGTCGGAGGCGATTGCCGACGGCAGGCCGGAACCGTGGTCGACGACAACGCACTGCACATAGCCTGCCAGCTCGCTCACTTCCACAAGGATCGGCTCGGCGCCGTGTTCGGCAGCGTTGGCCACCACATTTCGGAGAATCTGGCGTAGCTTGGCACCGTCGGTCACAACCCAGATCTCCGGGCAATCGACAGCGACGTCGAGACCTGTAGCTCGCAGCGGCTTCACGGCATCGTCGATGGCTTGTGCCAGTGGAACGATCTCGGTCGAAGCCGTGAGAGTGCCCGCGTCGAGTTGGGTCGCGGCCAAAACGTCCTCGGCGATGCGAAACAGGTTGGCCGACTCGGAGTTGATGAGTGCCACTAGCTCGCGATCGAGACCGGCGATTCGTTTGGTTTGCACCAGCACGTCGGAGAGGCCGTAAATGCTCGTCAACGGCGTCCGGAAGCGGTGCGAAACGCTGGTGAGTAGCTCATCTCGCTGCTCAACCCGCAGGTCGGCCTCGGCCAGCAGCCCAGCGAACTCGCGGCGCTGCGCGACGCGGCGGCGCCGGCCGAACCACCAGACTAAAACGATCGCCAGAATCGGGACGACCAACGTGACCGCAAGCTGGGCGGCCCAGCTCACCGTGGCCACCGCACTAGTTGCCGACTCCAGCGCGGCTGCAACGTTCGATCGAGCTGCTCCGAGTTCGCCGATGGCGACCCGATAGGCATCTTCGAAAGTGGTCTCGAGGAGCGATCTGGCTGGTTCGACCTCACCTGCTGTGATGAGGTTAATAACCGCCCGCCCTTGGACGCTCAGCTCGGCAAGGGTGACGGCATCCGGAGCGGGCT
>Ga0224512_10003830_pt1 | contig 13052 bp, 12 predicted proteins | sample SF_May12_sed_USG_4_FD_169103 | JGI IMG/M metagenome (GOLD analysis project Ga0224512, IMG submission 169103) | Sediment microbial communities from San Francisco Bay, California, United States - SF_May12_sed_USGS_13 | ecosystem: Environmental > Aquatic > Marine > Sediment | place: USA...
GGCGTTCGCAGCCGGGACGCTTGTGGTGCGGACCGCGCAGCGGCTGGGACCCCTCGCGGCGGCACTGCTCGAACCTGAGAGTGACGACGGCCTGGTAGTCTGGAACTTCTTCGACCGCTATCTCGCCGCCCAGTGGGGGAACGCCCCGCAGCCCTACCCCGTGTACAAAGCCTACGAGCCCGCTGCCCTCGTCACGGAGCGGGTCACCCGCGAGGGAAGCTCTGCACAAGTCGGCAGCGGTGGGTCCCGAAGGACGCGGCAGTGAGCAGCGCCCCGCGTACCATCCCGTGGTATGCGCGAGCTGCAGCGGCCGGGGGGCCCGCCGCGCGACGTGTGCGGACGTTCCCTAGTTGCCGAGCGCGGACTTACCGCACCACAGCGGCCTTGATCCAGGCGGCTCGGTCCTTGGTGGCGTAGTCCTCGTACTTGATCTCGATTCGCTGGCCCGGTTGCAGGTCCTCCAGTCGCCCGATCAAGGTCGTTTGGCGTGTGGCCGAGCGGTCCAGCCAGATCTTCGTGTGCTCGGTGAGGGCGATCGTCCGCGTCGTGTCGGCGTTTCCGACGGTGACGGTCCGGGCGGCGGCGTCGATACGGACGATCTGACCCATGTACGTGTAACGCGAGGACAGGCCGGGCGACTGACCCAGCGGGATGTACCGCTCGGTGGCTTGCTGCGCCTGCGCGGTCGTCGCCAAACAGAGCGATGCGACCAGGGGCAAGGCGAAGCGCGTTGTCCAACGGATCATAGCGGCGTCCTCCTCCCGTTCACGGGGTCTCGATCATGTCGGCCCGCGCGCGTTCCAGCGCCTGAACCGCGGCCTGCACTGGAGCAGGATCTCCTGCGGGCCCTTGCCGTAAGTAGCGTTCCACGGTCTGCAGCTCTCGAACAGCGTCTCTGTGAAGCCCGGCCCCCGCCAGCACCCGGATCGCGTCGTCAGTCTCTTCCAGGGCTAGGGCCACGTTGGCGCTCGACGGTGCCGTCCGCGCCGGGTTCGGGGTGGCGAGCAGCGCCAGCGCCTCGCGGATGTTCTCCAGCGCATTGATCACCCGGAGGAAGGCGGCAATGGCCTCGATCTGCGTGGCGTCCAATTCGATCCCCGAGCCGGTGGCGGCCGCGATCAATCGCCCGGCCGGTGATTCATTGAATGCGTTACCGTCGTAGAACCCCACGGCGCCCTCGATGGTCATCACCGAGTTGTTGTGGAAGAAGGGCTCGGTGTCGGCCGCTTCGACCAGCGGGGGCGTGTTGAAGGTCCCATCGCCGGGGGTCCCAAAGCCGTCGTCCGGTGGCATCAGCTCGCCGGTCAGGTCGGCCGGCTGATCTGGTAAGTCTTCTACCCCGGTATTGAAGTTCAGGTTGCCAGCCCCGGCCCCGAAAATGGCCGGGTCTGCATTGGCGCCCGCGTTGAAGTGACAGGCGTTGCATTTCCCGACCGTGTTGTCGCGGAACAGCTCCTGCCCCCTCGCGGGCACCACACCCTTGAGCGGCAGCGGCAGCGTCAGATCCTCCTGCCGTCCGAGGGAGAGCTGGAATGCCTCGAGCGCATCTAGCTCGTCGTTGGTGGGAAGGCGGAAGTCCACCCCGGCGATACGGTTGGTGGTCTTGGTGAAATGCTGGATCACCGCCCCGGTGGCGAACGCCCGCAGCGAGCCGTCGCCGGGTGCCCCATCGCCTGACCACCCGGTGCGCGGCCCCGCCGCGCTCGCCACCGAGGTCCGCAGCGCGAGGAGATGCGGGATCCCCCGCATATTGAAGTTGTTTGCCAGATCGTCGAAGCCGTCTTGATTCTCCAGAATCATCCCCAGGGCGCGCATCAGCCGCGGGTTCTCGAAGTTCTGCGCCAGGTCGGGATTCGTTTCGGCCACGAACAGCGGATCCGTCGGCGGGAGCGTCGCGATGAACGCGGGCGACAGGCCGAAATTGTCTTCCGCCCGATGGCAAGTGGCACAGGTGCGCCCGTTGCCGGCAAAGGTCTCGTTGAAGAAGATCGCGCGGCCCTTTGCGATCGGATCGGGCACCGGCACCGGGGGTGGGGCTGGTCGGCAGGCCGCCAAAACGAACACGATGGGGGTGAGCCGCGTGAGCGTGAACCTGTGGAGCGCCAGTGGTACCGCACTCGTCATGACGGCCTCCGTGGTTCCAAGTGCAGTGATGCGTCCCCCCGCACCAGTGGCATCGCCTCGGCTGGGAGTGCGAGAGAAGACGGCCCGACGCATGGGTCGCTCGGTGTCCGAACATAGTGCGGGGTCGTGGCGCCTGCAAGAAAAAGGCGAATGCGATTTGTCTCGCCTTCCCAGTCACGCATCGGACCGGGGTCCAAGCGGCTCGCTATACTTCTTCTCGATGGAGGACTATACCGTATGAGCGTGCCCGTCCGACCACTCGGCACCAGCGGCATGGACATCACCGCCGTCGGCTTTGGCGCTTGGGCCGTTGGCGGTGGTGGGTGGGCCTTCGGCTGGGGACCGCAGGACGACGCGCAGTCGCTGGCCGCCATGCGTCACGCGCTGGCGAGGGGAATCAACTGGATCGACACCGCGGCCGTCTACGGCCTGGGCCATTCGGAAGACGTGGTGGGCCGGTTGCTGCGCGACGTGCCGGTGACGGACCGCCCCTTCGTGTTCACCAAGGGCGGACTGGTGTGGGATCCGCAGGACCGGTGGGCCGACCCGCGGCGCGATCTCCGACCCGCATCCATCCGGCGCGAGGCGGAGGACTCGCTGCGCCGTCTGGGCATCGAGCGGATTGACCTTTATCAGTTCCACTGGCCCGACCAGACCGGCACCGCGGTGGAGGACTCGTGGGGTGAGATGGGGCGGCTCATCGATGCGGGTAAGGTTCGGGCGGGCGGCGTGTCCAACTTCGACGTGGACTTGCTGCGTCGCTGCGAGGCGGTCCGGCACGTGGACGCACTACAACCGCCCTTCTCGCTCATCCGGCGCAACGCGGCGGCGGCCGAGATCCCGTGGTGCGCCGAGCACCGCACCGGGGTCATCGTCTACAGTCCGATGCAGTCCGGAATCCTGACCGATCGGTTCGACCGTGACCGCGTTGCCCGGCTCGCGCCGGACGACTGGCGTCGGGGGTCGCTCGAGTTCCAGGAGCCGAACCTGACCCGGAACCTTACGCTGCGCGATGCGTTGCGCCCCATCGCCAAGCGGCATGGCACCAGCGTCGCCACGGTGGCGGTGGCGTGGGCCCTGGCGTGGCCGGGCGTGACGGGGGCCATCGTGGGCGCCCGGTCGCCCGAGCAGGTGGACGGGTGGATTGGCGCGGCGTCACTCGAGCTGACCACCCAGGACCTGGACGAGATCGCCGGCGCCGTGGCGCGCGCTGCGGGCACGACCGGGCCGGCGCGCGCGCCAAGCCCGTAGGCCGCGGCGGCCCCCGAGCGCCCCGTTTCGGGACACCGGCCGGCCCGGCCCGCTGGCGCTGGCCCGAAACGGCACCGCGAAGGTTCGAAATTCACGGCCGCCGTATACCCTACTAGTACTAGCAGCTTGTCGGGTCCGACAGGAGTGCGCACTATTGGGGTCGCCAATGGTAACTCAGATGGGGAACAGGTCCATGGTTGACTCCGACAGTCCCGCCCGGCCGCTGTCGGCCGGGAGCAAGACGCGGTTCCTGCGCGCCGTCCTGGCGCTCGGAAGCGAGGGGCCGGTGCACGCGCGCGAGCAGGGCGTCGATTCACCGGCAGTGTCTCCCGACGACGGGTCGGCGCCCGACGATGCGCAGGCAGGGCCGGATACCACGTCCTGACATGGCTTGGGTATCGCGTGGTGGGACCGCGCAATCGCACAGCTGATATCCGCAACGTGACCCGGCGGGCCGCGCTCGTGGCCGCCGCCTTTTCCCTCCATTCCCTTGCCGTCCGCATCCTCGAGGGTCCCGGCCCATTCAGCGCGGCCGGCACGAGCGTCGTGCGGGTCGTCGTGTCCTACTGGGTGGCGGCCCTCTCGGTCGGGGCGATCGTCGGCATGGGCCTGCCACTCGGTCGCACCGCGCTCGGCGCGGGTCTGCTCGGGGGGTTGGGCGGGGCGGCGGTGGTGGCGGCGAGCGCCTTCGCGTTCGTGACGCCGGATCAGTGGGCGAGCGTCGTGCCGACGGCCGTGCTCGCGGTCGGTCTGATCGGTGGACCCCTGTGCGGGCTGGTCATCTGGGCGGCGTATCTTCCCGAGCGACCGCGACCCACGCGCCGGCGCGTGGCCCAATCCCGCCGCGCACCATAGCCCGGGGGGGTCCGCCCGCCCGGGCGTCGGTCAATTGCTGTCGGGTGTCGGGGCTTCGTCGCTCAAGCCCACGAGAATGGCGTAGCGAGACATCTCCCAGTCGTTCTCGAGCCCGAGCTTCCGGCGGATGTTCTTGCGGTGGAAGTTGACCGTGTGCGCGCTCAGGCCGAGCTCGGCGGCGATCTCCTCGGTGGAGAGGCCCCGCCCGATCATGTGCACGATCTCCTGCTGGCGCGGGGTGAGCTGATTGAACCCCAGCCGGTCGCCCTCCAGGTCCTGCCGGCCGCGGCGCGGGAGTCGGGGTGACAAGTAGCGACGGCCCTGGAGCACTTCCCCGATAGCGGTCCGCAACTCGTCCACGTCGGCGTCTTTCGGTACGAACGCCGAAGCTCCGAGCCGAACGGCCTCCTCGACCAGCACCCGGTCGACGTGCATGGTGACGATCACGATGGGCACGGTGGCGCCCGCTTTGCGCAGATCGCCGAGCAGGTCCATGCCCGTGCGGTTCGGCAGCGAGAGATCGAGGAGCAGTACGTCCGGCGCGTGTTCCTCGACCGCCGACACGACGGCGGCGCCGTCCGCCACGACCCCCGCGATCTCGTAGCTCCGCCCCAGCATCGCGCGCAGCCCCTGACTGAACAGCGCGTGGTCCTCCGCCAGCAGGAGTCGGGGGCGGGAGGTCATGCGCCCCGACCGCCGCGCGGCACCCGGATCGCCACCGTGGCGCCGTCGCCGGGGCGGCTCTGGATCACCGCCCTGCCGCCCACCAACCGGGCGCGTTCCTCGATGCTGATCAGGCCGATGCCCCCGCCGCGCCGCGCGGTGGGGTCGAACCCGCACCCGCGGTCGCTGATCCGCAGCTCGACCACCTCGCCGCCGTTCCGCAGGTCCACGGCGACCTCCGGCACGCCCGCGTGGCGGATGGCGTTGCGCAGCGCTTCCTGCGCGATGCGGAACAACGCGATGGCGACCTCGGCGGGCAGCGCGAATGGGTCGGACGGCAGCGACAGTCGGACCGCCACACCCGACTCGCGCGTGCACTCGTCGGCCAGCTGTTCCAGCGCGGGCACCAACCCGGCCTGCTGGATCGCGGCGGGGTGCAGACGATGAGCGAGCTGCCGCAGTGCGGCGGTGAGGTCCTGCACTTCGCCCGCGATGCCCGCCAGATGCCGGCGATGGGCCGGCGACAGGTCGGTGGCGGACTGTTCGAATTCCCGCAGCTCGTGGCGCAGCATGGCCAGGCGCTGGATGGCGTCGTCGTGGACGTCGCGCGCGACGCGCGCCCGCTCCTCTTCCTGCACGGCGAGCAGGCGCCGGGCGTAGGCGCGGTGAAGCACCGCCACGCGGCGCTGCGCGATCACCATCGCAACGCCGAGGGCGCCGACGAGTACGGCGACGGCGAGGACCGTGGCGAGGAAGACCCACCAGAGGACGTCGGCAGCGGGCACAGCATTCCCCCAGCGATGGCGAGAAAGGCCACGATGTCCACGGCGGCCCTCACGTTGATGGCGGCGTGGAGGAGATCCTCGCGCTGCGATGCCAGGAGGTAGCCTGCCAATGGCTCGAGCGCACTGGACGTCCCGGCGTACAGCATGATGCCAAGGACGGTCCAAAACCAGTCCTGGCTGGTGAGCGGCCGGGTCTCCCCCAGACTGCGGCGCAGGAACGTCCACAGGGCCGCGAGGAGCAGCACCAGATTCTGGAAGGTGGCCGTGAACAGGCTGAAGGCTTCGGGATTCTCGGTGGCCAGCGTGAGGGCGACGCTCACGGCTACGAAGATCGGAATCGCGATCCGCAGCGTGAGCCGGGCGGTATCACCGGGGTGCCAGAGGGACAGCGTCCACAGGACCGCCGCCCCAGCGGCCGGCATGAACACGTAACTCACCCAGAGGTTATTCAGCCCCTGCGACGCGAGCGCGAGGGCGAGCCCGTCCTGCGAGACGAGGAGCAGGCACCAGATAATCGCCCAGCGGCGGGGGGGTGGCGAAAGCCGCCCGGCCGCCACGCCCACTACGGGCGGCAGCAGCTGCGAGAGGGCAGCTGCATGCATGAGAATCGTAGGTTTCAACGCCACAGACTAGGGATTCAATTCGCTCGGGTCGCCGCAGTAAGGCGGGCACGGGTAGTGTTTCTCTAACACCACCCCGCTCGTCATGTCGTTGCCCTTCTCGTCCACGCCCACGAGCACGATGGCCGAGGCACCGCCGTCGTCATTGCCGAAATAGAAGCGGAGGCCGGCGCAGCCAGGCTGCGCCAGCAGTTGGGCCACGCCTTCCTTGTGGAACATGCCGCCGCGCTCCCCGGCTTTCCCCTTGCCGGCGGCTTCACGGTGGCGACGCGCAAAGGCGACGGCGTCCTTGAGACTCACGCGGTGATCACGCGGCGGGGGCAGTGGCATGGGAGGATCCTCGAGTTGGTGTCCGGCCAAACGTTGTGATGCGACCGCACGGGAGGCAATACCCTACTAGTGGTAGTAGGGGGCACCTCGCTCGGGAATACCCTACTAGTGGTAGTAGCTTGCCGGATCCGGGTTCAGGACCCATGAGTGTGGGAACCGCTGCCGCTACGCGATGTGCGTGGCACCTCGCTGACGCCAGGCACCCGACCGAGCGAGGCTCATGCCCAAGCCGATGGACCCGGATGTGCCGCTGGCCTCTCGTTCCCCTCCCTCGGAACGGCCGGCGCTGACCATCACGCTGATCTACGCGGCGGTGGCGGGAGTCTGGATCGTGGCCTCGGACGAGGTCGCGCGACGCCTGGTCACCGACCCGACGGCGGCGCTGCAACTCCAGACGCTCAAGGGCGCGGGGTTCGTGCTCGTGACCGCGGCCGTGCTCTACGCGCTGCTGCGGCACCGCGGCCTGACCCTCGGGCGCTCCGTGGCGCGCCTCGGCGAGCACGAACGGTTGCTGGAGGCCATTCGCCGGGCCGCTCCGGTGGGCCTCGTCGTGCTCGGACGCGGGGGTGAAGTGGTGTCGTGGAACCCCGGCGCCGAACGAATGCTCGGCTGGCATGAAGGCGACGTGCTCGGACGCACGCTACCCTGGCGCGCCGCCGACGATGCGACCTTACCGCACTGGCTCCTCCGGGCCCGGAGCGGCGAGCGCGTGACGGATCTCGAGGGACGCGTGCAGCGCAAGGACGGGGCGTGGCTCGACGTGAGCATCTCGGCGGCGCCGCTCGCGGACCCCGCGGATCAGGTGCTGGGCATCGTCGCCGTGTTCTCGGACCTCACCGCACGCAAGCACCTGGAAGCGCAGCTCCGACAGGCGCAGAAGATGGAGGCCCTGGGGCAGGTGACCGGGGGCATCGCCCACGACTTTCGCAACGTGCTCACGGTCCTGATCACGGTCGCCGAGGGGCTGCGCGCGCGGCTGCCGCCGGACGACGAGGAGGTGCGGGCCGACGTGGACGAGCTGTTACGCGCCGCCGAGCGGGGGAGCGCCATCACCCAGCGGCTGCTGGCCTTCAGCCGGAGCGAGCAGCAGCTCGAGCCGCGGGTGGTAGACCTCGGCCGGATCGCGCAGGACGGCGCGAGCGTGTTGCGGCGTCTGCTGCCGGCGTCCATCGACGTGGTAGTGGAGGCGCCGCCCGAGCCGGTCCCCGCGGCCGTGGACCCCAACGCGATGACGCACATTCTCACCAATCTCGGAACGAATGCGCGCGATGCGATGCCGAGTGGCGGCCGGCTCCGCATTCACGTGTACCACCGGGAACAGCCGGAGACCATCGCGGGCTACGTCGGACCGCTCGATCAGGCGGTCGTGGAAGTGATCGACTCCGGGACGGGGATGGACGAGGCCACGCGGGCCCGCGCCTTCGATCCCTTCTTCACCACCAAGCCGGCCGGACTCGGCACGGGCCTCGGACTCCCGATCGTGCAGGGACTCGTGGCCGAGCAGGGCGGGGTGGTGGAGCTCGAGAGCACGGTCGCGTGGGGCACGGCCGTGCGGCTCTGTTTCCCACTTACGGTGGATGCGCTGCCCGCCCCGTCCCCGGCAGCCACCGCGCCCTTCCACGGCGGGAACGAGACGATTCTGGTGGTTGAAGACGAGGAAGCGATCCGGCGCTCCGCGCAGCGCGCCCTCCAACAGCTGGGCTACACGGTGATCGTCGCGGCGGACGGCGCGGAAGCGCTCGAGGCCTTGCGCGCGAACCCGACGGTCGATCTCGTGATCTCCGATTCCATCATGCCCCGGATGGGCGGGGTCGAGTTCTACGAGCGGTTGCGCGCGGAGGGGATGACCGTCCCGTTCCTGCTCGCGAGCGGATACACGCCACAGGAAGCCACGGCCGGCGGCACGCGCCGACCCGAGGTGCCGTTTCTGCCGAAGCCGTGGTCGCTGACCGATCTGGCCACGGCCGTCCGCGCCACGCTCGACGGCTAGCCTTCCCCGGAACGTCGCGCGGCTGTTGCGGCGGTTACAGGAAGAGATCGTTGCGCAGGCGCTTGCGGATCCCCCACCAGAACGCGCCGAGCATGTTGGAGCGGCGGACCGTCACTTTCACCTCGCCGGTGCTCCCGGGCAGCAATCCGTCGGGCTCACCGGCAACCCACACGCGTGCCTCGACTGGCGTGTCGGGGACGACCGCGGGCGCCACGGCGGCGACGGTGGCGGTACGGGTCGACCGGCTCCCGACGAGGGAGATGAGGTGTGCGGGCTGGCCGGCGCGTACGCGCCCGGCGCCCGCGCGGTCGAGCACGAGTCGCACCTCCAGACGGTCGAGCGCCGCGAGGCGCAGCACCGGGTCGCCGGCCTCGGCGAGTGCCCCAACCTGTTCGTGTGGTCGCTCGGTCACGACGATTCCGGCAAACGGCGCGACCAGCGTGAGCCGTGCCACCCGCGCGCGCAGCCCGCGGGCGACCGCCTCCGCCTCGGCGCGTGCGAGCTCGACACGCTCGGCGCGCGCGGCCTCGCCACGCGCCCGCGCCACGCGGCTGAGCGCGCCGAGCGAGTCGGCGTCCCGCACGGCCGCCTGGAGAGCCCGCTCGAGGGCGAAGCTGCGCAGCCGCACCAGCGGCGTGCCGGCGCGCACGACTTGGCCCTCCCCGACGTAGACGTCCGCCACCAGGGCGTCATCGGGCGCTCCCAGCCGGGCCTCGTGCGCCGCATGCACGCCGAACGTGCCATGGACGGTGAGGGGAAACGGGATCACCAGCAGCGCGATGACGGCGAGGGCCGTGCCGATCGCCACGCGGCGCGGCAGGCCCGCCGCCCGCCACGACGCCCGATGCTCGCGGATGGCCGTCACGACCGCGCGCGACCACTCCCGCAGCGGGTGGCGAAGCACGCGGGCCAGCAGGAGCGCGAACAGCAGCACGCCGAGGAGCCCCAGGGCCTGACTCATGAAACCGAGCATGAGCGTCGCGAAGATCGTGAGGATCGTCGTGATGTAGAGAACGGCGAGTGCCCCGTAGATCAGGAGTGCGCGCCGCTCACGGTCGTCGGCGGGCGGTTCGGGCACGTCGAGCCGGAGCGCGTAGCGCCGGAGCAGCCAGCTCAGGTGCGCGAAGGCCCGCTGCCGCAGGTTCGGGATCTCGAGGTAGTCACTCAGCGCGTAGTAGCCGTCGAGCGGAATGAGCGGGTTGGCGTTCGCGAGCACGGTCGTGCCGCCGCCGATCAGCACCGCCGCAAACGCGATGCGCGCGACGAGCGTCTCCGGCTGGGCGGCGATCCAGACGAGGGCCGCCAATCCCGCGATGACGAGTTGGATCCAGGACCCCGCGGCGGTCACCCAGAGGCGGTGACTGCGCTCGGTGAACGTCCAGGCGTCGTTCACGTTGCAGTAGAAGGCGGGCTGAAAGTAGATCAGCATCGCGCCCATCTCGTGCACGTGCCCCCCGTAGTACTTGCAGCTGAGCCCGTGACCGAGCTCGTGAATCGCAATGACGACGGTGGCGGTTCCGTAGAGCACGAGCACGTTGCCGAGCGTGTAGAAGTCCGGCGAGTAGAGCGCGAGGATGCCCGCCAGGAGCTCGTCCCGGCGCAGGACAGCGATCAGGCCGTACACGAGGAACAGCACGACCGAACCCGCCAGGAACGGACGGCCGAAGAAAAACTGGAGCCTCGGGAGCCAGCGATCGAACAGGCGGTCGGGATCGCCGACGGACCAGCGCATCCGGAGCAGGCTGCCGCGGTAGTGCGTCCCCTTCACCCGGCGTCGCCGCTCGGCCCGGAGGCGCTCGAGCTGGAGCACGGACTTCTCGGCCAACGACCGCTCCAGCAGGCCCATGCGCGAGAGCTTGCCCGCAAAGCCGTCGAGCGTGGCGGCCGTGAGGGCGAGGCCCTCGTCGGCCAGGGCGCCCGCCAACTCGGCGGTGCTCGCCTGGCCGGTGAACTGCTGCATGATGAAGATCTCGAGCGGCTTGAAGCGGAAGTACTTGTGCGAGGCGGGATCCTTGACGATGTAGGTCTCCTCGCCCCGGTAGGTCTGGGCGACGATGATCAGCTCCGGCCGGAGCCGCGGCCGCTTCGTCACCGGGCGGGCGGCACGATCGTGTCGCCGGGCACCACGCCGTCCAGCACCACGACGCGCCCGTCGGGCAGCGTATCGCCCAGCGTCACCGTCCGGAGCACCACCCGCCCCCGGTCCCACAACAGGACCTGGTCGGTGTCGCCGAGCGCGTCGCGCGGGATGATGGGCATGGTGGCGAGTTCCGCCGGCAACCGCACGCGCACCGTCATACCGGGCCGGATCTCGGGTCCGCCCGGCACGCGGAGCACCACTTCACGCGTGCCGCTCGCGGCGTCCACGATCGGCGAGACGCGGGCCACCGTCGCGGCCACCACCGTGCCGTCGAGCGTGACGACCGGGGCCCGGTCGCCCGGCCGCGGTGCCGGCGCGCGTTCGGGGAGTTGGACGGAGATGAGCAGCGGCGCGAGCGCGCTCAGGCGGAACGCCGGGTCCCCTTCGGCCGCGAGGCGGCCGGGCCGCAGCTGGCGCTGCGTGACGACGCCGCCGAACGGCGCGATCACGCGCGTCAGCTCGAGGTTCCGGCGCGCCTGGCGGAGGACGAGCTGGGCCTGCTGATACTGGAGCTCGATCCGCTCGGAGTCGGCCGTCGTGACGACACCCGACGCCGAGAGCGTGCGCACCCGCCGCACCTGCTGCTCCGTGGCGACCGAGTCCGCGAGCGCGCTCGCCAGGGCGATCTCCTGGTCGACGCTCTCGAGCCGGGCCAGGGTATCGCCGGCGCGGACATGGGCTCCCAGGTCCTTCGCGATGTGCTCCACGACGCCGCCCGCGCGCGTATACAACATCGCGTCGTGTTCCACGTACAGCTGGCCCGTGAGTTCCACGGGACGCGCGACGATCGCGGAATCCACCGCGACGAGCTCCGCGGTGCCGGGGGCCGCCGGCGTGGACTCGGGGACCGCGTCCCCGCCACAGGCGGCGCCCGCCGCGAGCGCGAGCCAGACCGGCAGGCGCGACGACGTCATGGCGTGAGCCTCCACCAGAGCAGACGTGCCCAGCGCGCGGGCCCGCGCAGCATGCGGCCGAGCACCGAGGCGCGGTCGGTGAGCACCCGGGCGTGCGCCGCCATCCCGGGGCGAAGCTGGCCGTCGGGGTTGGGCACGAGGGCCCGGAGTGTGTACAACGGGTCGGAATTCGTGTCGTCGGGCAGGGGGCTGATGAAGGTGACGTGCCCCCGGAAGGTGCGCTGCGGAAAGGCGTCCACTCGTAGACGCACGTCCTGTCCGGGGCGGACCCGATCCATGTCGTGTTGCGCGACCCCGAAGTCGAGCTCGAGCGTGTCACTCCGACCGAGCAACAGGAGTGGATCTCCAGCCTCGGGTCGGGTGCCGAGCAGGTCCTCCGGACGACGGGAGAGTACGAGGCCGTCGACGGGCGCGCGCACCGTTGCTGCCTCCACCTGTTCCTCGAGCAGTGCCGCCTCGCGGCGGAACGACGTCGCGCGGTCGCGCTGGAGGCGTTCTGTGACCGCGTCGCCCGCGGCGGCGGCCGCCGCGGCCTGGCGCTCCGCGGTCGCGGCCGAGGCCAACACCGCCGTGCGCGCGGTCTGGAGCTCGATGACCCGGAGTTGCACCAACGGGTCGCCGCGCCGCACGGGGCTGCCCTCCCGTACGAAGACGTTCTCCACCACGCCGTCCACCATGGGCCGCACGACCGTATGGCCGGCCGCGCGGAACGCCGGGGCGACCGCGACGACGCGCAGCGGCCAGCGGAGCAGCGTGAGCGCGGCGAGCGCCAGCACAACGGCGGCGATCGTGACACCGACGCGCCGGCGCGGCAGCTCGAGGAAACGGCGGCGCTTGCGACTCACCGCGCCGAAGAAGTCGGCGAGGGGGACCTGGTTGTACAGCTCCGCGTTGCGCAGCGCGACGGTCGTCTGGTTGGCCAGGATGGCGACCAACTCGCGCTGCGTCTCGCCGGCGAAGTCGGGGGGGGCGGCCTCGAACAGCAGGACGCCCAGGGCGCCCTCCTCATCGCGCAGCGGCAGGTACAGCCCGCTCCGCACGCCGTCCGCCCCGAGGGCGTCCCCGAAGGCGCTCACGAACGCGCGATCGGTCTCGGAGGCGGGCGCCGCCGCATCCTGGAGATAGTAGGTCTCGCCCCGTTCGAGGGCCCAGGTCCCGCGCGCCGCGAGCCGCACGGTGCGGTCGGCCTTGGCGTCCACCGTGTCCTCCCCGGCGATCGCCCGGATCTCGCACTTGCCCCGCTGGTATAGGCCGACCGCCCCGATGTCGAACGACAGCGCGCGTGTGGCGAGATTGACGACCGACTGCAGGACGCGATCGATGTCGAGGGTGGACGTCACCTCGCGGCTGATCTCGAGCAGCAGTGCCAAGTCGCGGGCC
>Ga0224512_10003831_pt1 | contig 13052 bp, 8 predicted proteins | sample SF_May12_sed_USG_4_FD_169103 | JGI IMG/M metagenome (GOLD analysis project Ga0224512, IMG submission 169103) | Sediment microbial communities from San Francisco Bay, California, United States - SF_May12_sed_USGS_13 | ecosystem: Environmental > Aquatic > Marine > Sediment | place: USA: California...
CCTGATAGGTGACTGTCATCGTCTCACCCGGGAGCAGGTCGTATCCATCCGTTGCGCTCACGAGATTGGTCGGGTCACCGCCCGACCCGGACATCGGACTCGTGTAGGCGATCTGGACGTTGTCGAAGTACACGGCATCGCTGTCGTCCATGCCGAGCCCTGCAGGGGAGACGATCCCGAGTCTCGCGGCTGCGGTCAGGTCGGATGCGAGCAGGGTGATGGACTCGAGGCTGTAGCCGGCGTCGGTGCCGACTTCATAGCGGGCGACCTCACGGAACGAGACCCCGTCTGATATCTCGACCCGGACCATTTCGCCTGTTTCGAGGCCGTCGCGGCGATACTCATACGAGAGTACTGCCGACGCGGCAGCCGACAGATCGACACCCCGGGTTATCTCGCGGCCGCCGTCCTGGATGCGCAGCTGGTAGTCAGCTGTGTCGTTGAGGATCTGGATGTCACCGGCGACCGGGTCGGTAGCTTCAGGGGCCTCCGCCCAGCTGCCGGACCAGCTCGTTGATCCGTTGTTCGCCGTATAGGCCTGTGTGTTGAACGCGTCACGCACCGTGTTGAGGTCGAAGCCGCTCACGTTCGTTGATCCGGGCACGGCACTGACCCCGGCCGGCAGCGGATCATCGATGATGATATTGGTCTGTGTCGCGGTGCCGGTGTTGGTGACCGAGACGGTGTAGTTGATCAACTGCCCTGCGGTGACCGGACCGGGGTCTGCGTCGGAGGTCTTTGAGACGGCGAGCGCCGGCAGGACTGCGGTCACGGTCGCCGCAGAGATGTCATCCTCTGCGGGGGCGCCGTTTCCTGGATCTGAGTCCGGATCTGACTGCACGGAGGATGTGACCTCTGCCGTGTTGGTGAGCGAACTGGCGGTCGTGACCGTGGCCGTGATGTCGAGCGTGGCCGAGCCGGCGGATCCCAGCGACGCAACGCTCCACACTCCGGTGCCGGCGTTGTAGCCGCCGGTTGACGGGGTTGAAGAGACGAACACAAGTCCGGCTGGTAGCACGTCGGTGACTTCGAGACCGGTCGCCGTTGCCGGCCCGGCGTTGGACAGCGTCAGCGTGAACGTCACATCGTCGCCAACGGTTGGGGTGGCGTTGTCGACCACCTTCGTGAGCGACAGGTCGGCGGCGGGATTGTGACCGAAATCGTTGTTGTTGTCGGCCAGGCCAAACGAGGTGCCGAAGTTGGCGCTCTCGACGTTGTCCGTAGTGAGCGAGTTCCCGGCGGGCAGGGTTGCCGGGTCGATCTCGACGACGAACGCACCCGTCGCCGCCATCGGGAAGCTGTAGGTGCCACCTGCGCCCGTCGTCTTCGAGGTGAGCAGGATGTCGCCGCCGTCGACCAGACCATCGCTGTTGACATCGCGGTACAGGCGGACGGTGACTGCGGCGGTGCCGCTCTCGCCGACGTCTCGCACTCCGTCACCGTCGGCGTCGAGGTACACGGTGCCGTTGATCCGGTTGACGTCGACGATGTTGCACTCGACCGACTCGTAGTCACCGTAGATGAGGGAGCGGGGATTTGACCCGGTACCCGTGGTCGAGTTGATGTCCCACATGCTGCCGTTGCCCGTCCACCGGCCGTCGGTTCCGATGAAGGCACCGAACGGATCGACGGTGAGCCCCTCGACGTCACTCGCGGGTGCGGTCGAGCCGACGTCGGTGACGGCGCCGGTCGTCGGGTTGATGATGACGAGGCGGTCGCCGCCTCCACCGTTGGCGAGGCCGTAAAGCACGCCGGTGACCGGGTTGACCGCGAGGTCGTCGATGTCGACCAGGCCGACTGCCGCAGTGGTCTGGATGCGAGGCCCTGACGTGCCGGCGCCGGTGACCGGGTTGATGGTGATCAGCCGGTCGTCGCCACTGATGCGTACGGCCCCGTAGAGCACGCCGGTGAACGGATGCATCGCCAGTCCGTCGACGTCACCGAAGCCGGTCGGCCCGATCGCCGCGAATTCTCCGGTGGCGACGTCGATCACTCCGAAGATGCCGGCGTTGGTGGCGTAGATCGTGGACGTGACGGCGTCGTAGGTGATCGCCTCGATTGCTGAGGTTCCGGTTCCGTTTGTGGACGAGGACCCGCCGTCGATCATCGTCTCGGTATTCGACGAGCGTTGGTAGATCGTGAACAGGTCGTTGGAGGTGTGCGGCGAGCCGGAGTCAGCGACCAGGTAGCACGTGTTGGGCGACGCCGCCACGGCGGGTTGCGGGTCGGCTGACAGGATGAGCGTCGTGGCCAGAATCGTCAGTGCGGTGAACCAGGCGATCGTCCGGCGCGCACGGGTCGGCCGCGTGATCAGAGCACGGAGGACGCGCCAGATCGGGCGCATGCCCCGGAGGGTGTCCGTGGAGGCCATTAGCGCGGCCCCATTCGCTTCGCAAAACGCACGTGTGATTGGGCGTACCGTCCCCGCAGATGCGGTGCGAAATGACTCGCGGAGACGCCGCCCGACGCGCAAGGAAAGCGGCCGCTCTGCCTGCTGTCGTTGGCGTGGTGTCGCACGTCTACCGGGTTCCCTGCATTGCGTTTGCTACTCAGAGAGGTAATCGGCCACGTTTGGTGGTTGTTTGAGGTATACGCAGCCCTGCGGCAAGGGATTTGGAACGAACACAATCGAACTAGCCCGGGACCAATTCGAGAGCATGACGACATCCGCTCGATGCCGGGAAAGGGCCGTTCGCCAAGCCGCGACTCCGGGCTTGATGCCTATGAGTGATCATGTGATCACGCCTGTGATCATGTACGCGAGCAGTCGGTGATCGGTCACCCGGCCGGTCGCGGGATCGGTCGCGGTTTTGCTCAACCAGGAGGTGCGGACAACCGATTGCTTGGAGGGACCAGACGCCAGGGGACGACAGGTGCTCAACAACGCGATCGCGGTCGCAAACGGCAAAGGTGGGGTCGGCAAGACCTCGCTCACCGCCAACGTGGCGGCCATCGCAGCCGGCTCAGGCTGGCGGGTGCTTGCGGTCGACGTCGACATGCAGGGAAATCTGGGCATGGACCTCGGATACCGGCAGCAGGGTATAGGAGACAATGGCCAGGCCCTGCTCGACGCCATTCAGCACGGCACGCCGCTGGCCCCGTCATTGCTCGGCGTCCGCCCGAACCTCGACGTCGTCGCGGCCGGTACGGTCACGCGAGACCTGGAGGGCCTCGTCGGATTCCGCCGCTTCAACGATCCCGAAACTGCGCTCGCGCTCGAACGGGCAGTCGCAGCGATCGCTCCTCGGTACGACCTCGTGATCTTCGACTGCCCGCCGTCCGGCGCCAGCGTCATGGCCGACCTCGCTCTGGCAGCTGCCAGGGGTCTCGTCATCCCGGTCAAGTTCGACGAGGGCTCGCTGGATGGCCTCGAAATGATGGGAACGAGGGTTGGCGAGTTGCGGAGCGGCGGCATCAACCCATCGCTCAAACTGCTGGGCATCGTGCTGTTCGACATCGCAGCCAACGAGACGTCGATTCGGGCGGAGGTCGAGGCCACACTGCGCGAGATCTTCGGTGGCCAGATCCGCATCTTCCAACCGCCGATCAGACGGTCGGCCCGCGCCGCTCGAGACATGCGCCGTGACGGGCAGGTCTCGATCGAATACGAGAAGGCGGCCGCCGCCGATCGGCGCGTACGCCTCAGCGCGCTCCGGCTGGGGAAGGCCAAAGGGCTGGGCGCAGCGAAATCCCAGGCCGCGCCGGGCATCGCCGACGACTATATGGCCGTGACGGAAGGGATTCTCGAGGCATTTGGTGCCGAGCAGGCACCCGATGCAACCGGCATGTTGGCTGCGGATCCTTTTGCATAGGCGATGAACCATGGGTGAGCGAAAACTCGGTGTGAAACCCCCACGGCGGCCGGATGTCAGCGGCTTCGAGGCCCCTTCCCAGGCCCCGGTCCCGGCGAGTCCGTCGAAGGTCCCCCAGCGCGCCGCCACCGACGCCCAGGCTGATCAGTCGGCTCGGACGCGCACCACCAAGCGTCAGCCCGCGTCACGTCGGTCCGGTCCGACAAGGTCCAAAGCCCGCCGTCGGGTGCACGTCACGCTGGCGCGCGAGGTCGCCGCCGCGCTTCGCACCCGGGTAGAGACCGGTCGAACGACCAACACGCAGGTGTTCATAGATGCCCACAGCGCCGCGGCCTCCACCGTCAGTCCGGTTGCAGCCGCCCCCGGTTTGTTCGAGGCCCGCCGGACCCCGGAGGGCCGGGAGGGCGTCTATTTCTACCTGGCCCTGGCTGAGTTGGATCATCTCGCCGGTGAGGCTGAGGCCGGCGGTTTCGAATCCCGTTCGGCGTATTTTGATGCGCTGCTGCGGGCTCATCTAATCAGCTGACCGCTGGCGTGACCTGCCGGCGCCTCGGATCCCAAGGCTTTCGCAGCGGATCCGGTGATCCCGGTGCGTGCTCAGCCGAGCGCCTCCACGTCGGCGGGCACGTGCTTGTGCCAGGGCGTGCCGGCAAACGGGTCCTGGTGGCCGAGGTAGGTGAGCTCGTTCGTCGCGACGCCGGTCGTGGCCGGTTCGCCGTCGCCGCCCGGATAATCGACGCCGAGCCCATTGGGCAACGTGATGTGCCCGGGTTGCGCGGTGTCGGTGATCTCGACCACCGTGGTGATCGAACCCCTCGCAGTCGTCACGGCGGACCCTGCCTCCGTCGTCGACCCCCAGACCGGCGGCGTCATCGGGACTGACCCGAAGGGCCCCGGCGCGGTCCCGCTTGCGCCAGTCGGGATCACGGAAGATGGTGTTTGCCGTGAACGAGCGTCGCTCACCGGCCGCCAGCACGAACGGAAACTCGGGCGATGTGTGATGGTGCACGTCGAGGGGCAGCGCGGCCAGCTGGCTGAGCATCTCCGGTATGGCGACATTGAGCTTGCCGTCCGCCGTCGAGACCCTCCGCCAGGTGTCGGAAGCATCGCTGCGCGAGAAGACGACGCCGGTGCGCGAACTCAGCACCGCTTCAAACAGGGCTTCACCGAGCATCGGGCCTTCGCCCTCGAACCCGGCGTTCCGCAGGCCGGCGGGGTCACGAACGGCCGCCTGATGGCACACGCCCCACATCACCGCCGCCTCGGCCGCGCCGCCGGCCAGCGTGGGGCCGAGCGTGGCGTAGAGGATGACGGGGGCCAATCGGCCCAGCTGTGGATCGCCCGCCGTGAGCTCATAGAACCTGGCAGCGAATTCGGGCCGGCCTCGCTCGGCCGCGGCACGCAGGTCGGCGATGACGTCGTCGTCGAGGACGCCGATCTCCTTGCACAGCCGGTAGTGGATCTCTGCCTCCGGGAGCGTGCCAGGCAGCGGTTCGAGGATCGGGGCACGTAGCGTGAACACATTGTCTGGGAACTCGAAGTTGACGAATGTCGCTTCCCATTTTTCGAACTGCGACGCGGCCGGGAGGACGATGTCGGCATGGCGAGCGGTTTCGGTCATGGCGACGTCGATGACGACCGAGAACTCGAGCGCCGCCATCGCGGCCCGCCACTTCGGGCTGGCGGCGAGCGAGTGCACTGGATTGGCCGATTCGATGATCATCGCCCGGTAGGCGCCGGAGGCGTCGGTGAGTATCTCATCGGGTATCACATTGCACGGCACCATGCCCGCGATGACAGGGGCGCCGGCGACCGGTGAGACTCGCTTGGAATCGGCTTTCGCAATCCCGAAGGGCACCAGCATGGCCGGTGATAGCATGGCGCCGTCCTTGGCAAAGTTCCCGGTGAGGATCCACAGCAGCTTCTCGAGGTATGAGTTCAGCGTCGAGTGCGGTGCCATCTGGATGCCGAGATCCTCGAAGATCGCGACTGAGTCGGCGTGAGCGATGCGGCGGGAGGCGGCGCGGAGCAACTCGACGTCCACGCCGCAGTTTTCGGCGTACCGATCGACATCCACCATGCCGAACGCCGCATTCATCTCGTCGAATCCGTTGACGTTGGCGGCGACGAAGCTGCTGTCTACCAAACCCTCTTCGAGGATCACCTTGACCATCGCCGCCAGGCAATAGGCATCGGACCCAGGGCGTACCTGGAGGTGATAGTCGGCGAGGTCTGCGGTCTCGGTCCGGCGCGGGTCGATCACAATCATGGAGCGGTCCGGGTCGTTGGCGATGTCTTTCAAGGTACGGCGGGCGCAGGGGATGCCGTGGGACTGCCAGGGGTTCTTGCCGACGAACAATGCGACCTCGGTCGCGCGGAAGTCACTACGGGTCGTGGCGCCGATGTGCGCATTGACCCAGAACTCGCCAGTCTTTTCTTGCGCCAGCGCACTCGAGCGGTACCGGGAACCGACCGCAGCCCGGGTGGCGGTGGCATAGGCACCGCACAGATGGTTGCCCTGGCCGCCGCCGCCGTAGTAGAAGATCGAGTCGCCGCCGTGTGTCGTTTGCGCGTCCAAGAGCCGCGCGGCAACCTCTCTGATCGCCGTATCCCAGTCGATCTCCTCGTAGTCACCGGCGGCGGTCCGGCGCATGGGAGAGGTGAGGCGGTGGCGGCCGTTCTGGTAGTGGTTGAGACGCAAAGCTTTCTCGCACGTGTACCCGTGGGATGCCTTGTGCTCTTTGTCACCTCGCACCCGCACGATCTCGCGGCCGTCGTGGCATCGGCTCTCCTGTCAATCCGGGGAGTCTGCTCGAACCTAGCGGGACCATGAACGTTCGGTGACGGGCGCCGGCAAATCGGCAGCTCGGGTTACGTGCGGCGGCCGCGAGGTGTAGCTTCCGTGGCGGAGCGGGCAATGAGAGGAGGCTCCGTGCCGAAGTACATGATGGTCTACAAGGGTGAGGCCACGGACATGGCGGATATGACCGAAGAGCAGGCGAATGAGGTCATGGCCAAGTGGGGCGCCTGGATGCAGAGCGTCGGCAGCGCACTCGCTGACCTCGGAACGCCGTTCGGTCCGAGTACGTCGCTCGTTGACGATGGCACCACCGGAACCGCCGCACCTTTCAGCGGCTACTCGATCGTCGAGGCCGCAGACCTCGACGCTGCCGCCGCTCTGGCGGATGGGCATCCGTATCTCAGCGAAGGCAAGGGTGACTACGCCATCGACATCTACGAGCTCATGCCGGTACCGATGTAGCGGTGGGCCGGCTGCGATCGTCGCAGCCGAATGACACGAGCTATGGAGGTGCTGATCGACCTCTACCGCGACCCGACCATGCGCAGGCGTCTGGACGAAGCCCGTGTAGTCCGGTTCACTCCGGTCGGCCCCGAGTCATACGAGGATATTCGCGCCATGGTCGGCGCCTGCGAGGCTGCCGGCTTCACAGAGCTTCGCTAGATCCGCCCGCGGCGGCCCGCACGTCGGTCGGACGCAGCCAGAGCATTCGGCCGTCGGTGGTCGCGGCTCGCTACACCAACTCGCTCGTTTCCAGCACCTCAGACTTGTAGAAGGTCGTCAGATAGTCGAGTGCCTCGTGCTGAACCTCGTCGTATTTGTCGCCAACCATCGGCTCGAACACGCACGTGGCGTCAGCGACAACCGCAACTTTGATACCCCTCAGGAACGCGTCGTATGTGGTGTGGCGGCAGCAACAGTTCGTGTGCTGGCCGACGACGACCATCTTTCCGATGTTGTGGACCCGGCACGTGGCGTCGAGGTCGGTCTCGGTGAACGCTGAGTAATACCGCTTCGGTACGACGATGTCGCCCTCTCTGGGTGTCAACTCTCCGACGACCTCGGCGCCCGAAGAACCCGCCAGCGCGTGCTCACCGAACACCTCGAACTCGAAGTCGCCTGGTTTGTGCGCATCGTTGGCGTAGATGACAACCCAATCGTCCCGGTTGCGTGCTGCTTCGGCGAGTTCGTCGATCTTGCCGATGATCGGCTTGGCGGCTGGGTTGGCGAGTGTCCCATCAACGAAGTCGTTCAACATGTCTAGTACGACCAGCGCGGTCTTCATGGAGTTGCTCCCTTGGGTAGATCGGAATTGCTGTGTCGGCGGTTTCGGCGCTCGGCCGGTGGACCGCGGCTCGGTCGGCGTGCGCCTTCGATGACAGGCTGAGCGGGGCCGGCCGTAACGGCATTGCCCGGCATCCCACCTTCTGCCTGTCGGTGCCGGTGTCCCGTGCGTGCCATCGCAGCCGCGTCATGCATCGATCCGCAGGCTAGTGATCGTGAGCCAGGCCCGTCGGCCGTCGTGGGCTCGGATGGCTGGGTGGCACCGGCATTGCGCGCACTCGGCTCGGCAGAGTGGGCGAGTCGCTATCCGTCCACGCGCGGCCACGACCGTCCGCATCCCGAGCGCGACCTGGCCCGAGTCCGACATCCCTCCCCTAACCGCCGGGCCAGCGAGATGGTGGCGACCTTGCCACCTCTGCGGGTATTTGTCCGGGTGCGGTATCCGCGCTCAATTCCCAAGTGCTCGATGTCGGCGTTGAGCGCTTCCGAAATGCGCAAGCCGTTCAACGCCTAGAGACACGCCGATCCATGGTCCCGGCCACCGGCGAGCCCGGCCTCGACCAGGAACACGCCGAATTCGTTGCGACCAACCACGAAGAGTGACCAGAGCCCGACTACGGCGGTGAGTTCTTCCGGCATGCAGACGGCCCAATCCCAAGCTCAGAACGCGATATATCCCTCATCGAATCAGAGATCGTGCTGCAGATCATCACTCTATGTGACCGATACCTACGACGATGAGAGCTATGACGACGAGGCGGTCGCGGCTGGACCGCGTTCTTGGAATCACTGTCTTGACTGGACTCTCGCTCGCGCTCGTCATCGGTGTTGTTTTCGCGATCGCCTACGGCAGCCGCAACATCACGAGCAACGCCACGGATCTCCACAAGGCCGATGAGAGCCTGCGATCTGCCACGGTTGCCCGGGCGCAGATCACACTTGCGGCGTACATGGCGTCGGTGGACGAGGCCTTCGGCACGGTGACAGTTGAGCCGCGTCTCCTGTCCCAGAACGAGGCCACGACTGCGCTCTCTGACCTGGAAACGGGGATTCTGGAGCTGGAAGCCAACGAGATCGCCCGCGACACACGCGTTGGAGACACCGCTGACCGATTCACAATAACCGGTCGCGAGGTCCTCGCGGCGTTGGACGCCGGCAACGTCGTTTCTGCTCGCAGCGTGTTGGACGACGCGTTTGACACCACGTTTCGTGATCTCGTCGAGGACCTTGTCACGATCCGCGATCAACTGGCGAACCACATCGAGGAATCTGACGCGCTCCTGGGCAGGATCGGAGACCTCGCTCGCTTCCTGGTCGCCTTCTTCATCCCAGCCGCAATCATTCTCATCTATCGGGAGCTGGCCCGTCGCCGACAGAAGGAGACCGAGCTGGAGCAACGGCTCGAGTCGGAGCGGCGGCTTACCCGATATCGCGAGGAGTTCATCGCCAACGCATCGCACGAGCTGCGCACGCCGCTCACAGGAATCGTTGGGATGTCGATGATCTTGGAGGAAGATCCCGCCGTTCAGCAGGCTCCGATGCTGAATGAGCTCGTCCACACCATCACCTCTGAGGCCAACGATCTCTCGCGGATGGTGGAGGACCTGCTCACCACAGCCCGTCTCGACGCCGGAGCCCTCCAGTACACCTTCGAGAACGTTCAGGTGAGTGGTGAAGTCGAGACCACAGCTGCCAGTTTGATACGGGGCGGTCTGAACGTGACGATCGATTGTGAGCCGGGCGTCGTACGCGCGGACCGGACCCGACTCCGTCAGGTGGTCCGCAATCTGCTGTCCAACGCCTCCAAATATGGAGGCCCGCAGGTACGGGTCACAGGCCGAGCCGCCGGGACGACGTACATCATCTCAGTGGCCGACGATGGTGAAGGTCTCCCCCCAGAAGTCCAGGACCGCCTGTTCGAACGGTTCGTGCATGCTGACCAGCGAGCTGGCACGATCGACAGCGTTGGCCTTGGCCTCTCGATCGTTCAGGCTCTCGTCAGTGGCATGGGCGGGGCCGTCTCCCACCAACGCGTCGCCGGTCAGACGAGGTTCGACGTTCGGATGCCGCTCGCGGACCCGGCGGGTGGGGTTGCCGCAGCCGAGCTCGACCGGTCGATCCCTGCGGGTTCAGCTGAAGTTGGTGCTAGAGGCGCGATCCAGCTTGGGAGCGATCGTGGTGCGGCCTGAGTCACGCCTGCCGGGTGTCCGCCTGCAGATCCCAATCGCGCTATGGGTGTATGGGCGCCGCTGGTTCCGTGCATTGTTGGCGCTCACCATCGCCGCGGCCACATTCGTCGTGCCGTCAACGGTCGACGCCAAGCCTGACGCAACTATTCGTGACGAGTTCACGGACGCTCGCTTCGATGGGCAGCACGGTGGTGTCGCGTGGAGCGGGTCGTGGATCGAGTCCGGTGAATCGGATGGGCCGTCTGCTGGAACGATTCAGATCGTTGAGGCAACTGCCGGCCACTGCGCCGACGGTGGCTGTCTGCGGTTGGGTGGCGCCGCAGTCCGCGGCGCCTCGATTGATCGCGAGGCAGACCTCACTGAGGCCCTCCGCGCACACGTGAGTTTCACATGGTCGATTGACGCGCAGTTGGGATACTGGGCTGAAAAAGTCCCCGCGACTCTGGATATCTCTCCGGATGGAGAAATATGGCATACGATCCACACCTTTCCTGAGGGGCAGTTTGGCCCAGTGGGCGAGACGACGACCTATGACGTCAGTGCGTGGACCGGCGGCGAGGTCCGTCTGCGTATCACATCCAATGATGCACCCGAGGTCGTCGGCTATCTGTACGTCGATGATGTGGAAATCGCGGTCGATCTCAACGAGGCCCCGTCAGCCGTGCCGGACGAGGCGAGTACGACGGGCGATCCAATCAGCATCGACGTGCTCGCCAACGACTCCGACGAGGACGGCCACCTGCTGTCAGTCGTCCACGTAGGGCTGGGCGGTCACGGCGATACGATGCTGAACGCTGACGGAACGGTGACCTATACGCCCACGCTACCTTGGGCAGGCACGGACGAGTTCTCCTACGTTGTTACCGACGGCATCGCTGTCCGAGAGGCCGCCGTGCGCATCACGGGCGAACCGGTGGTTCACGCCGAAGCAGACCCATCGAGCCCGTCGGTACCGCCGGCGACAATCGAACCTCTGCCTAGCGAATCGCCCGGACCAGAGGGCGGCGGGTCTCAGCGGCAGCAGACGGCCACGACGTCAGCCGAACCGGCGGTGAAGGAGAGCCACCCGAAGAGCATCGAAAAGCTACCGCCTCCACCGCAGCTCTTGATGGACGCTGCCGAGTGGCGTAGCACCGTGGCTTCACCCACGCGCGGGTCAGAGCTCAGGTTTGAAGCCAACGCCGGCCAGGCCGATCCCGCCCTGGATGCCGTGGCCCGCGGCGATGGGTATAGCGTCGTGCTCACCGGCGGTGATGCGGTGCTCGCGATGGATGGCGGGGACTCCGGTCATGAGGTTCGCATGAGTCTCCGGGGTGCCGCGACCGATCCGCACCTGCGTGGTCTCGAGCCGTCCGCGTCGCAAGCCAACGCGCCAAGCTTCGCCTCGGTCGCCTACAGCGAAGTCTATCCTGGCATCGACGTCGTCTACTCCGCCAACGGCAGCGAACTCGAGTACAGCTTCGTGGTTGGGCCCGGCGCCGATCCCGCCACTATCGCCCTGGCATTCCGCGGGGCCAATTCACTTGGTGTTCAAGACGATGGATCTCTCTCTATCGACTCGCGAGCCGGTCACGATCTTCTCGCCACAGCTCCACATTCTTTCCAAGAGATCGATGGCGCATCCGTGACTGTCGGCAGCAGCTTCGTGATGAATGATGACGGAACCATCGGATTCGCGGTGCAGGACTACGACCCGACACTGCCACTGGTCATCGACCCGACCTTCAAGTCATTCGACACCGCTGGCAACTCGAAGACAACCCAGATCACGCTCACCAAACCTGCCGGAACCGCCGTCGACGATCTCCTGGTCGCTCAAATCATGATCGATATCGACGATGTGGTCTTCACGCCACCCGCCGGCTGGAACCTCATCCGTGAAGACGACTACATCGGCAACTCAGTCGCCCAAGTCCTCTTCTACAGGGTCGCCACCGCATCCGAACCCGCCGACTACACCTTCACGTTCGACAAATCCGAGGACAACGTCGGGTCGATCGCCGTGTTCAGTGGAGTCGACACGGCCAACCCCATCGATGCCCACGGCGGGCAGATGGCCCTCAGCGGCAACCCCATCGCACCCTCCATCACCACCACAGTCGCCAATACGTTGCTTGTCGGATTCTTCGGAGTCGACGAAATCGTGACTTTTACCCCACCCACGGGCATGACAGAGCTGTGGGACTACAACACCGGCACCAAACCCTCAATCTCCGCCGCCGACGAGACCTTCGCCGGACCCGGAGCCACAGGAACACGCACCGCCACCCCATCAGCCACCCAGAAGAGCATCGCTCAGCTTATTGCCCTGACGCCTGCCCCCCCATGGGAAACGATAGTGAACGCTACGGGAGATTCCTCAGATGCTTCTGTCGGCGACGGTGTCTGCGACACCGGTGGTCTCAACAGCCAGAGCAACCCGGAATGCACGCTACGGGCGGCCATCGAGGAGGCCAACGCCCTGGCCGGCACCAGCACGATCGCGTTCAACATGCCGGTCACAGAACCGGGCCACAGCGGAGGGATCTGGACGTTGACTCCTGGTGCAGGTCTCCCGCCGCTCTCGACGACAATCCTGATCGACGGAACAACGCAGCCAGGGTGGGCCACCACACCCGTCGTCGAACTCAACGGCGCGTCGGCGGGAGGTACCACCGACGGGTTCGTAGTTTCCGGCGACAACTCCGAGATCCGGGGTCTCGCCATCAACCGATTCCTCGCCGATGGCATCGAGGTGCGCAGCGGGGCGAGCGGCACACTGATCGTCGGAAACCACATAGGCGTCGACCCAGGTGGGCTCCTCGACCGAGGCAACGCCGCGCGAGGCATCGATCTGCAGACCGGATCGGGGCCGACCACGGTTGGTGGTGTCGCTCTCGCCGACGGCAACGTCATCTCAGGCAACGGGGACTACGGCCTGATCATCTTCGGATCAAATGGGAACCACGTAATCGGTAACCACATCGG
>Ga0224512_10003833_pt1 | contig 13040 bp, 10 predicted proteins | sample SF_May12_sed_USG_4_FD_169103 | JGI IMG/M metagenome (GOLD analysis project Ga0224512, IMG submission 169103) | Sediment microbial communities from San Francisco Bay, California, United States - SF_May12_sed_USGS_13 | ecosystem: Environmental > Aquatic > Marine > Sediment | place: USA...
GCCTCGCAGACCGAGCCGTGCTTCCAGAAGGCGTCGCGGCGCTGGTGACGCAGCCAGTTGACGGCGAGCAGCGGCTGGTTCTCCAGGCGCTCCAGCCAGAGGGCGCGCCAGCGTTTGCCGACCAGGGCCGGGTCCGGCGGCCGCGAGGAGTAAGCCAGCATGGTCGAGGACCAGCCCAGGTTCTCGTTGAGCAGGCAGCCGCCCTTGTAGTGGATGTCGTCGGCGTAGCGGTCGTCGGTCGAGCAGATGGTCACGACGGCCTTGAGCGCCGCCGGCCTGCGCGCGGCGACCTGCAGGCCGTTGAAGCCGCCCCAGGAGATGCCGATCATGCCGACCTTGCCCGTGCACCAGGGCTGGGCCGCGATCCAGTCGATCACCTCGAGGGCGTCGTCCTGCTCCTGCTTCAGGTACTCGTCCCACATGAGGCCGTCGGACTCGCCGTTGCCGCGCATGTCGACCCGCAGGCAGGCATAGCCGTGGCCGGCGAAATAGGGATGGGTCAGCTCGTCGCGCACGGCGGTGCCGTCGCGCTTGCGATAGGGCAGGTACTCCAGGATCGCCGGCACCGGGTCCTGCGCCGCGTCGGCCGGCAGCCAGACGCGGGCCGCCAGGCGGCAGCCGTCGGCCAGGGTGATCCACTGGTTCTCGGTCTCCTGGACCCGGCGCGGGAACTGTCCGACGGTCTTCATGGTCCTGCCTTCCTCAAGGTGCCGTTTCCAGGCGCGGCGCGGCGCGCCGGCGGGCCAGGCCGCTTTCGCGCGCCAGGATGTAGAGGCCGCTGGCCACGACCAGGGCGGCGCCCGCCAGCGTGGCCAGCGCCGGCACGTCGCCCCAGATCAGGAAGCCGAAGGCCATGGCCCAGACCAGGTGGGTGTAGTCGAAGGGCGCGACGATGAAGACCGGGGCGAGGCGGAAGGCCTGGATCAGGCCGAAATGGGCGAAGCCTCCGAGCAGCCCCAGGCCGATCAGGAGCATGAAGTCCTGGGCGCTGGGCGCGACCCATTGGAAGGGCAGGGTGACGAGCCAGGACAAGGTCAGGAACACCGCCGCGTAGACCAGGATCACGCCGCCCGGCTCGCTGCTGCCCAGGCGCCGGGTCTGGATCATCATGAGGGCGTAACCGAAGCTGGCGCCGAGCACGGCGAGGACCGGCCAATCAGCCGCCGCCTGGCCGCTCGGCTGAACGATCAGGAGCACCCCGAGGAAGCCGATCAGCACCGCCGACCAGCGATGCAGGCCGACCCGCTCGCCGAGCAGCGGCTGGGACAGGGCAGTCATGATCAGCGGCGCCGAGAAGGCGATGGCCGCGACCTCGGCCAGGGGCAGCCGCGACAGGGCGAAGTAGTAGGCGAGGAAGGTCGAAAGATGGAGGATGCTGCGCAGCAGGTGGCCCCCGGGCCGGCGGGTGCGGAGCGCGGCAAGCCCGCCGCTGAAGCGCAGGATGACGAAAGCAGGCACCAGCATGACCGCGCTGCGAATCCCGAGGATCTGAATCACGGAGTAGTCGGCGGTCAGCCACTTCACGATCACGTCCTGGATCGAAAAAAGGAAGACCGCGCCGAGGATGTAGGCGATCGCGAGGCCAGGCTTGGTTGCTCGGCCTCCGGCGGCGCCAGACACCTCCTCGGCGTGGGCAGGAGACTGCGTCGGCGTAGGCTTGAGAGGGACCGTCATGCTCTGCGGCGACCCGCTTTCCCGTTCCAAGGCCCGGAGGCCGGTTCGCGATGATAAGGGTCTGGAACGGAATTATCGATGGGTTTGGTCGCGGCGCAATCGGCCCGCCGTTGGGAGCGAGGAGGAAGGACATGCCAGGCATATTCGACGGCGAGCGACACGGAGGGCCGATTGCGCCCGATCCCGGCGGGAATCCCTGCGCGACGCGGCCCTGGCGGAAATTCGCCCCGCCAAACCTGTCGATAATTCCGTTCCGGACCCTAAGCCCGGCCAAGCAAGGGACGGCAATGGCTTGCATACGGTTCTTCCCAAAGGCCTGCTGCATTCGGGTGCAGGGAGCGAGGCCATCGTTCGTATGCAAATGGCGGATGCGCAGGACGGTTAGGCCGGTCCGATCCGGCGGCGCCCGGGCGAGCGCGCGGCCCCAATTACCATGGCGGGTGACCGCGGGGTCCTGGCTCGTGCCTTCGGCAATTGCTCGTTAACGCTGAAAAAGCCCCCGTAACAGCGCTTTGAGTTCTTTCGGCGGAACGCCTCCTGTCTTGCTGTTAATCCTTAAGTTTGTAAAGTACTCTTTACATTTATTTAGTCGAATCATGTTATTAAATGGACTTGCTTGCTGCCGGATCAAAGGGAAGGCCTGGGCTTCGATGCTTTTCCGTTCGCGTAGACGGACAACCGTGAATAGGTCGAACGCCGGGCAGATCAGCCTTGCGCGAGGCGTCATGGCAGGCCTCTCCGAGGGCGTAATTCTGATCGGCCAGGATGCCCGGATCCTTGGACTCAACCCGGCCGCGGAACGCCTGTTCGGTTATGACCCCGACGAGTTGGTCGGCCAGGCGTCTTCCGTGGTGCTGCCGGTCGATGTCAGCCGGTGGTTCGGCGATCCCGACCCCAATGTCGTGCTCTTGGAGCACAGCGATTTCATCGAGGGTCAGGAGCTGACCGGGCGCCGCAAGGACGGCACCGCCTTCCCGTTCATCCTCAATCTGGCGAAAACTGACCACGAGGACGAGGTGGTTTTGGTCGCGGCGGTGCGCGACATCTCTCACCACAGGGCGGCGGAAGAGGCGATCCGTCAGCTGAGCTTGACCGATCCCCTGACCAGCCTGGCCAACCGCAACCTGTTTCACCTCCGCCTGGAAGACGCCGTCAACCAGGCGGGGCGGCGCGGCCAGCTGGTTGCGCTGATGCTCATGGACCTGGACGGCTTCGGGACCATCAACGACAACTTCGGTCATGCCGTGGGCGACGCCTTGCTGCAGGAGGTCGCCACGCGGCTGAAGGGAATCACCCGCAAGACCGACACGGTTGCCAGGTTGGACGGCGACGGGTTCGGCGTGATTTCCGTGGACCTGAACAGCAAGGAAGCCTGCCACGGTCTGGCGCAGAGGATCGTCGACAGCCTTTCCGAGCCGGTTATCCTCGACGGCTGCCTGCTGCAAACCGGCGCAAGCATGGGCGTGAGCTTCTTTCCGGTGGACGACACCCATGACGACGAGTTGATACGCAAGGCGGGCCTGGCGCTGGAGGAGGCCAAACGCGCCGGTCCGGGTTGCTATCGCGTTTACGAGCAGGAGCTCGATGTCCGGGCGCGCTCGGCCAAGGTGTTGAAAATGGACCTGCGCTTGGCCCTGGTGCGCGACGAATTCGAGCTCTACTTCCAGCCGATGGTAAACATAGATTGCCGCGAGGTCGTGGCCGCGGAGGCCCTGATCCGCTGGCAGCATCCGGGGCGCGGCATGGTGTCGCCGAGCGAATTTATCCCGATCGCCGAATCCAGCGAATTCATGCTGTCCTTGGGGGACTGGGTGCTGCGCCAAGCCTGTACCCAGAACAAGGCGTGGCAGAATGCCGGGCTGCCCGGGCTGCGTGTGGCGGTCAATATTTCAGCACGCCATTTCCAGGACGGCGAGTTCGTGCCCAAGCTGCGCAGCATTCTCAACGAGACCCGGCTCGATGCACACTGGCTCGAGCTCGAGATCACCGAGGGCATGGTCATGCACGACACCGAGCAGGTGATCAAAAAATTTCTTGAAATCAATAACTTAGGTGTAGAAATTTCGATCGACGACTTCGGTACGGGCTATTCTTCCTTGGCCTACCTCAAGCGCTTTCCGGTACAGCGGCTCAAGATCGACCAGTCCTTCGTACGCGATCTCAACGTCGATGCGGACGACGCCGCGATCACCGAGGCGGTGATCAAGATGGGCCACAGCCTGAATCTCAAGGTCGTCGCCGAGGGCGTCGAGACGGAGCGCCAGATGGCGTTCCTGCGCGACAAGGGCTGCGACGAACTGCAGGGCTATCTGTTCAGCCAACCCCTCCCGGCGGAGCAGTTCGCCGCGTGGCACGAGGACTGGACCCGCGTTAAGCTAGCCTCTGACGGGCCGATCTGCGGACCTCAGCCTCAGCCCCTGGCGTCCTAAGCGCGGCCCCGGCGGCGGCCACGACGCCGCTTGCCGCGCCCGGCGTCACGCCGCTTGGCCGAGGTCGGCTGGCCCGATCCCGTCACCAGGTTCGGCGCCAAGGCGATGATCGGGGCGACCGGGCCATGCTTGGGCTTGCTGGTGCCGATCAGGCTGCTGTCCGGCGCGACCAGCAGGACTTCCACCCGCCGGTTGGCTTTCAGGACCGTGTCGCTGTCGGTTGGCACGGCCGGCTCGAGCTCGCCGCGGCCGAGCACCGTGATCTGGTCTGCCGGAACGCCGAGATCGACCATCAGGCTGCGTACGGCCTGGGACCGGCGCAGGGACAGCGCGTCGTTGTAGGCCTGGGGCCCGGCACTGTCGGTGTGCCCGATCACCACGAAGCGAAAGCGGCTAAAGTCGATCGGTTGCGCCAAGGCCTCGCGCAGGGTGCTTTCGGCCTCGGCCGTGATAGCGATACTGTCGAAGCCGAAGAATAGGACCGTCAGGAAGACCGGCGTGTCGGACCCCAGCGGCGGGGCGGCCGGCTCCTCGGCGGCCACGGCCTGCTCGAGCTGATCGAGCGCGGCGTAGAACTTTTCCCGGCACGCGTTGATGTGCTCGGGCTGACGGTTCTCCGATTGCTGCTCGACCCAGCAGTCGAAGCGGCCCTGGGCGTGGGCGGCGAACTCGGGCACCTTGGCGCGGGCGCCGGCTTGCAGGGCCTGCAGCAGGCGCGCGCGGGCGCCGGCGAGTTCGGGGGCCTTGTCCGGGGGCAGGTCCCAGGCTTCGATCGGCTCCGCATCCACCGCCTCGCCCTTGGCCGCGCGCAGGCCCTTGCGGGCGAAGTGGCCGGCCGAGAGCCAGTCGTACATCTCGTCGGCCTCGAAGAGCGTAATCGCGCGGTACTCTGCCGCCAGCGCCTTGTCGAAGTCGGAGCCTGCAGCCTCCAGGTCGCGCATCTCGTCGATTTCCGGCCCGACGCAGCCGGCCACCAGCAGCAGCGTCGCCATGGCCGGGGCGCACAGCAGGCTCGTGAGCGCCCTGGGGCGGAAAGGTCCGACCTCCTGCACAGGCGCGCGCCCGCTTGGCGCGGCGCCGCGCGGATCGTGCGGCCCGGTGAACACCTCGGCCGCCTGGCCATTCACCATGTCGAACTCCTCCCCAGAAAAGGCTGATAGATGAAACCTAAATTTATAATAAAAAATATATCAAACTAAGTAAAGTTAATGAACTCCATAAAGTTTTATATTTGGAAATATTGGTTAATTTCGTCGCGTGTTTCTTTCTCTCGCGAATTATGCTCGCGTAAACCCATGGGGCAGACGGCCGTGGCGCGCCCTGGCGCGTCTTGCACGGCACCGGAAATGACCCTATTTTCCGCAGTCACGGAGTTTCCGGCGCGTCTCCGGACGAGCGCGGCCGTTGTAGGGGAACCAGGAATGCAGGTGCGGATCTACCAGCCGCCCAAGACGGCCATGCAGTCGGGGCGCGCCAACACGAGCCGCTGGGTGCTCGAGTTCGAGCCGGAATCGCCGCGCCAGGTCGAGCCCTTGATGGGCTGGACCTCGTCGCGCGATACCAAGGGGCAGCTCCGGCTGAGATTCGAGACGGCCGAAGAAGCGGTTGCCTACGCGAAGAAGCACGGCTTGATGTACACCTTGGAAAGGGCTCGGGAAACGCGAGTCCGGCCCAAGGCCTACGCCGACAACTTCCGCTATGGCCGGCTGGGCCGCTGGACGCACTGAACAGCTCTCGATCAAAGCGCCCGTAGCTCAACTGGATAGAGCACCGGCCTTCTAAGCCGGATGTTGCAGGTTCGAGTCCTGCCGGGCGCGCCATTCGGTCCCAGCGCAAGACCGACCTCGGAACGAAGTCTCAAAACGCGCGAAGCGCCCGGAGCTTGGGGCTCCGGGCGCTTGCGTACGGAAGGACGCAGAGTTCGCTTGGGGCGCTGCTTACTGCAGGGTGACCGAAACGACCTCGCCGAGACCAGCGCCAAGTGCCGCAAGCCGGTCCAGCTCGACCGGACCCGGGTCGGACGCCTTTCACGCATGGGCGCCCTGCAGGACCAGGCCATGGGGCTCTAGACAAAACGGCGGCATCAGATCGAGCTGCAGCGCATCGAGGCGACGCTCGAACAACCGGCAGAGGGCGGCTACGGCTACTGCCTCAGCTGCGACGCGGAGATCCCGGCCGAGCGCCTCGAGCCTAATTCGACAAACCCGGTCTGCGTCAACTGCGCCGAAAGCGCCGGTGGGTGAGGAGTTCAACGCGTCCGAAGCCGTTAACCAAAAATTCTTGGTGCGGGAGGATTCTTGGCGATTCCCCGGGGCCCGCCTCCGGGGTGGATTTCACCGTCCAGAACAACAGGACCTCTCATGGATCCGCAAGTCTATGACCGCATGGCCGCCGTCGAGAACGCGCATTGGTGGTTCGTGGCGCGGCGGCGTATCCTGAGCGAGGTCCTGCGCCGCGAGGTTGTCCTGCCCAGGGACGCCAGGCTGCTCGAAGCCGGTTGCGGTACGGGGGGCAACCTTGCCATGCTGGCCGGCTTTGGCGAGGTCTGCGCATTCGAGCCCGAACCCGAAGCGCGTCGGCGGGCCGTTTCCAAAACCGGCATCGAGGTGCGCGACGGCCATTTGCCCGAGCGCGTGCCCTTCGGGGACGGCAGCTTCGATCTTGTCGCGGCGCTCGACGTGCTCGAGCATGTGAAGGACGATCTGGGAAGCCTTCGGGCGCTGCGTCGCAAGCTGCGGCCCGGTGGCTGGATCCTGCTGACCGTGCCCGCCTTCCCCTTTCTTTGGAGCCGGCACGACGAATCTCACCACCACCAGCGGCGCTACCGGCGCGACGATCTGCTGGAGGTGATCGCCCAAGCCGGACTCATCCCCGTCAAGGTCACTTACTTCAACAGTCTGCTGTTTCCGGCGATCGTCGGCGTCCGCGTCGCCAGGAACCTGCTCGGATTTGAAGGCGCTGACGACGATGCGCTCCCTCCGCCGCTGCTCAACCGCCTGCTCGAGATCGCCTTCGCCAGCGAGCGCCACCTCATCGGCCGTGCCGGCCTGCCCCTTGGCGTCTCGCTGCTCGCCATCGCGCGGGCCACTGGCTCCGACGACGTAAACGGGATCGAGGCGCATGCAAGTAAACGGTAACGCGGTACGCCATGGCCCCCTATGCGCCGCCCGGCCGGGGGTCAAGACGGTCTGGAAAAGACCCAGCCTCGATTGAGCGCGAAGCTGAGCGCCGGAACGACCAAAACCACCACAACCAGGGCCAGCCGGTAGTCCGCGCCCACGACCTCGACCATGGTGTAGACGATCGCCTGATTGAGCGCGAGACCCGTGACGGCGATCGCCGCGAAGCGCGGAAAGTGAAGGAGGTGTTCGCCCCGCGCGCCAAAGGTCCAACTGTGGTTGCCCAGATAGGACACCAGAACCGCCGCGCAGAAGGCGAGAAAGTTCGCCAGGACCGGCGCCAGGCCAGGGCCTTCAACCAAGACCACGGCGACGGCGAGGTGACTTAGGGTCGCGGTCCCACCGACCACGGCGAAACGGGCGGCCTGACTGGAGACGGGCCTCATATGTCGGGAATCATCGTCGCGATCAGGAACCGTCCGTCATGCATCGCGGGCTAGTCTCGCCGGTGCCGCGTCCTCGGTCCCAAGGCTGTACGAAGGTGCGTCCTGGTCGGCGGGAGTGAAACCGTGGCGCTCTGTGATCAGATACAGAGGCCGCTGTTTGACCTCCATGTAAGCCCGCCCCAGGTACTCCCCCATGATACCCAGAGTGAGGAGCTGCAGTCCGCCGAGGAACAAAACCACCACCATGATCGAGGCATAGCCCGGCACGTCGGCCCCGTAGAGCAGGGTGCGGCCAATCAGGAAGGCGGCATACCCGAAGGCGCAGAGCGAAACGAACGCGCCGAAATAGCTCCAGACCCTCAGCGGCAGTGTGCTCGAGGAGGTGATGCCGTCGAGAGCGAAGTTCCACAGGCGCCAGTACTTCCACTTGGATGTGCCGACCGCGCGGTTCTCTCGCCGATAGGCCACGCCGATCTGGCTGAAACCGACCCAGGCGAAAATGCCCTTCATGAAGCGGTTGCGCTCGGGCAGCCGCTGGATCGCATCCAACACTCGGCGATCCATCAAGCGGAAGTCGCCCGTGTCCGCCGGGATGCCGACCTCTGCAAGATTGTTGTGAATGCGATAGAAAAACGACGCCGTAAGCCGCTTGAGGAAGCTGTCCCCGTCCCGGGAGGTCCGGGTAGCGTAGACCACGTCGTAGCCCTTCATCCACTGGGCGAATAGGTCGTGGATCAGCTCCGGCGGGTCCTGCAGGTCGGCGTCAATCGGTATGACCGCGGCTCCGCCCGCGTGATCCAGCCCGGCCGAGAGCGCGATATCCTTGCCGAAATTGCGCGACAGACCGACGATTTTGATGGCCGGGTTGCGGCTGCGATGTGCGAGCAGATGGCCGACGGTATCGTCGCTGCTACCGTCGTCGACGCAAATGATCTCGTACCTGGCGCGCAATGTGCCGGTGATCAGTTCCAGCACCGGCTCGAGTCGCTCGAACAGACGATCGATGCCGGGCCCCTCGTTGTAAATGGGAACAACGACGGAAAGCAGAATGCCGCCCGCATCGAGTTCGGCAATGTTACGCTCCATCATCCGGGAACCCGACCGATCAGTCTGTTCAGCCCGCCAACTTAGCGTGGCAAGGATGATGTTTTCCTTAACATCCGGGACGTGGTGGGTCCGGGCATAGTGGGTTGATAGCCGGTTAATTCGCTGCCGAGCCAGCAATTCGCGTCCTGAGAAACTGAGAGGGTTTGCGCAGTTGGATGACCGGCAACGGCCGAGCGAGCTATTCCGTCTGGCCGCTGTGGAATCGCTGCGAGGTAAGCTGCCTCGAGCTGGTCGAGGCCGGGGGCGACAGGACGCCGCGGAGCTAGGCAAGCGTAGTCGCTTAACGCCATCTTTACCCCGATTTCCTATTAAGCCTTGCTCGCCGGCGGTCATTCCTACGGGCCTGTCATGCAGACTTCAGAGACCTCGGGGGGCGTGCCCCCGAATCGGCCCGGCGCGTCCGTCGCCGTTCTTTCCCCCGGCCTCATACCCTGGGGCCGCGGCCTGCTGGGCGACAGTCGCAAGGCGCGCTGGTTACTCCTGACGCTTTTCACCGTCAGCATTGCTGTGCGCCTGAGCCAGACGGTCAACAACGATGTCGCCTGGTATGTCTATTCCGCAGGTGCCTGGCTCGATGGCGGGCGGCTCTATAGAGACATCTTCTTCGAGGTCAACCCGCCGCTAACACTCTACCTGACGGCACCAGCGGTCTACCTGGCCAGATTTGCGGGGCTCTTCCCGGTTCACGTATACCTCGTCTATGTCTTTGTCCTGATCGCGTTGTCGCTCGCCCTGTTTCAACGAGTTCTAGCGCAGTTGCCTTCGGCCTCCCCGGCCTCGGTTCGAGGCCTGGTCTTCGCGGGTCTTCTGGCACTGGTAATTGCGCCCGCCGGCGACTTCGGTCAGCGCGAGCACCTCATGATGATCCTCTGCCTGCCCTATGTGGCCCTGTTGGCGCAGCGGGCAAGCGGCGGCATCTTCGGCTGGCCCCTCGCCGCGGTCATCGGCGCCATGGCCGGCCTCGGTTTTGCGATCAAACCCCATTTTCTGTTCGTGCTGCTCGCGATCGAGCTCTACCTGCTGCTGCGCAGCCGGCGTCTCGTCGCGTGCTTCCGGCCGGAAACCGCGACCCTCGCGGCGAGCGGTCTGCTCTATGGCGCCAGTCTAATTCTGGTCACCCCTGACTATCTCACTTCCGTCGTGCCTTACGCCCTCGAGGTCTACAACGCGAACTACCGCAACTCGCTCGGCTTCGTGCTCGCGCGCAAGGAGACTTTCCTGGTGCCGCTCACCGTGTCGCTCTATCTCACCATCAGGCGGCGACAGCGCCTGGGGGGGCTGGCCGACGTCTTCCTGATCGCCGTCGTTTGCTTCTTCGCGGTCTACCTGGTCCAGATGAAGGGATGGAATTATCAGATCTATCCCGTGACCGCCTGGCTCGTCATGAGCTTCGCAGTGGTGATCGCGGGCGCGCCCGGCGAGGACTCGGCCGCGCCGCCTGTGCTGGACCGCGCCGGGCGTCCGATCCTAAGACTGGCCGCCTTTGCCATGATCGGGATCATCGTGCTCAAACCGCTTGCATTCGCGGGCAACAACTACCCCCTGACCAATTACTTGAGGCCGATGGTCAAGGAGCACGCAAGCGGGGATTCCATCTATTTCTTTTCCTCCAACACCTGGACCGGGTTTCCGCTAGTGACCTACGGAGGGGTAGAGTGGGCGTCGCGATTTCCCGCCCTTTGGCTGTTGCCGGGCCTCGTGAACTATCGTCGCGGCGAGTCCGAGCAGGCCTCCGCGGAACGCGAGGCCATGATGGAGCAGATCGAGCGCTTCGTGACCGATGCCCTCGTGAGCGACCTGACCCGGAATTCGCCGGCCCTCATCATGGTCGACGCCAGGCCCGAGAAGCAGTGGTATTCCGAACCCGGGTTCGACTTCATCGCGTACTTTTCCGTCGACCCCCGCTTCAGGGCGCTCTGGTCCCGTTACGAGAAGATCGAGGAGGCCGAGGGATGGCAGGTCTATCGGCGCTGCGACGCGGCTTGTGGCGCGGGCCGACCGCGCCTTCACAGTCCGGGCGAATCCCCCGCGGGCCAACGGGGTTAACGTTTTTCTAAGGCCGCCTGCGAGAGAATGTTAAGAACCGCCCAGGGATTCGGCGGGGTGGCGCTCCACGGCTCGAGGTCCATGCATGGCATGGCGCACCAACAGGTAGTTGGAAATGGAACAGCTCATCGAAACCGCCGCGATCTTCTTTCTGCCTATCTACAGGGTTTTCGTCCCTGACGACCGGACCTACTGGCTCTATTTCCTATCGGCTTACGCCATCGGTCTCGTGGTGTACTTGAGGTTTGGCGGCGACTGGTCCTTTGCGGCGCTCGGGCGATATCTCAAGAGCTTCTTCCCGAAAGCGATCTGGGCGCACCGCTCCGCGCGCCTAGACTACAAGATGCTGTTCCTCAACAGCTTCGGCTATTTCTTCGTCTTTCCGCTGATCACCGTGAGCACGGCGCTCGCCGCCGAGCTGACCCTCGAAGCCCTGACCACCCTTTCCGGCAGCGAGGGGCTGGCCTTGGCGCCCAGCTGGGCAAGCCGGGTCGCCTTGACCGTGATCTGGTTGATCGCTTGGGACTTCGGCTTCTTTGCTGCTCACTATCTTCAGCACCGCGTGCCTCTACTCTGGGAGTTTCACAAGGCGCATCATTCGGCCGAGGTCATGACCCCGATGACCGTCTTCCGCATGCATCCCGTCGACGATCTGCTGTCCTATTCCATGGTCGGCGCGATGGCCGGCCTGGTCGAAGGCTGCTTTCTCTTCATCTATGCGGATCCGGTCGCCTTTTACATGGTGAACGGCCTGAACGTCCTCTGGTTCCTCTTCCTCATGGCGGGCTATCACCTGCGGCATTCGCACATCTGGATCATGTATCCCAAACCGATCCGCTCGATCATCAGCAGCCCGGCCCTGCACCTGATCCACCACAGCACCAACCCGAAACACTTCGACAAGAACTTCGCCCGCATCTTCGTGTTTTGGGATCGCTTGGCCGGCACGCTCTACTTGCCGGCGGCGCGCGAAGAGATCGAATTCGGCATCGGCGGCGGCGAGGAGCGGGAGTATCAGACCTTGCGGAGCATCTACCTGCGGCCGTTCAAGTTGGCGGCCGCTCGCTATCTTCGCGGAAAGGCGGCTACCACCTAGGCTTCAGGACGATTGCCTAAGTCGACTGGCCGAGTGCCAAATCGAACCGCTTTAAGCAGTCGTCGCAAGCCGCCTGCTTGTGGGCCAGCGGCCCGTCGCCGATCACCTGGCCCGTGACCTGGCGCTCGCGCAACACGCGCGCCATGCCCTCGCGCAGATAGCGGCCGAGGCCGTGAAGGTGCTCGCTGACCATCTCCATGATCGCGTGCGCGGTCTCCAGGTCGTTCCAGGGCGCGACCAAAAGGTCCTGCTTGGCGTGCCGTAACCTTGCCCCTTTAACCGGCTCCAGAGGCTAATTTGGAGATTTCGGGCATCTGGAACCTTTGAGAGCGCATCCAGGCCGAGAAACGCGCCGCTCGGGCCGGCCGGCAGCTGCCCCAGCGGAAAGCCGGCAAAAAAGGCCCCGGCTAGGCAGACAGTCCACCTAGCTGGGCAGCCTCAAGCTTGGGTTTGGGTCAAGGCGGAATCCACCACACTGCCCCGCTCGGTGACGCCGAGAAAGTACGCCGCGGGGATCAGCAGGGCATAGCAAATCGCGGCCAGGAGGATCGAAGCGCCGATGCCGTAGGCCATGCTGCACAACACGGCCAGGGAGGAGGCCAGTACGCCGGCCGCCCCGTTTATTCCCCAGAACCAGGGCGTGGGCTTGGGGTCGATTGCGGAGATGAGCCTCATTCCGGTCGGAAATCCGAACCCGAGCAGGAGACCGGCCGGCGCAATCACCGCCACGGCCAACCCGCCCCGCGCCAAAAGCGGCGCGCCTTCAGCCACGGGCAACAAGGCCGGGAGCCAGAAGTTCAGGGACGCGAGATAGCAGGCCGTAGTCAAGGACCACAGAAGTAAGCGCGGCAGGGTGTTCAGCACCACGCGGTCCGAAAGCAAGCTGCCCAGGCCCGTACTGAGGATCATGGAAAACAGGACGATGCTGAGCGAATAAATCGGATGGCCGAGGAACACGCTCATACGCTGTAGCAGGGCAATCTCGAAGAACATGAAGCCCGTGCCGATCAGGAAGAAATAGGCCGTTCCACTCATGGCCAGCCTGCGCCCCACGTCGCTGATGGCCGGGCGCAGCGGCACCACGATTGTGCCGACGACAAGGAGCAACGACAGGCCGATGAGG